>ENA-OOYV01000097-OOYV01000097.1-human-gut-metagenome-genome-assembly--contig:-NODE-97-length-67814-cov-4.568028_pt1 | contig 67814 bp, 48 predicted proteins | sample MGYA00241704_ERZ501380 | MGnify/ENA primary metagenome ERZ501380 (study PRJEB25962, sample SAMEA2042984) | human gut metagenome | biome: human gut; feature: human-associated habitat; material: faeces...
GGAGTGTGCAACCGAAGGTTTCCAAAGGGCGATCGGAAAGCCCTTTGGTCGCTCCCGCAGGAGCGAAACCCCTGCGCAGCAAAAACGCACAATGATGCAGGAGAAGCCCGCATCGGCTTCCCCTGCTTAGGGTCAGGGGGATACGCAAATCCCCCTTTTATTTCGCGTCATACCCCAGCGTGCGCAAATCCGACGCCCGGTTGCGCCAGTCGGGACGCACCTTCACCCATAACTTCAGGTTTACATGCAGCCCCAGCAGCTTCTCGATGTCCTCGCGCGCTTCCGAGCCGATGGTTTGCAGCATTGCGCCGTGCTTGCCGATGATGATGCCCTTGTGCGCGTCGCGTTCGCAGTAAATCGTCGCGTTGATTTCCATGAAGTTGTCGTTCATCTTCTCCATGCCCATCATTTCCACACCGATGCCGTGCGGCACTTCGTCGCGCAAATGCTGGAGCGCCTTCTCGCGAATCAGCTCCGCGCAAATCAGCCGCTCCGGCTGGTCGGTCATCATGTCGTCCGGGAAATACTTCGGGCCTTCCGGCAGGTGCGACGAAAGCTGCTTCGTCAGGTCATCCAGCCCGTCGCCGGTTTTGGCGCTGATGGGGATAATCGCGTCATAGCCAAGGTCAGCGAAGGATGCAATCAGCCCCAGCAGCTTCTCCGGCGGCAGCAGGTCAATCTTGTTGATTGCCAGCACCTTCGGCACTTTCTTGCCCGCCATATCACGGACGATGGCGCGGTCGTGTTCGCCCACCTGCGTCGCGTCCACCAGCACCAGCACGCCATCCATGCCGTCCATCGCGTCCTTGACGGACTGCATCATGCTTTCGCCCAGCTTCGTGCGGGGCGTGTGGATGCCGGGGGTGTCGAGGAACACAATCTGCCAATCAGGGCGCGTCATCACGCCCATGATGCGGTTGCGCGTCGTCTGCGGGCGGCTGGAGACAATCGCAATCTTCTCGCCGACCATCGCGTTCATCAAGGTGGATTTGCCCACATTCGGGCGACCCACAATGGTAATAAATCCAGAATGGAATTTCGTATTTTCGCTCATTTATATTTACTCCTGTTTACTCCTTCGTTGTCAGCTGCTGCGGGCCGAAGCCGTGCGGCAGCAGTTCCGGCAGGGTCGCGCTTTCCGTGCCGCCCTGCCACGTCACCAGCACGCGGATATTCGGTGCAAATTCGTTGAGTACCTGCCGGCACGCACCGCAGGGCCACGGGGCGGCGTCGCGCGAGGCAATCGCAATCGCGGTGAATTCCCGCGCGCCCTCGCTGACCGCCTTGAACATCGCCGTGCGCTCAGCACAGTTCGTCAAGCCGAACGACGCGTTCTCGATGTTGCAGCCCTGAAACACGCGGCCATCCGCGCACAGCAGCGCCGCGCCGACCGGATAGCCGGAATAGGGTGAATAGCTCCGCAGCATCGCCTGCCGCGCCATTTCCAGCAGCGTCTCGTCGGAAACGTCGGTCTGCATTTCGCCATCGCGCGTCATGCCGATGGCGGACAGAATCTTCTCCTCCATCGCCCGCATCTTCTTTTTGTCTTCATCCTCAATGTGGTCATAGCCCATCAGGTGGCACAGACCGTGGACGGTCAAATACGCCGCCTCCCGCTCCGGGGAATGCCCATACTCCGCCGCCTGCGCCAGTACATGCGGCATGGAGATGATGAGATCGCCGAGCATACAGGCGTCCACCTCGTCATCCAGCTCGCGCGCAAGCAGCTTGTCGCACTGCCCTGCCGTTTTGCCTGCCGGATAATTCACCGTCGGGAAGGACAGCACGTCCGTCGCGCGGTCAACGCCGCGGTACTCGCGGTTGATTTCGTGAATCGCGTCGTCGCCGCAAATGCGGATGTTCACCGCGCAGGGACGCGAAACGCCTTCCATCCACAGGGCGCAGTCCGCCGCCGTCTGCATCAGGGACAAATAGCGCGGGTCAACCTGCGTGTCAATCTGCCAAAGCAGTTTCATGTGTTCTCCTCGCTTTCCTCCACCGGCGCGGCGGGCTTTTCCGGCACATCCGGCTTTTCCGCCTTCGCTTCTGGCTTCACTTCGGGTGTTTTTTCCGCTTCCGCCTGTTTCTCCGCCTGCATCTGCTTCGTTTCCTTCTCCGCTTCCTTTTCCGCCTTGACGAGCGGGCGCGCGGGGACGTTCACCGTCGGGTACTCAATGCGCTCGTGGAACACGCCATTCAAGACCTTGCAGAACGCTTCGCAAATCGCGTCGATATCGCGCAAAGTCAGCGGCGAATTGCTGAGCTGTCCGTCCTCCAGCTTGCCGCGGACAAGGCGCTCGATGAACTGCTCAATCGCCTTGGGCGTGGGGTCAGGGATGGAGCGCACCGCCGCCTCAATGGTGTCCGCCAGCATGACGATGGCGCTCTCCTTCGTCGTCGGGCGCTGACCGTCATAGCGGAAATCGGCAATATCAACCGGCTTGCCGTCCGCCATCTGCAAGGCTTTGTGGTAGAAGTACATCACGGGGGTGTCGCCGTGATGCTCCATGATAATCGTCTGGATTTCGGGCGGCAGGTGGTATTTCTGCGCCAGCGCCAGACCATCGCGGGTATGCGCCGTAACAATCGCGGCGGATACATACGGGTCGGTGCGGTCGTGCGGGTTATCGCCCATCTGGTTTTCCTTGAAATACAGCGGGCGCTTGAGTTTCCCGATGTCATGGAAATACGCGCCCGTGCGCGCCAGCAGCGGGTTCGCGCCGATTTTCTCCGCCGCCGCTTCCGCCAGATTCGCCACCACAATCGCGTGGTGATACGTTCCGGGCGCTTCCAGCAGCAGACGGCGCAGCAGCGGCTGATTCGGGTTCGCCAGTTCAAGGAGCTTCGCGGGCGTGGCGAGGTTGAACGCCGCCTCGAACACAGGCTGGAAGCCGACGGAAATCAGGCCGCTCAAAATGCCGCCCGCCATCGACCACATGGCGTTGTTCATCATGCCGGATATATTGTTGGAGGTCATCAGGCTCATGGCGAGGATAACGACCATATTCACCACCGCGACAATCACGCCCGCAATCACCATGCGGACACGCTGCGGCTTATCCTTCAAGTACTGCACGGCGACGATGCCGGAGACGACGCCCGTGAGTATCAAATGCACCATTTCCGCCGAGTAGGCGTTGGAACTGCCCGCGCTAAGCCCCGCCGCAATCAGCGCCATGGTGAACGTGGCGGAAATGCCGACGCGCGCACTCAGCAGCGTAGTCAGCAGCATCGCCGCCATCACGACCGGGGCAAGGTAGACATCCAGCAGCTTGACGGCAATCACGCACAGCCCTTCGCACAGCACCAGCACCACCATGATGACGCTGGAGCGGCGCACGTCCCTCAAAACCTCCGGCGCAAGGATAACGAGCATCAAAATCAGCACCGACATGGAAATCGCAATGAGCAGCAGCGCGCCGAGGTAGATGTCATAATCATACGATGCGGTATCCAGCAGCCCCAGCGCCTTCAGCATGGCGAGCTGATTCGCCTGCACGCGCTCGCCCTCGCGGATGATGTTCTGCCCTTGCAGGTACACCACCGGCTCCACCTGCGCGGCGGCGTTCTCCTGCGCCTGCGCGGTCAATTCCTGGTCAATGACCATGTTCGGGCGGATGCAGTGGTTGAGCACGACGGGCACGATGTTCTGCATCAGCGACGTTTCGACGCGGTAGCCCGCAATCTGTTTAATCGCCGCGATGGACTGGCTGACCTGCCCTTCGCGGATGGTGGTGTTCAGCGCGCTTTCCACCGCGAGGCGCACCGTCACCGCCATGGTGTCGAAATTCTCCGTGCTGGCGCGCATGAGGACAGTCGCCTGATAGCGCGTGAGCGACACGGCTTCCACCTGCTGGAGGGCGTAGTCGATTTCCTCCGCGCTGAAGGTCGCCGCGAGGTTTGTTTCCGTCGCGGTTTCGCCGTCCTGCACGCGCAGGGTCAGCCCGTACTGCTGCACAATGCGCAGCTGGCGGAACGTCTCGTCGATGTCGCTCAGCACGCTTTCGGTCACGCCCTCCTGAAAGTGGTAGGTCGCTTCCACACGGACGGAGGCTTCGCGGCGGCGGCTTTCGGTCGTCACCGTGTCCTCCACGTCCTTCGTGGCGGTAATCGTCTGGTGCGAAATCGCGCCGACGCTCAGGCTGTAGCGCTGCGGTGCGCACGCCGCGGCAAACAAGACCAGCAGCACCAGCGTGCCGACGGCGTAAATGAGCGCGCATTTCGCGCCCGCGCCGTGCAGCCAAGTGGTGAAGCGGCGCAAAATCGGGCGGTGGTTCTGCTTGTTTTCGCGTTTACGCATGTAGTTATCACTCCTTCTGCACCGGAGGGGGCGGATTTACGGGCGCTGCCCTTCCGCTTCCCGATGGTAGTAGGCGTCATACGCCTTGACAATCGTCTGCACCAGCTCGTGGCGGACGACGTCCTTGTGCGTCAGGTGCACCATGCCGATTTCCGGAATGTCCTTCAAAATTTCGATTGCTTCCGCCAAGCCGGATTTCTTCCCGTAAGGCAAGTCCGTCTGGGTGATGTCGCCGGTAACGACGACTTTGCTGTGGAAGCCCAGACGCGTCAGGAACATCTTCATCTGTTCAGAAGTCGTGTTCTGCGCCTCGTCCAGAATGATGAAGGAATCCGACAGCGTGCGGCCGCGCATGTACGCCAGCGGGGCAACCTCCACCACGCCGCGTTCCAGCAGCTTCTGGTAGCTGTCCACGCCCATGAAGTCGTACAGCGCGTCGTAGAGCGGGCGCAGGTACGGGTCAACCTTCTGCGTCAGGTCGCCGGGCAGGAATCCCAGCTTCTCCCCCGCCTCCACCGCCGGGCGTGTGAGCACAATGCGCTCAATCTCCTTGTTTTTCAGCGCCACGACAGCCAGCGCCATTGCCAGATACGTCTTGCCCGTACCTGCCGGGCCGACGGCGAACGTGAGGTCATGGTCGCGGATGGCCTGCACATACTCCTGCTGCCCCAGCGTCTTGCAGCGAATCTGCTTGCCGCGGTGGGTGATGGCGACGACAGAGCGCAGAATCTCGTCGATGCGGTCCACGTCGCCCTCGCGCGCCAGGGCGATGGCGTAGCGGATGCGCGTGCGGTCAACCAGATCGCCGCGGCGGATCATTTCCAGCAGCTTCAGGATGACGCTTTCCGCCAGCGCCGCATCCTCCGCTTCGCCCGTGAGGAACAGCTCCGAGCCGCGCAGGGAGACAGCGACTCCGCACTCCTGCTCCACCAGCGCAACATTCTGGTCGTTCAGCCCGAACAGGGACATATAGGCATCCATCGAATCCAGCGTCAGGGGAATCTTTCTCGTTTCAGTCAAAAACGATGTCCTTCTTTCCATTTGAAACGGCGACAATCAAGGTCACTTGGTAGGCGCGCCGCTGGGTATCTGCTCGGCAATATCCACAAGCCTTTCGCCCGTTGCCACTGCCAACAGTACCTCATGATCTATCATACTACAATTTACCCACTTGTCAACCAAAGATTCGTTCGTACCGATGATTTCGCGCAGTTTTCGCAAAGCAGCTATGCTTGCTTCGGCAGTTATTTCCTCATTTGCCCGATTTTGTTTCGTAATTTCACATTCATACCGCTTTTCCCACACGCAGGTGAGCGGCAGGAAGAAGCCGCCCAGCGGGAGCGTGCGCCGGGACACATCCGCCTGATGGAACGCGCTCTCCGGCTCATGCCACAGGGCGAACCACGGGCTGACGACCGACACGCTTTCCTCCGTGCGCCCGGAATACGATGTGTGCAGCTCTGTCAAGTCCATGCGAACCGCCGCCGCGTCCCACACGCGCGCCATCACCACCCCGCGCGCTGATACCGCCCGCACGCCGCTGCCCGTGCGTTCCTCGCCGCGGATGAGGATTTGCCCCTTGCGCACCACGTCGCCGGGCTGAACAAGCGCCGTGCCCGCCTTCGTGCGGATGCTATCGACGATGCCGTCCCGCGCGGCGACCACGTCCCCCACGCCCGTCTCGGACAAGGGCGTTCCCGCCGGCACGCCGTCCACCACGCGAATCAGCAGCGTCATCCCCCGCCAGCCGCACTCCACCCACGCCGTTTCCGGGTAGCGCCATTCCAGCAAATCCCGCAATTGCCCTATCTGCACGTCGCTTTTTCGCATCGGCGGGGTAATGCCCAGCGCCCGCAGGTATTCGGGCAAATCCGCGGCGTAAATCCCGGCGTTTTCAATCTCCACGCGCCACATCACCTGCGACGCGCCGATGAGCGCGCCAATGCCCAGCATCAGCGCGGAAAGCAGCGCCAGCCGATGGCGAATCCACGTCATCAGCCGTCCCGTGCCCTGCCGATTGCCGACCGAGAAGCGCCAGCCGCCGTTTTCCGCCATCATCCGCAGCGTCATCACATCATCCTCGCGGGCAAAGGCACTGAGATGTTTGCCGCGGATGCGCACGCCCGTCAGCAGCAGCCCCATTTCCCCCGCGCGGCGCAAAAACCGCGGCAGATTGACCCCATCCACCGTGACGGCGATAAGCCACGGCCGCCCGCTCATGTTCCGCCTCCCAGCACGCTGATAGCGTCAATTCGCCCGGTCACAATCGCGTCTGATGATGAATAGCGCAGGAAGCGCAGGTTCGCCCCGCTAATGCGCAGCGTGCCCTCCTTCTTGCGGAAGTGCGCCTCCTCCGCCGTGTACCCCAGCAGACCCTGATGCTGCTCCACCCACGCGCTGCCGCGCCCCGTTAGCGTCACCTTGAATGCGCCGCCCGTCACCTCCGGCGGGAAAAACGGCTCCTTCTCCATGATGCACAGCCCCCTTTCTCATCGAATTTTTATGTTCCAGCGCCCGAAAATAGCCATCCGCCCGAAAAAACCTGTTTACGTTTTCCGTTTTTGATGGTATAATGGTATGTACGGCGCGAAAAACGTGCCGGGAAATGGAGAGTATGCGATGGCGCAGCTGAACGATTTGGGCATTGACCTTGGAACCTCCAATGTATTGATTTACCAGCAGGGCAAGGGGCTTGTGCTCCGCAGACCGGCGGTAGTCGCCATTGAGCGCTCCACCAAGAAGGTGCTGGCCATCGGGGACGATGCCCAGCGCATGGTCGGCCGCACGCCCAGCAACATCATGGCGATTCGCCCGCTGAAGCAGGGCACCGTCGCGGATTTTGAGCTGACGAACACCATGCTCCGCTTCTTCTTGAACGGTGTGCTGTCCAAGCGCCTGTTCTCCGGGCCGCGCGTCGTCATGAGCGTCCCTTCCGGTGTGACCGAGACGGAAAAGCACTCCCTCATCAACATCCTGCTGGACGCGGGCGTGAAGCGTACCTATCTGCTTGATCGTCCGCTCGCGGCGGCGCTGGGCGTCGGCATGGATTTGCGCCAGCGCTACGGCCGCATGATTGTAGACATGGGCGCGGGCATCACGGACATTGCCGTTATCTCCGAGGGCGAAATCGTCCAGTCCTCCAGCGTCTATTACGCCGGCGACTACTTTGATGACGCGATTGTCCGCTACATCCGCAAGAAGTACTCTCTGCTGATTGGCGAGCGAACCGCCGAGCAGATTAAAATCAACATCGGCACGGCGATGAAGCCCGAAACCGACGAAGCGAACCTTGCCATGCCCGTCGTCGGCCGCAACCAGCTCTCCGGCCTGCCCCGCACGCAGGAGATTCACGCCGCTGAAATCTACGAGGCGCTGAAAGACCCCGTCGCCGCCCTCATCGGCAGCATTCAGGACGTGCTGGTGCGCACGCCCCCGCAGCTGGCGTCCGATATTTTTGATGACGGCATCGTCTTAAGCGGCGGCGCAGCGGGACTGGCGCGCCTGCCCGAAGCGATTTACACCGCCCTGCACATCCCCTGCGGCGTCGCCGACGACCCGCAGACCAGCGTCGTTCTCGGCTGCGGCATTGCCGTGGAAGACCCCGGCGCCTACGCCTCCCTGCTCGACGACGGCCGCAAGGGTTTCAAGCGCCTGTAAGCCGTTGCAATCGAATGCACCCCGTGTTTTTTCCGGAACCGGAAAGGCACGGGGCTTTTTGTTTTTTTGGGGGAAGTTTTCCACCACTCTCTATCACGATAAAAGTCAAGGATGGTGATGTGCACTGCGAAGGTGTCGAGGGGGCGACCGCAGACGTTCGTCTGTTTCCATTGCCCCCTCGTCGCTCCCGCAGGAGCGAAATCCCTTGCGCAACAAAAAAGTGCAGTTGGTTTTGACCCCAAAATCAAATGAAATCAAGCGAAATCAAATGAAATCAAATTTCCTTGACGAACATCCATTCCCCGTACTACAATATCACTGTCGCAATAGCGGCGAATAAAATCCGAAAGGAATGACCCAAATGTGCAATGTAAACTACTTGATTGAAATCCGCCGTTTCAACACATTCGCCGCGCGAACCCGTCTTCCCGCCAGCGCCCAGCTGCTGTGGTACAAGCTGATTGAAATCATGAACCAGCACGCCCGCGGCGGCGACTGGTGCGACGGTTTCCTCCGCATCGACAACCCGTACCTGCTCGCCTACTTTCCCATGAGCGCCACCGCCCTCGCCGACGCCCGGCGAACCCTCTGCGAATCTGGGCTTTTGGAGTACATTCCCGGCGAAAAGAAGCGCACGCCGCCCGCGTATCGCCTGCATTACTTCTCCGTTTGCGACGGAAAAGGCGTTATTGAGCGTGACTATCCGCGTGAAACCAGCGCTGATAGCGCAGCCGATTGCCCCGCTGATTGCCCCGAAATCCGCGACTATTCCCGTGATCATCCGAATTACCCAAGCGTTTACCCAAGCGATTGCACAACCGTTTGTCCAACCGATTGCACAACCGATTGCCACGGAAATACGCCTGATTTCCACGACACTAATATAAACTATACAGGAACAGAAACGGAGACCGTAAACCCAACGGGGAAAACGAATGATGATGAAACGGAGACATCTGCTTTCTCTGCCGGATACGCGGGCGCGGGCGCATGTACGGGTGCGTATGCGTGTACGGATGCGGGCGCGCGCGAGGGGGCGTTTCCGCGGTCAGTGCGGGAGAGTGCGAAACTGGCGGGTAAAGTGCTGCTGCATCAGCAGTTCACGGAGAATCAGCTGAATCGGGTGATGGCGGCGTTTGGGGCGTACCCGTTCGAGGACGGGCTGATGATTCAGGCGGTCGCCAAGACGGCGGAGGCGAATCCGACGAACGCGGTGAATTACCTGATTCAGCTGCTGACGGACTGGGGCGGCGCGGGTGTTCGGACGGTTGCGGAGATGGAGGACTACCTGTACGCACGGGATATGGCGCAAGGGAACGCGCTGATGCACACGCGTGAGGAGGGGCGGGAGCTTTTGGCGGCGTTCAGGGCGGAGCATGGGGCGGCGTGAAGGGAATGAGCAATGAGCAATTGCGGGCGACGGGCTTTCCTGCGCCTTTGGGATGCAAAAACGCCCGGCTGGCGTGGGGCGCAGTCGGGCGAAGGGTTGGCTTTATGAACTTTCTGGTTATAACCGCAGATTTAATGGGCTTTCCGGCGCACGTTCAAGCCTTTCGGGTCTGCACCTCTTCAATCATCTCCAGCACGCGCTTTGTGCCATCGGCGGGAGGGGCGTTTTTGACGGCGGCGGTCAATTTGTCGCGCTCCGCCCACGTCTGCATCAGCGCGTCGGTCAGGGTCTGCGGGGTCATGTTTTCCTGCAGGAGAACGTGGCAGAGTCCGCGTTTTTCAAGGCTTTGGGCGTTGAGAATCTGGTCGCCGCGGCTGGCGCCCTTGGGGTACGGGACAAGCAGCAGCGGACGGGCAAGCGCTTGGAACTCCATCAGGGCGTTGCTGCCCGCGCGGGAGAGCACAAGGTCGGCGGCGGCGAGCACATCCGGCAGATCCTGATCGAGAAACTCCACCTGCGTGTAACCGGGGGTTTTATCAAGCGTCGGGTCAAGGTTGCCCTTGCCGCAGATATGGGCGACATCAAACGTGCCGGTGAGCATCGGCAGAGCATCCCGCAGCGCCTTATTGACCGCCTGCGCGCCGAGCGATCCACCCATCATCAGCAGAACGGGCTTCGTGCCGTCGAAGTGCAGGAAGGACAGACCCTTGGCGCGGCTGCCGCGGAAAAGCTCCGGGCGCAGGGGCGTGCCGACCATCTCCGCCTTTGCGCCGAGCATTTGCGCGCATTCGGGAAAGGTGGTGGCGATTCGCTTGACGAACGGGCGGCTGAGTTTATTCGCCAAACCGGGGGTTAAATCGCTTTCGTGGCAGACGACGGGAACGCGATGCAGCCACGCGCCGAACACGACCGGCACGGCGACGAATCCGCCCTTGCTGAAGCAAACGTCCGGTTTAATTTTGCCCATGAGGTGCGCGGACTGGAATGCACCCGCGGCGACGCGGAAGGGGTCAGTGAAATTCTTCCAGTCGAAGTAGCGGCGGAGCTTGCCGGTCTTCACCCCGTGGTAGATGACGCCGGGGACATTGCGGAGTTTTTCGGCTTCCATGCCGTTTTCCGTGCCGATGTAGTGGACTTCGTAGCCGGCGGCGAGGAGGTGCGGCAGGAGGGCGAGGTTGGGGGTCACATGACCCATCGTGCCCCCGCCGGTAAGGACGATTTTTCTCTTCATGGATGAAGCCTTCTTTCTGGCTGATAACTGCAAGTTACGCAGGCATGATTCCCCTGCAATGGTATGCGCATTGCGAATTGAAAAATTCTATGCTATACTAATCAAGAAAAATACAACATGCACGAGGAGGAAAAATCCGCATGAAAATTGTCATTCTTGATGCGCAGGGCGGCGGCATGGGGCGGCAGCTGGTCGAGGGGCTGAAGAAAGCGCTGCCGAATCAGCCGCTGATTGCGGTGGGGACGAACGCGCTGGCGACGGCAGCGATGCTCCGCGCGGGGGCAGACCAAGTGGCGACGGGCGAAAACGCCGTCGTGGTATGCGCCGGGATGGCGGATTTGATTCTTTGCCCGATTGGCATGGTGCTGTGCGACGCGATGCTGGGCGAAGTGACCGCGAACATGGCGCTGGCGGTCGGGCGCAGCAGGGCGCACAAGATTCTGCTGCCGGTGAGCCGGTGTCAGGCAAGTGTTGCTGGCGCTCCGAAAATGTCGATGGCAGAGGTTGTCGCCAAGGCGGTGGAAGAAACCGTTGCGCGGGTTTCGGCGGATTCCGTGTGAAGCGGAATTGACCTTTTTGTTACGCAGGGATTTCGCTCCTGCGGACGCGACGAGGGGGCAATGAAAACAGACGAATGTCTGCGCTCGCCCCCTCGACCCCTTCGCAGCGCACACCTCCACACTTGGTTGTTATCGTTAGTTATGATTTTGTGAGTTGATTGCTTCTGAAAGCATCACATATCCTTGATGCAGTCCTTGTTGCGGACGAAGTAGTCGATGCCGCTCCAGAGGGTGATGGCGGCGACCCACAGCGTCAGCGCGGTGCTGATCCACCGCATCCACGGCGCGCCGAGGACAGTCGCGCTCACAACGTCCCACGCGGGGGCGGTCAGGGCGGGCTGGTGCGTAATCAGCACGAAGAGCAGCATCACCATCTGGCTGGCGGTCTTGATTTTGCCGAGCTTGCCCGCGGCAATCACGCGCCCCTGCCCCACGGCGACCATGCGCAGGCCGTCAACGGCGAGTTCGCGCGCCAAAATCAGCACGACGACCCAGCCCGGCAGCGTCCCGCGCTGGACGAGCATCATCATGGCGGAGAGGTTGAGCAGCTTGTCCGCGACGGGGTCGATGAACTTGCCGAAATCGGTAATCAGGTGGCGGGAGCGGGCGATATGGCCGTCAAAATAATCCGTCAGGGCAGCGACGGCGAACACGGCGGCGGCGAGCAGATCGCAAACGAGTGTCTGCGGGAGCATCAGCGCCACCATCACCGGAATCAGCGCGACGCGCAGGAGCGACAATTTGTTGGGCAGGTTCATGCAATCACCCCTGTCAGGTCGTAGGTGCTGGCTTTTTCAATGCGGACGTCCACGAAATCGCCGACGCTGGGCATTTTGCTTTCGCCCGCGGTGAAGATGATTTCGCCGTCGGTTTCGGGGGCTTCGCGCTGGCTTCTGCCGAGGATTTCGCCGTGCGCGTTGCGGTCGGTCACGAGGACTTTCTCCACCGTGCCCACGCGCGCCTGATTCTTCTTCCGCGCGATGGCGGCCTGCCGCTTCATCAGCCGGTCGAGCCGCTCCGCCTTGACCTCCTCCGGAATTTGGTCGGGCATTTTCGCGGCGGGCGTGCCCTCTTCGGGGGAGTAGGTGAACGCGCCGAGGCGGTCGAATTCGGCTTCGGGCAGGAAATCAAGCAATTCTTGGAACTGCTCTTCCGTCTCGCCGGGGAAGCCGACGATAATCGACGTGCGCAGGGTGATGCCGCGGTCGTGCGCGCCCTTGACGGCGCGGCGGATGTCGGCGCTTGTGCCGCGGCGGTGCATCCTTTTCAGCACCGCGTCGTTGACGTGCTGAATCGGCAAATCAACATAGCTGCAAATATTGGGCGTGTTTGCGATGATGTCCAGCAGCTGCTCGCTGGTTTCCTCCGGATAGCAGTAGAGGACGCGCAGCCAGTCCACGCCGTCGATTTTCGCCGCCTTCTGCATCAGCTCCGCCAGCTTCGATCCGCCGCCGAAGTCCATGCCGTAGCGCGACGTGTCCTGCGCAACGAGGATATGCTCCTTCACGCCCTGCTTGGCCAAACTTTCGATTTCGCGGAGGATGTCGGCTTCGGGGCGGGAGCGGTACGGGCCGCGGATTTTCGGAATCGCGCAGAACGTGCAGCAGTTCGAGCAGCCCTCGCCGATGCGGGTGTACGCGGTGTAGGACGGGGTGGTCAGCACGCGGTCGTGGGCGTAGTAGGTGTGGTCGTCCATGCAGTAGGACTTGCGAACGCCGCCAAGCGCCTTTTCCAGCGCGTCGGGCAGCTGCTGATACTGGTTGACGCCCATCAGCAGGTCGATTTCAGGAATCTCCTGCATCAAATCCTTCTCGTAGCGCTGGGCAAGGCAGCCCGTGACCACCAGCGCACGGCACTTGCCGATTTGCTTGTACCGCGCCATGTCGAGAATCGCGTCGATGGACTCCTCCTTCGCCGACGCGATGAACCCGCAGGTGTTCACCATCAGCACATCCGCCTGCGCGGGATCGTTCGTCAGCTCATACCCGTGCTCCCGCAGCAGCCCCAGCGCGGTCTCGCTATCCACGCGGTTCTTATTACATCCCAGCGAAATCATTCCAACCTTGAGTTTCGTCATTGCTTTCTCCTTCAATTTATGGGGGAGACCCAAGGGGCTTTGCCCCTTGACCCCACCAGAGGCCTTGCCTCTGGACTCCACAAGGGACTTCGTCCCTTGACCCTTTCGCGCGATTCAGTTGGTCGCTTCGTCATGCTTTGCCCGCGTGTTTGTCCGGGTACGGCATTCCGAATTCCGCATTCCGAATTAAAAAAGAAGGGATATTATGACCCAAGTTCTCTCCCCCACCCCCGAAGCCCTCGCGCTTGCGTCGCAGCTGCTCCACGACGGGCAGCTTGTCGCCTTCCCGACCGAAACGGTGTACGGATTGGGCGCGAACGCCCTCGATGCAAAAGCCGTGCTGAATATCTTCGCCGCGAAGGGGCGTCCGGCGGATAATCCGCTGATTGTCCACGTCTACGACCGCGCGCAGCTGACGCCCTTATGTGAGGTGTCCCCGCTGGCGGAAAAGCTGATGGATGCTTTCTGGCCGGGGCCGCTGACGCTGATTCTGCCGCGCAAGCCCGCCATTCCGGATGAAGTCGCCGCCAGTCTGCCGACCGTCGCCGTGCGGATGCCGTCGCACCCGGTTGCGGCGGCGCTCCTGCGCGCCTGCAAGCTGCCGATTGCCGCCCCCAGCGCGAATCGCTCCGGCAAGCCCAGCCCAACCACGGCGCACCATGTGCTGGTGGATATGGACGGGCGCATCCCGCTGATTCTTGACGGCGGCAGCTGCGATGTCGGCGTGGAATCCACCGTCTTGGACGTGACGAGCGGTGCGCCGTGCATCCTGCGTCCCGGCGGAATCACGAAAGACATGCTCGAAAGCGTGCTGGGGCATGTAGACGTGGCGGGCAGCGTCCTGCGTCCCTTGCAAAAAGGTGAAAAGGCGCTTTCCCCCGGTATGCGCTACAAGCACTACTCCCCCGATGGTCAGGTGACACTGGTCGAGGGGGCGGAGGCGGATGTGGTCGCCGCCATGGCGAAGCTGGCAGCCCATGCCGACGCACAGGGGCATCGCGCGTGTGTGATGTGCTTCACGGAGCATATGGACGCGCTCAAAGACTGCCATCCGCACGACATCGGCTCGCGCGACAACGCATCCGAGGTCGCGCACCGGCTGTTCGACACCCTCCGCCGCTTGGATGAGGAGCACATGGACGTGATTTTCAGCGAGGTTGTGCCGCCGGAGGGCGTTGGGCTGGCTGTCATGAACCGGCTTGGGCGCGCCGCGGCGTTCCACACCATTCAGGCGCGCGACGTGCTGAAAGATGAAGAAGCGTAACGGAAGCTCTGATGCAATGAGGTGGTCAGATGACGGATGAATTTTTCGTCAGATGCAATTGCGCAAATCGAAGGTTTACTGGAGGTAAATCGAGATTTGCGCAAGCAGCAGATGGCGGAAAAGGCATTCGTCAGATGTGCCGCCGAATAAATCAGAGATTCCGCAGCGCAAGATTTACAATCTGCACATTTACAGACACGGCTTTTTCATGATACAATAGGAGGGAAACCACCCACAGGAGGGCTTGACCATGTTTGATGAAATTCTGCAATGGTTCTCCAGCCATTTGTCGAACCTGACCGACGCGCTGGTGTACTGTGCCATCGCGGGGGTCACGCTGATTGGCGTTTTCAAGTGCCTGATTCCCCTGATTACCACAACCCACGCCTTGCGCCGCGCTATCACCCGCTTGCAGCAGGATGCCGGCACGCGGCAGGGCACCCCCGTCTGGCAGGAAAAACGCTTTATGGGCAATCGGCTGAAGAACTGCTGGCTGCGCTTCCTGCAAAACGCCGAGCAGCTTGACCGCCGCGGTCTGCCCTGCAACGTTGAGGACTACATCAACGACGATACCGTCATCCACGGGCCGGGCAATGCGCAGTTAGCCGATCTGATTCCGGGTCTGCTGACCTCTTTGGGCATTCTGGGCACGTTCATGGGCATGATGGACGGTCTGGGCGGCCTCGACTTTTCCAACGCCGACAAGATTATCGAGGGCATCCCGACGCTGCTGACGGGGATGCAGTTCGCCTTTGGCACATCCGTCGCTGGCGTCAGCTGCTCCATCTGCTTCAACATTATCAACCGCATTCTGCAAGGCTCCAGCTATCGCGCGATTGACGACTTCGTGTCGAACTTCACTTCGCTGGCAATGTCGCGCCCGCTGGACAACGATGTGCAGCTTATCTGCCAGAATCAGGACTCCAACCACATGCTTTCCACCCTCACCGACACCCTGCCGGGGCAGCTCGCGGGCGCAATGGAGCACTCCGTCCGCAGCGCGATGCAGCCCGTTTCACAGGCGATGGACAACTTCCTGATGGGGGCGACGCGCGCGCAGGTGGACGGCGTTGGGCGCATCGTCGGCAGCTTTGTGCAGCAGATGAACGCGTCCCTCTCCGACCAGCTGCTGACCCTTGGCCGCACGATGACCGAGGTGAATCAGCATCAGCAGGCGTCGCTGGAGCAAGTCCGCCAGTCGCTGAACGCCGCTGCCGCCATTCAGGTGGATATGCGCCAGCTGCATGACGTGACGAACGATGTGATTGCGCACTTCGAGCAGTACATCAAGGAACTCAGTGCCGCCCGCAGCCGCGACGAGGGCTTCGAGCGTTCCTCTGCTGATTTGCTCACCCGCTTGGGCAAGGTCAGCGATCAGCAGTTGAGCGCGCTGAACCGCATCCGTGCCGGACAGGAGGAGCTTGCCCGCGTGACGGAGCAGTTCACCCGCCAGAGCAGCGAAACGACCGCCGCGATGAAGCAGTCCAGCAACGCCACGACACAGGAGCTTTCCGGCGTCGCCGATGCCATGAAGCAGTCCGCCGCCGAGCTTTCCGCCGGCTGCCAGAACTTCACGCAGAGCGTCGTCAGCGGGCTTAGCCAGTCGCTGGGCATGTTTGACGCAAGTATGCAGGGACTGATGGCAATGATGGGCGAAACGACGGACAAGCTCTCCGGCACAGACAGTGCCGAAGCGACCCGCCAAGCCGCCGAAACACAGCGTCTGCTGACCGCACTCAAGGAGTCGATTGACGCGGCAACCGCTGCGCTCCGCCAGAAGGAGGGGTAAGCATGGCGCGTATCCGCAACCGGCGCGCCGCCCGCACCAGCAACAGCGGCGCAAGCTGGATCAGCTACTCTGACATGATGGCAGCGCTGCTGCTTGTGTTTGTTCTGATTTTGAGCGTCAGCCTCTACCAGTATTTTACGATGCTGGAGACAAAAACCGCTGAACTGGACGCGCAGAAGGCGCTCGTCAGCCAGCAGCAGGTAACGCTCGACGCGCAGACGTTGCAGCTTGCCTCCCAGCAGGTGACGATGGACAAGCAGGCGACGGAAATCGCCATCATCCAAGTGCAGCTGGATTCACAGGCGAAGGAGCTGGAAAACGCCTACATCGTCCTGAGCGACCAGCAGGCGCAATTGCAGCAGGCGCAGACCGATTTGGCTGACCGCGAGGCAAAGCTCATCATCCTGCAAACTGACCTGAACAACAAGGAAATGGCGCTGCAAGCCGCGAACGAAGTGCTGGAAAATCAGCAGGCGGCAATGGCGGCACAGGCGGAGCAAATCGACGCGCTGATTGGCATTCGCCCGCGCATCATCACGGCGCTGTCCTCTGCGCTGTCCTCCGCGAACCTCAGCGCAACGGTGGATAATTCCACCGGCGACATTGTGCTGGACAGCTCGGTGCTCTTCGACACGGGCAAATCCGAAATCCGTGCAGAAGGCAAGGCGCTGCTTGACCGCTTCGTGCCCGTCTACCTGAACGTGCTGCTGCGCGACGAGTACAGCGCGTACCTCGGCGAAATCATCATCGAGGGCTACACGGACTCGACCGGCGACTACTACAACAACCTGAAGCTCTCACAAGAACGCGCGCTGTCCGTCGCCACCTACATCCTGAAAATGCCCGGTCTGACGACCCGCCAGCGCGATTTGCTCAAGAGCGGTCTGCTGACCATCACCGGGCGCGGCGCCACGGGGCTGATTTACGACCAGTACGGCAACGAGGACAAGGAAGCTTCGCGCCGCGTGGAGTTCCATTTCAGCCTGAAGGACTCCGAAATGATTGACCAAATGAACCGCCTGCTTCAGCAGACCGAAGGAGATTAAGAAGAAGTTTCATGAAGCGTTTTGCCATTGTGAGCGTCGTTTTGCTGCTGATTGCACTGCTCGGTGTCGGCGCAATGTATATGACGTCGAACGTGACGGTGATTGCGCAGGGCGTTACGGCGCTGGAAGCCTACCGGAACTACGACCTGTTCACTGACCTGAGCGCGCAGGTTCGCGCAGGCGCGGTTGTCGGCACGTCGTTCGTCAATCCGCAGGAGCTGTCCAGCGCGGAAGATTACGTCTTTTACACCTACACGTTCCGGCTGGAGAACAACACAACCTTGCCCGCCGAGATGATTGAGGTACAGATTACGCCCATGAGCGGCGACATTCTGCAAATCGGCAGCGACCAAGTGCTGACCCTCCCCGCGCACACCATCGGCGACGTGACCGCCACCATCCTGACGAGCAAGGACATGCACGCAATCCGCGAGGCGAACATCACCTACTACATCTGGGGGATTCCCTTCACTATCCGGACGACCATTCAGACAAGCAGCTGACAAGGTGATTTGCCATGGAATACAGGATAGAGCACTACAAAAACTGCGAACGGTTCAACGAGCAGTATCAAAGCATTTACCAATTTCTTTTGAAATCGGGAACGCTGGATTACAACGAGCATTTTCATTGGGGACGTTTTGAATGATTTGTCCAATCCGCTGGTCTATTGTCTGCCGGACGGCTATACCATGAGCCCGCAGGAATTTGCCGCCGATCCATGGCAGTACCAGCTGGTGATTCACAGAGGGTTTGACAATGACGGCACGCCCGAAAAATGGGATGCGGAATTGCTGAAGCGAATCCCCCACGCAAACGACGCGCTGAAAACCTTTGCAATTGCCAACCGCGAATATTGCGCGCACTGCGGCTTATGGTACACAACCGGCGACACCGCTTATGTTGAGCCTGTCGCCACCGTGCCGGAGCACAGAAAGCGCGGCTTGGCGAAAGCGGTGGTCTATGAAGCATGTTCGCGCGCCCATGCGCTTGGTGCAAAGTGCGCCATCGTCCTGTCTGACCAAACATTTTATTCCCGAATCGGTTTCACACTTTCTTCGGAAGTGTATGATTGGGAGTACGCTAATTCTGATTGATTTCGCAGGAAAAGCAAGCAAAAACCCCCGGCTGCAAAACGCGGCTGGGGGTTGTTGTTTTGGAATTATTTATTATACTATTTGCAGATGGCACAGGTGAACCCGGAAATAGCATTACCCGTTCAAATTGTCATCCGCATCGTCTGGGCGCGTGACGTTCAGCTCACTCAATTCCACGAAGCCGCGAATTCGCTGCCCCTGCGCCGTCGTCGTCTCCACAAACGCCCATTCCTGCCCCATCTGTCCCAGATACGTCACCTGCTGTCCCACCGTCAGCGTCATCACCGCGCCGCAGGAATTCAGCGGGTCGTCGGTGAGCGCCGATGTGCGCAGAACTTGCGCCGGGTAATTCGCCCAGCTGCCGATTTCCGCCACTTCCGACAAATTCGACACCGCATCCGCCTTGATGTACCCGATGCGGTACTGATGGCGGCTGATGGCGTACTGCACGAGCAGATAGCCGTCCTCCTCGAAGAACACCTGCACCCAGTCGTTCGTGGACAGCAGTGCTTTGCCGTTCGCCGCGCGGAAACTGGCGTCCGACGGTGCGGAATACACCGCGTACTGCTTGCCTGCCGCAAGTTTGGCGTACTGCGAGGGCTGCGGGAAGCCGTAGGGGTACGTCCAGCTCCACGGGGAATCCGGAATCGTCGGCGGATTCGTCAGGTGCTCGCGCGCCGCCGCGACCGTCCGCGGGAAGCGATCCATGCTGAACTGCGCCATTGCCGTCTCCACCACGCCGGAAACCGTCGTCTTGACCCACTTGCCGTTGTCCGACAGAGTGAGGAATGTCATGCCGCTGCGGGTCACTTCCACCTGTGTCGTATCACCGAAGGACAGGTTTGTCAGCTGCCAGCCATTCGCTTCATGCGTGAAATACGCGCTGTCGCCGTTCGGGTAGTGGATGACGAAACGCCCGTCCGCCAGCACCGCCAGCTGCGGCACGTTCGCGTCGCCCTGCTCCACCGCGCCCCAGTTGCGCATGGTGATTTTCCAATCCGCCTGTGCGGATGATTTTTCCGCCAGCACCAGCACGTTTGTTTCGCTCTTGGTGTTGCGCATCACCAGCAGCGCCGCCTCGTAGCCGGATTCTTCCTGCATCACCGCGAACGCCTTGTTCTCCGGCATATCTGGCTGGTTCGCGATGGCGTAGTGTGCCCACGCCTTCACGGTGAACAAGTCCGCAACTTCCAACGGCAGTTTGCTTTCCGCCTGCGTCGTCAGCATCGTCAGGCACATCACAAGTGCCAGCAAAAACGTTCCAATCCGCGTGTACTTTCTCATGTCTCTTCCTTCTTTCTGCCGCACTTTCCTGCGGTCTTCACCTATCTAACGCATCAAAAGCGGCATATCTTCCCTCCATTACAAATTTTCTGCACAAAAAACGCCCAACCATCGCTGATTGGGCGCAAATTTGCTTATTCCGTCACCGTTTCGGACGGCTGCGGTTCAGGCGTGATGACCTCCACCGTGTCCGTCGGCGCGGGTGTTGCTGTTGGGGCTTCCGTCGGCGCGGGCGTAGCCGTAGGGACTTCGGTCGGCACTTCCGTCGGCGCAGGTGTCGCCGTCGGCGCTTCCGTCGGGGCGGGTGTCGCCGTCGGGACATCCGTCGGGGCGGGCGTCGCCGTCGGAACATCCGTCGGGGCGGGTGTCGCCGTCGGGACTTCGGTCGGCGCATTCGTCGGCGCGGGTGTTGCCGTCGGCACGTTCGTCGGGGTCGGCGTGACGATTACCACCGGGCTGGTCGGCGTCGGCGGCACATTGCCCGGATTCACAGGCGCTTTTTCGTCGAAGAGCAGCATCAGCGTATCCGCATCAGCAACGCCGGTGATTTTCTTCTCCTCATAACCGCAGACGGTCTGGAAGAGCTTAATGGCTTCCGTCGTGCGCTTGCCGTACACGCCATCAACTTCCTTCTCCACGTCGTTAGAAGTGAAATAGCCGAGATCGAACAGGCGCTGCTGCATCAGCTTGACAGGCGTTCCCTTCTTGCCTTCCTTCAGGGGCATGTAGGGATCGTAAACCGGCGCTTTCTTGGAGTACAGCTTCTCCTGCATGGCTGCCGACGCGTACCGGTGCTCGGTGTAGCCGATAGCGGACTGGAACAGGTTGACCGCGAACTGCGTGTCGTCACCCCAGACGCCATCCACCTTGCCCACTGGATAGCCCAGCTTGGACAGGCGGTTTTGCAGCTTGCGCACCGCCTTGCCCTTGCTGCCGTAGTTCAGGCGCGTGTACTCGGACGCAGCCGTCGCAGTTGCGGTCGGGCGGGGCGTCGCAGTCGGGCGGACAGTCGCCGTCGGACGCGCGGTTGCGGTCGGCACAGCGGTCGTGGGGGCGGGCGTAGCCGTCGCAACAGACACATTGCCGCGGTCTGTCACAACTTCAATTGCCGGCAGACCCGTGCTGATTTCCACGTTCCAGCCAAAGGACTCCGCGGGCGCATAGCGGAACAGCTCGCTGCCGATGGCGGATGCTTTCTCCGTCAGCTCCGACGTCGCCGGATAATTGGTGGTCGTCAGCGCGACGCGGTTGTAAACCGTGACGCTGTGGTCAGATGCGACGATGGTGATGTTCTCGCCGTTCGCCGTCATGCTCAGCACAGGCGCGGTGATGCCCAGAATCGCCAGCGTCCGCGCAGTCGCGACGTTCTCCGTGCGCACCATCAGGGCAGCGGTGTTCGTCGTGTTCTGTTTGAGGTACAGCAGTTCATCCGGCGCAGTCGTGGTCTGCTCGTCCGCCAAATCGCAGAAGGCAAGCACGCCCGTATCCACAATCGTGGCGCCATTGCGCAGCACACCGTCCGTCAGCGTATAATTCGACTTCGCCGTCAGCGCATTCACCTGCTCATCAGTCGGGGTTTCCGCGATAATCAGCGACTGCGAGCCGTCCAGCGCAATGCTGAGCAGCTTGCCATCCTGCGCGCGGCAGTAGACGACCGTGTCGGTAATCGAAAGAATATCCGCAATCGGATAACGCAGGACGCGCACCGTACCCGTCGGATCCTGCAGATACAGCTCATTGCTGCTGCCCAGATACGCCGTGTAGCCCAGATGCGTTATCGTCGGCTCAGCAAACGCGGTCGACAGCATCAGCAGGCTTACCAGTCCTGCCAGAAACTTCTTCATCCGTTCTTCCTCCTTTTGCGCGGAGCGAACCAGCTTTGGGCTGTTTCCCTCCCCTTGCAAGAATAAAACGCATGACGCTGCTGTTTTGTTCCCAGCGGAATCAAATTTTTCCGAAATAATTTTTTTCCATGCCGGAATCCATAGGAAAAACTTGCATTCCATTGAATTTCCTGATATAATAGAAGCTGTCGTGATGGGCAAACCGTCCATCAAGTTTTTGCTATCCGCTTTTTTCCCCGCAAGGGCACAGGAATTTCCATGATATGAGGAAAGGAAGAGAACGAATGAAAAAATGGAAGCTGCTCGCAGGGCTGACGCTGCTGCTTCTGCTCCTGCTGAGTGTCACAGCGCAGGCGGATTCCAGCAGTTACGGCGTTGTGTTCGGTGCGGCGAATGTCAACCTGCGCTCCGCCCCCACTACCAGTTCCGCCGTTTTGGGTGCGTACAATAAGGGAACGTGGATGACCGTGCGCGGATACAGCAACGGCTTTTATCAGGTAGAAACACCTGACGGCCGCTATGGCTGGATGCGGCAGGATTACCTGCTCGTTTCGGCGGATGCAACCGGCACAATCGGCTACGTCTCCCATGCGGGCTACCTGAACCTCCGCCGCGAGGCCAGCACATCCGCCAAGGTGCTCGGCAAGTACGACGACGGCACGCCCTGCGTCATTCTCGACCGTGCAGGCGACTGGTATTATGTTTCCGTCGGCGGTCAGACCGGCTATTTTCTCACCCGTTTCATCTCCACCCGCAGCGGCGTCTACTCCGACAAGCTCGGCATGGTCATTTCGCCGAATAAGGAGAACGTTCATCTGCGCTCCGGCCCGGGCAAGAATTACGGCAGCCTCGCTTCCATCCCCGGCTGCACCTACGTTATGATTCTCCAGCAAGGCAACGGCTGGTGGAAAATTGCTGTCAACGGCGGCGTCGGGTTTATGTCCTCAGACTATCTGCGCGCGGGGCATATCCGCCGTTCCGAAGGCGAAGCCCTCTGCGCGAAGGCGGCGGGAAGCAGCGCATCGAGCGGTTCTTCCTCCACAGCACAGCAGGCAGCCTATGCGGTCGTCAACAACCCGAATCCGCGCGACAAGCTGAATCTGCGCAGCAGGGCGAGCACCCGCGGCACGAGCTTAGGCAAGTATTCCAACGGCACGGTGGTCACAATGATTTCGCAGGGCGACCAGTGGTGCAAGGTCAAAACGCCCGACGGCAAAACCGGGTATATGATGACCGACTACCTTTCCATTCCCTCTGCCGGCTCGTCGAGTTCCACACGCATTGTCCGCCATCCGCAGGGGACGTATGTGAACCTGCGCAGCAGTGGCTCAAAATCCGCACGCGTGCTGGTGCAAGTGCCGCACGGGTCAACGGTGGTTGTGCTCTCCGCGGGCAAAACGTGGACGAAGGTGCGGTACAACGGGTACACAGGATATATGATGACGGCGTATTTGAAGAAGCGGTAAGGAGATATTAACACGCGGCAGGGGGCTGAAAAAATCAGCTTTCTGCCGCGTCTTTTTAGGTTCTTCACGGAAACTTGGGGGAAGAGCAGCTTGGGGGCGCGTCTGCGGACGCGCAAAGTTACTGGCAGGGACGCTTCGCTGCCTGCGCCTTTGTTGGTGACTTCCTTGGGATTGGTCGGACGCGGAACAGTTGGGGCGTTGCCCCAAACCCCACAAGGGACGCTGTCCCTTGACCCTGCAAGGGGCAATTGCCCCTTGACCCCTTTTCGCGATTGAGTTGGTCGCGCTTTCATGCTCCTTCCGCGTGCAGCTTTTTGGCGCTTCGCCTAAGCCCTTGTTTGCCCCCAACTTTCCGTGAAGAACCTCTTTTTATGCTGATGATTGATTATTCCCCGCATTCTCCCCCGCTGCCCTCGCAGACATGCTCCATGCCCTGCCGCAACAGCGTCGCCACATGGTCATCCGCCAGCGAATAGAACACGGTCTTGCCGTCGCGCCGCGCCTTAATCAGCCGTGCCTGTTTCAGCACGCGCAATTGGTGCGATACAGCGGATTGTGTCATGCCCAGCAGCTTCGCGAGGTCGCACACGCACACCTCCGCCGTCAGCAGCACAAACAGGATGCGCACGCGCGTCCCGTCGCCGAACACCTTGAACAAATCTGCCAGCCGCAGCAGCGTTTCCTCCTGCGGCAGCTCGTGCTGCACTTTTTCCACCACTTTCTCGTGCACACACAGGAAACCGCAGCCCTCTACCTCCAGCTTCTCTTCTGCCTCCGCCACGCATTCCGCCTCCTTGCCTAAATCGCTCTCATTATAGCATGGTTGGCGGAAAAACGCAAATGGTTAGGCGAAAAAATATGATATCCTGTTCATATGTTGTGTTTTCTATGCAAATATGCGCATCATTCCTGAAGTTCCAGCGTAAACCCCTTTTCCGCATCCGGATGGCAAGCATCCCACTTCTCTCCCATATTGCGAATCGGTACAAACGTCAGCCGCGTGATGTCCGTCTCCGCCGGGTAGAAGTCGAAGCCGACGGTCAGCTGTTCGGGCGTATCCACGCCGTACGTGCCGTTCGTGACCTGCTGGAAGTTCGCGTAGGCATCGTAACCGGCTTCTGTCTGCCCGTTGACATACACGCGCCAAGCGTTCGGCAGATTCGTCATTTGGCGGATTTCATCCTCGGTATACGCCGCTGAAAATTCATAGTGCATGGTGATGTTCGCGCGCATGAAGGACAAGTTCACATTGTCAATCACGAGGTCGTAGTCCCCCATGTCGATGCGCTTGCCGACCAGCTCCGGATGCGCGTATTCATCCGCAAAATCCGTTGTGAACTGCACGATGATTGTGTCCGCGCGCCGGAATCCGCCGCAGGAAAGCAGTTGTTCCGTCCGGCTGCCCGAAAGCGGCTCGGTAATGGTTCCATCCGCCAGCATCGCCGCCTCCGCCGCATACTGATACTCTACCAGACTGCCATACGTCACAGTGATGATGTGCTTCCGCCAGTTGTTCTGCACATAGGCTTCGAGCGTGTCCGCTCCGCCCGCCAAGAGCGCCTGATACTGTGCATCCGGCAGATATTCCACTTCCCACACGGGCTGAAGCAGCTCGAACGTCATCGTCCACGCAATCGGCGCTCCTTCCGGCGGCGACTGCATATCATCATCCCAGAGCACACCGTCGAACCCAAATGGCGAATCACTCCAGCTGCCCGTTCCATCCGGCAGGAACATGCCGCTCATGAAATCGCCGCCCCCGCAGCCCTCAATTTCCAGTGTGTACGCCCGCCCTTCGCATTCTGCCGTGACTTCCATGTCCATGAAAACCCGCTTGCCCGCCTTGGGCTGCACGTTCATGGCAACTTCGACCGTCGTGCCGTCAAACACAAGGTCATTGACGGACAGCGTGAGCAAATCGCCGTCGTAGGCTTCGTTCAGCGCAACCAAATGTGACATGTATTCCGGCGTCAGCCCCGACGGCGGCGGATAGTCCGTCACGCTCGCCAGTTTCGCCGCTGCTACGCCGACCGCCGTGAGCATCATCAGCATGAGAGCAAGCGTGACAATCGTCCGCATTCTCCGGCTCATCCGGGCGGGATGGCGCGTTTCCACTCGGTGGTGCGTCAGCGAATGCTCAAAGGCGGCGCGGGTTGCGTCCGGCATGGTTCCGTAGGCGGATTGCAGCTTCTCCCGCAGTTCCCGCTCGGTCATTGCACGTTTGCCCCCTCTCCCTCCGGGGCGTCCAGCTCCACGCGCAGCTTTTTCCGCGCCTGATGCAGCCGGAATTTCACCGTGCCTACCGGAACGCCCAGTGCCTGCGCAGTTTCAGCCACCGTCAGCCCGTCCAGATAGTACAGCACGACCGGCAGGCGCAGCGTATCGGGCAGATTGTCCAGCATCAGGCGGAAGTCCGTATCCCCCTGCGGCGCGGGGATTTCCGGCACGTCGTCAGTGGACACAACGGGCTTGCTCTTCCGGCGGATGTCCTTGCACACGTTGATGCAGATGCGCACCGCCCATGTGCCGAAATATTCCTCCCTGCGCAGCGTCGACTGCTTCTCCCATGCCCGCAGCGCCGTCTCCTGCATCGCATCCCGGCGGTCATACTCCTCGCGCAGCATGGCGCAGGTCACATGGTAGAGTGTTCCCTCAACCGCGCGCATCTTTTCGATCCATGTTGCTTCGTTCATTCCGTCCCCTTCTCTCCCGACAAATTCAGCGTGAAGCCCGCTTCGCCTTCTGGCACGATGCGCAAGCTCGTCAAATCCGCACACGGCGCAAAGTACAGGCAGATGGACGGCTGATTCACATCCACCACGCCGTCCGGCACGCCCGCATAGCCCGACGCGCGCGCCCATCCCGCTTCACCCGCCGGATTCTGCTCGTCGTTGCGGTAGATTCGCCACACGTCCGGCAGTGCCGTCCCATTCGGCAGTGCCGTTCCCTCCGGCGCTTCGCAGTGCAGCACCACACACCCGCTGAGGAACGATGCGCGCACATAGTCCACAACCGCCGCGTACCCGTCCAGCGGAATCCGCAAGCCAGCCAATTCCGGGTGGACGTACTGCGTGTTCCCTTCCGTCGCGAACGCCACGGTATATGTTTCCGCGCGCTCGAAGCCGCCGCAGCGCAGGAGCAAATCCGCCTTGGACATCTGTTCTATCTCGTTCCAGCCCACGCCGCACATTTCCAGCAGGTAGTCCTCCACGCCCGCGTCCGTCAGCGTGATAACGCGCTGCTCCGCCTGTTCACGGATGTACTGCGCCACGTCGTCCTCTTCGCTGAGCGCTTCATACAGGTCATCCGGCATGGTTTCCGTCTGCCAGACAGCTTTCAGCACGTCGATTTCGATTGTCCACGCAATCGGCTTTCCTTCCGGCGGCATCTGCCCATTTTCGTCGAGCAGGATGCCCTCTGCGGCGTACTTTTCTCCATCGAATGTGCCGCCGAGGTCGGGCAGCATCAGCAGACTTTGGAACTCGCCGCCGTAGACATCCAGCGGGTCAAAACGGTACATTTTGCCGTCGCATTCGCCGCATATGCGCACTTCCACCGCCAGCACGTCGTCCGTTTTTGCCGCCATCTCCATCGTGAACGCCAGCACGCTGCCGTCGTACACGGCGTCGTTGACTGACACAGACAGCAAATCGCTGTCATACCGCTCCTCCAGCGCGAGATAATGCGCCTGATAGTCCCCTTCCGTGCCGTCCTGCGCGGGGTGGACGTCGGTGACGCTGAAGAACCGCGCCGCCGCCACGCCAACCGCCGTCAGCATCAGCGCCATCAGCACAGCGGTGATGACGATGCGCATCATCCGGCTCAAGCCGATGTTTCGGTGTGTTTCCGGCACACGGTGGTGCGTCAGCGAATGCTCAAAAGCTGCGCGGGTTGCGTCCGGCATGGTTCCGTAGGCGAATTGGAGCTTCTCGCGAAGCTGCTGTTCGGTCATTGCGGTTGCGCCTCCTTTCTGATTTTGGGGTGCGATTCGCGGGAGTGTTCCCTTTATTGTGTTGCGCAGGGTGGCGCTCCTGTGGGAGCGAGCAGAGGGAAATGAAAACAGGCGAATCCTGCGATTGCCCTCTGGACTGCTTCGGAGTACACCCTACTTTGCTGGGGATTCCCCATATCATTAGACGCCGCATCCGTCGGTTTGGTTGGCGAAAATCTAAAAAAGAGGAAACGGGCGAAAATGCCGCGCTTCCCCTTGATAGAACAGATTAGCCGGAGATTTTGAGCGTGCCAGCGTCCACAGACGGGCTGCCGATGCTGCTGCCCTCGAAGGTCAGGTCGCTGCCGACGGCGCAGATGCTCTTCAGCAGCTGGTAGAAGTTGCCCGCCACCGTGATTTGCTCCACGGCGCGGCCGCGCTTGCCATTCTCGATGGTGTAGCCCTTGCTGAGCAGGCTGAAATCGCCGCTGGAGGGATTCGCGCCCGCGTGCAGCCCCGCCAGTTCAGTAATCACCACGCCGTTGCCCACGTCCGCCATCAGTTCATCCAGCGACTTCTCGCCCGCGGCAATGTACAGGTTCGTCGGCGCAACCATGATGCGTCCGCCCACGCGCGCGGCATTGCCGGTCGATGCAACGCCCTGCTTGCGCGCCGTCTTGCGGTCGTGCAGGAGGGTTGTCAGCTTGCCGCTGTCTACGACCTTCTTCGTGCGGCTGGCGCTACCCTCGCCGTCAAACGCGCTCGTCGCCAAGCCGCCCTTCATCAGCGGGTCATCGACGATGGTCACAACGTCCGCCGCAACATTTTCCCCTTCCTTGCCCGCGAAGAGGGACAGATTCTGCTGGGCATTCTCCGCCGAGAACACGCCCCAGAACGTCTGCAAGAGGCTCTGCATGGCGTCATAGCGGAAAATCACGCGGTATTCGCCCGTCGGCACGGGAGAAGCGTTCAGCTGGGACAGCGTTTCTTTCGCCGCATCCGCAGCAATTTTCTCCGGGTCAATGCCGTCAAAGCGACTGGACACAGCCACCTTGCCATTGACCGCGGTGGACGCGCCGTCCTTCGCAACCAAGCTGGTGTAGGAGAAGAAGTAGCTGCCGGAATCCTGCAAATTCAGCCCATAGCTGTTGCGCAGGATGACTTCGCTGCTGGAGGACGCGACCACCGCGCTCGGTACGCGAACAATGCGCGGGTCAGTGGCTTTCGCCAAAGCTTCCAGCTTCAGGCACTTCTCAATTTTCGCTTCAGCGCTCGTCGTCGCGACGTCGCTTTCTTCCTTCTCAATGGTCGGATAGCACTCTTCGCCCGCGAAAATCTCGTCCTGCTCGTCGGTTTCCAGCAGGGTGGCGGATTCCTTCACGCCGTCAATCAGCTGGCGGACGGCATCAGCGTCGAACGCCTCGGTGGACGCGCTGCCCATTTTGCCATTGTACTGCCCGCGCAGGGACACCCCGCACGAGGATGCCACCTTGTAGTCGCTGATTTCGCCGTCCAGTGCGCTCACGTTGAAGCTGTCGCCGCCGTGATAATATACTTCCGCCGGGTCAATGCCCGCCGCCTTGGCTGCCGCGAGCACCTCATTCAAAAATTCATTGACTTTCATCTGCTTTTCCTCCTTAGCGGCCGCCCACGGTGATGCTGCTGACGCGAATCATCGGCTGACCGACGTCGGTCGGGACGCTGCCGCTCTTTGAGCCGCACATGCCCTGCGACAGTTCCAGTTCTTTGCCAACGCGGTCAATCTTCATCAGGATTTCGCTGCCGCGCCCAATCAGGGACGCGCCGCGCACCGGGTGGGCAATCTTGCCGTCGCGCACCAGATACGCTTCCGCCACGGAGAAATTGAATTCACCCGTCGCCGGGTTGACGGAGCCGCCGCCCATCTTGCGGGCATACAGACCGTCGCCCATGGACGCGATGATTTCTTCGTTGCTGTCATTGCCGGGGGCGATGAAGGTGGAGCGCATACGGCTCGTGGGGGCATAGGCATAGCTTTCGCGGCGGGAGGAGCCGGTAATCGGGTGATTCATCCGGCGGCTGCCGAGGCGGTCCACCATGTAGCTCTTCAAAATGCCGTTCTCAATCAGCACCGTGCGCTGGCTGGGCGTGCCTTCGTCGTCCACATGGATTTGACCCCAGTTGTTGACAAGCGTACCGTCGTCGATGGCGGTCACGATGGGCGACGCAATCTGCTGACCGAGCTTGCCGCAGAATTCGCTCACGCCGATGCCCACGCTGGTCGCCTCCAGCGAATGGCCGCACGCCTCGTGGAAGATAACGCCGCCGAAGCCGTTGTCAATCGCGACGGGCATCACACCCGCGGGGCAGACTGGCGCATGAAGCATCGTCACTGCCTGCTGGGCGGCGATTTTCCCTGATTCCTCCGCATTCACGCGCGTGTCAAACAGTTCAAAGCCCATGGACGCGCCGGGCGCATCACTGCCGGACTGATTCTCCGTGCCGTTGCTGGCAATCGCACTCACGCGCAGGCGCGTCTGCACACGGCGGTCGGTCACGAACACGCCCTCGGTATTGCAGATGCACACATCCTGCACATGGTCGCCATAATTCGCCATCACCTGCACAATTTCCGGGGAAATGCTGCGCGCCGCCGCTTCCGCCGCGCGGAGCTTCTCCGCCTTGAGTGCCGCCTTGACGTCAGTCGGCAGGAGCAGAATTTCTTCCGGACGGGAGGCATCCCACGGCTTAAACGGCGCAACGACGCAGCCCTTGCCGCCGCGCACCGCCGCTGCTGCCTGACGCGCACAGTTCATCAGTCCTTCCCGGCTGGTATCGTTGGTGTAGACATAAATCGCATTCGTACCGCTGAACACGCGCACGCCCGCGCCGTGCGTCCGGCTGGTCGTCGCGCTTTCCAGCTTATGAGAGCGCATCCCCATTGCGTGGTCAATGCGGTCTTCCATGAAAATTTCAGCGAAATCACCGCCGGTACGTACCGCTTCCTGCAATACTTCCCGTGCAACGTTCTGATCGAGCATTGGTGTTTCATCCTTTCCGAGCCGTTCCTCGCGGCTCATGTTTTATTATACCACATTCTTTCCCATTTGTACATGACCCGCCGGGAAACTTCGCGGCTGCACAATTTTCCACCCGCGATTTTTTCGGTGGTGTGCGTTGTCTTGCGCACACAAATGTGTTATGCTGAGGATGGCAGCGATTTTTCCTATGCTTAATTATAATTGTCGTAGTGGCGAAACTCCCCGCGCAATGCAAAAAGCACACTATATATCATCATTGAAAGGAGCCTAATTTCCATGGAAACCATGCAGAACATCCTCACCCGCCGCAGCGTGCGCAAATTTGCCGACAAGCCGATTGAACCCGACAAACTCCACACCATTCTCGAAGCCGCGATGAGCGGGCCGTGCGCCGTCAACGCCCGCGAATGGGCGTTCATTGTCGTAACCGACCGGGAAAAGCTCGCGCAGATGGCGGAAGCAAACGGACGCGTCGCACGGATGCTCAATCAGGCAGCAGCGGCGATTCTTGTCTGCGGCGACCTCGACCGCGCTTTTCCGCCCGCGCCGGATTTCTGGGTGATTGACGCCGCGATTGCCGCGCAGAACATGACGTTAGCGGCAAACGACCTCGGCATCGGATCGGTCTGGCTCGGCACTTGGCCGGACGAAAAGCGCGTGAAGCGGCAGGCGGCGATTTTCCAGCTGCCGGAGACGATTGTACCGCACTCGATCCTCGCGCTCGGCTATCCGGCGGAGGATATCGACATGCGCGCAGTGCGCCCCAGCCGCTACGAAGAAAACCGCGTACACGTTAACCAATGGTAAATCAATCGACCCGACCGCCGATATTGCCGGCAGCCGGGTCGTCTTTTATTCTTTGGATTCTACAGTTTTTTTGCCGTCGCCCGGTGCTTTTTCGCGCTTCGCGTCAAACGGCGCCACTTCAAGCTCGCATCGCAGCGTCTCCTGAAGTTCCTTCAGGCACTCAATCAGCAGCGGATTAAACACGCCGCACTCGCCGTTCAGGATCATAGCCATCGCCTGTTCGTGGCTGTACGCGGGTTTGTAGACGCGCTCACTGATGAGCGTATCGTACACATCCGCCAGCGAAACGACCTGCGCCGAAATCGGGATTTCGTCCCCCACCAGACCGTCGGGATAGCCGTGCCCATCATAGCGCTCGTGGTGCCAGCGGCAAATGTCGCAGGCCGTGCGCACCAGCTTCTCGTTGTGGTGCGCCGCAAGGTCGTCGAGCATCTTCGCGCCAAGAACCGTGTGCTGCTTCATCTGCTCGAACTCTTCCGGCGTCAGCTTGCCGGGTTTATTCAGAATTTTTGCGTCAATGGCGATTTTACCAATATCGTGCATTGACGACGCAAGGGCAATCAGGTTGCAGTCCTGCGGGGTCAGGCGGTAGCGGTCGGTTTTGGCACACAGCATCTCCAGAAGCCGCTCCGACAATTGCCGCATATGCTGCACATGCGAGCCGTTTTGACCGTTCCGGAACTCCACCACATGGCTCAGGATGTTAATCAGCAGCATGTTGTTCTTTTCTTTTTCGAGGATTTGGCTCGTGACCATTGACACCAGGCGACGCTGCTTGGCGTACAGCTTAATGGTGTTGTAGACGCGCCGATAGACTACTTTCGCATCGAACGGGCGGCTGATGTAGTCGCTCACGCCCTGCTCGTAGGCGCGGCGGATAAAAGCATCCGAGTCCTCGCTGGATATCATGATAACCGGCAGATTTTCCAGCATGTGGCTGCGGTTCATCGACGCCAGCACCTCGAAACCGTCCATCACAGGCATCAGCAGATCCAGCAGCATCAGCGAAATTTTATCGCTGCCCGCGTTCAGGATGTCCATGCACTCCTGTCCGTTCGCAGCTTCCAGAATTTCGTAGTCGTCCTCCAGCATTTCCGTCAGCAGCGCGCGGTTCAACTCCGAGTCATCCACAATCAGGATGCGCTCTTTCCGCGCGTGCAGCTCATTCTCCTGCTCCGACGACTGCGCCAGCATCATCTCCGTCATAACCATGTTCGTGCGCGTTTTCGCCTGATACATCAGCTGGTCGGCCTGCTCCACGGCCGTTTCCAGCAGGCGGCCGTTGCCCATCACGCCGCCGATGCTAATCGAAATTTGCAGATTCGTGTACCCCGGCACAGGCGTATTGTGCACCGCCTCGCTCACTTGCAGCAGGCGGCTGTACAGGCGGTCAGCGGGGATGCCGGGCATAACCAGCAGGAACTCGTCTCCGCCCAGGCGCACCAGCAGATCGCCGCTCGCGGTATGCAGCTTAACGGACTGCGCCATCGTCTCCAGCACAACATCGCCCGCGCGATGCCCGAAAACATCATTATAAAGTTTGAAGTTATCCACATCAATCATGGCAATGCCCGCCTCATAGACGGTTTTGCACATGTGTTCTTCGTAATAGCGGCGGTTGAGCGTCCCCGTGAGCGCATCGTGGTACAGCTTGTCCTCATAACTGGACAGGCGATTGGCAAGCTTCTCGCCCGACTCGGCGTCAATCATCATGTCGTCGTCAAGTTTCTGCACCAGTTCCAGCACATAGCGCCCGCCCTCGACATGCAGGTAACGCGCTGTCACCTGATAGACATTCGGGTCATCGTATTCGAGCTTGATTTTCTTGCATTTCTCCATGTACGCCCGGAGAACGATGCAGTTTCGGCATCCCTGCGATGTCATCCGCCCATCCCGGCAGGGGCAGGCGCGTGAAGCCGGATTGTGCTTGCGCGCTTCAATTGTACGCAAGATATCCGCCTCGCTGATGAGGCGAACCGCGGTAAAGTTCTTGCGGTAAATGGCCAGCTCCTTCTCCATTTCCTGCATGGTAATCATCGGCTTGTCCTACTTTCCATCGGGCGGTGTGAAACCAGAGGTTGCAAAATTGGCAGGCAAAATACCCCCCCCCGATAATTTTGCGTCGGAGGGCATTTCATATCTGCTAAATTCGGTTCTTAGTGACACTTCAGCCATTCTTATACATTGGCAAGTGGACGAACCGCATCCCCGCAATCAGTCACCTATACCAACGTATATTGTCCATTATACACTACTTTCGGATGGTGTCAAGTAGGTTACTTGTCATCATTACAGCGTTACTTCCCTGTTTTCGGGCGTTTTATACATTTTTTTCGGCTAAATGCGCCATTTTTTCGTATTTTTTTCGAAAGCTTTTGTTGTTTTTCACCAAAAATATCGTTTTCGGAGGATTTTTACCCGTTTTTTGCATTTTTCGTCACATTTCGGTCGAAATAGTCCAGCAGCGATGCATATAGGCATTCGCGTCCCTGCGGAAAGACGTCGCGACTGCGCCGGATGAAGTCCTTCACGTCCTGCCGGCGCGTATGCCCATCGGCAGGGCATGGATTCTTGACGACAGGCAGATTTTCCCTCCGTGCAAAGCCAATCACGTCGCGCTCCTTGACCATGAGCATGGGGCGGAGGACTTGCAGGTTCGTGCGGTCAAGGTGCGTCACGGGCGGAAAGCAGTCGTAGTGCCCCTCCAGCATTAGGTTCATCAGGCTCGTTTCGATGAAGTCGTCCTGATGGTGCGCATACGCGATTTTATTGCATCCCAGCGCCATTGCCTTATCGTTGAGCGCGCCGCGCCGGAGCTTGGCGCACAGACTGCACGGGTGCTTCTCCTTGCGGATTTCAAACACAATCTGGTACACCTTTGCATCCACAAAATAGAACGGCACGTCTAATCCTTCGCAGAACCGCCGCATCGTCTCCACGTCTGCCTCGCTGCCCGGCGCACCGCTGCCGACGTGAATCGCGCACAGCCCGTACGGCACGGGATAGAACCGCTGGAGGTGCTTCAGCCCCATCAGCAGCGTCAGGCTATCCTTGCCGCCGGACAGTCCGACCGCGATTTTATCCCCCGCCGACACCATATCGTAGCGCTGCATACACTGGCGCAGCAGGCTCATCAGGCGCTGCAAATCCATTGCCATTCAGCATTCCTCCAGCGTCTTTTCGAGTGTCTGGCGCGCCGACACCGCGTTCTGCGGATTTGTGTTCTCCAGCGTCATCGGCAGATTCCGGCGCTTCGCGAGCTGCATCAGCGGGCGGTAATCCATCTGCCCCAGCCCCGGCGCAATCGACAGCAGCCCATCAAACATGTTGACATTCGCGATATTCTGCCGCGCCCATGCGCACTCGTCCGTGCCATCGGGCAGGAAATCCTTGATGTGCAGCAACTCGGCGGAATCCCCCAAACGCGCAATCGCATCCGTTACGACTTCTTGCACCTGATGGACGTTCTCGCGGTCGAGCAGGTTCACCGCATCAAGAATAACCCGCAGGTTTTCGGAGTGCACCTCCGCCAGCACCCGCTGGCACCTTTCCGCCGTGCAGACGATGTGCCGCGTGACCGGCTCGATAGCGAATATCATGCCCTCTTCCTCCGCCCAGCGGACGACAGGCTTCACGCGCTCAATAAACAGGCGCAGACTCTCCTCCGTCCGGCACTCCGGGCAGGATTTGTAACCGATATTGGGTGCGCCGGTTTCCGTGCCGACCATCAGCGCGCCGATTTTTTTGCCGAACCGCAAATGCGCACGATAATTCATCAGCGTGCGCTCGTGCGCCGACAGATCAGGGCTGCACAGATTCAAATAGCACCCCAGCAGCACGCACCGTTGATTGTACTTCTCCAGCAGCCCGCGCACCTCATCCGCCAGCGCGTCCGTCAGCAGCTCCGGCGCATCCGCCATCTTAAACCCCGGCACGACCTTGCTCATCGCGATATGAACACAGGAAAACCCCTGCTCCTTTGCGTTACGCAGGTGTTCCTCCAAATTACTCCCCGCCGTATCATGCAGCCGAATTCCGATTTCCATGTGGATGCCCCCTTTACAAGGACAGTATACCGCATTTTTCGAGGGAACGCAAGGGGCGAATGAAGCGTGCCGAAGTCCTCCACCTTAGCCCTTACACGCGATTCAATCGGTGACACTTTCAGGCTTCTCCCGCGTGTTTATTGGGGGAACGAGGCGGCTTTCGCAAGGCAGTCCTCCACATCGCAGCGCTTCTCCCCGTCCAGCGAATTACGAACGCTTTCCAAGCACGCCCGCATCTCCCGAATCAGCTGCACAGCCGCGTCATAATCTTTCTCCCACGCAATCCGCCGCAAATCCTGCTCCACGCGCATTCGATCGAGCGAACGCTGCAATTGCTCTTTTTCCTCCGCCGCCGACGCGCGCCAAAGCAGTTCCTTCATGCCCTCCAGCATTTTCAGCACGCACGGTTCCGCCATCATCTGGGACGCGGCGCGGTTCTCTGCCTCATCAGGCGGATTCTTCCCCTGCGCGGGCGCAGCAACGCCCTCTGCCAGCAGTTCCTGCCGCACCTGCGCAATCATCTCCGGATGATGCTTCAAAATCGCGCGGTACTTATTCTGATAGCGCAGCATCCGGCTGTGGTCGCCGTCTGCCATCCGCATGACACATGCGCGGACGCTCATGCCCTGCCCGCAGCCCGTCAGCACCTGCCGCAAGAGGTCATGCGTCTCCGCCTCCGTGAAGGGAATGAATGCCTGTACGCGCGGCGTATTCTGCTCCTGATTCCGCAAACAGGCGTAATAGTAGTTGCGGATGCTGTTGGGCTTGCGTCCCAAGTCCACGGATAAGTCCTCGAACACTTGCCGAAGCGGTGCGCCGCTGCCCTGCGCCTCCTGCACAGCGGAAAACAAGCGGGACGTCTCCTGTTCCTGCCAACCGACACATTTGCGTTCTTCCATGCGTCTTTCCTCTCTTTCCTGCATCCTTTCCGGGTGCGTATTCCTATCATATCCCGGCACATATGCGTTCATGCACAAAATGCGTACACAAAAAAGGCGCTCCGAGCCATTTTCGCCCGAAGCACCCAATTTCATGATTTGCTTTTCCTTCTCTCCGCCCACTGAAACAGTGCCGGATACAGCACAATCGCGAACAGCATCAGCCCGAACATCTCTGCAAAGCCCAGCCAGTGCGCATCCAGCAGCAGATTACCCGCCGCCTTCATTCCCTTCCGCACCGCCAGCAGCAGCGCTACGCCGACCACGCCGCGAATCATGCGCGCCTTGCCCGCACCCTTTGCATCAAAACCGACAAAGTGCCTCTCCAGCACCCAGCCAAGGCAGAAGCCCATCATCGCCCCCGCCGCCTTGTAGCAGTCCGTCACCATGTCCCACGGGTCAACCAGCAGCGTTCCGTCCGGCAGCACATCCATCGGATACGGCTTCACGCTGGTGTAAATCAGCATCGCGGCAGACAGGATGATGCCGATAGTCGCCAGCAGCCAGTCGCGGTTCTTGCCGCCGTCCGCCCAGTCCAGCAGGTATTTTGACAGCAGCAGCACGATCAGCGCAATCATCATCCCAACCAGCACGTCCTGCGGCGTGTGCGCGCCGAGCCAGTTGCGGGCAAACGCCGTCAGCAGCGTCAGCAGCACGCACGGCAGAATCCACCATTTGCTGTACTTTTTCAGGTATGCCGCGAGGTTGCCGTAAAAGGACGCTGCCAGTGTCGCATGTCCACTGGGAAACGAGTAGCCCGTTGCCGTTGTCGCCGCTTCCGGAGCGATTTGCAGCCGCGCATCCTGCTTCCAAGGGCGATAGACGCACGCGATATTCTTGATGAGCTGCGTCACCATCGTTGCACCCGCGAAGCACAGCCCCATCCGCTGCCCGGTGCGCTTGTCGATGCACCAGTAGAATACGACAATAATGACAACCGGCAGCGACCCGGCGGCAAATTCCGAAATGAAGAGCAGCAAGCTGTTGATGAAGTTCGGCGCTTCCGCCCGGAGGTTCTGCAAAAACAGCAGATATTCAAAATCCAACGTTGTTTGACTCCTTTGTTACTTAATGACACTCATGTCCAGCGCCATCTTCGCCCATGCGTCCGAAGCGCCACTCGCGCCCGTGACTTCCGTGCCGGGCTGATAATCCGGCGTGGTGTACCAGCCGCAGAAGGTCATGTGCGGGTAGGTCGGGGCATCCGGCAAATCCGCCTGATGAATCGCGCTGCCGTTCACATGGTAGGTCGTCTGCGCCGTCGCCATGCCCTCTACGGTGATACGGTAAGCGGTAATGTTCCCGTTCGTCGCGATGACATAACAATTTTGCAGCTGTGCAGGGTTATCAACGCCGTTTTTGCGCATTTCCGCCAGCAGGATTTCGCTCGTGAACCACGCGGTTTTCGTGCCGTCCGCGTTCTGTTCGACGCTCGCCGCATCCACCAGAATCCACCAGACGCTCTTTTCCGCGCTGTCCAGCACGATTTTAGGCGTACCCGCGCCGGAATAGCGAATGCCAATGCGCGCGCCGTCCGCGAACCACTCCATTTTCGCTTCGAGCTGGATGTAGGAGGAATCCCATTCCTTCTGGCTCGTCAAGCCGTCGGCGTTCGCCCAGAGGATGCTCTCGTCCGCCTCCGCGCGCACTTCCGTCAGCGCACTGCCCCATGCCGTGCTGTTCTTGCCTTCCCACAGCGCGTCCAGCACCTGCGGGTACACCACGCTCGTCGCCTGACTGCGCAGCTTCGGATTCACCGCGCGGCGAATCCAGGCGTGGCACTCACCGCCGGACGTCTGATTGTTCCCATTATCCCAGATGACAATCGGCACGCCGTAGCGCTGGGCATTCTGCGCGACACAGTACGCCCACTTCGCGCGCTCGTCGTGATTGCCATTCGTGTTCGTCGCACCCGTTTCGCCCATCACGACCGGAATCCCCCGGTCAAGGAAGGTTTCCTTGATGTTCTCGAACACGCGGTTGATTTTCGCGCCATCCTTTTCCGGGTCGAACGTCGTCTGCGTATCCTGCAGGCAGAAGGTTTGCGGGTCGTACGAATGCACAGACACGATGATGTTTGCCGCCGCTTCGCCATCCACCGTCGGCAGGGCAATCGCCGCCGTGCCCGCCGGGGAACTGGTCGCCGCGTAGCCCGGAATCATCAGGCAGCGCTCGGCGTTGCAGCCCTTGGCGTCCTTGCGGATGGTGTTCACGAACACTTGGTTGAGGTAGTTGACGGCAGCGTAGCACGCCGCGTTGCCGCTCCACTCATAGTTCGTACCCTGCGCGCGCGGCTCGTTCATGCCCTCGAAAATCACATGCTGGTCAAAGTCGGCGAAGGTGTCCGCAATCTGCCGCCACATTGCCGTCAGCTGCTCGCCGATTTTCTCCGCGTCCGCCGCGAAATTCGGCTCGTTAATCCACGCTTCGTGGTGCACATTGAGGATGACGAACAAGTCCGCCTCTCGCGCCCATTCGACCACTTCATGGACATGCTGGAGGAAGTCCTCGCGGATGGTGTACGTCCCATCGTCCGAGGTATAGCGGTACCAAGTCACGGGAATGCGTATGGTGTCAAAGCCCGCTTCCTTCACGCGCACCATCAGTTCCGGGGTGATTTTCGCGTTCCCCCACGACTGTTCCTGCGCGGTCACATCCGCGGTATTGCCGCCGGTTGCGTCCAGCGTATTGCCCAGATTCCACCCGAAACCCATCATCTCAACGATTTCCGTCGCTGTTTTGCCTGTCAGCATGTTTGATTCCTCCTCGGCGGCTGCCGGAAGCACCGGCAGCAGCATGGTCAAGAATAGTGCAATCCATTTTCGCATGTTTTGCATGAATTTTCCTCCTATTGCTTATAGGATTGGATTGTTACGCAGGGATTTCGCTCCTTCGGGAGCGACCAAAGGGCTTTCCGATCGCCCTTTGGAAACCTTCGGCGCCCCTTCGGATGTTACAGGTCTGTTATGTTAGTTTTTTCGTTTGTGTGCTTTTGGTTGTTGAGAAATTGCCTTCCCCTTTCGCCGGCGGACGCATTGTCAGACTAATTCTGTTCGTTTTCGCATCCGCTTCCAGCACCCACACGGTCACGATGTCGCCGACTCGGACGACTTCGCTCGGATGATTCACGCGGCGCTGCGCCATCTGGCTGATATGCACCAAGCCGTCGCGGTGAACACCGATGTCCACAAACGCGCCGAAGTCGGTCACGTTGCGCACCGTGCCGCGAAGCTCCATGCCGGGCTGCAAGTCCTTCAAATCCATCACGTCGCTGCGCATCAGCACCTGCGGCAGCTCATCGCGCGGGTCGCGGCCGGGACGGGACAGCTCCGCCGCAATGTCGCGCAGGGTCGGTTCGCCCACATTCAGCTGCTTCGCCAGCGCCGCGAACCCCTCCGCGTCCGCCAAGGTCAGCAGCTTGCCGACCGCCTCCGCCGGGGTGAGCGAAAAGTGCTTCAAAAGTGCGCGCGCCGCGTCGTAACTCTCCGGGTGAACGCCTGTGTTCTCCATCAAGTCCTTGCCGCCGGGAATACGCAGGAAGCCTGCGCACTGCTCGAAGGCTTTGGGGCCAAGGCGCGGCACTTTCTTCAGCTGCGCACGGGTCGTAAACGCGCCGTTTTCCTCGCGGTACGCCACGATGTTCTTCGCGACGGTCGTGTTGATGCCCGCAACGTAACTCAGCAGCGACACGCTCGCCGTATTCACATCCACACCGACGCTGTTCACACAGTCCTCGACCACGCCGCCCAGCGCCGCGTCCAGTTCCGCCGGCTTCAAGTCGTGCTGATATTGCCCGACGCCAATCGCCTTCGGGTCGATTTTGACCAGCTCCGCCAGCGGATCCTGCAGCCGCCGCGCAATCGACACCGCCGAACGCAGGCTGACATCAAACTGCGGGAACTCCTCCGCCGCCAGCTTCGACGCGGAATACACCGACGCGCCCGCCTCGCTGACGACCATGTATTTGAGCGCGTCGCCCAGCGCCAGCTCCTTCATCACCTCGACGAAGAACTGCTCTGTCTCGCGCCCCGCCGTGCCGTTGCCGATGGCGACGATGCCGACGTGGTGCTTCTGGATCATGCGCTTGACGGTTTCCTTCGCCTGCGCAACCTTGCCGTGGCTGGGCAGCGGGAAAATGACGCCCGTATCCAGCACGCGCCCGGTTTCGTCCACAACCGCGACCTTGCAGCCCGTGCGGATGCCGGGGTCAAGCCCCATCGCGACCTTCCCGCGCACCGGCGGCTGCATCAGCAGTGGGCGCAGGTTCAGCGCGAACACGCGAATCGCCGCTGCACTCGCCTTGTCGGTCAATTCCGCGCGCAGTTCCGTATCCAGCGACGGCGCAATCAGCCGCGTATACGCGTCGTCGCACGCCTGCGCGACGTACTTGCACGCCGGACTGCCCGTCTGCTGCACGAAGCCGTAGCGCACGAGCTGCTGCGCTTTCTCCTTGTCCACGTCCAGCGCGACTTTGAGGAAGCCCTCCTTCTCCCCGCGGTTCATCGCCAGCACCCGGTGCGACGGCATCATGCGCAGCGGCTCACGGTGGTCGTAGTACATGCGGTAGGTGCTGTCCTCGTCTTTCGCCGCGACCGTCGCGACCATCGCCGTTTGATGGTAGTACGTTTTGAGCTTCGTGCGGACGGCGGTATCGTCGCTGACGACCTCGGCGATAATATCCATCGCGCCTTGCAGGGCATCCTCCGCCGTTTCGACGCCCTTCTCCGCGTTCACATAGCGCAGGGCGATGGTTTCCGGCGCCATCATGTTCCGCTGCTGGAGCATCAGCGCGTTCGCGAGCGGCTCCAGCCCCTTCTCCTTGGCAATCGACGCGCGGGTACGACGCTTCGGGCGGTACGGGCGATAAACATCCTCCAATTGCGCCAATGTCGCAGCAGCATCGAGGTCGCTTTGCAGCTTCTCCGTCCAGACATCTAACTTTTGCAGGCTTTCACTGATTTCCTGCCGACGCGCTTCGAGCGCCCGCAGCGCCGTCAGCCGTTCGCTGATTTCACGCAGCTTCTGGTCATCCAGCGACCCATGCTGTTCCTTGCGGTAACGCGCGATAAACGGCAGTGTGCAGCCCTCGTCAAGCAGGCGAATGACGGCGTCGATTTGCCACGGGGCGGTTTGGAACTCCTGACAGAGCGTTTGTGTGATAGTCATGTCCTCACCTCAAATAATGATGCCTTCCAAATGATCCACCTCATGCTGAATCACCTGCGCGGTGAAACCAGAGAACCGCTGCACATGCCGCTGCAGCTGCTCATCCTGATATTCCATCAAAATCTGCTGATACCGCAGACACGGGCGCTCGCCGTCCAGCGACAAGCACCCTTCCTGCGCTGCGAAGGGAATCTGGCGATCCGTGATGACCGGGTTGAGCATCACCAGCACGGTTTTCCCCGCCATCACCGCAATGATGCGCTTGCGGACGCCAATCATGTTCGCCGCCATGCCGACGCACTTGTGCGCATGGGCGCGCAGGGTATCCGCGAGGTCACGCGCAACGGGCAAATCCTCCGCCGTCGCCGTCTGGCTCTTGCAGGACAGGAACATCACATCTCTCACAATCGGCTGAATCATTGCTTCTTCACCACCACGCCGCCAGTTTTCCAGATGCTTCTTTCGGGCACTTCACCACGCACGCAGCTCAGCGGGTAGATTTGGCTCTCCCGCCCGATAACCGTGCCGGGGTTCAGCACGCTGTTGCAGCCGACTTCCACATAGTCGCCAAGCATTGCGCCCATTTTCTTCAAGCCGGTTGCCATGCTTTCGCCTGCGCCGCGAACCGTCACCAGCGTCTTGTCGCTCTTCACGTTGCTGGTAATCGACCCTGCCCCCATGTGGCTGCAATAACCGAGGATGCTGTCGCCGACGTAGTTGTAGTGTGGCGTCTGTACATGGTCGAAAAGAATTACGTTCTTCAGCTCCACAGAGTTGCCGACCACACAGTCTGCCCCTACCAGCGCACTGCCGCGGATGAACGCGCAATGCCGCACTTCCGTCCGCGCGCCGATGATGCAGGGCGCACCCAGATACGCCGTCGGCGCAACCGTCGCGGTTTTGTGCACCCAGACGTGCTCGCTGATTTCGGTGTATTCCGCCGGGTCAAGCGCCGCACCGATGCGCAGGATTTCCGCCTTGATGCCTGCAAGCGCCTCCCACGGATAGGTAAACTGCCGCAGATAATCCGCCGCCAAAGTGTGGTTAATGTCGTAAAGCTGTTCGATTGTCAGCATAATCTGCCTCCTATTTATTATGTTGATTGCTTTTTCGCCCTGCGCCGCCGAATCAGCCAGAGCATGAACATCGCCAGCAGCAGCCCCGCCAGCGCGCCCGATGAATCCAGCAGCACATCCTGCCACTTGCCCGTACGCCCGGCAACGAAAAGCTGATGGATTTCGTCCGTCGCGGCATAGAGCGTACATCCCGCCCATGACAGCCAGTGCCAGCGGGCGCAGTAGCTGTCCAGCAGCAGCGTCAGCAGCATTCCCAAGAGCGTGTACTCCAAGAAATGCGCCGTTTTCCGCACGGCAAAATCCACCTGTGCATACAGCTTCCAGTACGCCTGCCCCGTCAGTCCCTGCCGCTGCGCCAGAGAATCCGTAATTGGGCGGGCAATTTTATCGCTGATGCTGCTGGACTGCGTGCCTTCCTGTGCCGAGAAACCGAACATCACCAGCAGCAGGGACAGCGTAATCAGCCAGAGGATAGCACGATAAAGGTGTATTTTCCAGTTCAAGTTTGCTTTCCTTTCCTGCGGCGAAAGTTACGCCATGATTGTTTTATTTCGCGCTCCACCCCGTCAATTCCTGCCGTGTTGCATGGATTTCACGAAAAAGGGCTGCCCGTTGCAGACAGTCCTTTTGTTGGATTATTTCACGCGCTCGCAGTACACCGCCACGCGTTTTGTGCCGCTGAGGGTGCAGGTCACGAGCGTCAGGTCATAGCCGGAATGGGCAATTTCGTTCGCATCGTTGGGGGAAATCGTGTTTTTCTCCCGCACAACGTAGCGGAAAACGTTATTCTCCATGTCCGTGAAGGTAACGGTTGCGTCCAGCGCCAAGCTGCTCAGCTTGCCAAAGTGGTAGGTGTGCGCAATAATAGCGAGGTTGTCCGCGTAGGCGCTGCCGGAATAGCGGCACGGCGAGACGCTCAGGTTCTCGTACGACCAATTGCGCTGCACCGGCACTTTCAGCCCCAGCGACGGGATGGACAGCGTGCCGATATACTCATGCCCATTGACCTTCTCGCCCGGCATTTCGATTCCCGGCACGCGCTCGTAGAGCTTGCCCGTCGGCGCGGGCGCGGGTGTCGGCGTGGGTTCGGGGGACGGTGTCGGTTCAGGCGTTTCGGTCGGTTCGGGTGATTCCGTCGGCATGGGCGTTTCGGTGATTTCCGGCGTGCTCGTCGGATTTGATGTCTGCGCGGCATCCGGCGTGCTCGTCGGCTTCGGCGGATTCGTCGCAGGATTCGCCGTTGGCGCGCTCGTCGGCTTCGGCGGGTTCGTCGCAGTCCCTGCCGTCGGCGCGTTTGTCGGCTTCGGCGAGTTCGTTGCAGTCTCTGTCGTCGGCGCGCTCGTCGGTTTCGGTGGATTCGTCGCAGGATTCGCCGTTGCGGGCGCATCCGTCGCAGGGGTGTTCGTGGCGGTTACGTCATCACGCGGAATGTCGGTCGTCAGCGTGTCAGTTGCAGAGGGCGTAGATGCTGCCGGGGTATCCGCCGCAGTGGCATCCGCCGTCGGCGCGTCGGTTATCGGCGCATCCGTCGCGGGTGTGTCTGTCGGCATCATCGTCGCGGTGATTACGGGCGGTGCAGCGGTTTGCTGCGATTCCATCTGCCGCTGAATGCGAATCTGCTCCAGCGCCATCAGCGCATCATCCGACTCCTGCTGCGCGCGGCTGGCATCCCACTGGTTGTAGCCCACCAGCGCCATCGCCGCCAAAATCAGCACCATCCCCAGCGTCATCAGCAGATTGCCCTTACGGTTCTTCATGTTCTTGGCTCCATTTCCGGTGCAGAATCCAGCCAATGACGAACAGAATCATGCCCGCGCCCGCCAGAATCGGCACCGGCCACCACAGCTGCCCCGTTTCGGGAATCGGGGCGGTCGGGGTCGGCGTGACCGTGCGGCGATTGGTGATCACATACACGCCGTTTTCGATGGAATATTCCGGCTCATAGTACACGTCATCCCCCAGAATCTCGTTGAGGGTGTACACATGGTCAGCCGGCAAATCCTTGAAGATATGATGCCAATTGTTTGCGCTGTTCAGAATCACCGTGTCGATATGCTGACCGTCCTGCATCAGATGAATTTCAATCTGCACAGGGCGATATGTGCCGCGGTTGTCGTCGTCCCACACCTTGACGCACTCAAGGTCAATCAGCGCGGGGGAACGCTCCAGCTTGATGGTGGAGAGGACGTCGTACTGCCACTCGTCGTCCACATTGCGCGTCGGCACAGAGGTCAGGAAGGACTGGAAGCTGTACGCCCAGCCGCCGATGATAACCGGCGTGCCGGAAACAAGGTACAGACCGGGGTTGAGTCCCGCGAAGGCAACTCGACCGTTTTCGTCCGTCGTGCCGGTGAAATCAGGCGTTTCGGACGCAGCAAGGGCTTTCATCGCTTCGGACGCGGCTGCCCAGTCCGCCGCGTTCTTCAGCGCGTTAATGTCGATATTCAGGGTGCTGTACGGGCTGCGCAGGGCGAACCGAGCGTCTGCATCCATGTCCGCCACCTGATACAGCTGGAAGGTCACGCCGGGCAGGTGCGCATCATCCTCGTTGTCATCCGCCTGAATGGCGAACGTCAAGGGGTGCGTCAAATCCACCCGTTCAAAGGCAAGCGCGCAGGGCGCAAGCAGAAGGCAGCACAATGCTGTCAGCAGGACAAGCGCCAGCAGGCGCGAGGGTTTGCGGCTCATCACGACCGCTCAGCTCCTTTCCGCTTCTTGTGTTTCGGGCTGGTCGTTACCAGCATGAGAATGAGGAGAATCAGCAGCATCGGCGCGGCGACAATCGGCGCGACGATGTAGGGGTCAATCACGAGTGCGTCCGCGGAGATGCGCACGGATAGCTGCGCAAGCGATGTTTCGACCCGGTGTCCGCGGACAAGCAGCCGGTGCGAGTTAATGCCGTAGGGCGTGCAGGTGACGAGCGTGCACAAATCCATGCCGTCATAGATTTGCAGTGCGCTGACGTCATGCGGCTCGACAATGAGAATTTGGTCGATTTCATAGGTCAGCACCTTGTCCAGCACGCGGAGGGTGAAGGTATCGCCGTAGGTGAGCTGGTCAAGGTTGGTAAAGAGCTTGGCGGAGGGCAGCCCTCGATGCGCCGAGAAGGCAGAATGCGTCCCCGGTTCGCCGGTCGGCAGGCTTGTGCCCTCGATGTGACCGACGGCGACCTGAAGCACGTTGGCGTTCGTCGAGTGATACAGCGGCAGCGTCACGGCAATCTGCGGAATCTCAATCACCCCGATGATGCCCGAACCGCCGACATTCATCACCGCGTCGTACTCCTCGCGCTCCTCGTCGGTCATGATCAAGCGATCAACGGTGGACTGTGCGCGGAGTTTTTCGTTATAAGCGTTTGCCGCCGCCCAATCCGCCTCGTAATCCTTCTTGGACTCCTGCTCCACCACCGTGTTGTAGGTGGCTACGGCACGCGACTGGTGGAAGGAATTGTAGAAATCCGACACGGACGGGTACAGAAGGAGCGCCAGACCCACAAACAGCACCACAAACAGCAAAATGGTTGTCATATTGCGCTTCATGAGCCGCCTCCTTTCTGCAAACATGCTTCATTTTCCCATTTGGGAATGCCGGGCGGCGGCATTGCGCGCACCGCCCGGCAGGGGTTTCATCAGAGCATGGGGATGTTCAACGAATTGCGGGAGAGAAATTAGATTTCGTCCGCTTCGGCCTTGCGGCGAACGATGAGGATGAGCGCCGCGCCCACGAACATCATGCCGCCCAGCACGTAGAAGATGGTCGTGCCGATGCCGCCGGTCTCAGGCAGGGTCGCGCCGGACTTGTTGACGAGCTTGTTGTTCATCGTAGAAGCCGCCGTGAGTTCCATAGCTGCACTTGCACCGCCAGCAGCTTCCTTGTGGTCTGCCGAAATCGTGATGGTGACAGGATCCAGCGGATTATAGGTAGCAGGAACCGTGGTTTCCTTCAGCGTGTACGTGCCGTGATCCAGACCGATGATGTTGAACGTACCATTGGCTTCCGTAATCATTTCATTGTTTGCGACATCCGTATAGGTATCATTCGGCTTCGTGGTGCCTGCGACAACGTAATTGCCAGCGGCATCCTTCCACAGCGGAACAACACGATCATTTTGGTCATAAAGCGTGAAGCCAGCGCCTTCCAGTTCTTTGCCTTCGTCAGCCGTGTTCGCATACTTCGTGTTGTTCACAACATAGGTGAAGAGCCAGACATGGTCTTCCGGCGTTTTACCCATGCCATCAGCATTGGGGTTGTTGGAGTATTCCAAATCGACGCTGTTCTTGTTGTCCGTGCTGGTTGCGCTCGCGTTGAAGACCTGCGCTTCTTCGTTCAGATACGCCGTGTAAACAACCTCAACCGTAATCTTGTCCGTAACAAGGATGCTGGTGTTTTCTCTCATCACCTTCTTCAGGTCTTCGATTGTGAGCGTCCAAGACGGCTTATCCTGATTTTCGCCAACCTTGCCTGCGCCCTTCTGACCAGGCGTTGCAGTGCAAACATAATCGGTAGCTTTCAGTGCGATGCCGTTCACCTTCACAGAATCAATCTGAACAAAGGTAATGCCCTTGGACATGGTGTCGTTGAAGACCAGCTTGTACGTCGGATAGTCATTATAATCCGCATTGACCGGAATAGTCGCGACCAGACGGAACTTGAAGTTTTCAAACAGCGCGTGGTCGGCACTCTCGCCCCAGCCTTCCGGATTCACTTCTCCGCCGTTCTTTTCGGCATCAGCAACTTCGTCCTGTACCTGCTTGTCCACAGAGGGCTTTTCAGACTTTGCAGTCGCAACGATGTCCTGATCCAGCACCTTTACAATCAGCAGCGTGGCAGCGCCGTCCTTGCCTTCCAGCTTTGCCTGATTGTCCCGCACAAGGTAATAGCCAGGGGTCAGTTTCTTGCTCTTGCCGGGGGCTGCTTTGGTGGAAGAGAACTTATCAACCGGAGTGGAGTCAGCATACCAATACTTCGTGATTTCAGCCAGCTTTTCCTGATTCGTGCCCGAAACAGTTTTCAGAGCCTCCAGAACAGCGTCCGGCACAGGATCACCAGTCCTGACCGCAGCAGTGTCGTTCTTGGCGTTTGTACCCCACTTGACGCTCGTCAGCACTTTTTCACCTGCATTTGTCTCAACATCAGCAGTGAAAATCTGGTACACTTCGTATTCGTGTGTCACATCGTCCTTCGGATTTACCTGAATCGTAAAGCCGGTAGCAGTCGGCGTAGTGCCTTCCGCGCCCGTAGACGGATTTTCCACTTCCGTTGCGCCTGCGACAGTGACCATGCTCAGCACGAGCATCATGGCCAGCAGAATTGCCCAAAACTTTTTCATGGTTTTTCTCCTTTTCGTTGTCGTTTTTCATTCATTGGGAAACGTTTTTCGGGGATTACCGGGGTTGCCTACGTCGGGAGGTCTCCTGACGTATAGCTGCTATGCTTTTTTCATTCCTCCTCCCGTCGTTTTTTTCCCCATGTTTATACAAGGGCTTTCGCCCGCGTATACGGATTGAGCTGCCCCGGAAGGGGGCTGCCGACTGCTCAGCAGCCTTCCCTCCGGCGTTTGATTTCCTGCCCCAGCAGCAATGCCGCCGCTGCCATCAGCAGCAGACCGCCCAGCGTGAACGGCAGTGTGCCGATGCCGCCCGTCTCGGGCAGCGTGTAGGTAATGGGTGTGTTCGTAATCTGGAAGACGCGATTTTCGCTGTTCGCGGGAATCGGCGCGGTGTTCGTGGCGTTCGGGTCGTCCGTCACCAGCTGCCAGCCGCTGCCCACCGGGGTCTGCTCTTTGGCGTAGTAGCGGTAGATGTTGCCCTCCGCGTCATACGCCGGGAGATTGTACCACTTGTAGCCCCACCAGATGTTTTTGCTGCCTTCCGGCGCGGTGTATTCAACCACTTCGCCAAACTGCCAGCCATCCAGATTCTTCGCGACGACCTTCCCCGCTTCCGCGTCCCAGCCAAGGGTAACGGTCGCGATGATCTTGTCGCCGTCCGCCGCCGCTTCCGCGGTGGTCTGCTTGAGCGTCAGCGTGATGTCCGGGAGGTTCGCGGGATTCAGTGTGAACTGATTGTCCAGCGACGTCCAGACCTTGCGGGCACTGACGTCGGTCAGGGTGTTGGTGACAGTAAGGGTCTTGACGTTCAGGTTGATTTCCGGCCGTTCGCCGTTCGTCGGGTCAGAAGCCGAATGGACTTCGTTGCCTTCCGCGTCCACTTCCTTGACGTAGTAGTACCATTCGCCGCTTGCGCCTGTATCCTTGTCGAACCAGTAGCGCGGCAGGCGGGTCAGCGTCAGCGTTGCGGCGTCGGTCGGCGTATTCGTGCCGACCGTCAGCTTCACGGTGCCGTCCGGCAAGATCGTCGCGTCCATGTTCGCTTCCAGCGCGCCCCGCAAGGGCGTGTAGCGTTCGTGTTGGGGAAGACCAGCGCCGTCACGCTTTTCGCGCCAGATTTGCAGGTACACGACGGTATTGCGGACATTCAGCGGCAGTTCGCTTTCGCTGCCTGCGGGGAAATACGCCTGCTTGAACTGTTTGGTGATTTTCAGCTTCGTCGGCGTGTTGGTAATTGTGCCGATTTCGTTGAAGCCCAGCTCCAGCTTGCCGTCCGGCAGGTTGTTCAGGTAGCCCGCCAGCTCCACTTCGCGGATGATGAAGGACGCACTGTTGTAGCCCGGCAGATTCCGGATGGTCACGCGCCACGGTTCATCCGCCTTCGCCAGCCCCGACACATGCAGGTAGGGCGCGCCGTTAATCTGCACCAGCTCCGCCGTGAGCGAACTCGGCGTGCAGATAACGTTCTTCAGGCTGAAGTAGCTCTTTTCCAGCAGGTTTTCCGTTTTCCACTGCGTGGAGTAGAGTTCCTGATACTTCATCATGACTTCAAGGTAGATGTCCTGCATCATGCCCTCTTCGCCGAACGAGTCCGCGTCCGCCCATTGCTTGACAATGCTGATGCTCTTGGGCACGTTGGTGATGGTCACGTTGTTTTCCGTCGTATCCTTGAAGGTGATGTAGAGAATCGAGCCGACGAGTTCGCTTTCATCCGCCGTCATCACCGGCGTGTAGCGGTCCAGCGTGTCGTTGCCGACGCTCGTGTTTTCGAGGATGTAATAGCGGTACTTGCGCAGGCTGCCGTCGGGATTGAGGGTCGTGTCGTACAACGGCAGGTTGTCGATGGTCAGCTTCCAGCCGTTTTCCGCCGACAGGACGTAATTCTGCTGGAAGGGGTCATGGGACCAGTTGTAGTGCACCACGCCATCCGAATCCGTCCAGTTTTCGCCCCAGACGTTGCGTAAGAGCGAAATCGACACCTGCTTGATGTCCAGCGGGTTCTGTGCGCCGTCGTACTCCACTTCTTCCGCCCACTGCTTCACAATGTTGAGCTTGCCGGTCTGCACGTTGGTGATGGTCGCGCTTGCGTCCGCGATGGTGACTAAGAAGCTTCCTTCCATTTGTGACGAAGAGGCTTTGAACGCATCCTTTGCCTTGATTGGCTCGCCAGCCGAATTGAGTTCAAGGACGTCGCCCACTTCTTTCGGCCAGTTCGCCGAGAAGGTGTAACTGGGGAGCGTACCGTTCACAGGGGCTTCCGTCAGCTCATAGGCGTAAACATACGCCGTGTGAATAGAGCCGTCCGGATTATACTCAACATAGTACGCTTGCAGCGGTTGCGTTGTCGTCCAGTTTCCATTCGCATCCGGCATTATTTCAACGGTACTCGGATTGGGGTCGTAAGTTATCCACCCTTTTGTTTTATCCCATGAATGCGTTGTCTCAGTCAAGTTGAGCGTAACCTTTTCCGGCTTCTCGTTGACATTGATCCATTCTTTCGTCAAATTGAGGTTGAGATTTCCCACTTCATACCCCGGCAGGTTCTTCGCGTGGATGTTCGCCGTTCCGCCGTCCGCAGGCTGGTTCACCGCACCGGTTGTTTTCTTGACAAGCGTAGCGTCGCCTGTGTAGCTCACCTGATACAGATACGGGTTTAGCGCACCATTAATCGTTTCGTACCCCTCTACGATGTAATAGTAGTACGGCTTCTTCTGCGCTTCGCCGTTCTCATTCACCGTAAAGTAGTACTTCGGCAGGTTGTTGAACTCCCAGACGGGTTCTTCGCCGCCCTCCGTCCAGTTTTTCGTGACGTAGGTGTACTGCTGATCGTCCGTCTTGATGGGATTGCCATTTCTGTCAAAGGTGAGCTGCTTTTTCGCCTGAATCAAGCAGAACGTCAGCTCATCCCTGTCGCGGAAGCGCGCCCAAGTCTTGTCCACCTTGACGTTGAATCGCTCGACGTAGTAGTTCTTTTCGGTCACTTCCGGGAGCGTGTCCGTCAGCGGCTGGCGGTAAATTTCCTTGATATCGGTCAGTGCCGCGTCTGTGAAGTAGTCGCTCGGCTGCTTCGGGAAGTCCGCAGGCAGATGCTGCGTGCCGAAGTAGCCGTCAATCGCCGCTTCCGACACCTCGTAGGTGTACGCCCACGCGGATTTCACCGTGCCGTCGGCGTTGTATTGCGCATAAACCGACTGCGTTTCGTTCCATTCTGCCCAAAGCGCCGTATACGTTGCCGTGGTGTCCAGCTCGATCGTCTTTGCGGTGGGCGTTTGCGCTGTCCAGCCCGTATCCGGGGCATAGACATGGCGGGTGCGCGTCACGGTAATCTTCGCCTTCGTGCCTTCCGGCGTGGGCTTGTCCGCAGGATTGCCGGAAGCGTCCAGCCACTGCTTCGCCACGTTGAAGCGGTACAGACCTTCCTTCTCGCTCGTCAGCTTGTTGTTCGTCACGGTGACGGTGGTGCTGGTGTTCGCATCGCCCTCCGTCGTCACGAAACCGTCCGCCGGGCTATAGCTGACGCTGAACGGGAGGGTGGCTTCGTTTTGGTACTTGACCTCCTCCACCTTGTAGCGGTAGCTTTGCCTGATGGGCTGATTCTGCTCGTCGAAGCCCGTCACAGCGTACTTCGGGAAAGTGCCGAACACGACCTTGCTTGTGTTCAGGCTGCTGATGCTCATGACCCTCGTGACCGCTTGGAAGCTGTCGTCCGCGACCCACGCGCCGTTCTCCTGCTTTTCGCGGGTCAGGCGGAAGGTCAGCGTATCCTGCATGTTTTCAGGCTTCGCGCCTTCACCCCAGCGCTTCTCGGCTTCGATGGTCAGCTTTGCGATCTCGTAGTTCCGCAGCGTCGCCGTGCCGCGTGCGTTCTGCGCGTCCGCCTTCGGATTGGCGGGATTCCCGTCCGTGAAGTACTCGCTCGGGTGCTGCGGGAGACCGCTGTATGCCAGCTGGCAGTAGAAGCCGCTCGGCACGTTCAGTTCACGGAGGCTGTAGGTGTAGGCGTGGGCGTTTTGGACAACGCCGTTTTCCATGGCGACCGTGTAGGTTTCCAGCCCCTCGAACTTGGCGCTCCATTTGTTCGCTTCTGCCAGCGTGACCGTGTCGCGGCGTTCCGTGCTGCCCTTCGTCCACGCGCCGTTGACGTAATCCCAGCGCGTCTTGTAGAGCGCGACCTGTACGCCGCCGAATTCCTCGGTAATCGTGTGCTTTGTGCCATCCGGCGCGTACCATTCCTTGGACAAGTCGATGCTGATTTCGCCGTACTTGTCCTCCGGGCGGTAGACGTTGGTCAGCGTCGCCGTGACCGTGCCGGTGGTTTTGCTGGCGTTCGGGTCGATGGTGTAGGTGATGCCGGATGTGGTGTAGCTCGGCACTTTGCCCTCGACGATGTAGTAAATGTAGTAGAGCTTGTTGCCGTTCGCGTCCGCGCCGGTGGATTCCAGCTGCGACCACTGGGTGTGCCAGCCGTTCGCTGCCGTCAGCGTAGCCTCGCGACCGCCGTAAGCGTCGTCCGGGTGCTGGCGAATTTTTGCCCACTGCGCATCGGTGAACTGCGTGACCTGCGTCGGCACTTCGTCAACCGGCGTACCTTCCGGGGTCATCGTGATGCTCACGTTGTTATAGTAGCGACCGTCCTGCCATTTCCCTTCCCAGTTTTTCCACTGCAAGCAGAAAATTACTTTTTTCTGATGCGTCATCTTGGTGGTGTAAACGAACTGTTTTCTCGACGTATCTTGCGGTTCCAAGACCACTTCTTTTCCGTCTACGCGAGCCACAATACGCGCAGCGTTGTCAAGTGCGCCATCAAGCAGGTTCAGCGTTAGCGTAACGTCCTGATTCTCCGGGAACTGCTGCGCAACCTTCGTGCTATTGTTGACCATTTCCGCAGACAGGATGCGTTGCGGATTCTGCGTTGCATCCGTGTTCAGCACGTCGGTATACTGTTCCTGCGTCAGCGCATAGCGGCGAAGCATCACGAGTACGCTGGCAGGGCGCGCATTCTCATGGGCGTCGTCGCCAGCCCAGTTCTTCTGCACCTCCATGTCGTGGCGGTCCTTGCTGTTCTTCACCTGAACGTTGATGCTCGCAGAGCCGTTGACGGTGTGCGGTCCATCCACCACGCCTTTGATGCCGGAAGCAGTCATGAGCTCCTGCAGCCGACTCTTTGAAATCGTGCCGAAGTTGCCATTGTTGAGACCGTCCGGGTATCTCTCCGGATGTGCTTCGGTATCGTCCGCTCGCGGAACGATGTGGAAGACGACCAGCGGGCGATCCTCCAGCACGAGGTGGTACGGCTCGACTGCATGCGTTTCCGCCAGCATGTACGCGACGTTCGGGTCGAGCGGACGCTCGTTCAGCTTCTCCGAATTGTATTGGTAAGTAATCATACCGTTTTGATCCGTGTAGATCTTACCATTTTCGCCGCCAACCGCCTCGAACTTGTTGGTTTCCGTGTTCCATGCGTAGAGGGTGAACTCCGTTCCCGGCAGCAGCAGCGAGGTGTTCGCGCTGTCCACCTTGCGGATGACCAGGTTGTTGTGGATGTAGCCGCCGCCCTGACTGAAGTAGTCGTTATTGCTGTTGTCCAGTCTGGTGCTTGAGCTGCCTTTGCCTTCAAGGTTTGCGGAATTGCTCACTCCCGGATTGATGCCCTTGTGGCTCACGTCGTTGAAGTTGTACTCGTTCGTCACCTCAGGCGGCAGCAGAATGTTCTCCTGCGCTGTGTATTCCAGAATCAGCGCCTTGCCATCCGGAACGGTGACGGTTATGTTCAACTTCCGCGTTTGTGCCGTCGAGCCGGCAAAACTCGGCGTTCCCTGCGCGGGATACTGGTAGTTGTATGTACCCTCTTCCGTTTCCGTGAACTCCATCTTCCAGAGATACTTCTCTATCTCTGCGCCGCGCACCAGATGCCCCTTGCCGCTTTCATCAACGTCCAGAATCGGATTGCCGTTTTCATCCTTCAACGCCTCGTAAAGCCTGAAGGAACCTTCATCCAGCGTGACGTCTCGCAGATAGATGTATTTATTGGGCCAGTCACCGCAGGAATCCACCACGCCATAGCTCAGCGTATCCGTCAGCGTGAGCGTGCTGGATGCCGTATTCAGCTCCGCGCCGGCCTGGTTGATGTCAATGGTGTAGGTGATTCGCGCCTGCTGGTCGCCGCCCTTGACGCTGTAGCCCTTCTGGACGTTCTTCGCCTCGACCGTCTCTTCCTCGTAGGTCAGCTCGGTGTTCTGCTCCTTGTGATAGAGCGCCGCGTCGTATTTCACGTCCAGCTGGTTGTTCAGCACGCCCAGCGCCAGCTTGCCGTTCACCGCGTTTTTCAGGAAGTCGTCGGCAATCTTGCAGTGAACCTTGACAGTCATATCCGCCTTGCCGTTGAGGATCGTTTCCGAACCGCCGGTATTCTCATTCGGCTTCATGGAGATGTTGATTCTCTGCTGCTGCTGTGCGCCTTCGCCCACCGTCGTCAAATCAGCCTTGATGGAAATGCGCTGCTCGCCCCACTCGTTGCTGACCTCATAGCCATCCGGAATCGTACCGGCATTGTCCAGCTTCTTATTGACAACGGTCATCTTCGTGCTGTCCGTTTCGCTAAGAATCAGCCTCGAGCCGCCGTATTCGATGTACTCCACCACAATGTGCGGCGGGAGCGTTTCGGTCAGGGTGATTTCGTCGTGCGCCACGCCATCATTGCGCAGGAGGATGGTCCAGTACAGCTTGTTTTCGTGGATGGTCTGCCCGTTCAAATCGCCAACGCCATGGTTGCCGAATTTCTTCTCCACCAGGTCGTTCGGGGCGGCCTTGTACCACGCGTCTCCGTTTTTGCCCGCGTTAACAGCCGTGTTCTTGAAGTCAACCCCGCTCGTGCGGGACTGTTCCAAATAGATGGTCGTCTGATACGGGAGCGTAACGCTTGTCGTCGCGTTCACATCCGTATTGGCGTCGTTCAGCACAACGCCTTCGCCCGTCGTTTCAAACCGGAAACCATAGTAGTAGCCTTCCGTCAGCGTCGTTTCCGCAGACACCACCATCGTGCCTTCATTTTTGCCCTGACTGTCGCAGGTCAGCAGCGTAATGGTGTACGGCACATTCTGCGCATCATGCTTTTTCACAACATCGAGGTCTTTGATGGCGTTGAGCAATGTCTGCGCCTGAGCCGCCGTCATGTAGTGCTGCATGATTTCTATTCCGTTTTTCCATTCCACCTTCTTGTCAAGCGTATCGCCAAAGTTCAGCTTATACTGAACATCCTTCGTCGCCGGGAAGGTGTACGTCGCGTTCCACGCTACCGGATACAGACCATCGGTGTATTCGCCGTTCTTCGTCGGATCCGCCGGCATACTCGCGTCAACCGACTTCACCACATTGTAACGCTTGTCCTGCCCTACATTCGCGGTGCTTGTCTTTTGTTCGCCGTCGAATTCCGCCGTGTTTGTAATCTGTTGATCCTGCGCGGTTGCTTCCACCGGCGTTTTGTATTGGATTACGATCTTCGCGGTGGTGTCCTTGAATTTCAGCTGCGGTTTGCCATCCGCGCCGGTTTCCACGGTGAAGTAATCCGTGTAGTTTTCAGCGGTGATAGGCGTGTTATTCGCCGTGATTTGCGACACATAGCCCTTGCCGTCCGTCTTCGAAAACAGCAGACTGCCGTTTTCGTCCACAAGCTGGTCGAACATCGTGTCCGTCAGCGTCTTGTCCTTGATGTTGAAACGGTTTTCGTTGACGGTGAGCGTCCACTGAATGCAGCCCTCATTGCTGTTGTACCAGCTGCTCTTTTGCAGCTTTTTAATCTGAACGTCAGTAGGGTTGCTGTTAGAGGAATTCTGGGAATGATCCCACTTTCCGCCACTCTGCGCAGTGAAAGTATTTGTCAGCTGATCGTATTCACCGGTCATTCCGTCCTTATCGAACGTGTATTCATACTTGATTTCGTATGTTTCATTTGCCGAAAGCGGCGGCAGCACATAATCCGTCGTCATGGTATAGACCTTGCCGCTTTCGTCCGTCGTGTTCGCATAAACGTAGTGAATGTGCGTTCCCGTCGTACCGCAGGCGCATGTACCGTCCGTCTTGATTTCTGTCGAAGCAGAGTCAACAGCGGGCACCTGACTCCAGTTAGAGTGTACTTTAACCTCCGTGACGGTCATGTTTGTCAGGGCAATTTGCTTATTCACCGCCGTCATGACGTCTCGAGCAGTCGCGTTCTTGCCGTTCGTGCCCTTTGTGGATTCGATTTTGACGGTATACTCAATCGTTCCTTTTTCCCAGTTGACATTAGCCCCGCTTTTCCAAGTTCTCAAATCGCTGAGGAGGGAGTTGTTGCCCCTGTCGATGTCCTCCCACTTCACGGTAGTCGATGCGCCACCGAACTTGATGGTCAGGTCGTCGTTGCCCAGATTCTCAACATCGTCCTTGCGGATTTCAGCGCTCATCTTCATGGTGGCGGTGCGGTCGTCATGGCTGGGGTTGTTCCGGACAAAGTCCATATACTCGTCGGTGAACCACATTTCAACTTGTTTCGTTGCGGGATTATACTGGAACTTAAACGCCGGCTTTTCATTGCTGAATTTGGCGTCCGTGCCCGACCAGACAGAAGTGCTGTCCGTTTTGATATGCGTATTCTCTGCCGGAATAATAATCTTGTTGCCTTCGCCATGGCGAAGAATAGCTTCATCCGAAATCTTGAAGTCCGCTGCGAAGCTATAGTTGTACGCATTGGCATTTTCCGGAAGTATGATGTTCGATACCGTAATATTGGTAATCTGCATGCCGCTCTCGCTGACGGCAGGCGGTTCGTTCGCCATCATCAGGAAGCCCGGGTCGAGTCCAAGCGACGGCATCATCATGTCGTCCGGCTTCGCGGCATCAGCGTCCATCGACGGAATCACCGTAAGCGCAGGTGTCGGGGACGGCTCGTCCATCGGGGCAACCGTTTCGGTGGCGTTTTCCGTCGGCGCAGGCGTTACAGGCGGCACAAGCGTCGGTTCCTCCGTAGGCGCGGGCGTTGCCGTGGGTGCTTCCGTGGGCGTTGACGTTGCTTCGGGGGCTGCCGTCGGCTCATCCGTCACTTCGGGCGCTGCCGTCGGCTCAGCTGTCACTTCGGGGGCTGCCGTCGCATCGGGGTTCGGGGTCGGGTCATAGTAGCAATCCGCCGTGTGCGTGTGCTCTTCTTTGCCGCAGATATAGTGGCGTTCGTAGCAGTCCGCCGTGTGATGATGACCGGAATCCTCCGCCGTCACCGTCACAATGCATTCATTTGTATGCTGATGCCGCAGCACCTGAATGTAGCCGCAGGTGTAGTAACCGGTTTTCGCATCGACGCAGGACGCGGAATGCGTGTGCACTTTCGCCGGGTCGGGATAGAGCTTGCATTTCAGTTCGCCGCGCACCATCTCGTAGCAGGAATCATCATGCGTGTGTGCGCCTTCGCCCTCAAACAGACCGCAAGTCGGTTCTTCCGTCGTCGGATAGCAGGCATCCGTGTGGTGATGCGCGCCCTCGCCTTCCGTCAGGCCGCAGGTGTACGTCCGGGTCACTTCGTAGCAGCTGTCATCATGGACATGCGGCATGTCGGAGTTCGTCGCAACGTCCTCGGTGCAAATCAGCGTGCGTGTTTCCGTCACGCAATCCGCCGTGTGCTGGTGCCCTTCACTCTCAAACAGACCGCAAGTCGGTTCTTTCGCCCGATAGCACGCATCCGTGTGGATGTGCCCCTCGCTTTCCGGCAGCGTGCAGGTCAGCTGCTTCTCCCAATTGTAGCAGGCATCCGTGTGCTTGTGCATCGGATGCTCCTCCAGCGTGCAGATAAGAACGCCGTTGCTGTCGTAGCACTTCTCGTCATGCTCGTGGATGTAGCCATCCCAGTAGCCGCAGCTGAGTTCACCCTGCGCATTATAGCAATCGGAGGAATGGTGGTGCGGCTCAAAGCTGCAGCGCATAATATCGGTAAAGACTGTCTCCGCCTCGCGCTCGGAAATCAGGCAGGTCAGCTCGTCCACATAGCAGTCCGCCGTGTGGGTATGCTCCTCCAGCCCGCAGTACGTTTCCGCCGCCATCGTCAGACCCGGCATCATCAGCACATAAGACGTGCAGATGGCGACAACGAGTGCCAGCGCCGTGACCGTCTTGAGCAGACGCATCCGGTGCTTCCGCTGCGCAACGTATTTTTCTGCTAATTCCATGAGTTTGCGGTTCATGTCAGCATCCTCCGATTCTGGAACTTGTGTTCCTCTTCTTGCTGTATTGTACTTACGTTATTGCAGGAATCCAATGCGGTTCAGCGGCCAAATGCGGAGCGTTACGCGCCCCATAATCTGCTCTTCGGACACTGGGCCGACCAGTGTGCTTCTGCTGTCGCGCGAGGTGGAGCGGTGATCACCAAGAACAAAATACCGCCCGTCCGGCACCTGGTACGGCAGCGTGATGGAGCAGTCGCCCAGCGCACGGTCGGTGATGTACGGCTCGTCAAGCAGTTCGCCATTGATGTAGACGTTGCCGCTTCCGTCGATGTTGACCCACTCGCCCGGCAGTCCGATAACGCGCTTAATCAGCACCTTATTGTTGTAGTAAAAAGCGATAATATCGCCGCGCTGCGGATTTGACCCGCGCACGACCATTGTGATTTCGCCCTGCCCGACCACCGGCGTCATTGACGTGCCGGTGATTTGCAGGATGGGCATGACCATGGTTGCAATCAGCACCGCGACTGCCGCCACCACCAGCAGCGTATAGAGCGTGCTGCGCAGGGCGCGGTTGTAGCTGTGCTTGCGCTTTTCATGCTTCAGTTCCGTTTCCAATTGTGCGGATGTGGGGTTCATTTCCCGCAGCAGGTGGGCGCGTTCCGCCGCTTCCTGCGTGTCGTTGAGCAATTGTTTGCCCGTTTTCTGCTGATTCTTGTCTTCTGACACCTGCGCGCCCTCCCTTCTGCCATGTTTCTTTACTGCTGATTGGCGGCTTTCTCTGCGCGCGCGAGGATTTCCTGCGCTTGGCTTTCTGCCGCGCTGATTTTCTCCTGGCAAAGCCGCTCGACGTTCTGCTGATACTGTTCCGCGGCCTTCTGCGCCGCCTCAAACACGCCGTTTAACTTCAGCGATGCCTCCGCAATCGAGCCGCACGTTTCCAGCTGCAGCTGCTGACTTTGCAGCGCCGCTTCTGCCGCATTCAGCCGCTGCTCCAGTGCTTCAAATTCCCGTGCCTGTTCCAGCAGCAGTTCCAGCAGCTCCGCGCGTCCCAGCTTCCGCAGTTCCTTCTCTGTCACAGTTCACGTCTCCTTCGCATGTAACGCATTTATCGTTTCTCGATATGTAATTTGCCAGATTTCCGGCAAATCACAGTTCGAGTTCTTACATGGTTTATTATACCATCAAATCTTCAACTGTCAAGACGGAAAAATAACATTTATTATGCTCATTTGGTGCATTTTTGTGTGTTTTGCCATACTTTCGTGTGGCAATTTTGTCATTTCCACCTGTTAACGGCTTGTTAGTTTCCTGAGTATTGTTATTTACATGTTAAAACTATCGTAATAGGAATATTTTTTTGTCTGTTGCTTTCCTCGTTTTTTCGTAATTTTCGTTCAGTGTACGCAAATTTTCGAGCGGTTTTTCTTTGTTTCCACGCCATTCGTTCTTCTTTTTCAATGTAACATTCCAAACTTGGCAAACAGAAAACAGCAAAATATTGTTGATTCACAAAAAAAGCAGGAGCAACCCGCAAATCGTGCTGCTCCTGCCAAATATTCTGTTATCCATTCGGGTTTGCGCTGTCGTCATCCTGGCGATACTGATCTGTACGGCGACGATGGCGCGGCGCTTCCTCTGCCGATTTCGCCACCGGGCGCGCATACGGATTCTCCATCGTCGTCGTGCTCTTCGGCGCGGCAGTGGACGGGGTCTCCTGCGGCTTCGTCAGGGGCTGAATCGGCGTGCGATAACCGACTTGCGGTCGGTTCTGCATGTCCTGCGTCTGCGGAACGGGTGTCGCCGGGCGCACCTGCACAGGCGAAACGCCATTATTCGTCTGCGGACGCTGCTGCGGGGTCGTGTACGCGCCTGTGCGCATCTGCTGCGGCTGACCCGCCTGACGTGCAACCGGACGATCCGCATTGCGCGCTGCCTGTGCGCGGCGCTGTGCCGCCTTCATGGCAACTTCACGCTGTTTCTTCTGGTATTGCATGAAGGCGAATCCGCCGCCGCCCAGCAGCAGCACGACCGCAATCACGATGAAGATAACCAGCCCGCTGTTGCCGCTCTCGTTCACCACAGGGTACGTCGCGGCTGCGGTGGGCAGCGGTTCGAGCGTCGGCGTGGGCGAAGCGGAAGGCGTCGGCGTGGCGTTTTCCTGCGCGAGGGCAGTTGTGGGCGAAGTCAGCGGACCGGGCGTTGAAAAGCCTTGCCACGGCACATAGCTGACCGTTGCGCCACTGCCCTTCCAGTCGTTGATGGTCTTGTCTTCTTCCGGAATCAGACCGCTGGTCGGTTTTGCAGTAGCATTCCCCGTCGTGTTGTTCTGGATGCCCTGAATGTACTCGCTGCTTTGCAGGAACTCTTCCAGCTCCTCCACTGTCATCCAATGGAAGTATTTTCCGTTGACGTAACCTTCTTGGTCATTGTAGCGGATGTGATACCACGTTTCGCCGTCCGTTCCGGTCGTTGTGCCGAGGACAAAGCAGAACGCGTAGTTGTACAGCTTTCTGATACGGCTCGCGTTCATACTGGGCTGCTGGCGGAAGTTGACCGAGGTCGTCGTGGTCACATAGCCGTAGCTGGAGTAGTTCGTCGGGTCGTAGGGCTGGGGCGTGGTGACAAGCGTGGGTGCGGGCGTGGCGTTCAGGTTGTTCAGGTACGCCTCGATTTCCGCCTGCGTCATGAAGCGGAGCATGTCATAGCGCACATAGCCCCACTGCCCATTATACTGCACGCGGTGCCACGGCATACTGCCCAGATAATCCTGCCCGGAGACGTAGACAACTTCGCCCTGCATCAGGTACGCCTCAATCGCGCTGAAGTCGCCCGCCATCTGCCGCAGCGGCACGTTGTTGCCCACGGCGTAGGCGTAGCCCATCTCCTGTGCGGGAACAGGCGTCAGGTACGGCGTGGGGCTGGGCGTGGGCGTGCTGCGGGACTGATTCCACTGCTGAATGTACACCTGCGCCTGCGCGTCGGTGACGTAGCGGAGGTTCGCGTCCGGCACATAACCAGACGTCCCTTCCAGCGTGGTCACAATGTCCCACGTTTCGCCTGCCGTGTTCAGCTGGCTATTCACATACACCAGCACATTCGCCTGCAACGTCGCCATAACGTAGTTGCCCGTGCCGATGCCGGTGCGCATTTCGGTTTCGCGCGTAGTGACGGCATAGCCCTCGTACGGCACAGCGGTCGGCGTCGGGGTCGGAGCCTCGGTCGGGGTCTGCGTCGGCGCGGCGGTCGCCACCTGACGATACCAGAAGGCAATATCCGCCGTATCCATGCTCAGCGTGCCATCTTGGAAAACAGTCAGGGTGATTTGCTCGCTGCCGGGAATCAGCTCATAGCCATCCCGCAAATTCGTCGGCATCGGGCGCAGGGTGTATGTGCCGGGGGCGAGCGTCATCGATTGCGCGTTCGCCACCGGGCTGCCGTAGCTGTCCAGATACTGGATGATGATGTTCGCGTTCTGTGGCGCGGCAGTCGGGGTTGCCGTCGGCACTTCCGTTGGAATTTCGGTCGGAATCGCCGTCGGGGTCTCGGTCGGAATCGGCGTTGCCGTCGGCACAGGTGTTGCGCCGATGGATGCGGCATACGCGTCGCTTTCCGCCTGCGTCATGATGGTCAGGAATTCGCTCTTGATGTAGCCGCTCTGTCCATCCACCATGACGACGCTCCACCGTTCGCCCTTGTCATTCAGCATTTCGTTGACGACGTAGACGTTCGAGCCATTCGCCAAGCGCTTGATGATCGTGTTGCTCTTGCTGGTCGAAGCCTCACTGCGGAACGCCACTCGATTGCCGTTGATGGTCGCGTAGCGGTTGACCGGCTGCCCGACGGGAATCGGCGCTTCAGTGGGCGCAGTGGTCGGCGTTTCAGTCGGAATCGGCGTATTCGTGGGTGCTTCGGTCACGGGAACATCCGTCGCAGCGCTTTGAACCGGGCGGTAATAGAACGCAAGGTCTTCCGCCGTCGCTTCGTCACCGTTGATGGCAATGTTGCCGTCCGCGTAAATCGTCAGGTCGAACGACGTCCAGCTGCTTTCCAGCTCGTAGCCGGGAATGCTGTCATACGCGGGCGTGACGTGGTACGTTCCCGGCATCAGCTCCGCCACGCTTGCGTCAGCAATCTCCTCGCCAAGCGTGTTGTAGTAGCGGATGGTGACGGTCACGAACTGCTGCGCGGGCGCGGGGGTATCGGTCGGCGCTTCGGTCGCCGGAACGTCGGTCGCAGGCACATCCGTCGCGGGTGCAGGCGTGTCCGTCGGCGCTTCCGTCGCGGGAACTTCCGTCGGAGTCTGCACCGGGTGGTAGTAGAATCCGACCGCATCCGCCGGAATTTCTTCGCCATCCATGTACAGCGTGCCGTTCGCATCCACCGTCAGGTCAAACTGCGTCAGGGTACTGTCCAGCTCGTAACCGGGGATTTCGCGCTCCGGAATCATCGGATACGTCCCCGGCAGCAGTTCCTTCACCACCGGGTCGGCAATTTCCACGCCGCTCATGTCGAAGTAGTGAATCGCCACCGGCATCGTCTGCGGGGCGGGGGTGTCCGTCGGGGCTTCGGTCGCGGGTGCTTCCGTCGTGGGAATATAATAGTAGAAATACACCTCGCTCGGCGTCGCGATACCGCCGGAAACGTTCACTTCCACCGTGCTTTCCGTGCCGGGCATCGGCACATAGCCGTCCGCCATGCCCTGCGGATTCGCCGTCACAAGGTGTGTCCCCTCGCTCAGCGTCAGCGTGTCGTCCATCGCAACAGGCTCACCCTCGGAGTTGAGGTAGTGCACGGGCACGTTCACTTCGGTCGGCTGCGGGTCGGCATAGAAGAAGGACACACTCGCCAAGTCGGTCGTGCCGTCAGGACGCAGCGTGACCGTCTGCGGATTTTCGCTGATGAGGTCGTACCCGCCCACGCGGTCGCTGGCGGTATAGATGTAGTTCACGCCCTCGGTCAGCGTCTGCGACTGCTGATCCAGCAGCGTGCCGTTCTCGTGATAGTAGAACACGTCGATGTTGGATGTTACCGGCTGCGGCGTGGCATAGTGGAACACAACGGGATTCACGCTCGCCGTGCCGCCGTTGTCCACCCACACATGCACCGTGTCCTCGCCGACAAGCTGATACCCAGCAGTCATCGCGCTATTGGCGGTGACATAGTTGTCGCCCTGATTCAGCATCACATACTGCGTGTCCAGAATCGTGCCGTTGTCATCCAGCTGATACAGCACGGTCACTTCCGCCTGAATGACGGGCGGCTCGGTCGGGGCTTCGGTTGGCACTTCCGTCGGCGCTTCGGTCGGCTGCTCCGGCACGGCGTAGACAAAGCGCACCTCGCTCGGCGACGCGTTGCCCATGCTGTCCACAAACACATCCACCACACCGGACGCAGGTTTGACAAGCAGATAATCCCACGGCACAACACTGGAATTGGCGTACACTTGGGTAGTCGCGTTCGTCAGGCAGCTTGCGTACTGGAAATCCAGCTGCTGGCCATCCTCCGTCACATAGTACACCGGCACGTTGACGCTCTCCTGCGCGGGCGTTTCAGGCATTCCCTGCGACGAGAGATACAACGGGAACATCCCTTCATAGACGCTGTTGCAGTAATAATCCACTTCATACGAATACATCGGGTCAAGGGCAGTCGCATCCTGCGTCCACATGATTTCCGACGCATAATCTTTCAAGTAGAAGGTATACGCCGGGTCAGACGATACAACCTGCACCTGAACCGTGCTGAAAAGAGCGGACGCATCCAGCGTCGCCCAATACGCATGTTCCGCGCTGTCAGGCACGGGGAACGCCTGCGTTGTCTGCTGCTGACCCTGCGAATCCGTCCAAATGACGGACACGACGACGTCCTCCCAGCGATCCAGCGCCAGCGCCGGAACCATCGCGGTTGTCATCAGCAGCGCCGCCACCATCAGCACAGACAGCAGACGGCCAAGACCTTTGACGCCGGATTTTCTCATGTTGGGTTTCCTCCTTGCTCCTGCCCTTTGCGGGCCTGATGCCATTCTATTATACCGCAGCGGCGCGGTTTGTCAATCTTCCGCACCCTGCCGCATTTTTCCTTGCGATTCGCAGGATTTTTTGCGTCTCTTGTCGAATCACTATGGCGAAAATCATCCCATTATTGAGGAGGACATTGACCATGATAGACGACAAGCAGCTGACGGAAGAGTATTTGGATGGGAAAGTCGTTTTCCCCGGCAAGATTATCCGCGTTGAGCATTGGCATGTGCGCCTGCCCAACGGCGAAACTGCCCTGCGCGAGGTGGCGTGCCATCCGGGCGCGGCGGGCATTGTCGCGCTGGATGATGACGGCAACGTGATTCTCGTCCGCCAGCATCGCATCGCCGTTGGCCGCTTGACGCTGGAAATTCCGGCGGGCAAGCTCGATGGGGTGGATGAAGACCCGTTCGTCTGCGCCCAGCGTGAGCTGAGCGAGGAAACCGGGCTGACCGCCGACCACTGGCGCAAGCTGACCGTGCTGGAGACGACCCCCGGCTTCTGCAACGAGCGCATCCACCTCTACTTGGCGACGGGGCTGCACGCTGGAAAGACGCATCCGGATGAGGATGAGTTCGTCTGCACACTGCGGATGCCGCTTTCCGAGGCGGTACAGAAGGTGATGGACGGCACGTTCCGCGACGGCAAGACCGCGCTGGCGCTCCTGATGGTGCAGCAGCTGCTGTCCGCACCCTGCAAACAATAAACGTGCGAAACGCGCGTTCTGTTCCATCCACGCTTATTGTAACAAATATTTCATCAAAATGCAATCGTGGGGACGGATTTTTGCGCGTTTTTTCGGAAAATTTCGCTGACGGAGGTGCTTTATGGCTGGAAAAAAGCAGCGTCATCCCCTGTATGTTCTCTTTCTGCTGCTGATGCTGCTCATGCTGGCGCTGGGTGTGTATCTGCTTGTTGTCGGCTGTCAGCAAGGGAATCCCCCTGTGCCGCTTGCGCCGTTTTCGCCGCATATCATCGGAGGTTTCTTCCGCCATGTATGAAAAGCTGGGGCAATGGCTCTCCCACCGCAATCCGCCGAATGAGCCGATTCCCGCAGCGGATTACTTCGCGTCCCTGCCGCGCCTGACGACCGACCGGCTGCTCCTGCGTCCGCTGACGATGCGCGATGCGGCGGATATGTTCGCTTACTCCCGCGACCCCGAAGTCGCTCGGCATGTTCTCTGGGATGCGCACAAGTCGATGGCGGATACGCGCAGCTGCCTGCGCTACATCATCAGCCAGTACCACAGCGGCGCGCCGTCCAGTTGGGGCATCGTGCTGCGCGAAACGAACCGCGTCGTCGGCACGATTGGCTTCATGAGTTACAGCGACGCGGACAGCGTGGTGGAGCTCGGCTATTCGCTCGCCCGCTCCTGCTGGAACGGCGGACTGATGACCGAAGCGCTGGCAGCGGTGCTGCGCGAATGCTTCACCGTCCTGCGCCTCCACCGCGTCGAGGCGATGCACGAGTGCGACAACCCCGCCAGCGGGCGCGTGATGGAAAAATGCGGTATGCGCCACGAAGGGACACTGCGCGGCAAGGTGTTCAACAAGGGCAATTTCCACGACGTGGAGCTGTGGGCGATGCTGCGGGAGGACTGGGACGCGCGCCATTGAGTGAATTTCTTCCTATTTATATGCTGGAGGATACGCTAATGCAGTTTGACATGATTTCTGGGCTGCGGTGGATTCACTCGTCTCGTCCGACGAAGCGGCGGCGCGCGGAATAAGCGCATCAAAAAAGAGGGCTTCTGCCCCCTTTGAATTGGATTTATACTAATTCGATTCTAAAACATGACATCGAGCATAGCAGTTTTTTCGTTCCGGCAAAGCTGAGTGAAGCGAGGCGTACTGGAGGTACGCGCGAGCGGAACGAAGCAAAGCCGGGGCGGAAAAGATGCTGTGCGAATGACATGCTTTCGATGAGAATTAGTATTACTTCGTCAGCGCGTCCATCCGCCGCTTGAGTACCTCCGGGCGCGCGACGGAGTAACCGAAGAAGCCCAGCACGTCCGCCGCCTTCTGGTATGTGCCATGCGTGTACGTCACCAGCCCCGCCTTTTCCAGATGCAGCGATCCGTCCGCCGCGAACAGATCGTCCCGCACCTGCACACCGACGATTTTTCCCACGAACATCGTATGGCTGCCCAGTTCCAACTGCTGCACTACCTTGCACGCCAGATACGCCGGGCATTCGGCAATCGCGGGGGCATAATCCATGTTCAGCGCCTTCATGGGCGTGAGATGGCACTCCTGCCACTTGTCCACGTCGCGCCCCGACCGGACACCGCAGAAATCCAGCGCCTTGCAATGGGTTTCATCCACCAGATTCACCACAAACTCGCCGCTCTTCGCAATCAGGTCATGGCTGAAGCGGTTGCCGCGTACCGAAATGGACATCATCGGCGGTTCGCTGTTGACCGTGCCGACCCACGCGACGGTGACAATATTGGGCTTGGCATCCGCTTCAGGCGCACGGCAGCTAACCATCACCGCCGGAACGGGCGCAAGCAGATTGCAGGGGTCAAAGGTGCGGAAATCAGCCATTTTTTCTTCCTCCATTTTTCAAGGAAATATGCTATGATTCCCTTGACATTCTTCTGAAATAGTGTACAATATCGACTTGCGCTTGTCAATACGCATTTCAGAAAGGATGTAATTTATGGCTGTCTTTTTGCAGGTTATCACCCTGTTTCTGCTGATTTTCTGCGGCTTCTTCTCGGCGAAGGGGAAGCTCGTTGACGAAAACGGCATTTCCACGCTCAATAAAATCGTCCTCTACTTCGCCCTCCCCGCCCTGACGCTCTACGGCTTGCAGAAGGATGCCAGTCCGGAGCTGATCCACGACCTGATTCTCGTGTTCTTCATCAGCCTTGCCATCATGATTCTGAGCGGGCTGATTGCCTACTTCCTCTACCGCAGCGAGCCGAACGAGCGCCGCAGCGTGCTGACGAACCTGTCCATGCTGTCCAACAGCGCCTACATGGGCTACCCGGTCGTCATTGCAACGCTGGGCGAGGATATGCTGATTTATGCCGTCGTGTTTGTCGGCGCGTTCAACCTGATGTGCTGGACGTTCGGCTCGTTCTTCTTCGGCGGCATCAGTGCGATTCAGCCCAAGAAGCTGCTGACAAACCCGTCGCTGATTGCGGTGCTTGTTGGTCTTGTGCTGTTCCTGACGGGCTGGCGGCTGCCGGGTTTCATCAACGACGCGCTGTCGATGATGGGCAATGTAACGACGCCGCTTGCCATGTTCGTCATCGGGGCACGGCTGATTGATCTTCGCTTCGCACATCTGCAGGACTGGAAGCTGCTGCTGGCGTGTGCGCTGCGGCTGATTATCTTCCCGGCGGCGGTGCTGCTGCTGCGCTTCACGGGTCTGCCCGCGGCGGTAGTGAGCGTGCTGTACATTTGCACTGCCATGCCCTGCGCGGCGACGACGGCCATGCAGAGCGAGATGTACCACTGCGACAATTCGCTGGCTTCGCGCGGAGTGGCGCTGTCAACAGCATTCTCGATTTTGACGCTGCCGCTGATGCTGCTGCTGGCGTAAGCAGGGATTTCGCGCCTGCAGGCGCGAGGAGGGGTTCCGATTACCCCTCCACTCTTCGGTTTCCGCTCCCATCGTTGATTGTTTCCGAAGCTGTTTTGATGATGTTCCCCCGACAAAGGAGGTTTCCACCATGCGCAAAAGCTGGCTCTTTCCCGGCGACAACGACGAACCCTATGTCTCCCAGCGGGCGGGCGCGTATCAGCCGCAGAGCGAGAAGCGGCGGCGGTGGACAAAGCGGCTGGTAATTCTGGCGCTGATTCTGTGCGTGCTGTACCCGTTTGTCGAGCCGTACACCTTGCGGACGACGCAGACCGCCATCACCTGCGAGGATTTGCCTGCGAGCATTGGGCAGCTGCGCATCGTCTACGTCTCCGACATCCACTACGGGACACAGATGTTTTCGGACGCGCGGCTATCGTCGCTCATCAACCGCATCAACGCGCTGAATGCGGACATTGTGCTGCTGGGCGGCGATTACGCGCGCGACAAGTGGTCAGCGGCGGCGTTTTTCGAGAATCTGCCGCGGCGCATTTCAAGCAACTACGGGGTATATGCCGTCGTGGGCGAATGCGACCGCAGCCCGTTGGAGAAGGGCGAGGAGCCATCCACACTGCGGAACAAAATGTCCAAAGCGGGGGTGACGCTGCTGTGCAACGAAGTTGCGACCCTGCGCATCGGCACGAGCGACATCTACATTGCGGGCATCGACGACGTCAGCACGGAGATGGACGATGCGAAG
>ENA-OOYV01000102-OOYV01000102.1-human-gut-metagenome-genome-assembly--contig:-NODE-102-length-64471-cov-4.390943_pt1 | contig 64471 bp, 67 predicted proteins | sample MGYA00241704_ERZ501380 | MGnify/ENA primary metagenome ERZ501380 (study PRJEB25962, sample SAMEA2042984) | human gut metagenome | biome: human gut; feature: human-associated habitat; material: faeces...
TTAACTTAAAAACTGTCTATACACTATAAACTTTCAACTCTTAACTTTTATTTGGTTTTAGCTAGTTTAATTTTGATAGCTAACGCCAATGCTAAAGCTGCTTAGACTTGGCTATTTTTTAACGAACTATTGCTTAGTTATTAGAGGTTATGATTAAAGTTTACAGGTTTTTTCTTTTCGCTTTACTGATGACAGTTTTGTCGGGAAGCGTATTACAGGCTAAAAATGAAAAGAAGTTCGCCGACAGAGCCTACAAAAAGGCTGAGGCCGGATTGCCTCTTACCGAGGCCGAAATAAAGGTGGTTGCGGATTCTGTACACAGGCGTTATCCCACCTTAGACACGCACAACGATACGGCAACGTATTGGAATCACCCTGATGGTGACTACGGTGTAAAAAAAGGGCAGGTCTCTTTTGAAAAGATGAGGCAGGGAGGCTTGGACGGGGCGTTCTTTGCCGTATATTTAGATCCGGGGCCAATAGACAAGCATAGCTTGGATTCGGTTAAGGCGCATGCAGACAATGAGTTTGAGCTTTGCCACAGATATATGGCAGCACATTCGGATGAGGCTGCGTATGCATATAGGGCCGGTGATGTAGATAGCCTTAAAAGGATAGGTAAACGTATTGTGGTTCAAGCTATTGAAAATGGTTATCCTATTGGTTGGGATATAAATAACGTTAAGCATTATTATGATTTGGGGGTAAGGGCCATTACTTTGAGCCATAATGGCCATAATACTATTTGTGATGCGGCCATGGATAAGAAGCCCCCAATGTATGGAGGGTTGTCTCCGTTTGGCATTGAGGTAATTAAAGAGATGAACAGGCTTGGAATAATGATAGATCTGTCTCATGGAGCCTCCTCTACTTTGGCAGATGTGTTGAAATATTCTGCAGCTCCTATAATTGCCTCTCATTCCGGAGCAAGGGCTATAAAGGATCATAAAAGGAATCTTACAGATGACGAACTTAGGGCAATAGCTGCCAATGGTGGTACAATACAGGTTGCCACGGGGCGTTATTTCCTTTCAACCTTGCCTAAGAATGAGGTTGGAGTCTCTATCCTTTGCGATCATATAATGCATGTCATTGAGGTTGCCGGTGAGGATCATGTGGGAATAGGTACCGATTTCGACGGCGGCGGCGGTGTAGTAGGATTAGAGGATGTTTCAAAGATGAAGGAGATAACATATGAGCTGCTTAGAAGAGGGCTTACTCCTGCTCAGTTGGGCAAGTTCTGGGGAGGGAATATCCTTAGGGTCTGGAGGGATGTTGAAAAGGTTTCGTTCATTCTTTCCCAAAACGAAAAAAAATAGAATTTTTTCATATTTGTAACTGTGTGAAAACAACTATTTTATGTTGAAAAAAAAAATGCCAAAATGTTGTTTTTTTGAGCAAAAAAGTTGTTATGTGAGGAAATTTGTGTATATTTGCAATCCCGAAATTTAGCTCCGTTACAGCTAAGTGTTTGAGGGATAAGAAGTTAAAGAATTACAATATTTTATTGTATTAAATTGTAAAAGTAATGTTACAACCAAAGAAAACCAAATTTAGAAGGCAGCAGAAAGGCCGCATGAAAGGCATCGCTCAAAGAGGTAGCCAGTTGGCATTTGGATCATTTGGAATCAAGACTCTTGAGTCATGCTGGATGACAGGTCAGCAGATTGAGGCTGCGCGTCAGGCTGTAGTTCGTTATATGAAACGTGAAGGAAAGATTTGGATTAGAATCTTCCCCGATAAGCCATACACCAGAAAGCCTGCCGAGGTTCGTATGGGTAAAGGAAAAGGTGCTCCAGAGGGATTTGTTGCTCCGGTTACTCCCGGTAGAATGCTTATTGAGGTTGAGGGTGTTCCAATGGAGGTTGCTAAAGAGGCACTTCGCTTGGGCGCTCAGAAACTTCCTGTTACTACAAAGTTTGTGGTACGTAGAGATTTTGTTGAATAATTTTAATGGAGAATCAGAGAATGAAAATAGCAGAAGTACGTGCAATGTCTGTAAAGGATTTACAGGAGCGTATTGAGCAGGAGAAAACTGCTCTCAACACTATGAAGATGAATCATGCCATCTCTCCATTAGAGGATTCATCTAAATTAAGCAAGGCAAGAAAAGATATAGCAAAAATGCTCACAGTGCTTGGTGAGAAACTAAACCAGGACCAAAAATAGTCATCAATGGAAAGAAATCTTCGTAAAGAAAGAATAGGTGTAGTGGTTAGTAACAAAATGGATCGCTCTATTATTGTTGCTGTTAAAGAAAAAGAGAAACACCCTATTTACGGAAAGTTCGTAAATAAAACCACTAAGTTTGTGGCTCACGATGAAAAAAATGAGTGCAGTGAAGGAGATACTGTAAGGATTATGGAAACTCGTCCTTTAAGCAAGACCAAACGCTGGAGATTAGTAGAAATAGTAGAAAAAGTTAAATAACGATGATACAGCAAGAATCAAGATTAATGGTAGCGGACAACAGTGGTGCAAAGGAGGTTCTTTGTATCCGTGTTCTTGGTGGTACACGCCGCCGCTATGCAAGTGTTGGCGACAAGATAGTTGTTGCCGTTAAGAGTGCCATCCCGGGGGCTGATGCCAAGAAGGGTTCGGTATCTAAGGCAGTTGTGGTTCGTACAAAAAAAGAGATCCGTCGTCCGGATGGTTCTTATATCAGATTCGATGAGAACGCATGTGTTCTTTTGAACAATCAGGGTGAGGTTCGCGGAACTCGTATTTTTGGACCTGTTGCCCGTGAATTGCGTGATAATTATATGAAAATTGTTTCCTTGGCACCTGAGGTACTATAATAATAAGGAATAGTAATTATGAATAAGAAGTTACATATTAAGAAAGGTGATATGGTTTTTGTTAACGCTGGTGAGGAAAAGGGTAAAACCGGTAAAGTGCTTAGCGTAGACAGAGATAAGAACCGTGCCATTGTTGAGGGACTCAACTTGGTAAGCAAAAATACTAAGCCTAATGCAAAGAACCCTCAGGGAGGAATCGTTAAGCAGGAAGCTGGTATTCATATTTCAAATTTGCAGGTTGTAGATCCTGTTAAAGGTGGTGCAACTAAAATTGGTCGTCGTCTTAACGATAAAGGAAAACTTGTTCGTTATGCAAAAAAATCCGGGGAGGAAATTAAATAATGGCAAAAGAGACAAAGAAAGCTGCAGCTCCTAAGGGTGGAGAACAGGTGAAAGTAGAAGGTTTTGTCCCTACTCTTCAGAAAAAATACAAAGATGAGATAGTTGGCAAACTCATGAAGGAGTTTGGTTATACATCTATAATGCAGGTTCCTAAATTGGTTAAGATTGTTATCAACCAGGGTATGGGACAGGCTACTCAGGACAAGAAATTGGTTGAGGTTGCTCAGCAGGAGCTTACTGCCATCACTGGTCAGAAGGCTATGTTGACCTACTCAAGAAAGGATATTTCAAACTTCAAACTTCGTAAGGGTATGCCTATTGGAGTTAAAGTTACTCTTCGTAGAGAGAAGATGTATGAGTTCCTTGAGAGACTTATTGCTATCTCTCTTCCTCGTATCAGAGACTTTAAAGGTATAGATGAGAAATTTGACGGTAAAGGCAATTATACCCTTGGTATAAAAGAGCAGATCATATTCCCAGAAATTGATATCGACAAGATTACAAAGGTTTTGGGAATGGAGATTACTTTTGTAACCAATACAGAGAACGATGAGGCTGCTTATACACTTCTTCGTGAGTTTGGATTGCCTTTTAAAAACAGTAAGAAATAATCTAAAGAGAGATAGATAATGGCAAAAGAATCAATGAAGGCACGCGAGGTAAAACGCGCAAAGTTATGTGCCAAATATGCTGAGAAACGTAAAGCCCTTAAAGAGGCCGGCGACTATGCTGCTCTTGACAAGTTGCCTAAGAATGCAAGTCCGGTTCGTCTTCACAACCGTTGTGCTCTTACCGGCAGGCCTAAAGGTTATATGCGTATTTTCGGCATCAGCCGTATCCAGTTCCGCGAAATGGCGAGCAAGGGCCTTATCCCCGGCGTACGCAAAGCAAGCTGGTAGTATTTATTATTAAACATTTTATTAACGTTGGATATCGGGCGCCGGCTCTCCGTTTTTGTCGGGAAGAGAATTAAAGGCGTCGAATCTTTTAAAAAATTAAAAAATGACTGATCCAATTGCAGATTTTTTAACTCGCATTCGTAATGCTTCGGCTGCGGGTCACAAGACAGTTGAGATTCCTTCATCTCGTATGAAGATTGAGTTAACCCGTGTTCTACATGAGAAGGGTTACATCCTTAGCTACAAAATTGTTGAAGGCAAACCTTTCAACACAATCAAAATTGCTCTTAAATTCCATCCGGAGAGCAAGAGAGCTGCTATCAAAAAGATTATTCGTGTAAGTAAACCTGGTCTTAGACAGTATACCGGAGTTGCTGATATGCCAAGGGTACTTAATGGATTGGGTATCGCTATCCTTTCTACCTCTAAAGGTATCATTACAGATAAAGAGGCTAAGACAATGAATGTAGGTGGCGAGGTTATCTGCTACGTTTACTAACGGATAATTAAATTAGTACTAAATTATAACAATTAATAAAAATGTCAAGAATAGGAAAATTACCTGTAAGCCTTCCACAAGCTGTTACAGTAACAGTAGGTTCTGACAATGTGGTTAAGGTTAAAGGCCCACTCGGTGAATTGACACAGAAGGTTGATCCTGATATTAAAGTAACCGTAGAGGGAGGCGTGGTACATGTAGAGAGACCTACAAACCAGCCGCGCCACAGATCGCTACATGGTTTGTACCGTGCACTTATACACAACATGGTTGTTGGTGTTTCAGAGGGCTTTACTGTTAAACAGGAGCTTGTTGGTGTTGGTTTCCGTGTAGAGGCTAAAGGCCAGATCCTTGAGTTCAGCCTTGGTTTCTCTCATGATATTCACATGGAGCTTCCAAAAGAGATTAAACCTGAGGTAGAACCTGTTAAAAAGGGTGCTAACCCTGTATTGGTACTTAAGAGTGCAGATAAACAGCTTCTTGGAATGGTTGCTGCTAAGATTCGCTCTCTACGTAAACCAGAGCCTTACAAGGGTAAAGGTATTAAGTTTGTTGGTGAACAACTTCGTCGTAAGGCTGGTAAGTCTGCCGGCGCTAAATAATAAGGAGAAGGTTTATGGCTTTAAATAAAATAGAAAGAAGACAGAGAATACGTTACCGTATTCGTAAAATAGTTAACGGTACTGCTGAACAGCCAAGAATGAGCGTGTTTAGAAGTAACAAGCAGATTTATGTTCAGTTTATAGATGATGTTAAAGGTGTTACATTGGCAGCTGCATCATCTTTGGATAAGAATCTTGCCGATGCTGTTAAAGGTAAAACTAATACCGAAATCGCAGCTATTGTTGGTAAAGCTGCTGCCGAGAAGGCTAAAGCAGCAGGTATTGAGAAGGTTTCATTCGATCGTGGAGGTTACCTTTATCATGGTAGAGTTAAAAGTTTGGCTGACGCCGCTCGTGAGGGTGGTCTTAAATTCTAGGAACTATGGCAGATATGAATGTAAAAAGAGTTAAAACTACCGAACTAGAGCTTAAAGACAGACTAGTTGCAGTTAGAAGAGTTACTAAAGTAACAAAAGGTGGTCGTCACTTCAGTTTTGCAGCAATAGTTGTTGTAGGTGATGAGAATGGTGTTGTTGGCTACGGACTTGGAAAGGCTAACGAGGTTACCACCGCTATATCTAAGGGTGTAGAGGATGCTAAGAAGAATCTTATAAAGGTTCCTCTTAACAAGACTACTATTCCACACGAGCAGGTTGGAAAATTTGGAGGTGCTAATGTATTCATGAAACCTGCTGCAGAGGGAACAGGACTAAAGGCCGGTGGTGCTATGCGTGCTGTTTTTGAGTCTGCAGGTATTCGTGACGTGTTGGCTAAATCTAAAGGCTCATCAAACCCTCACAATCTTGTTAAGGCAACAGTTGCAGCTCTTGCAGAGATGCGTGATGCTTACACGATTGCCGGTTTGAGAGGTATTGCTATGAACAAAGTATTTAACGGTTAAGGAGGAGACACAAATGGCAAAAGTTAGAATTACTCAGACTAAAAGTAAGAATGGCGCTACAAAAAATCAAATAGCGTGTCTGCAGTCTTTAGGAATCCGCAAAATACATCACTCTGTAGAGGTTGAACTCGATCCTATACGTAAAGGTATGTTAGAGAGAGTTTTACATCTTGTTAAAGTTGAAGAAATTAGCTAATAGGAGATTTTAAGAATGAAATTACATACATTAACCCCTTCTAAAGGTTCTCTTGGCAGAGAAAAAAGAATTGGCCGTGGTGAGGGTTCTGGTCACGGTGGTACATCTACACGTGGCCATAAAGGTGCTCAGTCACGTTCGGGATACTCTCGCAAGAAAGGTTTTGAGGGTGGTCAGATGCCTATTCAGAGGCGTTTGCCTAAATACGGATTCAAGAATCCGAATAGAGTTGAATACAAAGCGATAAATCTGTCAAGCTTGCAGGCTCTTTACGAGAAGCATAACGTTACAGATATTACTGTAGATACATTGGTTGAATTTGGACTTGTTTCCGGAAAGGATTTGGTTAAGATCTTAGGAAATGGTGAGCTTAAGGCAAAGCTTAATGTCTCTGCCAACGCTTTCTCAAAATCTGCCATTGCTAAGATTGAAGCTGCACAAGGTTCAACAACTCTAATTTAACCTTATAACCCTTATGAAAAAGTTTATAGACACTATAAAAAATATTTTCAAGATTGAGGAACTGCGTAAAAGAATAGTCTACACTATTCTTTTACTTCTGGTGTATCGTTTGGGCTGCTTTGTTGTGGTTCCGGGTATAGATCCTACGCAGTTGGCCGGTCTGCAGGCACAAACAGGAGACGGACTTATGAGTCTGTTGAATATGTTCTCCGGTGGTGCTTTCGGTAACGCCTCGATTTTTGCACTTGGTGTAATGCCTTATATCTCTGCATCAATCGTAATCCAGCTCTTGGGAATTATGGTTCCTTATTTCCAGAAACTGCAGCGCGAAGGCGAGAGCGGAAGAAGGAAATTGAACCAGATGACACGTTATTTGACAATTGTAATTCTTGCATTGCAAGGGCCTGCTTATCTAACAAATCTGCATGCACAGTTGCCGGATACAGCGTTTTTGATTAAAGGATTTTCATTCAATCTGTTTGCTACTATAGTACTTATTGGTGGTACAATGTTTATAATGTGGTTGGGAGAACGTATTACAGACCGCGGCTTAGGTAACGGTATCTCACTCATCATTATGATTGGTATTATTGCAAGACTTCCATATGCATTGGTTGCTGAGATTGGAACCAAGACACAGTCCGGTTCCGGCAGTCTTCTTATGCTTATAGTTGAGTTGGTTCTTTTGGCCCTTGTAATAATAGGTACAATAGCGTTGGTTCAGGGAACAAGAAAGATTCCTGTTCAGTATGCCAAGAGAATTATAGGTAATAAACAATATGGTGGGGTGCGTCAGTATATACCTCTAAAGATAAACGCAGCAGGTGTTATGCCAATTATCTTTGCCCAGGCTTTGATGCTGTTCCCAATTATATTTGCAAGTTTTGATGCTACGAGAGGATTAGCCGCCTCACTTAGTAACTATACAGGCTTCTGGTATAATTTCATATTCGGTTTAATGGTTGTTGCATTCACCTATTTCTACACCGCAGTTACGGTGAATCCTACCAATATGGCAGAAGATATGAAGAAAAACGGCGGTTTTATACCGGGTGTCAAACCAGGTAAGAAGACTGCTGAGTATTTGGACTCTATAATGTCTCGTATTACACTTCCGGGCTCTATATGTTTGGCTTTGGTTGCTATATTACCTGCATTTGCCATGAAATTAGGCGTTAACAACCAGTTTGCGCAGTTCTATGGCGGAACCAGCTTGTTGATTCTTGTTGGTGTAGTTCTGGATACTCTTCAACAGATAGATAGCTATCTGTTAATGCGCCACTATGATGGTCTTATGAAGACAGGACGTCTTAAAGGCCGTCAAGGATAGTAAATTTTTAATAGTTCTTTTGAAATGATATTCCTGAAATCAGATGAGGAGATAGAACTTCTAAGGGAGAACGCGATTTTGGTTTCCAAGACTCTTGCGGAGGTTGGTAAAGCCATAAAGCCGGGCGTAAAGACAATTGAGCTCGACAAATTGGCAGAGACCTACATAAGAGATAACGGGGCTGTTCCGGGTTTTCTCAATTACGGAGGTTTTCCCTATACACTTTGTATATCTGTAAATGATACCGTTGTCCACGGTTTTCCCGGAAATTATGAGCTTAAAGAGGGCGACATAGTTTCAATAGACTGCGGTACGGTTTACAAAGGATTTAATGGCGACTCTGCTTATACCTTTCCTGTAGGGGAGGTTGATGCAAAGACCCGTCAGTTGTTGGATGTTACAAAACAATCTCTCTATCTTGGAGCACAAAAGGCTATAGCCGGCAACAGGATTGGGGATATTGGAAGTGCAGTCCAGCATTATGTTGAGCAATTCGGTTTTTCTGTTGTTAGAGAGATGGTAGGCCACGGGATAGGTAAAAGACTTCACGAGGCACCGGAGGTTCCTAATTACGGTAAGGCCGGACAGGGAAAGAAACTCATAGAAAATATGGTTATCTGTATAGAGCCAATGATCAATATGGGCGTAAAGGATGTATACTTAGACGACAACGGATGGGCAATCCATACGGCGGATAATATGAAGTCTGCTCATTTTGAGTTTATGGTGGCTGTAAAACACGGGCAACCACAGGTATTAACAACATTTGAATTTATTGAAAACAGATAAAAATTAAATTATTAGAAGATGTCAAAACAAGCGGCGATAGAGAAAGACGGTACAATAGTAGAGGCGTTGTCAAATGCCATGTTCAGAGTTGAATTGGATAATGGACATGTGATAATAGCCCATATCTCCGGTAAAATGAGAATGCACTACATTAGAATTCTGCCTGGAGATAAGGTAAGGGTAGAGATGTCTCCTTATGATTTAACTAAAGGAAGGATTTCTTTCAGATACAAATAAAAACTTAATATAATGAAAGTAAAAGCATCCATAAAAAAGCGCAGCGATGATTGCAAGATTGTTAAACGCAAAGGTCGTTTATATGTAATTTGCAAAAAGAACCCTAAGTTCAAAATGCGCCAAGGATAATTCCAATTGTAAATAATTTTAGATAAAGAAAAATAATTATGGCACGTATAGCCGGAGTTGATTTACCAAAAAACAAGCGTGGAGAGATAGGTTTAACCTATATCTTTGGAATTGGTCGTAGTTCTGCCAAAAAGATCCTTAGTAAGAACGGAATCGATTTTGATACCAAGGTACAAGATTGGACAGATGACCAAGTCGCTGCAATAAGACAGACTATTGCAGAAGAGTATAAAATAGAGGGCGAACTTCGTTCTACTATTCAGATGAACATCAAACGTCTTATGGACATTGGTTGTTACAGGGGAATCCGTCATAGAATTGGTTTGCCTGTAAGAGGACAGAGCACAAAGAATAATGCCCGTACTCGTAAAGGCAAGAAGAAAACTGTGGCAAATAAGAAGAAAGCAACTAAATAGAACATAGGAATATGGCAAAGAAAACAGGATCATCCAATAAAAAAAGAGTTGTTAAGGTTGAGGCTTATGGGCAGGCTCATATTTCTTCTACTTTCAACAACGTGATTGTAACTCTAACAAACAGCCAGGGACAGGTTATCAGCTGGTCGTCAGCTGGTAAAATGGGCTTTAGAGGTTCTAAGAAAAACACACCTTACGCAGCTCAGGTAGCAGCAGCAGATTGTGCTAAAGTTGCATACGATTTAGGTTTGCGTAAAGTAAAAGCTTATGTTAAGGGCCCGGGTGCAGGACGTGAATCTGCTATTCGTACTATACACGGAGCAGGAATAGAGGTAACAGAGATTATAGATGTAACTCCACTTCCTCATAACGGATGTAGACCAAAAGGTCGTCGTAGAGTATAATTCCTAATAATTTAAAATTGATTAAATATGGCAAGATATACTGGGCCTTCTACTAAAATAGCCCGCAAATTTGGAGAACCAATTTTTGGTCCCGATAAAAGTTTTGAACGCAAAAACTTTCCTCCAGGACAGCATGGCCTTGCAAGAAAGAGAAAGAAAACTTCTGAGTACGGTGTACAGTTAAAAGAGAAACAGAAAGTAAAATATACTTATTGTGTTCTTGAAAGACAGTTCCGTAATCTATATGAGAAAGCTTCTAAGATGAAAGGCAGAAAGGGTGAAAACCTTGTAATGCTTCTCGAAAGCCGTCTCGACAATTTAGTCTACAGATTGGGTATAGCCCCTACACGTGCAGCTGCAAGACAGTTGGTTTCACACTGTCACATTGTGCTTAACGGTAGCGTTTGCAATATCCCTTCTACCTTGGTTAAACCAGGTGAGATTATTGGTGTTCGCGAAAGATCAAAGAGCTTAGAGGTTGTTCAAGATAGTATTGCAGCTCGTGCTAACAAGTACCCTTGGTTAGAGTGGAATTCTGCCTCTTTGGAGGGTAAATTCCTTAACCTGCCAGACAGAACAGAGGTACCTGAAACCATAAACGAGCAGCTCATCGTTGAGTTGTACTCTAAATAATAAGCTTGCTTTTAAGCGTAACACTAATAAAAATTTATAAACATGGCAATTTTAGCATTTCAAAAACCCGATAAGGTTATAATGCTCGACTCAACTGATACCTATGGTAAATTTGAGTTTAGACCTTTAGAGCCTGGATATGGTATTACTATCGGCAACGCTTTACGCCGTATACTACTCTCTTCAATAGAGGGCTTTGCAATCACATCCATTAAAATAGACGGAGTGGATCATGAGTTTGCAACAATCCCCGGAGTTATTGAAGGTGTAGTTGATATTGTGCTCAACTTTAAGAGAGTACGTTTCAAACAGATGGTAGAGGGCGAGGATAGTGAGGTGATTACCGTGAATGTTAGTGGACAGCAAGAATTTACTGCAGCAGACATTTCAAAAAGTCTTTCTTCGTTCAAAGTCCTTAACCCTGAACAGCATATCTGTTTTATGGAGCCAACTGTAAAGTTGACCATTGAGATGAGAATAGGAAAGGGTAGAGGTTATGTCCCTGCAGACGAGAACAAGGTAGATGGAGCACCATTTGGAACTATTGCAATTGATTCCATCTTTACCCCAATAAGGAATGTAAACTGGAATGTAGAACCATGGCGTGTAGAGCAGAAGACAGACTACGACAAGTTGAATCTTGAAATTACTACAGACGGTTCTATCCATCCTAAGGATGCTTTGAAAGAGGCTGCAAAAATCCTTATACATCACTTTATGTTGTTCTCTGATGAAAAGATAAGTTTGGAGGCACCGCCTGAGGTTGTAAGTAACGAATTGGATGAGGAGTCATTGCGTATGCGTCATCTTCTTCTTACAAAACTTTCGGATATGGAATTGTCCGTTAGGGCTCTAAACTGTCTTAAAGCAGCTGGTATAGAGACATTTGCAGATTTGGTTTCACACCAGAGATCTGAACTCATGAAGTTTAGAAATTTTGGTAAGAAATCTTTAACCGAAATAGACACCTTGGTTGAGAGACTTAAACTCAACTTTGGAATGGATGTTTCTAAGTATAACATTGAAATTTAAAAAAATAACAATACAAAATGAGGCATAATAAGTCATTCAACCATTTAGGTAGAAAGAGCGGTCACCGTAAGGCTATGCTTGCAAATATGGCTTCTTCTCTCTTGCTGCACAAGAGAATAGAGACTACACTTGCCAAGGCTAAAGCTTTGAGAATGTATGTTGAGCCGCTTATTACCAAATCTAAGGAGGACAGTACTCACTCAAGAAGAACTGTGTTCAGCTACCTGAAACAGAAAGAGGCTGTTACCGAGCTTTTTAGAAATATTGCTCCTAAGATTGCGGATCGTCCGGGCGGATATACCCGTATTCTTAAAACAGGTTTCCGTGTAGGTGATGCTGCAGACATGGCAATTATAGAGTTGGTAGATTTCAACGAAGCTGCTCTTGCATCTGCTCCAAAGAAAGATACCAAGAAACCTTCTACACGTAGAAGTAGAGCTAAGAAGGCTGCTCCTGCAGCTGAGGCTCCGGCTACAGAGGAGGCTAAGGCTGAATAGTATAGAAACGGTTTAGAAAGAATATCTTTCTAAATAATAAAGGGGTGCCTATGTGAAGTGGCGCCCCTTTGTTGTAGTATGCTTGGCATGATTTATTCTATTGTCTTCTGTCGCATTCCGTAAAATTGTTTTTTCAATTCTTCTGTTTTTGCTAAAAATTGTTTGTACCCATCACTCTCACTGTTAAACGGTCTATGTTTTTCTGCCAAGGTGATTTTTTCTGCCAAACGCATAAGAGCTCCAATATTTGGCTTAAAACAGTTTTCTACGAACCTTTCAAATATATATTTAACCGCAACAGCAGACGGGTGAACAAGGTCTTCTGCATAGAACCTATAATCCCTAAGTTCGTCTGTCATTATCTCGTACGATGGAAAATATGTGATATTATTGCCGTTAACAACCTCCTCTAATGCAAGATGCAGTGATGCCTTACTTATAGAGTTTCCATGCAATCCATCTTTAATATGCCTTATAGGACTCACCGTAAATATAACCTGCTTGTCGGGAAGAAAACTGATAATCCTATTTAAATTCTCTATGATACGGCTCACCGACAATAACTCCCTTTTAAAAAGCGCCGGATTCAGCTTATTGCAGTTGGCCACTACCGTATCTGTTTCCAAATACTTGTAACACCACGCCGTTCCTAATGTAATCACAATAACCGTTGCCTTATTGAAAAATTCAGCTGCTGCATAAAGCGATCTATTGGCATTTTCCAAAAAGGCGGCAGGTGTATTCCGCGCAAAAGATGTATGGTGAGACAATGAACAGTATAACTCTCCCGTTTTAATGACATCTTTGTCATCAAATGTCTTTAGTGCAGCAATTCTTTCAGCAGCATTGGCAATGGATACCGGATTGTACAAAACCCCAAACGGATTTATGCAAGTATTGAACCTGTAATAGTCTAACATACTGCCAATACTGTCTGCAAAGCAAGAACCTAACATAAGGATATTGTCCTTATATCCTATTTTATATCTGTATTGTTGATATGTTACGGGAGTTGTGAATTTTATCATTTTAATGAATCTAATGTGTCTAATATTTTGTTCCTGCCTGCTCTGCCGATAGGGGAATTTTTAAAAGCCTTGTTGAAGCCTGAGCTTGAAATGGATTCCAAAAACTCCTTTGGATTATTGAGAAGCAGGTTGGTTACAGGATGTAATTTAGTAAGTTCCTCCATTCCGGGCTTGTTCTTTCCGTTCCACGGGCAGGCATTAAGGCAGCTGTCACATCCAAATATATATTTGTGTGGATTGGGAAGCTCCCGGGGAAAACTCTCCTTTCTGTTCTCTATGGTGTGGTATGAGATACATCTGTTTGCATTAACTTTCCCCGGAGCATAAAGGGCACCTGTTGGGCAGGCATCAATGCATCTGTGGCATTCACCGCATAACGAAAAAATGTTTTGCTTTCCAATAGGGTAAATGCCTTTATCATAGCTGTAATCTGCATTTTTTTTAGGAATGCCAAGTATAATTCCGCTTATCAATGTCTTTATTCCGGCCTTTTTGCTTATCAGAAATCCATTTTTTCCTATTGCTCCAAGTTTGCATGCTGTGGCAAGTGCCCGTTCCAATACCGGAGCAGAATCTGTAAAGCATTTTCCAATTGCATTATCTATCTGCTCCTTTATATACAGTAGAATAGTATTGAGCTTTTGTTTTAGGATAATATGATAATCTGTTCCCAATGCGTACTGCGCTATTTTAACTGTACCGTTATTATGCAATGTGTCGCAATGGTACGATGCAAGGAATAATATAATGTAATAGCTGTATTGCAAATTGTTGCTTTTATCATTAAGGAGGAGCTCAGGTGATTGTCTTATATCCAAATGATTATACAGATATTTCATTTGGGCGAAATCTCCTTTCTGCAAGGCATAGCGGTAATTATCCATTGCAATATCAATTGCCGGAGAACAATACGAGAGTGGTATGATCTGCCAGTCTGCAAATTTTTCCCTCTCTGCCAATTGTTGTATGAGCATATGTAAATTTTTGTTCTCCATTACTTTGATATTCTTAAAAAATAACAATAAATTAATAAAGTATTAAAGAATAATATTGTTTTTTTATATTAAAGTAGTAAAACTTATTCAAAATTATTACTTTTGTATCCGTTGATTTCTAAGGGGTGCTGTACCCTTTAGATTCTACTACTGACAAATTTAAGAAGCTGTTTTGAATTTATAAAAACAATTTTAATATTGAAATGAATTTTAAAACATCTTCCGTTATTTTTATTTAATGGTAAACTAATATTCGAATATTAATGAAGAGAATTCTTGTTGTTGGTGCCGGTGGCCAGATTGGAACGGAATTGGTTCCTCACCTTCAGAAGGTTTATGGAGAGGATAATGTTATCGCTGCCGATCTTAAGCCGGAAATGGTTAAAAAATTGAGTATTTTTTCTAAAGCAATCTCTTTGGATGCTCTCAATTTTGAAGAGTATAACAAGGTTGTTAAAGATAACAATATAGATGGTATATACAACTTAGTGGCCTTGTTGTCTGCTACCGGCGAAAAAAATCCGCAGTTGGCATGGAATATAAATATGGGAGCACTGCTTAATTCCCTTAATATAGCAAAGGATAGCAAAACGGCACTGTTTACTCCAAGTTCAATTGGCGCATTTGGCGAAAACACCCCTCATTACAAAACCCCGCAGGACACAATAATGAGACCAAATACCATTTATGGTGTCTGCAAAGTAAGTGGTGAATTGCTTAGCGATTATTATTTTACAAAATTTGGTGTTGACACGAGGAGTGTAAGGTTTCCCGGTATAATATCAAATGGTGCAATGCCGGGTGGTGGAACAACAGACTATGCTGTAGAAGTTTTCTACAAAGCTGTAAAAGAGGGCAGATTTACCTGCGAAGTTCCAAAGGATGCCTATATGGATATGATCTATATGCCGGATGCTCTTGAGTCTACAACACAACTCATGGAGGCAGATCCCACTAAACTAAAACATAGAAACAGTTTTAACATAGCATCTATGAGCTTTACGCCGGAGCAGCTCTTTACTGCAATCAAAAAGAGAATACCGGAGTTTACATGGGATTACAACGTAGATCCCGTTAAGGCTGCAATAGCTGCATCATGGCCGGATATAATGGATGATTCTGCTGCAAGAGAGGAGTGGGGATGGAATCCTAAATGGGGGTTGGATGAGATGATAGATGACATGCTTGCCGCATGCAGACGCAAATTAGCCAACGGCGAATATTAGTGCTCCATTTTAAGAACATCATAATTTTTAACTCATGCTCAAAAAAAGAAGCTGAATAAAGAGGTAATAACCGTTTTATCAACTTCTTTAAAACTAAAGCGGATAACCAAATCACCGGCTATCCGCTTTAATATTTCATTGTAGAAATATAATTTCTTACATAAACATTCCAATCATTGTAGCACTAACCAATGCAACCATGGAGGCTCCGAACAAAGCTCTGAAACCAAAGGCAGAGAGCGTAGACTTCTTATTAGGCGCAATGCCACCGATACCGCCAATCTGAATACCAACAGAGGCAAAGTTGGCAAATCCGCAAAGAATATATGTTGCCATAATGATAGACTTTGGAGATGAGAAGATTCCTGTTCTTATCATATCGGCAAGGCTCTGATAACCTACAAACTCTGTTAGGATGAGCTTTTCACCAAGCAGACGACCTATTGGCGCTATATCCGCAGACGGCACACCGGTTACCCATATTACAGGATAGAACAGATACGATAATATGAATTCCAAAGAGAGAGAACTGTATCTTCCATCTGTAGCGGAGGCTATAAGATTATTTAAAGTTGTCCAGTCTCCAATCTTTAGAAATATATAATTAAAGCCGGCAATAAGTGCATAAAAAACAAGAAGCATTGCCGCTACGTTGGCAGCAAGTTTAAGACCGTCAGATGCTCCATTGGTAACAGCATCAAGAACATTCCTTCCTATCTTTTCCTGTGAAACCTCTATAGAGTTGTCTATCTTTTCATCTTGCGGGTATAGAATCTTTGCAATGGCAATGGCTCCCGGAGCTGCCATAACAGAAGCAGAGAGAAGATGTTTTGCAAATTCAACCTCCAAAGCTCTGTCTCCGTTGCCCAACATACCTATGTATGCTGCAAGTACGCCTCCAGCCATTGTTGCCATACCTGCTGTCATGACAAGCATAAGTTCGGATTTTGTCATCTTGGGAATATACTCCTTCACAAGAAGCGGAGCCTCGGTTTGTCCGAGGAAGATATTTCCTGCGCAAGAAAGGGATTCCGCACCTGAGAGCTTCATGATCTTTGTAAGGCACCAACCCATTACCCATACAGCCTTCTGGAGGATTCCAAGATAGAAGAACAGACTGGTTAGTGATGAGAAAAAGATTATTGTAGGAAGAATCTGCAGAGCAAATATATATCCAAACTTGTTGAGGTCTACAAGATCTCCAAAAAGGAATTCAGAACCTGCTCTGGTCCAGCCCAAGACAGCTACAAAGCACTTTCCGAATACCTCAAAAGCAGACTGTACAGCAGGGAATAGCAACACAGAGAGCGCAATTATCAATTGCAAGGCCAGAGCCTTGAACACTGTACCCCAATTGACCTTTTTTCTGTTACAGCTGAATATCCATACGATGAAAAGGATAACAGCCATGCCAAAGATTCCCTTTACAATGGACCAGATATTAAAGGAGAATGTCCTTTGGGCTAAAATTGCTTTAAACGGGTTATCCTTCTCCTGAGCGGTCTCTGTTACGGAACTCTGCTGTAAAGTGTCCTGTTGTATCACGTTGGTGCTATCGTCACCCAACATGACCTCTTCGGCAACCTGTTCGGGATTGGTGCCGGCTGTAGGTTCTTGTGGTTGTGCCGCAAGTCTGCCCAACGGTAACGAAAAGGCCAGCAGCATCCCCAACAAAATGAAAATATACTTTCTCATTAAAAAAAATTTTATTGATTAATTATTTTTTGTCTTTCTTTTTGATTTGCTAAGTTTCTCTATCTCCTTATTGATAATGGCAGCTCTTTCATAATCCTCATTGTCAACAGCTTTCTTAAGGCTCTCCTTTAAGGACTCTACCTCGTTGACCATACTTTTTTTCATAACTTCCATCTCCGGAAGGTCTATTTTAACCCCCCATTTGTCCATCAGATATTCAGATATGTACAGTGGCGCGGCAAATTTTTTTGCTAAGATAATACCGTCTGTAACAGACATCCTCTCCATAACCTCCTTTTCTCCGTCAAAAAAGAGCACCTCTGTATAAAACTCGTTAAGGTTGTCATCATACTCTACTTCAATTTCCAGCAGTTCTATTCTATATGCTTTGAAAATCTTCTCCACAACAGAATGAATGGTAAAGCTTTCTGTCTCATCACTACTCTTAAAATTTAAAAGCATTGTATGCATCTGCGGGGGATCCAGCGAGATAACTATACACCTGTCCCCCTCCTCTTGACACAAAAAGAAGGTGAATTTTCCCCCATCCTGTGGAGAGGCTGCAAGTGCACCAACGGTTAGACGAATCCTTTTTGCCATTGTCTTAAGATATAAACCAATACTCAGCAATACGCAGACGAATTGGGATTAACACACAAATATACGCTATTTTTATTACTTTTGTGACTTCAACATTTTATTTATGAGATTTGAAAAGATAGCACAAGATACAGAGTCGAGAGCAAGGTGCGGACTTATATACACAGATCATGGAGTTATAGAGACCCCTATATTTATGCCGGTAGGAACAGTAGGGTCTGTAAAAGGGGTATATCACAGAGATTTGTCAGATGATATAAAAGCCCAGATTATATTGGGCAATACATATCATCTATATCTGCGTCCCGGGCTTGATATAATCAACAAGGCCGGCGGTTTGCACAGATTCATATCGTGGGAGAAGCCAATATTAACGGATAGCGGAGGATTCCAGGTCTTCTCTTTGGCCGAAAACAGAAAGCTCACACAAGAGGGTTGTACTTTCCGCTCACATATAGATGGTTCAAAACATACGTTCACTCCGGAGAACAATGTAGATACACAACGGATGATTGGCGCAGACATAATTATGGCCTTGGATGAATGCACCCCTGGAGATGCTCCGCGCTCGTATGCTTTAGAATCCCTTAAACTTACGAAGAAGTGGGTTGAGAGGTGTATAAAGAGGTTTGATGAAACAGAGCCTCTGTATGGGTATAGGCAGTTTTTCTTCCCGATAATCCAGGGTTGTGTCTATCCGGATCTAAGACGGATGGCAACCGAGCATGTTGTGGGCTTAGACAGAGACGGCTATGCGATAGGCGGACTCTCTGTTGGAGAACCTACAGAAAAGATGTACGAAATGATAGAGGTTGTAACACCTCTTATTCCGGAGCAGAAGCCTGTATACCTTATGGGGGTTGGTACACCTGCAAATATATTGGAGGGGATTGCAAGAGGAGTTGATATGTTCGACTGTGTAATGCCAACCAGAAACGGCCGTAACGGCATGCTTTTTACATGGGACGGAATGATAAACATTCGCAACAGAAAATGGGCAGACGATTACTCGCTTATAGATCCAAAAGGGGAGTCATTTGTTGACCGTACCTACACCAAAGCATACCTCAGGCATCTGTTTATTGCCGGAGAGATGTTGGCAGCACAGATTGCAAGCGAACATAATTTAGCATTCTATTTGAGTCTTGTAAAAGAGGCGAGAAAGCATATAAAGGCAGGAGATTTTCTGCAGTGGAAGAATGAAACAGTTAAAGGGTTGGAGACAAAGATTTAGCGCAACAGAATGAATTATAACTTTAGAATAACAATAATAGACCGCTACATAATAAGGAAATTTATTGGTACTTATCTTATGGCGTTGCTACTTATAATTGCAATTGTCATAATATTTGACATAAGTGAGAAGATAGATGATTTTGTAGACAAGAAGGCACCGTTGCAGGCCATAATATTTAACTATTATGCCAACTTTATTCCATATTTCGTAAATATGTTCAGCCCTCTGTTTGTGTTTATTACGGTTATATTCTTTACCTCAAAGATGGCGGCCAATACAGAGATAACCGCAATTTTAGCCGGAGGAATAAGTTTTAAACGGCTTATGTATCCATATATGCTCTCTGCCGCCTTCATCTTTCTGTCCAGTCTGTCGCTCAATCTCTTTGTAATACCTCATGCCAACAAAGGGAGGCTTGCATTTGAGGAGAGATATATAAAGGAGAAAAAGTCTAATATAGGAAGAAATACGCATTACCAGATAGACCCGGGAACATTCCTTTACGCGGAATCTTTCAGCGAGTGGAACAATACAATCTACAGATTTACACTTGAGAGCATAGAGGGGCATAACATAAAGTCTAAGTTGTATGCAGAGAGTGCAAAATGGGATGAGAAGAAGGAGTGCTGGACACTTGCAAACTACGAACTTAGAGATTACTCCACAACAGGTGAGACCATAAAAAAAGGGGGTAGTTTAGATACCGCCCTTGCCATTACGGTGAAGGATTTCTACAGGAAGAAGAACGAAGTTGAGAAGAGCGATATGGAGGAGCTCGACAATCTGATTGCTACGCAGGAGATGCGCGGGGATGCAATGGTAAAATACTCGTTGATAGAAAAGAACACAAGGATAGCTATGCCGTTCTCCGCCTTTATACTTACCATAATGGGCGTCTCTCTCTCTTCAAAAAAGAGACGTGGCGGTATTGGAATGAACATAGGAGTAGGGTTGGCCCTCAGCTTCTCATATATACTGTTCATGAGGTTCAGTCAGATGTTCGTTCACACCGGAACACTCTCTCCGTTTGTTGCCATTTGGCTTCCGAATGTCCTGTATTCCATTATTGCCGTTGTGCTGTACAGGCTCGCCCCAAAGTAGCTTTGGCGTTGGCTTTGGCGTTGGCTGTTTTGAGTAAAGAGAGGGAAGAAGAAAGTAGAGAGAGTAATTAGAAACAGTTATGAACGACCTGTCAATCAACGGAAGAGCGGTTGCCAAAAGCAGCTTATAAGAAACGGCGTCTGTTGAAGGACTGTTAGGATGCAAAGCAGACTAAAAAGGACAACTCAGCCGTTTCAAGCTACTTGAAGGCATAAGCAGTGGATTCGCACGGAGAGAAAAAACTGTTTCTAAATATGAGTTAAAATAGCGTTGGCTTTCAAAATTAAATTGGCTGAAGCCAAAGCTAAAGCTAAAGCCAAAGCAATTATGGTGTTGTGTTATAAGAATCTGTGGGATTCGGGGTTTCTGAAGCCGGCAAGAAGGTCCTTTACCAACATCCTTTTCTTGCCTGCAAGCTGCAACTCCTCCAAAAAGATCTCTCCCTCTCCACAAATAATGGAGAGATAGGTTTTTCCGTCACTTTTTATTGTCCCCGTTTCTAATTTTTCGCTTCCCGACAAATTCTCTTTTTTCATATCGGCCTTAGCCATAAATATCTTTACGCCTGTCTCTTTGCCCGCCGGGTCTGTTATTGTTGCCAATGCAGCCGGATATGGTGACAACCCCCTTACAAGCAGCTCTATTCTGTCTGCCGGCTGTGACCAGTCTATTGAGCAGTTGACCTTATTGAGCTTTGGAGCATCTGGAAGAGAGGTATTGTTATTTTCCTCCTCACTCTGTGAACGTGGAGTGACAGTCCCTCCTGCAAGCGAGTCTACAGTCTCCAACACCAACCCTTTGCCAACCTCCATAAGGCGGTCGTACAGAGTGCCAACAGTTTCCCGCTCGCCTATATCCACCCTCTTCTGCATTAGTATCTGCCCTGTGTCTATCTTTTCATCTATGAGGAATGTGGTGACGCCGGTCTCCTTCTCTCCATTTATTATTGCCCAGTTTATAGGTGCCGCTCCTCTGTACTTTGGAAGCAGTGATGCGTGAAGGTTGAATGTCCCCAACTTTGGCATCTTCCATACCTCTGCAGGCAACATCCTAAAAGCCACCACAATAAACAGATCGGCCTCTATTCTTCTCAGTTCATCTAAAAAGGCTTCGTCTTTTAGCTTTACAGGCTGCAACAACTCAATCCCGGCTGAAAGTGCATACTCCTTTACAGCGCTGTGCCCTATTTTAAGGCCCCGCCCCTGAGGTTTGTCGGGAACTGTAATAACTTTAACTATATTATAACCGCCCTCTACCAGCGCTCTCAAAGGGGCTACCGCAAACTCGGGTGTCCCCATATACACTATTTTAAGATCTTTTGGATTCATGTTACTTTTAATGTTTTTCTGCCTTTTCTGCTCTTTTTGTAGCTCTGCGGTCTCTCCTTATCTCCCTCCATTTGGCAATCTGCCCTTTAAGATACCCTTTTTTGGCAATGTTCTTAAAGAAATTGGTGTAGGAGTCGAGGTTAAACAGTGAGGAGTCTTTTGTAGATTTATATGTAAGGAATACACCTATAGGAACCAATACAAGTGTAGACACAAATGTGCCAAGGAATGCCCCTATGGAGCCGTCATTGGCTAATTTAACACCGCTAATATCTATTACCCAATAAAATACAAAGAATAGAGCAGATACTATTATGGGTGTTCCCAAACCTCCTTTCCTTATAATAGCTCCAAGCGGAGCTCCAATAAAGAAGAAGATAAGGCATGCGAAGGAGAGGGTAAACTTCCTGAATATCTCAACGGCGCTTCTTCTTTTGTAATAGCCGCTTTGGAAAAGTTCTCTCTCGTAGTAATCGCAGTAGTCGGCCTGCTCCTGAAGATAGTTTATTGCCGTTGCTATTGCCTGAAGCTCATCGTGATCATCCTCCCATTTGAGCTTGCTGTTCTTTATGTCTGAGTAGATGGAATCTAACGCAAAGAGCGGCATAATCCTGTATTTCTCGGTGGTGTCCAATTGGTAAGATGACTGCAGACTGCTGTTAATTACAACCTTTCTTGTCTGTGCCGCTAAGGTTGCATTATAAGCCTTTGTGAGCGAATCTTTGTCTGCAATCTGTTGGGACAGATTCCTTGATCTTACAGCATCATCATACTGGTCTCCGTCTGATTTCTTGAAACTGTAGTTCTTTAGCGGAATAACAACCTCTTGCTCCGTAAAGTTAACTCTGTTGAGATCTAAGGTTGTGTCTGAATAGCCTCTTACGTTGTCCTCCTCATAGCTTGTGCCGTTGTAGAGTGTGAATATAAGCCCGGATTTATCTGAGCTTAACCTTATCATTCCCGAATCAGCCAATGTGAGACTTACATTACCTTTGTTCTTGCTGTGGTCGTAAACCATCACCTCGTAGATCTTTCCATCTTCTCCGTTTCTTACCACTCTCAATGTGTAGCCCTCTATTCCGTTATAGAAAATCCCGGTAGGAATCTTAATCTCCTCTTTGGTCTTTCCTATATCTTCGCGCAAGGTGTACACTTTGTTGTATGCTACAGGAATAAGGTTGTTTGATGCAAAGAATGCCGCTATGCTTATAATAACCGCAACATAGATCAGCGGACGCATTATTCTTGGTAACGATATACCGGCAGCCTTCATGGCAAGCAGTTCGTTGTTCTCTCCAAGATTGCCCATTGTCATAACGGAGGCGATAAGTGTGGCTAATGGCAAAGCAAGGGGAATGAGCGTTGCGCTTCCCCATGCCAAGAATTCTGCTATTATCCCAATACTCAAGCCTTTTCCTACAAGTTCATCTATGTACAGCCACAAGAACTGCATTATCAAAGTAAAGATGACAATGAGGAAGGTCATTATGAATGGCCCTAAAAATGATTTGAGTATGAATCTGTCTAATATCTTCATAAGTTAATAAGCTTTAGCTTTGGCCTTGGCTTTAGCTAATTTAATTTTGAAAGCCAACGCCAATGCTAACGCCAACGCTTTCTATACTCTAATAAGCCAACGCCAACTCTAACGCTATTTAGTGGCGGTGTCTATCATCTGCGTAAGTGCATCTGCAAGTCCTGCGGTATCTTTTCCGCCTGCAGTTGCCAAAAACGGCTGTCCGCCTCCTCCGCCTTTAATGTTCTTTGCAGCCTCTCTTATATCCTTTCCGGCATTGTACCCCTGCTCTACAAGATCTTGGGTGTACATGAGGGTAAGGGTTGGTTTCCCTTCAAACTCCGTTGCGGCAGCAAATACAGAGTTGCTTGTCTCATTTTTGAGCAAAAAGGCAATCTGTTTTACAATATCCGGGTGGAACGGTCCTTTTAAAGAGAATACGTTTATACCGTTAAGGATCCTCTTCTGAGATATAAGCGAGTCTTTTATTGTAACGGCACGCTCCTGCATAAACCGTTCAATCTCCTTCTTGAAAGACTCGTTCTCTGCAAAAACCTTTTTAACAGCTGTTATAACGTTTGTCTGGTTATTGAACAGCTCTTTTATTCCCAATATTATGTCCTCTACACCCTCTATGAGAGTCTCGGCTGCATTGCCTGTAACAGCCTCTATTCTTCGTACTCCGGCTGCAACGGCAGATTCAGATACTATCTTAAAATATCCTATATTTCCTGTTGCAGATGCGTGAGTTCCTCCGCAAAGTTCAATCGAATCTCCATACTGGATAACCCTTACTGTGTCTCCGTATTTCTCACCGAACAGAGCCATTGCCCCTTTTGCCTTAGCCTCATCAATTGGAATACCCCTAAACTCGACACGTGAGATATTTGCCCTTATCATCTTGTTTACAAGCCTCTCAACATCTCTCAATACCTTTGGCTCTATCTTCTCGTAGTGTGAGAAGTCGAACCTGAATCCTGCTGCGTTCACACTTGAGCCTTTCTGCTCAATATGTGTACCAAGGATCTGCCTTAGCGCATAGTGCAACAGGTGTGTTGCCGTATGGTTGTTCTCTATAGCCCTCCTTCTCTCAAGATTTACGCAACCGGTAAAGAGCGAATCAAGGTCGTGAGGCAGGCTCTCTGTAACATGTATTGGAAGTCCGTTCTCTTTAAGAGTGTTAATAATATCTGTCCTCTCTCCACTTGCAGATATTATATATCCGCTGTCTCCAACCTGTCCGCCACTCTCTGCATAGAACGGGCTCTTGTCAAACACAATCTGGAAGGTCTCCTTGTTCTTTGCCTTTACGCTCCTGTATTTAAGAATCTTCATCCCCTCCTGCTCTGTAACATCGTAACCCGTAAATTCTGTATGGTCGCTTGGAACAAGCACAACCCAGTCAGACTCCTCCTTAGCCGTGGCGTTGCGGCTTCTCTGTTTCTGCTTCCCAAGCTCCTCCTCAAATTTCTCAAAATCTACACTGTAGCCCTTCTCTTTGGCTATAAGCTCGGTAAGATCTATCGGGAAGCCAAACGTATCATATAGAACAAAGGCATCCTTCCCGGAGATCATCTTGTTTGCAGCACTCTTTGCCATAAGGGTATCCATCATCTTTATACCCTTTTCCAATGTTTTGAGGAATGCCTCCTCCTCCTCTTTTATAACCTTCTCAATGAGCTGTTGCTGTTTTTTAAGCTCCGGAAAGGCATCTCCCATCTGCGCCACCAAAGCGGGAACAAGCCTGCAAAGAAGCGGCTCGTCTACACCCAAGAATGTGTATGCATAGCGCACGGCCCTTCTGAGAATACGTCTTATAACATATCCGGCCTTTACGTTAGATGGTAGCTGACCGTCTGCTATTGAGAAACTTATTGCGCGGATATGGTCTGCTATAACCCTCATTGCCACCCCTGTATCTCCGGAGGATTCGTATTTTCTTCCCGACAATTTCTCTATTACGGCAATCATATTGGTGAACACATCGGTATCGTAGTTACTCTGTTTCCCCTGCAGGGCCATACAGAGTCTCTCAAGCCCCATGCCTGTATCTACATGTTTTTGTGGAAGCGGTTCCAAAGTGCCGTTTGCCTTTCTGTTGAACTGCATAAAGACAAGGTTCCAGATCTCAATCACCAAATGGTGTCCTTTGTTTACAAGGTCCAATCCGGGAACCTTGGCACGTTCATCGTCCGGTCTGAGGTCTATATGTATCTCCGAGCATGGGCCGCAAGGTCCTGTCTCTCCCATCTCCCAAAAGTTGTCTTTCTTGTTGCCTAAGATTATCCTTTCGGCGGGCAGATGTTTGAGCCAGGCATCTCTTGCCTCTGTATCCATCTCCACCCCATCCTCTTTACTGCCTTCAAAAATTGTTGCGTAAAGGCGGTTTTTGTCTAATTTGTAAACATCTGTAAGCAGCTCCCACGCCCAGTCTATGGCCTCTTTCTTAAAATAATCTCCAAAACTCCAGTTGCCAAGCATCTCAAACATGGTATGGTGGTACGTATCGTGTCCAACCTCCTCAAGGTCGTTGTGCTTTCCGCTTACTCTAAGACATTTTTGTGAATCTGCAACTCTCTTGTGCGTAATAGGAGCATTCCCCAAAAACAGATCCTTGAACTGATTCATACCTGCATTGGTGAACATTAGGGTAGGATCATTCTTTACAACCATTGGAGCTGAGTTCACAATGGTATGCCCCTTAGATCTGAAAAAGTCTAAGAATGTTTTTCTTATCTCATTAGATGTCATATTCTCTGATAGTTATTCTGTGTATCACTTATCTTTTTTACCAGCTTATCTCTTAACGCTATAGTAAGGTGCAAAAATAGTCTTTTTTTATTTTTTATTTATTATTTTTGCGCGGATAAAAGAGAAAATAGAATGTTCAGAAAGAAAAGATATGAGTTCAATGCCGAAACCTTGTCGTACGAGATTCACAGGATTCCGCTCCTGAAAAGAGTTTCCAAGGGCTTTGTGCTTTTTCTTCTCAGTCTTGCAGCTTTTTCTGTTTACTATGCTCTGTACACATGCTATTTTGGCTATGATACACCAAAGACGGCCAAACTTAAGAGGGAGTCTGCAGAGTTGCATTCAAAGATAGATCTGCTTAACAACAAATTGGAGAAGAATTTTCAGATACTTACAGAACTTGAGCTAAGAGACAATAATATATATCGTCCTGTTTTCGGTATGGAGGAGATAAGTGCGGATGTGAGAAATGCCGGTTTCGGCGGGGTGGACAGGTATGCCTATTTAGATGATTACCGCAGTTTGGAGCTGCTAAAAAAAGCGGAGATGAATATGGATATTCTCTATAAAAAAGCATTTGTACAGTCCAAGTCGTACGACGATGTCTCCTATTTTGCAAAGCGAAGTGGAGATATGGCGCTCTCTGTTCCGGCAATACCGCCTGTGGCTTTGGACAGAGTGAGATATTCAAGCTCTTTTGGGTATAGAAGGGATCCGTTTTCAAAGTCCCTTACCATGCATAGCGGATTAGATCTTAGCGGAAAGATAGGTGAGCCTATCTATGCTACCGGTAACGGAAAGGTTGTTGATGTGAGTTACAACTTTTTCGGTTATGGCAATTCTGTTGTGATTGATCATGGCTTTGGATACAAGACCAGATACGCCCATTTGAGCAAGGTGTTGGTAAAGGAGGGGCAATTGGTAGAGAGGGGAGAACTTATAGCAAATATGGGTAATTCGGGGAAAAGCAGCGGTGCCCATCTTCATTACGAGGTCATCTACAGAAACAACAGGGTTAATCCTGTAAATTACTTTTCAAATGAGGTTAGAGGTGAGGAGTACAAGGCAATGATAAAATCCGGTAAGAATCTTGCCGAGAAATAGCTTTTTATTTAATGGGCAAATACAGGTTCAACAGAGAGACTTTAAAGTTTGTTGAGGATAAAATAGGACTAAAGGGGTGGGCTAAAAGGATTCTCAAATATTTTATTGTGAGTATCTTGCTGGCTCTGCTCTACTATTTTATCATATCTGTTGTCTATAGTACGGAGAGAGAGAGGGAGCTCTCAAGGGAGAACAAGATGCTTGAGCAGGAGCTGACCAAGATGTCCGATAAATTGAAGATTCTTGAAAGCAGTGTGGAAAACCTTAGAAATAAGGACAAGGAGATATACCGGGATCTGTTTGATTCTGAGCCGTTGGATCTTGGTAATTCGTATGAGGACAACCCGTTTTTCTCGCAGATAGATACCACAGACAACGACAGGATTATTGAATTTACGGCCGAGAGACTGCTTTATTTGCAGAAAGAGGCTGATGCAATCAGCGGTAATTTTAGGGTTATCGACAGCACTTTTGCTTCAATGGGTGGCAAACAGCTGTTTATTCCCTCTATAGTTCCTATAAGAAATTTTAAGATTAACCAGACAGGAGCATCTGTCGGGAATAAGATTAATCCTTTCTTTAAAACAGTGGTAAAGCATACCGGGATAGACCTTTTGGCAAATGCGGGGACAGAGGTGATTGCCCCGGCAAACGGAACGGTTGTCTCTACGAGCAGGGCCTCCAAGGGTACAGGCAATACTGTTGTGATAAACCATGGGAACGGGTATGTTACAAAATATATGTATCTTGGCGATATACTTGTGAGACAGGGCCAAAGTGTAAAGTTAGGGGATGCTATTGCAAGGGTTGGAGTTACCGGAATGTCTTTTGGACCGCACCTGCATTATGAGGTGTTGAAGGATGGGGAAAATATGGATCCTGTATATTATTTTTATTCGAGCATGTCTCCAAAGATGAATATGGAGCTTATGATAAAGACGGCAAATACGGGCCAGTCGTTGGATTGATTTAAAGGGACTTTTGACTTGCAGATTATGAAGCACGATGAGATTAATAGTGGAAAGTTGTACTATACTATGGGTGAGGTTGCCGATAGTATAGGGGAGAGTCTCTCTTTGGTGCGCTTTTGGTCTGACCGGTTTCCCGAACTTTTTAATCCAAAGAGAAATAAAAAAGGGAACAGACTTTTCTCTCCGCAGGAGTACAATACTTTTATGAGAATGCACAATTTGGTGAAAGTGAGAGGGATGAAATTGGATTCTGCGGCAATGTCAATAAAGAGGAGCGGTGATGTTAAAGACAGAAGGGCAGAGGCGTTGAGGCGATTGGTTGCAATAAGGCAGATGTTGAAAAATATTGAAGATTCTTTGACTTAGATTAATATAATGGAATATACTTGTAAACAGATAGTTGAACCTTTAGAACTTATAGCTCCCAAAAACACTCAGGAGGGGTGGGATAACAGTGGTTTTTTGGTTGGAGATCCAAATTGCACAGCTACGGCTGCGGTTGTTGGGCTCGATTGTACTTTGGATCTTGTTGATGAGGCTATAGCGAAAGGGGCTAATTTGATTATAACGCATCACCCTCTTATTTTCAGAGGGGTAAAGAGTATCATACCAAACAATTTTGTCGGGAAGGTTATAACAAAACTTATAAAGAACGGGATAGTGCTGTATTCCGCACATACCAACTTGGATAAGGCGGAGAGTGGTGTGAGCAGGCTTATGGCACAGAGGCTGGGGCTTAATGATTGTACTGTCCTCTCGCGTGATGGGTTTGGGCTTGTTGGGGCGCTTGAAAAACCGGTTGAATCTAATGAATTTATTCTTGGAGTAAAGGATCTTTTTGGTGTAAAATCATTGAGGACAAGCAGACCTTTGGATACTCCTGTGAGCAGGGTGGCTGTGTGTGGAGGTGCCGGCAGGGATTTTATCCCGGATGCGATTGAAGCGGGTGCTCAGGCATATATTACGGGAGATTTGGGATACCATAACTTTTACCCGGAGGATGGGTTTATGTTATTGGATATAGGACATTATGAGAGCGAAGTTGACGTGGTAAATTTTATAAAAAACGTAGTTTCTGAAAATTTTGCTAACTTTGCGGTTTACGTAACTGAAAAAAATAATAATCCAATATATTACTATTAAAGCTGCATTATGGCTACAGGTAAAAATACTAACACAGTTGTCACTCCGGATGGGGGCGAAACTTTTGCTTCGTTACAGATTGCCAAAAATTTGGATAACGAGGTGAGCATGGAGGTAAAGCTTAGAAATCTTTACAAACTTCAGCAGGTAGATTCCAAGATAGACAAGATTTATCTTTTGAGAGGCGAGCTTCCTTTAGAGGTTCAGGATTTAGAGGACGATATACAGGGGTTGCAGACCAGATGCATGAATCTTCAGAAGGAGATAAAGGATACCGAGGCATTTATAACACAGAAGAAACATGATATAGTATCCGGGAAGGCACTTATAGAGAAGTATGAGTCTCAACGTGAGAATGTGAAAAATAACAGAGAGTTTGATTCTTTGACAAAAGAGATTGAGTTCCAGGGCCTTGAGGTTGAACTTTGCGAGAAGAAGATAAAGGATGGAACAAAGAGTCTTGCAGAGAAGAAACAGCTTCTTGCTCAGACCCAGCAGATTCTCAAAGGCAGAGAGGAGGATCTTGTAAACAAGAAGAATGAACTTGAGACAATTATAGAGGAGACCAAGAAGGAGGAGGAGGCTCTGCTTAAGAGGAAGGCAGAACTTTCTGAACAGATAGAACCAAGGTTGCTTAATGCATACAAGAAGGTAAGGAACAATGCCAGAAATAAGATGGCGGTTGTTACTGTAAAACGTGGTGCGTGCGGTGGTTGCTTTAATAAGATACCTCCTCAGAGACAGATGGATATTTCCCTCAGCAAGAAGATAATTGTTTGTGAGTATTGCGGAAGGATCTTGGTAAGCTCTGAATTTGAAAACGAGCAGGAGTAATATATAGATTTTATGCAAGAGAGACCTTATATTTTAAGGGATCTGTTCTTTAATCGTGTCGCACAAACATCTTCGGCACCGCTTGGGGTAAATATCAAGAGGGCCGAGGGTGTTTTTTTATATTCTGTTAACGATGACGGAACAGAAAAACCCATAATGGATCTTATTTCGGGTGTGTCTGTAAGCAATGTTGGGCATTGCAACAGAGAGGTTGTTGATGCTATAAAGGCGCAGGCGGAAAAATATACCCATATAATGGTTTACGGGGAGATGATAGAGTCTCCTCAGGTACTTCATGCAGAGCTTCTTACATCTGTTCTGCCAAAGGAACTCAACAATATCTACTATGTGAATTCGGGCAGTGAGGCAAACGAGGGGGCACTCAAATTGGCAAAGAGGGTAACGGGAAGAGGTGAGATGATAAGTTTCAAGCATGCCTATCACGGGTCGTCGCATGGAGCTTTGAGCATGATGAGCGATGCCGCTTTCAAATCTGCTTTCCAGCCGCTTTTGCCTAATGTTAAGTATTTGGATTTCAATTCTATTGAAGGGCTGCGGGAGATAACTGAAAAAACGGCATGTGTCCTTATAGAGCCGGTGCAAGGTGAGGGAGGTGTGCAGGTTGCAACCAAGGAGTTTATGGCAGCGTTGCGTAACAGGTGTAGTGAAGTTGGTGCACTTCTTATCTTTGATGAGATACAGACAGGTTTTGGAAGGACTGGAAAGATGTTTGCTTTTGAACATTATAATGTAGTTCCCGACATATTGACTATGGCCAAGGCTCTTGGCGGAGGGATGCCTTTGGGGGCATTTGCAGCACCAAAGGAGCTGATGAATGCATGGCAGAGTAATCCGCCGTTGGGGCATATCACCACATTCGGAGGCCATCCTGTTTCATGTGCAGCCGCATTGGCATCACTTAAAATACTGTTGCGGGAGAGATGGATAGATGAGGTGAAGGAGAAGAACAGAATGTATGTTGAAGCTCTGTCTGCGCATCCAAGAGTTAAAGAGATACGCTCGTTGGGTCTGCTCATAGCAGTGGATCTTAAAGATGAGAGCGCTGCGCATGATATTTTGTATAGACTGTTAGAAGAGGGGGTGCTTACAGATTGGTTTCTGTTTCAGCCTACATCGTTTAGAATTGCACCACCATTGTGCATAAGCTTTGATGAGGTAAAATTATCCATTGATTTAATAATTAAGGCATTAGATAAACTATAACAGATGCTGTGTCAATAACCGGTTGATAATGCCGTTTATAAAAAAATAATAATTGTTGTTTAAGTTTGTCTACCTTAGCCTGCGGACAAATAAATATTAGTATATGGCAAAGACTGTATCTTCAAGAGGAAAAAAATCCTCGGACCCAATAAAAAACGTGGAGGCGGTAGGGCTTGAAAGCGGGAAAAAACCGCCCCAGGCTATAGACATTGAGGAGGCCGTTTTAGGAGCATTGCTTCTTGAACCTAATTCTGTTGCGGATGTGTTGGATATTCTTATTCCGGAGTGTTTCTACAAGGAGGCCAACAGAAAAATATTTAAGGCTATAAGTGCCTTGGCATTACAACATGCTCCAATAGATATATTTACCGTTGCGCAGGAGCTTAAGAAGACAGATGATTTAGAAGAGATAGGCGGGCCGTATTATCTGTCTCAGTTGAGCATGAAGATAGGAGCGGCCGCACATTTGGAGTATCACACAAAGGTGCTTGTCCAAAAATATATACAGAGAGAGCTTATATCCATCTCTTACGAGGTTCAGAGAGACTCTTTCGATGACTCCATTCCTGTAGATGATCTGTTGGATTCCACGCAGCAGAAGATATTCAACTTGGCAGACAGGAATATGAAGAGGGAGACCCAGAGCGTTCAGGATGTATTGAGTGAGGCAATCACAGAACTTGAGAGTATTCAGGACAGGGAGGATGGTCTTAGCGGCGTGCCAAGCGGTTATACAGGAATAGACAGCATTACTTACGGATGGCAGCCATCTGATTTGATAATCATTGCAGCCAGACCGGCTATGGGTAAGACCGCTTTTGTGCTTACAATGGCCAGAAATATGACGGTAGACCATAAAGTACCGGTTGCTGTGTTTTCGTTGGAGATGTCCGCCGTTCAGCTTGTAAAACGATTGATGACAAGTGAAACGGGGCTCTCTTCAGATAAGATAAGAGGCGGAAAGAAGTTGGAGCCGTACGAATGGGAGCAACTTAATGTGAGATTGAATCAATTGTCCCAAGCTCCGTTGTATATAGATGATACACCCTCTTTGTCTATTTATGAGTTCAGATCAAAAGCCAGAAGGCTTGTTGCATCGGCCGGTGTTAAACTTATAATAATAGACTATCTGCAGCTTATGGCAGGTCCACCGGAGCTTAAGGGGATGAGAGAGCAGGAGGTATCTGCAATATCGCGTTCCCTAAAATCTATTGCCAAAGAGCTGAATATCCCTATTATAGCACTGTCTCAGCTCAGCCGTGCCGTTGAGACCAGAGGCGGGGCGAAAAAACCGCAGTTGAGTGACCTTAGAGAGTCAGGTGCCATAGAGCAGGATGCCGATATTGTTATGTTCATTCATAGACCGGATTATTACGGTATGGCGGAGGATCCGTCTCAGGTGGGGCTTACAGATATAATAATTGCAAAGCACAGAAACGGTGCAACAGCAGAGGTTCCTATGAGGTTCAGGGCTTCCGAAGTGCGTTTTGTGGATGAGAACGATAGAGCATTGGATATGAACTCGGCATTTGGCGGCGGTATGGAGGAGGTTGGATCTCAGATGAATATTGGGGGCAGTAATGACGAGTTTGCCGGAGGGGAGAGCTATTTTTAAGATAAAAAAAACTTTTTCTAATATGAGGAGTCTTTTTATATGCATTGTGTTTGTTCTGCAGGCTGCGATATCTGCGGCGCAGAGTGACAACCCTCCGTACAAGGTTGGGGAGAGTCTCACATATACTGTGAATTATAAATGGGGCGCAATTAATACAGATGTCGGTGAAGCTGTTACAAATCTGTCGTTCAGTGACGGTCACTACCATAGTGTTATAAAAGGAAGAACTTTCAAGTTCTATGATATCTTCTTTAAGGTAAGGGAACATTTTGAAAGCAAATTTACACAAACACCTGTAAAGCCTTATTATTTCTATAGGAATACATACGAGGGTAAGTATCACATGCAGAATACATTTTATTTTAATCCACAAGATAATGTGATAAATGCCAAGATCCAGAAATATGACAGGACTCCCAAAGATACCCTGTTAAAGGGGACAGGTGAGACATACGATCTTGTCTCCCTTTTCTATAGGGTAAGAAGCATAGATTTTAACACTGTTACAATGAATGTGAAAATCCCTATCTCATTTGCCATAGACAGTGATGTATACAACCTCTATTTTATCTATCAGGGAAAAGAGGTTAAGAAAATTCAGAAACTTGGAACTTTCAATACTCTTAAGTTTGCAGTGAAGTTGGTTGCCGGCTCTGTTTTTACAGGTGAGGAGGAGATGACAATATGGGTAACGGATGACTTGAACAAAATTCCATTGCTGTTTGAGGCACCTATATTGGTGGGTCGTGTACAGGGAAGACTCAGCTCGTACAAGAATGTAAAATACCCTTTATCAAGCAAAATCAAATAGTTTTTTAGTAAGAAAATTATTACAAATATTAGATGTCAGACACTTCTTTAAAGACTGTGAGACATGCCGGCGAAATTATTTCAATAACGCCGAAAGTTGTCTCTGTAAAAATTGAAACTTCATCTCTGTGCGCGGCTTGTCACGCGAAAGGTGCTTGTACAGCGGCAGATAAGGCCGATAAGATAATAGATGCGGTTAATCTGTATAATTTAAAATTAAACGTTGGAGAGCATGTTACGGTAACAATGAAGAGGTCTATGGGGATGCGCGCGGTTGTTATTTCTTATGTTGTCCCGTTGTTTATCCTGTTATTTTTATTATTAACTTTGCATATGTTGCAATTGGGGGAACTTTGGGTGGGATTATCCTCTGTAGTTGGAGTGGGTTTGTACTACATGGGGCTGTTCCTGTTCAAGAAGAAGATTGCAAGCAACTTTGTCTTCATAATTGATAAACAATAATTAAATGGGTACAACAATCATTATTACCGTGGTCAGCCTTACCATCATGGGGCTTGTTCTGGCGGTAGTGCTATATTTCGTAGCACAGAAATTCAAAGTTGAAGAAGATCCAAGAATCGACATTGTTGAGGCTATTATGCCCGGGGCTAATTGCGGTGGATGCGGATATGCAGGATGCCGTGCATTTGCCGAGAATTGCGTAAAGTCCGGCAATATAGATTCTATGTACTGCCCTGTTGGCGGTAATGCCACCATGCAGAAAGTTGGAGCTGCTTTAGGTTTTGAAGTTAAAGAGAAGGCGCCTATGGTTGCCGTTATAAGATGTAACGGAACGTGCGCCAACAGACCTCGCACAAACGATTATGATGGAGTTGCGTCGTGCGCTGTCAAAAACTCGCTTTATGTGGGCGATACAGGTTGTAAATATGGTTGCCTTGGATGCGGCGACTGTGTTGAGGCTTGTCAGTTTGGAGCTTTGTCCATGGATAGTGCTACCGGATTGCCTGTTGTTGATGAGGATAAATGTACATCTTGCGGGGCTTGCGTAAAAGCGTGTCCAAGGTCTATCATAGAGCTTAGGAACAAAGGTCCTAAGAGCAGGCGCATATATGTTGATTGCGTTAACAAGGACAAGGGTGGTGTGGCAAGAAAGGCTTGTACCGCTGCTTGTATAGGATGTGGAAAATGCTTTAAAGTATGTCCTTTTGAAGCTATTACATTGGAGAATAATCTGGCATACATAGATTTTAACAAGTGTCGTATGTGTACCAAGTGTGTGGCTGAATGCCCTACAGGCGCCATTCATGCCGTAAATTTCCCGCCACGTCCTCCAAAACCGGCTGCCGCTCCGGCTACTGCCAAACCTGCTGCTCCTGCCACACCAAAGGCAGATGAGCCTAAGGAGGCTGTAAAGACAGAAGAAAACAAAGTTGCTAACAATGCTTAAAATATAGTAAAATGAGGACATTTTCATTAGGAGGCGTTCATCCAAACGATAATAAGATATCAAAGGATGCCAAAATAGAGGATTTTCCAATTCCTCAGATTGCTTATATCTCCATGTCCCAGCATCTTGGAGCACCTGCCGAACCTATTGTAGCTGCAGGTGACAAGGTTAAGGTGGGGCAGCTCATAGCAAATGCCAACGGCTTTATTTCCGCACCTGTCCACTCCTCTGTATCCGGTACGGTAAAAGGGATAGAGATGATAAAGGATCTTGCCGGAAATATGACAAAAGCAGTTGTTATAAATGTTGAGGGGGATGAATGGGTTGATACCATAGACAGAACACCCGATATCAAAAGGGAGATTGAACTCGATGCAAAGGCTATAATAGACAGAATCAAGGAGTGTGGTGTGGTAGGCTTGGGTGGTGCAACCTTCCCAACCTGTGTTAAACTTTCACCTCCTCCGGGTAAAAAGGCCGAGTTCCTTATTATAAACGGTGCGGAGTGCGAACCATATCTTACCTCAGACTACCGCGTTCTTGTAGAGATGCCTGAGCAGGTTCTTATTGGAGCAGCCATTATGATGAAAGCATTGGGGGTATCCAAAGGCTTTATAGGTATTGAAGAGAATAAGCCTGAGGCGATAAGGATAATGCAGGAGCATGCTGTAAAATATAATGGAATAGAGATAGTTCCTTTAAAGAAGAAGTATCCGCAGGGCGGTGAAAAACAACTTATAGATGCAGTGGTTGGGAGAAGAGTACCATCTATGGGGCTTCCTATAGATACCGGCGCTGTTGTCCAGAATGTTGGAACTGCTTTTGCTGTTTATGAGGCTGTACAGAAGAACAAACCTCTGTTTGAGGGTATACTAACTGTTACAGGACAGTGTTCTCCGGCCCAAAAGAACTATAAGCATAGAGTTGGAACCCCTATAAGCGCAATTATCGCCCAGGTTGGTGGTCTTCCCGATAATGCAGCAAAGGTCATTAGCGGTGGTCCTATGATGGGTAAGGCTATTAGCAACTTGGATGCACCTACGCTTAAAGGTTCCTCATCTGTTCTCTTTTTGACAGAGGAGCAGACAAGGAGGAAACCTGAGAGCAACTGTATAAGGTGCGCTAAATGCGTTGCTGCTTGTCCAATGGGATTGGAACCTTATCTGTTGAATAAACTTGGTAAGGCCAAGAGATATGACGATCTTGAGGCACACAAGGTTTATGACTGTATTGAGTGCGGTTGCTGCCAGTTTACCTGTCCGGCAAATATTCCGTTACTTGATACAATACGATATGCAAAAGGTACTGTGATGAAAATTATGCGTAGCAGGCCTAAAAAATAAACTATAACATCAATACAATAAAGAATGAATAGATTAATTGTATCTCCTTCTCCGCATATTCACGGGAAAGAGAGTACCGCAAAATTAATGAGGGATGTAGTTATAGCTCTTGTCCCCGCAGTTCTCGTTTCGGTATTCTTTTTCGGTCTTGCTGCTGTTAAATTGTTGGTTATAAGTGTTGTAGCCTGCGTTGCAGTTGAGTATCTGATAGAGAAATATCTTATGAAGTCCACAATCACTATTTGTGATTGGTCTGCTGTTGTTACCGGAGTCTTGTTGTCATTAAACCTGCCTGTTGCCGCTCCATGGTGGATCCCTGTTGTGGGAGCTATAATAGCTATAGGTGTTGCAAAGATGACATTTGGTGGCTTGGGACAGAATATCTTTAACCCGGCTTTGGTTGCCCGTGTTTTCCTTTTAGTCTCATTCCCTGTAATCATGACAAACTGGGAAGCTCCTCATAGTTGGTTAGCATCCTCATTAGTTGATGCAACATCTGGAGCTACTCCTCTTGGAATTGTAAAGGAGGGCTTGGCAAACGGACAGACTTTAGATGAGATTTTTACTGCAAATAATTTCTCTTACATTGAGATGTTGTTCTCAAGGATAGGTTCTTCCGGAGAGATATCTGCAGTAGCGCTTTTGATAGGTTTTGTATACCTTTTGATTAGAAAGGTAATCAAACCGCATATTCCGGTTGCAATTTTTGCAACGGTATTTGTATTCTCGGGGATTCTTTGGTTGTGTAATCCGGAGCAGTTCACAGATCCTATCTTCAACCTTCTTACAGGTGGTATGTTGTTAGGCTCTATATTTATGGCTACAGATTATGTTACCTCACCTATGAGTACAAAAGGTATGGTTATATATGGTGTAGGCATAGGAATCTTGACAATCCTTATAAGAACATTTGGAGCTTATCCTGAGGGTATCTCATTTGCAATTCTTATAATGAACTCTGTGGTTCCGTTGATTAATATGTATGTTAAACCTAAAAGATTTGCAAAGGAGGCAAAATAATGGCAATACAATCATCATTTAAGAATATGGTAGTGGTATTGAGCCTTGTATGCCTTGCTGCTGCCGCTGTTTTGGGCGGAGTATATGCTCTTACAAAGGAACCTATTGATGCTGCTCAGGTGGCAAAAATCAATAATGCTATAGGTGGTGTGGTTCCGGAGTTTACCAATGATCCCTTTGCAGATAAATATGAGGTAGAGATGGAGGGAAAGAAGTTTGTTGTTTATCCTGCTGTAAATAACGGATCATCTGTTGGTTATGCAATAGAATCTTTTACCACAAAGGGATTTGGCGGAAAGATTGTGCTTATGGTTGGTTTTACAGCTTCTGGTGAGATTAAAGGTGTATCTGTCATTTCGCATGCAGAGACTCCGGGCCTTGGTGCCAAGATTACAGATCCGTCGCAGCCTTTCGTAACACAGTTCCAAGGTAAGAACCCTGCAGATCCTAATTTTAAATTTGCTGTTAAAAAGGATGGCGGTAATTTGGATGCCATTACAGCTTCTACCATTACTTCAAGGGCCTATATAGATGCTTTGGAGAGTGCGTATAAGGTATTTACTTCAATTAAAGAGAATAATAATGTAGCCGGAGGAACAGACAATGAATAAATTTAAGATTATAATAGAGGGACTTATCAAGAACAATCCTACGTTTGTCCTTGTCTTGGGTATGTGTCCAACTTTGGGTACGACTACCTCAGCTATAAACGGTCTTGGTATGGGATTGGCAACAACGTTTGTGCTGATTTTGTCAAATATGCTTATTTCAGCTGTTGCTCCTGTCATTCCGTCAAAAGTAAAGATACCGTGCTATATAGTCATTATCGCATCGCTTGTTACAGTGCTTCAGTTTATAATGCAGGCATTTACTCCCGGTCTGTATGAGACTTTGGGTCTGTTTATTCCTCTTATCGTTGTAAACTGTATTGTACTTGGACGTGCTGAGGCGTATGCTTGCAAGCACTCTGTAGTTGAGTCTGCTTGTGACGGTCTTGGTATTGGTCTTGGTTTCTCATTGAGCCTAACGGTAATAGGTTTTGTAAGGGAGTTGCTTGGCGGTCTTTCTATATTTGGCTGTAAGATTGCCCCTGCAGACGGAGTGCTTGCATTTGTTTTGGCTCCGGGCGGATTCCTTGTACTTGGCTATTTGATGGTTCTGTTTAACAAGTATTTAAAAAAATAGTGCATACTGTAAATATTAATTGATATGGAATATATTTTAATAATTATATCTGCGATATTCGTCAATAATATCGTATTGTCGCAATTCCTTGGAATATGTCCGTTTTTGGGCGTTTCCAATAAGGTATCAACTGCAATAGGAATGGGCAGTGCAGTATGTTTTGTAATGGCCATTGCAACACTCTTTACATACTTGGTGCAGTACTATATTTTAGTCCCGCTGAATATTGAGTTCATGCAGACAATCACCTTCATATTGGTTATTGCTGCACTTGTTCAGATGGTAGAGATTATTCTTAAGAAGGTAAGTCCTGCTCTTTATCAGGCTTTGGGAATATTCCTTCCACTTATAACAACCAACTGTGCCGTTTTGGGTATAGCTATAGTTGTTGTTTCAAAGGAGTTTGGCTTTGGAGGAGAGGCTCCTCATATGTTTAATCTTGCGGAGTCTGTAGTATATGCTGTTGCAACAGCGCTTGGATTTGGCCTTTCTTTAACTATTTTTGCAGGAATAAGAGAACAGATAGAGCTTTCAAATGTTCCTAAGGCATTTAAAGGGATTCCTATTGCCCTTATAACAGCCAGTATATTGGCTATGGCATTTATGGGATTCTCAGGCTTGGTAAAATAGTATACAGATGGAAAAGAAAAGAGCAATACAGGAGGTTATGACAGTTTTGGAGATAGAGGCACTGCTTAGAGAGTCAAAAGTTGACGAAGCATATTCTCAATTGATAGAGCTTTTAAAGGTTGAGGAGAGTAATGCTTACGCGTGGTATCTTCTTGGCGGTATCTACCGCAGGCAACAGATGTGGGGCGAGGCAATAAATGCATATAATCGTGCAAAGTTGATAGACCCGGCGTCTCCTGCTGCAACTGCCATAGATTCGATTTACGAGATTCTTAACTTTAGAAATACAGATTTGATGAATCCGTAATGATGGTATTGCTATAGGTATTACAGGTAAAGGGCGGTACAATATTGATGTGCCGCCCTTTGTTTTTTTGTGCCGCCAACGCCAACGCTAACGCTGACTTGCCTCAATCCCGGCTTTTATTCTACGCAAAGCCTCCTCTTTTCCAATGAAGAATATGATATCCGCTATTCCCAATCCTTTTGCCTCCCCTACAAAGAAAAGCCTTAGGGTATTCATTATCTGCCCCATCTTCCATCCGTTCTCTTTAATATAGCCTGTTAAAGACTCCTCTATAGTGTGAACCTGCATATCCTTCTTCTCTAAGAATTCTGCCAAATTGCTGCAGATTCCGTTAGTCTGCTGAGAGGCTTTGCAGCAGTGATGCTCGCTATTGTTATGCTCGGTCTGCTCGTTATGGCCGTGTCCGCAGCACCTGTGCAGTTGCCAAAAATCTTTGAACGCCATATTTTCAATATGCTTGTAAACCTGCTCTATCAGCGGTTTAACCTCAGGTGTAAAGAATTTCTTTACATCTGCTGCTGCGTATGTGGTTGGCGAAGCAAAAAGGTAGTGTGCTATATTCCAAAAATCCTTTACAAAATGGGCACGCTCTTTTATAAGGTTACAAACCATTACCACATATTTGAAAGGTATATGTCCGTTGCCAACGATTACCGAATCTCCGTTTGATTTGATTACCTCTGCCAACTTCTCATTAATGATAGGCAGGAAATCTTGTGCGAGCTCTTTTGGTGAGCGTTTGCGCAGGTACTCCTGATTAAACCATTTGGCTTTTTCAGGATTGAATCTTGCCCCTGATTTAATAACTCTGTCGAGTGAGAATGCCTTAACCAATTCATCTATGGTGAAAAGTTCCTGTTCCGTTCCCGGGTTCCAACCTAAGAGTGCCAGCATATTTATAAAGGCATCCGGGAAGTAGCCATCCTCCCTGTATCCGCGTGAAATCTCTCCTGTTGGTGATACCCATTCCAAAGGAAATACAGGGAATCCAAGTCTGTCGCCATCCCTTTTGCTTAATTTACCTTTGCCATCCGGCTTTAACAGCAGTGAAAGGTGTGCGAACCGCGGCTGTGATTCATGCCATCCGAATGCTTCGTAAAGCAGGTAATGCAGTGGGAGAGATGGCAGCCACTCTTCGCCACGTATAACCTCCGTTATCTCCATTAGATGATCATCTACTATGTTTGCAAGATGGTATGTTGGAAGTTCATCTGCACGTTTCCATAAAACTTTGTCATCCAATGTATCTGAATTGACTTCAATGTGACCGCGTATAAGATCGTCCATCTTAACTATCCTGTTTTCGGGTGTCTTGAATCTTACAGTCCAGTTGGTTGTCTCACTAAGAAGCCTCTCTACCTCGTCGGGAGGCAGAGTAAGAGAGTTCCTAAATTCCATCCTTGACTTATGGTTGTAGACAAAGGTCTCTTTGCGGGCCTCAGCCTCTTTTCTGCGTGTATCAAGCTCTTCGGCACTGTCAAAGGCATAATATGCGTTGCCGGATGCTATAAGTTGATCTGCATATTGCCTGTACAGATGTTTGCGCTGCGATTGTCTGTATGGGGCATGAGGGTGCCTCTCTGAAGCAACCTCAACAACATTCCCATCTGCATCAACACCTTCGTTTGGGTATATGCCACACCAACGGAGCGAATCTATTATATACTTCTCTGCACCCGGTACAAATCGTTGTGAATCTGTGTCCTCTATTCTTAGGATAAAATCTCCATCCTCCTGTTTTGCGTACAAATAGTTGTACAGGGCTGTCCTAACACCACCCATATGTAGCGGACCTGTAGGACTGGGGGCAAATCTTACTCTTCTTTTTCTCATGATATAGCCTCTGTATTGTTTTGTTAATCTTGTGTTCTGTGTAAAAATGAATTGTCCGTTTCTATTGTCTGTATCCCATCTACCTCCTCTAATTTCATCCTTTCTTGTGTCCCGTTAAAATTATGGTCTGCAGAAACAGCGCGGCTTTCGGTCTCTCTCTTTGCAAGATTCCTGCGTTTAAAGGCAGGAACTGTTTCGAGGAGTGTTATGTCATCATCTGCCTCCAATATAAGAGCAGGCTTCCCTTTAGGCCTTTCGTACGGTTTTACCTCCTGTTTGGGTATAACTGTACTAATCTCTTCTGTATGAGGGGCCTCTACAAATCCTGTCTTGCTGTAGTTAGATGTGTCTTGAGAAGGTTGCTGCACATCGTTTATAGTCTCTTCATCTATTACAACCCTTTTTACTGTTCCGGTTGACGGTGCAGAGAATGAATTGCTGTATCTGTCTCCCATTACAACAATCTCCTCATCATCTTCGGAAACGAGCGGCAGGTTCTGTACGTTGAATCCGGTGGCAACAATGGTAATCCGTATCTTTGTCCCCATAGCCTCGTCAAACACAACACCTCTTTTGAACTTGTTTACCTGATTTCCGGTATAGTTGTTCACATAATCCATAATCTGAGACAGCTCGGCCATGGTAAGGTTACCCTCCTCCTTGCTCGATGTTATGTTCACAAGCGCTCCTTTAACCGTTGAGAGGTCGCAGTCGTTAAGCAGCGGTGATTCAAAAGCCCTTTGGACGGCCTCAATTGCTCTGTCGGGACCATCAGCCTCACCCTCACCCATAATTGCCATGCCGCCATCCTTCATAATCATCTTTACGTCTGCGAAGTCTACATTTATATATCCTCTCTTTGTTATCAGCTCCGCTATACTTTTTACAGCTGTATTAAGTACGGCATCAACCTTAGGAAATGCATCTACAACTGTAAGGTCTCCATATACTTCGTATAGTTTTTGGTTGTCTATAATAAGCAGAGAATCAACATGTTTTTGAAGCTCCTTAATACCTTTGATAGCTCTGCGTACAAACTCTTTGCCCTCATCTCTAAAAGGGAGTGTGACTACACCAACGGTGAGCAGCCCCATCTCCTTTGATACCTGCGCAACAACAGGAGCGGCACCGGTACCGGTACCACCACCCATTCCGGCGGTTATGAAGGTCATCTCAATACCATTTTTAAGGGAGTTTTTTATGGCATCTACAGACTCCGATGCCGCCTTTCTTCCCCTTTCCGGATCACATCCGGCACCAAGACCTCTGGTAATATCGGACCCCAATGCTATTCTCTCTCCAACCTCAGATGACTCAAGCGCTTGGACATCTGTGTTGCAGATCATAAATTCCACATCCTTTATTCCTGTACGGAACATCTCAGACACTGCGTTGCTGCCGCCTCCGCCAACACCAATAACCTTTATTATAGACTTCCTGGAACTCCAGTTAGCCGGTTTTACCATACCATTCTCATCCATATACCAAAATCTTTATGCTTCGTTATCATCCTCTTTAAACATGTCGTTCAATGTGGTTTTCAACCTTGTAAACAGGCCCGGTCCCTCCTTTGCCTTCTTCTCCTTTTCATGTCTGCCGGCTGTAACCTCAATGAGTTCTGGCTCAAGTTCACCTATATTGGTATCGTTTTCAACCTCTGTAGTATCATTAATCTCAACATCCTCCTCAGCAACACTGTACGAAGCAGAATACCCGTCTCTCTCACTATCCTCGGCACCCATCATAATAAGACCCACTGCAGTAGACAATGCAGGATCGTTCATCTCTATAACAGAATCTTCCGCCTCTATTACAGGTGCGCCCAAACTTGTTTCAATCCCTGTAATAACTTGAGCCAACTCCTTAATGTGCGCCAATTTTGATGTACCTCCGGTAAGTACCAATCCTGCTTTCAACTTGTCTTTATAGCCACTTCTTTCTATCTCATAATATACAGCTTCGAACAGCTCCGATGCGCGTGCCTCAATGATATTAGAAAGGAGTTTTACGGAGATCTCCCTTCCCTCTCTGCCGTTTATGCCGTTTACGAAAATCGTCTTTTTGTCTGCAGCAAGAGGGGAGTAGCAGCATCCGTGCTCAACCTTAAGCTGCTCTGCATTCTTTTCTGCTATGCTGCATCCAATCTTTATATCAGATGTTATAATCTTGCCTCCAAATGGAATAACCGCAGCATGTCTTACTATATTGTTCTGTATAATAAGAAGGTCTGTAGTACCACCGCCTATATCTACCATTGCAACACCAAGCTCCATCTCCTCTTCGCTAAGGACAGCCTTTGCAGATGCCATAGGTTCAAGGATAATCCTCTTTAGGTTAAGACCTGCCCTGTTTATTACATCTGCGGTATATACAGAGGAGTTTTTCTTCCCGACAAAGATCTTGAAGTTTGCTGTTATCTGTGTTCCTAACATACCCACCGGCTCTTGGGTAGGGGTAAAATTATCTATGCTGTAGGACTGTGGTATAACATGAAGCACCTCCTCGTCTCCCTGTATAAAGGAGCCGTTCATGCTTGATATTATCTCATTTATCTCCTCTTCTGATATCAGCTCTTTTGGATTTGGCCTGTTGGTCTGGTATCCGTTTGTAACGCAACGTATATTCTGCCCGGCAATCCCAACATATACATCATTGAGCTTTATGTTAAGCTGTTCCTCAACATCCTTAATTACAGGGACAAGAGATTGGAGAGTCTGGCGTATATTCATAACCTCGCCTCTGTTAATCCCTTTAGACGGCCTTTGACTGTATCCTATTATTCTGATACCTGTCTCCGTCATTTTACCAACAAGGCATACAATCTTTGTTGTACCTAAATCAATTGCAGCAATAAGTTTATCATTCATAGTGTCTATATGGTATTAGAAGCTTTTTTATTTTTACTGTTTCTTTTTTTACAAACAATCTGGCCTTTGTACTTTAAATTGACAATATTGTATTTAAGCCATCCTACACTTGGTATAACATTGTTGTAGAACGATGCAAGTTTGTCAAATTTTTTCTCAATATTGTTGAGGTCGCCAAAGACAATCTGCTGGTCTCCCACTCTCGGACTCAAATACAGATCACCGTTGTCTGCTACATAAATCTGTTCTATCTGTGCAGTCCAAAAAGGGTTATCCTGCAGATATACAGCTAAATTATATATTCCGTCTATCCAACCCTCAATCCCCGGCAGGGCATTGCCTCTGTATCCGTTATATAGCTCAACAGGTATATGTCCGCTCACAACAGGAACATACGATGTAAAGTTTTCCGCAAGAGGGAAAATATATTTTGTGTCATCTATGTAGAAGCCTCCGTTACTGCTCTCTATCCTTATTATGGGCTTGCGTTGGGTAATGTTTATAACCATTTTCCCATCTATGTTAAGAAAAGCCTGGCTTTTTCTTATCATGCACCTCTTGTTTAGAAGCTCCTCCAAGCCGGAGAGATTGATGCTGTCTACCCTCCTTCCTTTTATCTTCCCGTAAAAGTCGTTTATAATGTCAATAACATCGTCGCTGTTTACAAAACGGTTCTGTGCGCTGTCTAAGATAACCACCTTTATCTCCCTGCACAGTTCGTTGTTCCTGCCCTTTTTACCAAGCGTTGCGGCAAAATAAAAGTAGAAGGCGGCAGCGGCCGTGAGAAGCAGTATCCCTATATATTTCAGAACCTTTACAAACATTGTTATCTGCTTAATACATTCTTCATCAAATCTGTAATCTTACATATAAACCTATCGATGTCACCCGCACCAAAGGTTATTAGTATATCTATCTTCCCATCATTCATCTCTCTCTCCAACAGAGGCATAAGCTCCTCCTTTGTTATCTTTCTTTTGTTCTCTATGTCAACATCCTTAAATATGAGATCAGATGTAACACCCTCTATTGGCAGTTCCCGCGCCGGGTATATATCCAATAGGAGCAGTTCATCCAACATCCCAAGGCTCTTTGCAAACTCATGGGCAAAATCCCTTGTTCTGGTGTAAAGATGAGGTTGGAAGATGCCGCAAAGCTTCCTGCCCGGAAATATGTTCCTTATGGAGCTTATTGCGGAACTTATCTCATTGGGATGATGTGCATAGTCATCTATATATGCCATTCTTGGTGTGTTGACATGAATGTCAAATCTCCTTTCCGCTCCGGCAAATGTTGCAAGTGCATCTCTTATCTCCTTTGCAGACATCCCCCCGTTAAGTGCTGCAGCTGCAGCTGCAACGGCATTTTCAACATTTACCCAACCAGGTACGCCAACAGTGCAGTTTTCAATAACACCGCCGGGATAGTTGATGTCAAAGTCTATATAACCGCCATCAACAATTTTAATATTAGAGGCATAGTAGTCGCAAGGATTGTTGTATGAGTACCTTGCCACCTTTGCCTTTACCTTGCTGAGGTCAATCTCAACACCCTTCTTTAATATGAGTATTCCGTCTCTCTTTATCTGTGATGCAAACTCGGAGAAGGCCTCTTTTACACTATCTATGTTGCCATATATGTCAAGATGATCTGCATCAACCGATGTTATGATGGCTATATCGGGAAACAACTGCAAAAAGGAGCGGTCGAACTCATCTGCCTCCGCTACAAGCAGGTTGTTCTTGCTGAGCAGCAGGTTGGTATGGTAATTCTTTGATATACCGCCTAAGAATGCGTTGCACCCTTTGCCGCATGCAGTAAACAGATGGGCAATCATCGTACTGGTTGTTGTCTTGCCATGTGTCCCGGCAACAGCAATACATCTGTTGTGACTTGCTATCTCGCCAAGAGCCCTTGAACGTTTGATTACCTTGTATCCGTTGTCAATAACATAACGGAGCTCCTTCATATCTTTTGGGATTGCAGGGGTATAGATTACAAGTGTCTCCTCTCTCTCTGCAGGAATGTATCCTATATCTTCTGTATAGTGTATCTCAATCCCCTCCCTCTCTAATTCGGCCGTAAGGTGAGACGGCGTTCTGTCATAGCCGCTTACCTTGTAACCTGCATGGTTATAGTATCGTGCTATGGCGCTCATCCCTATTCCGCCTATCCCTATAAAATATACATTCTTCATCACTGTTGTCTTTTTTTAACTATATCTATACAAAGATCTGCAATCTGTGCAGCTGAATCCTCTCTTGCAAGGGCCCTTATGTTGGTCTCCAATAATGCTCTTTTGTTGTTGTCTGAAAGTAGCGAGCCAACTGCAGGTCCAAGTTTTTCTACTGCCTCCGAATCCTTTACCAACAACGCCGCGTTTTTGTTCACCAATGCCATTGCATTATGTGTCTGATGGTCCTCGGCCACCATAGGGCTTGGTACGAATATGGTGCATTTGCCTGCTTCACATAGCTCAGATATTGTCCCTGCACCTGCTCTGCTTATCACAACATCCGCTATGGCGTAGGCTAAATCCATCCTTTTAATAAAGTCAGACCAAACTATGTTGCTGCTCTGCCTCCCCTTCATAAAGGTCTCTATCTCTGCCTTGTAATATTTTCCGCACTGCCATATTACCTGATATTCACCCTCTTTGCCTCCAAACAGATTCCCATTGAGAAGCTCCCTTTTCATCCACTCGTTAAGTGTTCGGCAACCAAGGCTTCCGCCAACGACAAAAACAGTTTTTTTGTCGGGAAGCAGATTGTAAAACTTGTAACCCTCCTCTTTGAGCTGCGGAGTAGAAGCCTTTATCTCCTTTCTTATAGGGTTGCCTGTAAAAACAATCTTCTCCTTTGGAAAAAAACGCTCCATCCCATCATAGGCAACACATATTTTTGTGGCTTTCGCAGCATTTTTCCTGTTTACAAGGCCTGCAAACGAGTTCTGCTCCTGCAAAACAACAGGTATTCCATTACTCTCCGCCGCACTTACTATTGCCGCACTGGCATATCCTCCAACACCTACGGCCAAGTTGGGCCTGAACTCCTTTATTATCTGTTTAGCTCTCCTCTTGCATTTGAAATAATCTATAAGCACCCCTATGTTAGAGGGTGAATAGAGCGGCCTTTTAAGCCCTCTTGCCGGTATTCCTATAATCTTGTACCCTGCCTGAGGGACCTTTTCCATCTCCATCTTGCCCGATGCCCCAACAAAAAGAAGCTCTGCATCCGGCCGTTTTGCCTTTAAGGCAGATGCAATTGAAATTGCCGGAAAGATATGCCCTCCGGTTCCTCCACCGCTTATTATTACCCTTAGCTCTTCCATCTGTCTACTATTTAAACTCTCCGTTTTTGTCTTTTATCTCATATTGCTCCCCGTTATTCTCTAAGTCTCTCTCTCTTCTTCCCGACAAATCTCCCTCTTCTGTATAGCTGCCGCCATCATTCGGTACCGTTAGGTCTATTGAGTATGAGCCTTCAAAGTCTGCAATATCCTCAGTTGCCGGGGAATCTGTAGCATTTGATACATTTGCAGCGTTTGCCGCGGCAAGTTTTTCGGCTCTCTTTTTATCTGTACTTATATCTATTGTCCTGCTTACCGAGAGGATTATTCCAAACGCACTGCACAATATAACCAAAGATGTTCCGCCAAGGCTTATGAGCGGCAGCGTATGCCCGGTTACAGGTATGATCCCAACATTTACCAATACATGAAGCGATGCCTGCAGGATAATCAGCAATGCAAGCCCCCCAACCGTTATAGCTGTAAACACCCTCGTACAGTTCTTTACGAGGATTATACACCTAAAGAAGAACCACATGTAAAATATCAGAACTATAAATCCGCCTATAAGTCCGTACTCCTCAATGATAAGTGTAAAGATAAAGTCCGAGTAGGGGTGGGGCAGTACATATCGCTGTGTGCTGTTGCCGGGGCCTTTTCCCAAGATACCTACAGAGGAGATTGTAACCTTTGCCATATCTGCCTGATAGGTCTTGTCCAACTCTTTCTGTCTCTCCTCTGCACTCAACTCCTCAGATACCTCTGTCTTGCTTACAAATTTGGTCAACCTGCTGGTTGCGGTGTCTATTCTTGGGAACCATCCAAAAGCTAAATGAAGCAGGATTATAACAGCCATGGCAATAGCGCCTATACCTGCAGACTTAAACAGATAGGACCATTTGACCCCTGCAACTACAAGTATAATGGCTGCAAGAAGACCAATGAAACAAGCAGAAGAGAACGAACCTACCATCACTAAAACAAAGGCGATGCCTATAGGTATGAGAAGTTTTATGAAAAACTCCTTAAAGGTGTCTAATTTGCATGATTCAAGTATCTTGGCCATGTACAGTACCAATGTTATCTTTATAAGCTCGGTTGGCTGGAATGTAATGAAACCCAAATTCAGCCACCTTTTTGCACCGTTAATTTCCTGTCCTATTATGGGAACAAGGGCAAGGAGGACAAGGCTTACAGCGAACATGACAACAGAAAGGCTTCTGTACCATTTGAGTGGTATCTTGTAGAAGACAAAGAGGACAACCCACCCGAAAGCAACATATTTCAGCTGTTTGAAAAGATAGCTGAAATTGGTTGTGTGCTCTTTGTAGGCCAACGAACTTGTCGCCGAGTATATAAGAGCAATGGATATGAGTGACAGAAGGAACACTATTATCCATATAACCTTGTCCCCTTTCACATTCTTGATAATTCCGCTCTTTATGTCATCTGTATTCAGTCCACTCATTGTACAGTATACTTTTCTTTTTTATAAACCTTTAGTCTTTTAAGTCTCCGACAAGCTTTCTTACAATCTCTCTACAGCTTTCTTACAGCCTCCTTAAACTGCTGCCCTCTGTCTTCATAACTTTTAAACAGGTCGAAGCTTGCGCAACATGGGGAGAGCAGTACCGTCTCACCCGGCATGGCATTCTCGTATGCTACCCGCACAGCCTCTGCAGCAGAGGTAACATCCACTATCTTGTCAACCTTGTCCTTGAAGTTGTCATGCAGCTTCTCGTTGTGAAGTCCCATGCAGATAAGCACCCTTACCTTCTCTTTTACAAGATCGTAAAGCGGGGCATAGTCGTTTCCCTTATCTTTGCCTCCGGCTATCCACACTACAGGCGTTGTCATGCTGTCTAAGGCATACCATGCAGAATCTACATTTGTTGCCTTTGAATCATTTATATAGAGAACATCCTTTATCTTTAGTACCTTCTCCAACCTGTGTTCCACCCCTTCGAATGTCATAAGACTCTGCCTTATCTGTGTATTGTCTATCTTTACAACCTTTGCCGCAATTGCTGCAGCCATGGAGTTGTACAGGTTATGTTTGCCCTGCAATGCAAGCTCGTTGAGGTACATTGTATATTCATCCCCATCTACATTTACCTCCATCTTGTCATCCCTTATACAGGCACCCTCCTTAACCTCCTCTTTTTGGGAGAATGGCAACATCCGGCTCTTTATAAGCATCTCCTTCATCTCCTTTGCCGTTACAGGATCATCTGCACAGAAGATGAATGAGTCCTCCCCCTCCATGTTCCTTGTTATGCGGAATTTGGCGTTAATGTAATTCTGCATCTTAAAGTCGTACCTGTCTAAATGGTCTGGTGTAATGTTCATAAGGATAGCAATATCCGCCTTAAAGTCATACACATCGTCCAACTGGAAGCTGCTCAGCTCAAGAACGTAATAATCAAAATTCTCCGTGGCAACCTGAAGTGCGAAACTCTTTCCAATGTTTCCGCCCAACCCAACATTGTACCCTGCATTCTTTAAAATGTAGTATATAAGTGATGTTGTGGTTGTTTTGCCGTTGCTTCCGGTTATACAGATCTTCTTGGCCTTGCAGTATCTGTCGGCGAACTCTATCTCGGATATAATTCCAATACCCATCTCCCTTGCCTTTACAACGAGGGGAGCATTTTCGGGGATTCCGGGGCTTTTTACTATCTCTTTAGCATTAAGTATTTTCTCCGGAGTATGCCCCTCAGATTCAAAAGGAATATCATACTCCTTTAGCATCTTTACATAGTTCTCCTTTATCTTTCCGCTGTCGCTAAGAAAGACATCCAATCCTTTCATCTTTGCCAAGATGGCCGAGCCAACACCGCTCTCGCCACCGCCTAATACTGCAATTCTGTACATATAATAAAACTTAACAGCTTTCTATCTTATCTTTAAAGTGATTATTGATATTGCACACAGCATAATGGCTATAATCCAAAACCTTATTACAATTTTTGTCTCCGGAATCGCCTTTTTGGGATACTGGATGACAGCATCTATACCCTCCTTCTGAAAATGATGGTGTATAGGGCTCATCTTAAAGATTCTCCTGCCGGCACCATACCTCTTCTTGGTGTATTTAAAATATGCTCTTTGCGCAATAACGCTAATACTTTCAATTAAAAATATACCGCATAAAACAGGTATAAGCAGCTCCTTCCTAATTATTATGGCGGCAACAGCTATAACTCCGCCAAGCATAAGGCTGCCGGTATCACCCATAAATACCTGGGCAGGCGATGCGTTGTACCACAGGAATCCTATAAGTGCCCCAATTAGCGCACAGAGAAAGATAACCACCTCTCCGGTGTGCGGAATATACATTATATTAAGGTATGAGGCATATATTGAGTTTCCCGACAAATATGCCAATACTGCTAATGTTATGACTACCGGTGCAGATACGCCGGTCACTAACCCGTCTAATCCGTCTGTAAGGTTGGTACCGTTGGATACAGCCGTAATTACAAATATTATTACAAGAATATAGATTACCCAGCTTGCTATCTCTCCTGCTTTCCCTTTAAATGGTGCAAGCCATGCGTAGTCGAACTGATTGTCCTTTACAAACGGTATGGTTGTGGTTGTGCTCTTTATATCTTTAAAGTAGCGTGTCTGCGTTACGTCTAACTCCGTAACAGTTTCTTTAATGGCCTCCTTTTCTCCGGGAGTTACAGATTCTCTTACAGTTACCTGTTCGCTGAAACACAATACAAGACCAACTATAAGACCAAGTGTCACCTGGCCTATAATCTTATATTTTCCGTTCAGCCCATCCTTGTCCTTTTTAAATACCTTTATAGAGTCGTCTAAGAAACCAACAAATCCAAGCCATAATGTTGTTATTATCATTAAGATAACATATACATTTGTGAGGTTTCCAAATAAAAGTGCCGGGATGAGCAGGGAGAGTATTATTATAACTCCACCCATTGTAGGGGTTCCTTTCTTCTGCATCTGACCCTCTAATCCAAGATTCCTTATCTCCTCACCAATCTGCAGTCTCTGCATCAGCCTTATTATTTTTGGACCTAACCACAAAGCAATAAGCAATGCCGTCATTACAGCCAATATGGCTCTAAAGCTTATGTATTTCATAAGCCCTACTCCGGGAAAATGTATTCCGTTACTTTCAAAGTATTCAAAAAGATGGTAAAGCATCTTGTAAATATTATAACTTTATGCTTTGCAGAGCATTTTAAGCTCCTCAAAAGCGCTTTTAATCAATTCTTTATCGTCTAAATGGTGCTTTACACCATTAACAATCTGGTAATCCTCGTGTCCTTTGCCTGCAACAAGGATTATGGAGCCGGGCTTTGCGTTCAGTATGGCAACCCTTACAGCTTCTTGTCTGTCGGGAATAAAACTGCTTTTACATCTTGCCTTTATGTCCATCCCCTCCTTAATATCATTTATGATTGCCAAAGGGTCCTCAAATCTTGGATTATCGGATGTTACAACAACCTTATCTGCGTACTTACCCGCTATTGCACCCATTTCGGGCCTTTTTGTCTTGTCTCTGTTACCGCCGCAGCCAAATACGCAAATAAGATCTCCGGCAGGATTGAGATCCTTTAATGTCTTAAGGACATTCTCCAAAGCATCGGGAGTATGTGCGTAATCAACGGCGGCAATAATATCGTTACTGCCCTTGAAATACTCAAGTCTTCCGCTGACCGCGGTAAGGCGGCTCACCTCTACTGCAACCTCCTCCTCTTTCATCCCAAGAAGAACTGCAGCCCCATATACAGCTGTGATATTGTAGGCGTTGTGCAACCCTATAAACCTGCACCAAATCTCCTTACCGTTAATATTTAGCAGAGTGCCGTCTATATTCTTCTCTATGATCCTGCACTTAAAGTCTGCCGCATTCCTGCACGAGTATCCGTATCTCCTTGCCTTGCAGTTCTGTAGCATAACACTGCCGTTCTTGTCATCCTCATTGGTAAGGGCAAACGCATCTATATCAAGGTTATCAAACAGTTTTTTCTTTGCGGCAAGGTAATTGGCAAAGGTCTTGTGGTAGTCTAAATGGTCGTGTGTGAGATTTGTAAATATGGCTCCGGCAAACTTAAGCCCCTCTGTCCTCTTTTGGTCCAAAGCATGTGAACTCACCTCCATAAAACAGTATTCGCAACCACACTCCACCATCTCAGCTAATAGCCTGTTAAGCTCAACAGGACCGGGGGTGGTGTTTATTGTCTCATATCTTCTCTTTCCTACATAATTCGCAATGGTTGAGATAAGTCCGCACTCGTAACCCAAATTGCCTAACAATCTGTACAGCAAGGTGGCGATGGAGGTCTTTCCGTTTGTTCCGGTTACCCCAACTAACTTTATGCATGAAGTTGGATCTCCATAAAAATTCTTTGCAGCAATGGCCTCGGCCGTGCGTCCATCCTTTACCGGAATGAACAAAATATCATCTCTCCTGTATTCCTCTATATTTTCTTCATTCTCATAAAGAATAACCTTGGCTCCGTTGTCTATTGCATTGCAGATATATTTGTGGCCGTCTGCAGCTGCCCCTTTTACAGCAATGAACAGAGAGTCGTGTCTGCATTTGCGTGAATCCGTGCAAACATCCTCAATGTCTATATTACGAAACTTGTCGGCTGTAGCCGAATCTGTTACCCCTGTCTCTTTTATTATATCAATAAGTCTCATAAACCATCCCCCTTTAATTTAATTGTATTCAAGTTTAAGTACCACTGTTGATATCGAATCTCTGTTTATGCCACTCCCTGCTGCGGGATTTTGGGAAACTACCCTTCCGTGCCCGTCAAAACTTACCTTGTACCCTTGATTCTCCAAAATATATATGGCATCTTTTAGCCCCATTCCAACCACATTGCACAGCAGCTCATCACTATTGTGACACTCCTTAATGGTAATATTCCTGCTGCTGTCCCTGCATAGTGTTATCCAGTCTTTTCTCTTCATCCTCTCCATTATGCTGCTCTTTCCCTTGGCGGGCAACTGTTCAAGCGCTGCAATATCCTGCGTTGCTTTGCCGCTTGATATTACAGGCATTCCCTTCTCAGTTGAAAGAGTGTCCAAGGTAAAATCTTTCCCGCAGACAGGCTTCCCCCAATCCCTGCTCGAAGAGTATATATGATTTGCAATCTGTTTAAAGACAGGGCCTGCTTGCGTACCTCCATAAAAGTTACCTACAATAGGCTCGGAGTAGAGGATTACAATAGCACTGTATTTTGGATTGTCCGCAGGGAAGAATCCGGCAAATGAAGCCTGGTATCTTCTGCGTCCGCTCCTCTCATAACCGCCCCCCGGAAATGCCATACGGGCTGTGCCTGTCTTGCCGGCAACCTTAAACGGCAGGGTCTTCATAGATTTGCCTGTACCCTCCTCTACAACTCCGCTCATTGCCTCCTGCGCAGCCTTTATTGTCCGCTCAGATGCTATTGAACCGCTCATCTCCGTTGGCGGGAAATTCTTTATGATCTTCCCGTGATCCTGATAGCTCTCAATGAAGTATGGCTTCATCATTACCCCATTGTTGGCTATTGCGTTGTAAAATGTAAGAGTATGCAGTGGCGTAAGTAGTGTGGCGTAACCTATGGCCATTGAGGGGAGGCTTGTTGCAGACCACATCTGCGATGTAGGAGTATATATTACAGAGCGTGCCTCTCCCTGTATGTCTAAATTAAACCGTTCTCCAACCTTCATGCTTTGGATTCTGTCTGTAAATTTCTTTGGATCTTTAGAATAATATTCAACAGCAAGTTTTGCAAAGGCGCAGTTAGAAGATTTCTCAAAAGCCTTCTTTACTGTTATCAATCCGTATCCTCCCGGGGTAACATCTGTGTAGGTATGCCCGCCATAGCTCCATTTGCCGTTACCTGCATCAACCGGCGAATCCAATGTAACATAACCATCTTCCAATAGCGATACCAATGTAACAAGCTTAAATACAGAGCCCGGCTCTGTTGCATCTCCAACGGCATAGTTGTAAGATTCGTCATAACTGCCGTTCTTCCCCTTTTTCATATTGGCTATTGCACGTATGGCACCTGTCTTTACCTCCATTACAATAGCTGTAGCCCCCTCTACAGCCTGTCCCTTTGCAAGCTGCTCCCTAAGAGCCTTCTCTGCAGCCTCCTGCATATCTATGTCTATGGTGGTCTTAATGTCACAGCCGTTCTTCGGCTCAATGGTAAGATCGCTGTTAACCGGTCTCCACTCCCCTCCAAGCATCTTCTGTATCTTCTGTTGCCCAGGTTCGCCCTTAAGATAATAATCGCAGCTACCCTCTATGCCAACACTTACCCCCTCTGTATTGGTGAACCCTATGGTCCTGTATGCTAACCTTCCATAAGGGTGTTGCCTTTTATACTTTTCTTCAACAATCAATCCTCCTCTGTTGGCACCTAAGGAGAGGATAGGGAATTTCTTTATCTCCATCAGTTCAGGGTAGTCAACAAGTCTGTTGCCCAATGCTTTATATCTCTTACCCTCCTTTCTTGCCTGTTTGAGCTCTTTTGTATATTGGGCAGCACCTTTATCTTTAAAGAAGGCCGACAAGGATTTGCCCAATTCCGCTACATTGTTGTCAAATACATCCTTGCTTGGCACAACACAATCTATCCTTATCCTGTAAAAAGGTATGGAGGTGGCAATAGGTCTGCCGTCGCGTGAAAGAATGTCACCCCTTATGGCATCAACCTTTTCAACTCTGTACGCAATATCTTCTGCCTTTATCTCGGTAGGGGAGAAGTATTGCAACTTTATAACCTTCCCAACAACTATTAGCACCAAGATAAAGTAGATTGCGAAAAACCATTTTATTCTTTTTGTGATTATCTCTTTCATCTTTCAAGTACTAAAGGTGGTGACACCGGGTTTATAAGTGTGGAGTTCTGCTTTTCAAGTCTCTCCTTAACCTCTCCTCGTTTGCTTAGAGACTGTAACCGGGCAGTTTTTCCTGTATATTCTGCCTTTAGGTTCTTAAGCTCAAGCTGGTTTTTTCTTATTGTAATCTGAGTCTTCTCTACGCCAAGATTAATTGATATATATAGAATGGTAATGAGAAAAATATACAGCACAAACCAGATGTCTCTGCACAAGACATCTTTCACTATCTGCCCCCTTAGAAGGGAAGAAAATGTGAATGTGGGTTTTTTCTGTTTTTTACTGTTTTCCTCCATTTTCTGTTTTTCTATATCTTTTCAGCTATTCTCAGCTTGGCACTTCTACTTCTGTTGTTCTCCATCTGTTCGTTATTGTCGGGAAGCAAAGGCTTACGGTTAACAAGCTTAAAAGGGGTCTCTATCTTTCCATAGAAATCCTTTATGGCGGTTCCGCTACAGTTTCCTGTCTTCATGTAATTCTTTACCAACCTGTCTTCCAACGAGTGGTAGGTAATTACAGAAAGTCTTCCTCCGCTTTTTAAAACGTTCCCGGTTGCCGTAAGAAACTCCTCCAATGCACTCATCTCATGGTTTACCTCTATCCTTAAAGCCTGAAACAACTTGGCTAAAAATTTATGCCGCGTTTGTGCGTTAAAGAACTTGGACACAGTGTTCACTAACTCTTCTGTTGTCTCTATCCGGCTTATGGAGCGTGCCTTGCAGATGACACCGGCAACCTTTCCGGGATTCTCTATCTCACCCCACTCCCTGAATATTTTAGTCAACTCCTCCTCCTCGTAGTCGTTTACTATGTCTGCGGCATTAATCCCCTCTGCGCAGTTCATCCTCATATCCAATGGCGCGTCGAACCTAAAAGAAAACCCCCTTTCTTCCGTATCGAACTGGTGTGAGGAGACCCCAAGATCTGCAAGTATCCCGTCTACTTTGCCAACATTAAGGTATTGAACAAAATTTTCAACGAATCTAAAGTTGTTGTGTACCGCAATAAGTCTGCTGTCCTTAGGTGCATTGGCTATGGCGTCTGCATCCTGATCAAAAGAGATGAGCTTTCCGCCGGAGCCTAATCTTTTGAGTATCTCGGCAGTATGTCCCGCTCCGCCCATGGTGGCGTCTATATAGACCCCATCCTTGTGCTCCTCTATGTTAAGCCCATCTACACTTTGGTATAGCAAAACCGGATTGTGATAACTGCTCATTTCAAAATAGATTTAACTTTAACCCAAAATCTTTTGTGCCAATTGTGAGAAGTCTGCTCCATCCATCTTTCCGGCATCATATTTCTCACCGGACCATATCTCTATCTTATGATCGTTGCCGGCAAATACAAGCTCTTTGTCTGCTCCGATTTGCGAAAGAAGATGTTTTGGAATAGAGATCCTCCCCAATTTTCCATCCGGCTCTACAATGGCTCTGTTCCTCATATATTCCCTCCAAAACAGTGCATGCTCTTTGTTGAAAAAGTTCAATCTGGATTTGACCATGTCCGATTCCTTCTCCCATTGCTCGTATGTGAACATCTCTAAACAATCCTCAAACAGGTCTTTTTTGATTACCAATAAGTTGCTTCCCGACAAAGAGAGCACAGCCTTAAAAGCGGAGGGGAATACCACTCTGCCCTTATCATCTATCTTAGCTCTATATTCACCAATGAATTTTGCCATTGTCGTTCTTTTGGATACTTTGGGAGTTCTGCAAAATTAAGTATTCTTTTCTATACTTTTACACTTTTTTACATTTTTTTACACAAAGTTATCAACAGTTTGCTTTTTTTGCTCTATCTTTATGCTTACAAACAGGATTTGAAATTTATTGTTGTCTGTAAATGATTGCTTATGAATAAATTGGTGTTAATTGTCTTGGTTCTGGTATTTTTTGCCTGCAATAATAATAGGCAGCCTATAGAGGAGGCTGTTGTAACTGAAAAGGATACGGTTTTTCAGTATGGAATACCTGCAGACGACTATGAAATAACAATATCGGATATTGGTAACGGTGATCTGTTTGGTACATTGTTGAACGATGCAGGGGTAGACTGGCAGACTATTCAAAAACTAATATCAATAGCCGGAGATAAGTTTGATGTAAAGAAGATAAAGGTTGGCAACGAATATGAGTTCTTTTACAGAAGAATAGGGGATAGCTTAGAACTGTCTCCAAGTTTTTTTGTATATGAGAAGGACAGACTCTCACATGTTGTAATGGGACTCAAAGACTCGCTCTTTGTGAGTGTTGTAGAGAAGGACATTGTTACAAATAAGCGAGTGGCTAAAATAGATATTCAATCATCATTGTGGCTAGATATGAAAAGAGCCGGAGTGCCGGCAATACTTGCAATAAAGTTAGAGGATATATTTGCTTGGACAATAGATTTTTCTGGGTTGCAAAAAGGGGATAGCTTTGAGGTTCTCTATGACGAACTAACCTATAAGGATGAGCTGTTGGATATAGGAGACTTGTATTATGCTGTTGCCTCTCATAACGGAAAAATATATCCTGCTGTGCGTTATCAGATTGAGGATAGCGGAGCCATGTATTGGAACGAAACAGGAGAGAGCCTTAAAAAGGCTTTTCTTAAGGCACCTTTGCGTTTTACAAGAATCAGTTCCGGCTTTACATACGCGAGAAGGCATCCGGTGCTTAAAATTGTTCGACCCCACACAGGCGTTGATTATGCTGCACCGGCAGGCACCCCTGTAATGTCTATTGGAGACGGAGTTGTAATCTTTAAGGGATGGACAAATGGCGGAGGAAATACTGTAAAGATCAAACATAACAAAATATATACTACATCGTACATGCATCTTAAAGGATTTGCGAAAGGGCTTGCTTCCGGAAAAAGGGTGAATCAGGGTGAGGTTATAGGATACGTAGGAAGTACTGGTATTTCAACAGGCCCTCACTTGGATTTTAGAGTTTATAGAAGCGGCACACCAATAAATCCTTTAAAGATGGACAGCCCGGCTGCTGAACCTTTGGATAAGAAATATTTAGAGGACTTCAAGGCTGTAGGTGAGAGGTACAAACAACAGATGGACAGCGTGATATCAGATGATTATTATATAGACTTTTTAAATGGCCTTATTCCGTAGCCATTTATTGGCTTTGGCTTTCTTTCTACTTTTTACTTTAAAAAGGCCAACGCCAACGCTAACGCCAACGCTTTCTTTACCCTCTTTACTTTAAAAAGGCCAACGCCAACGCTACTCCTTCTCTATTCGTAACTGCTGTACAAAATTGCCGTTTGTATCTGTTTTTACAAAAAGGGTTATTCTAAAATTACCAGACTCTGTGGTAAGCGTTCCTATAGCATATTTCATAGGGGCCTTTCCGCTTTTATGAATTATGGAGAAGCTTTTTGGGGGATATTTTATAAAGAAATCTTTCATTATCTGAGTAGCTTGCGTCTTGCTGCAATCATTTACGCTACCAGAAATTTCAAGCTCTAAATTGCTTGCAAACCAAGCAGATAGTTTTTGAAAATCTCCGTTTTGTATATATTTTCCTATAGGTACAAAAACATCATTTTCCTGTTGAGCAAAAAGCGGAAGAGAAAAAAATGCAAGCAGTATGTATATATATAATCTTTTCATCTTTATGTCACTATTGTGGTAAAACTTACGCGAGTTGTACAAAAAACAAGCCAATAACTGTAACTGTGTGGCACAATCAATGCTGCTCTTATGTGTGCAAAGGTATTAATATTTTTAATTACATTTGTGTCTGTTATGAAATTCACGTTGTTAACAGTAGGAAAGACCACGTTCCCGTTTGTTGAAGAGGGACTATGCCTGTATGAGAAAAGATTGGGATTTTATATTAATTACCAAAGAGTTGAAATACCCGAACTGAAAAATGCAAAGGCATTGTCTTTTCAACAGATAAAACAAAAGGAGGGTACACTTATATTAAAAAGTGTAAAGGCTAATGATACGCTTATCCTTATGGATGAGAGGGGTATTCAGTATGATTCTATAAAGTGGGCAGAAAAGATGGAGGGGTATATGCAGGCCGGCCGAGATGTGGTTTTTGTTATAGGTGGAGCTTACGGATTCAGCAGGGAGGTATATGACAGGGCAAACGGACTTGTCTCTTTGTCTAAAATGACCTTTTCACATCAGATTATAAGGGTTATATTTCTTGAGCAGCTCTACAGGGCATGTACCATAATTAAAGGGGAGCCTTATCATCACAAATGAGATACGTGAAACAGAATTTAAAATTTTGAAAGTATGAAGATTGGTATTGCAGATAGATTATTGTACTGTTTAAAATACTGTTTTTTATTTGTTAGAGGGAACAGAACGGCTATTTTGGCTGTCCTTACCCTCTTTTGTGCCTTATTGCTGATTATGTCAAGGAGTCCTGTCTATAATGTTGACAACGAGGTAAAGAGGATAGAGCGTAATGTAAATAAGCGGTTGGCTCTTCTAAATGATTATGTAGATGAGGTAAAAAACACTCCTCCAACAGACAGTTGGCCTTATCTTAAAGGTTTTCCGGAGGATATGATTATCTACAGGTATAATTCGGATACTCTCCAATTTTGGAAAAACCAGTTTCCCATAGGAAATGACGAGGTAGATATCCTGCCTCTGTGGTACAGACTCAGCTATCTTAACACAAAAAACTATTTTAATACCCCTTTGGCCTATCTGAGCAGCAGCGAGCTTCAGTATGTGAACTTGGGTACGGGATGGTATCTTGTTAATGTTCAGTTGGCCGGGAGAACAAAAATTGTAAGTGCCCTGCTTGTAAAAACTGAGTATATGGGTAGCGGATCAACACTTATAAGCAGAAATAATCCTTATCTGTCAAAGAATAAAAGGGTGAAGATTGTACCTGTGAACAGCGGTGAAGGTGTTGTTGTAAATAATACAAATGGTGAACCCCTTTTCTCTGTATTGGAAGAGAGGCTCTCCAATACCATCTCCTACAATTATGCTTTAGGGTGGATTACCGTTCTTCTTGCATTTATTACAATGTACTCTTTTCTGTACAATCATCATAAATTCAGGTTTTATGTGATGTACCTTATAGGATTGGTTATCTTAAGGCTTACCTGTATTGGCTTTGGCTCTTACTTGTGGAATTATGAAATTTTTTCCCCAATGCTTTATGCAGATACCGGGTTGTTCTCATCATTTGGAGGTCTGCTGTTAAATAATATGTTTGTTTTTCTTGCAATCTTGGGGCTGTTCCAATTAAGAAGAAGCATTGTAGGGAAACTTATTGTTTTTGATAGAAAGATTGCAGGCGGAACAGATGGAAAAGGTGGTTGTGGTGGAGTGAAGTTGAGAAAAGGATTATTAATGGGTGGAATTTTCGTTATTCCACTTATAATTGTCATATATGTTCATATTACACTTAAATCGCTGATATACAACTCAAGCATAATATTGGAACTATATAGGTTAGATGAACTTACACTCTATTCTTGTCTTGCCTATATATCGTATGGACTACTGTTTATAGCACTCCTCCTCTCTCTGCAACTAACGATATCGTCTGTTAGAGGGTTAAGAGGTTTTTCACTTCTTAGCTACAGAAGTACGGTTGTATTTATGTTAGTGGTGTCTCTATATACACTTATTACCGTTTCTGTTTGCGGTTTGAATAAAGAGAGGGAGAGGAGCAGAATGTGGGCAGGCAAACTGTCTGTTGAAAGAGATGTAGGACTCGAACTGCAACTGCGTTCAGTTGAGAGCAAAATCCAGTCTGACCCTGTAATAGCTTCAATCCTTGTCTCACCGGAGAGCAGTCTTAATATTCTAAAGAACAGATTAGACGAACTATACCTTAAAGGTATGACTCAACGCTATGAGATAAAACTTAATATATGCAAGCCTAATGATGTGCTGCTTTATAATCAAGGGCAGCGCATAGTAGACTGTAACAAATATTTTAATGAGATAAGGCAATATGGGACTTCAATTACCGACAACTCTAATTTTTATTTCCTTAATAATTATAACGGAAAGATAAGCTATTTGGGGGTGTTTTACTATTTAACGCCAATTGGTGTTGTAAATCTCTATTTGGAATTTAACTCCCGATATGCCAAGAGTATGCAGGGTTATCCTGCTCAATTGCTTAATTACAAGCAGGTAGATAATATTAATCTGCCATTTTCATATTCTTACGGAAAATACATAGATGGCCGGCTTATATCATATAGTGGAGACTATAATTTCCCTACCTCTGTAGATGAGGCGGAATATGATGTGGGATTCTCATCTTTCAAAAAGGGAAAGAACCTGTTTTTTGTAGATAAAAGCATAACAGGCAAGATTATAGTAATTACAAGGCCTGTAAGGTGGGCGCTCTCATATTTTATCTCGTTTTCATACCTTATGCTGTTCTACGGAGGGCTTATCTTTATATTCTTGAGAATAAGGAGAATGAACAAAAATGTTCTTAGGATAAGGATGCCAAAGAAGTCGTTCAAACGCAAGATTACCTATCTTGTTACCGCGTCGCTTGTTTTTGCACTTATCTGTATGGGGGCAGGAAGTATATGGTTTAGTGTTATATTCTATAATGAGAACAACAGGCTGCAGATGGAGGAGAAGCTGCAGACAGTGCAATCTACTTTAGAGGAGTATTGTAAATATGTTGAGGAGTATACGCAACTTAATACACAGGATCTTATATCTACCATAGACAGGCTTTCATCGAGCATACAGGTGGATATAAATCTGTATGACCCTCATGGCAGACTTATTAGATCCACACAGCCTGAACTGTTTGACAAGTCTTTAATCTCATCAAGGATAAATTCCGAGGCTTATGACAAATTGGTGCATGAGAGAAAGCGCCAGGTGCAGAATGTAGAGAGATTGGGCGATTTAGACTATTACTCGCTTTATTCACCTATACTTAATAATCAGGGCAGGCTTATATCAATTGTGAATATTCCATATTTTGTAAAGCCTTCGGATTTTAGGGGCGACCTTTCTGCTGTCATTGCTACTATAATAAATATCTATCTGTTGCTTCTTATTGCAGCAATCGTAGGTGGAGGAATGTTGTCAAAACAGTTGTCGAAACCGTTGGCGGCAATAAGCAGCAAGATGAAACGTATGGATGTGTCCAAAAAGGCGGAGCATATAGATTATAAGAACAGAGATGAGCTTGGGCTGCTTGTTGGTGCATACAATAAAATGGTAGATGATTTGGAGGAGAGTACACAACAGCTTGCCAAAAAGGAGCGTGAACATGCCTGGAGTGAGATGGCAAGGCAGATAGCACATGAGATAAAAAATCCTCTTACCCCAATGAGGCTTAGTATACAACATCTTATAAGCATGAAACAGAGAAATATAGCCGGGTGGGAGAATAAGTTTGAAGATGTTGCAAATTCTATCTTGGAGCAGATAGAGATATTGTCAAATACTGCGTCTGAGTTCTCGAGTTTTGCCAAATTCTATTTTGAGGAATCCATTGAGATTAATCTTTATACGCTGCTTGAGGAGCAGAAGATACTCTTTGATACACATGATAATATTAGAATCTCATTTGTGCATGATACAGATGAGGCAATGGTCTTTGCCAGAAAGGGACAGATAATAAGAGTTATAGTAAATCTGCTTTCAAATGCGGTACAGGCTGTTGAGGCAAATGGAGGTGGCTATGTAAAGATATCTCTTAAACAGGAGCGTGGAGGCTACAGGGTCTCTTTTGAGGATAACGGGCCTGGTGTAAAGCCGGATGATATTGGCAAGCTGTTCAAGCCTAATTTTACAACAAAGAGTAGTGGAACAGGTTTGGGACTTGCAATAAGCCAGAATATAATAGACCAAAGTGGCGGTGAGATCTCATATTGTCGTAGTGAGTTTGGCGGTGCAAACTTCAACTTCCTCTTGCCTATGGCTGCTTTGAGAATACGCGACGAGGTGGAGAAATAAAAAAGTTGCCCATTCGGCAACTTTTTTATTTCTGTCTCAGGTATATCTGAATAGGACATCCCTCAAAATTGAAATGCTCTCTTAACCTGTTCTCCAAGAATCTTTTGTAAGGATCCTTAACATATTGAGGCAGGTTGCAGAAGAATGCAAATGACGGGCTTGCCGTGGGCAATTGGGTAATGTATTTAATCTTTATGTATTTGCCCTTTGTTGCGGGTGGCGGATAGTTCTCTATCTCCTGGAGCATAACCTCATTAAGTTGAGATGTAGGAATTTTTTTTGAATAATTCTCATATACATGTGCTGCTGATTTCAGGACATCGAGAATACGCAGCTTTTCTATGACTGAGGTAAAGATAATAGGAACATCTGTGAATGGCGCTATTCGCTTTAGGATAGCCTCTTTAAACTCTTTCATGGTGTTGGAGCTTTTTGTAATGGTATCCCATTTGTTTACAACTATAACGCATCCTTTTTTGTTGCGTTGGATAAGGTTATAAATAGCCATATCCTGTGCTTCAATGCCATTTTGTGCATCTATCATAAGTATGCAGATATCGGAGTTCTCAATGCTCTTTACGGCTCTCATTACCGAGTAGAATTCGAGATCCTCTGTAACTTTTGTCTTTTTTCTTAGCCCTGCTGTATCTACTAGCATAAACTCATAGCCAAACTTGTTGTAAAGTGTTGCAATGGAGTCTCTTGTAGTTCCGGCAATGTTTGTTACAATATTGCGTTCCTCTCCCAAAAGTGCATTGGTGAGCGACGATTTGCCAACATTAGGACGTCCCACAATGGTAATGTGTGGTATATGCTTCTCCTCCTCTTCCTGTTTTGGATTGTCGGGAAGCAGAGAGCATACTTTATCTAAAAGGTCTCCTGTGCCGCTTCCGTTGGCTGCCGCAATTGAGTACGGCTCGCCTAATCCCAAAGAATTGAATTCATATACTCCAAATATCTTGTCTCCGGTATCTACCTTGTTGACTACAGGAATAACCGGCTTTTTGCATCTTCTTAGTATACTGGCAATCTCCATGTCGTAGTCTGTGATACCGGTCCCAACTTCACATAAGAATAGGATCACATCTGCCTCGTCTATGGCAAGCTGTACCTGTTTCCTTATCTCTCCCTCAAAAATGTCATCTGAATTTGAGGTGTATCCGCCTGTGTCTATAACAGAAAACTCTTTTCCGCACCATTCGCCAAGGCCATAGTGTCTGTCTCGGGTAACGCCGGCTGTCTCGTCTACAATGGCCTTTCGTTGCCCCACAAGTCTATTGAAAAGTGTTGATTTACCAACGTTGGGTCTTCCTACAATTGCAATTATTCCCATATATCTATTCTCCTGTTTTTTGTTATTCTACAGCTTAGTAATCTTAAAAGAATAACTTGGTAATCTTTAATTGTCTTTTCGGTCTATATTTCTTTTCTCAAAAAT
>ENA-OOYV01000103-OOYV01000103.1-human-gut-metagenome-genome-assembly--contig:-NODE-103-length-64359-cov-4.937593_pt1 | contig 64359 bp, 49 predicted proteins | sample MGYA00241704_ERZ501380 | MGnify/ENA primary metagenome ERZ501380 (study PRJEB25962, sample SAMEA2042984) | human gut metagenome | biome: human gut; feature: human-associated habitat; material: faeces...
TGACGCTCTTCACGCTGTCGGACAACGTGGAGATTGCGCTGCATGTGGACGGCATCGGCATGTGCTTCTGTGTGCTGATGGCGTTCGTCTGGGCGGCGGCGGGGTTCTACTCGTTTGACTACATGGCGCATGAGGGGCATGAAAAGCGTTTCTACTGCCTGTATCTGCTGACGCTGGGCGTGCTGATGGGGCTGTGCATGTCCGGGAGTCTGGTCACCTTCTACATGTTCTACGAAGCCATGACGCTGCTGACCATGCCGCTGGTGATGCACTCCGGCAGCAAGGAGGCGGTCGCGGCGGGCATTAAGTACCTGATTTACTCCGTCGTCGGCGCGTCACTGGTGCTGCTGGGCATTTTCGCGATTGCCCCGTACGCGCAGTCGCTGTCCTTCGCGCCCGGCGGTGCGCTGGACATGGCGAAAGTCGCGGGGCACGAGGGCTTTGTGCTGGCGATTGGCGGCGTGATGCTGCTGGGCTTCGGCGCGAAGGCGGGTCTGTATCCGCTGCACGGCTGGTTGCCGACGGCGCACCCGGCCGCGCCTTCCCCGGCGTCGGCGGTGCTGTCCGGCGTCATTACGAAAGCGGGCGTGCTGGGGCTTTTGCGCGTCATTTACTGCTTCCTCGGCGCACAGAATCTGCGCGGAACGTGGGTGCAGACGGCGCTGATGTTACTCTCGCTCTTGACGGTTTTCATCGGTTCGCTGCTGGCGTACCGGGAGCATCACCTCAAAAAGCGGCTGGCATGGTCTACGGTCAGTCAGGTGAGCTACGTCGTGTTCGGGTTGAGCACGCTGCATCCGCTGGGGCTGCTCGGCGCCATGCTGCACGTCGTGTGCCATTCGCTGGTCAAGGACGTGCTGTTCATGGGTGCGGGCGCAGTCATCTTGAAAACAGGCGAAACGCAGGTGGATGCCCTCCGTGGTATCGGCAAGCGGATGCCGGTCACGATGTGGTGCTTCGCAATTGGAAGCCTTGGGCTGATTGGCATTCCGCCGTGTCTGGGCTTTTTCAGCAAGTGGGAGCTGGCGCAGGGCAGCCTTGCCATGACGGGCGTGGCTTCATGGCTGAACTGGTTTGGGCCCGTTGTGCTGCTGCTCTCCGCCCTGCTGACGGCTGGCTACCTGATGCCGATTGTCCTGCGCGGCTTCTTCCCCGGAAAAGACGCGCAAGTCGGCGAAAAGTGCGAAGCGTCCGCGTCGATGCTCATTCCCATGCTGGTGCTGACGGTGCTGTCAGTGGCGCTGGGCATGTTCCCGTCGCTGCTGACCGGCCTTCTTTCCCCCATTTTGACCGCACTGCTGTAAGGAGGAAGCGCATATGCTGTTATTCCTGACCATCGCGCTGCCCATGCTTGGCGGCGCGGCAATGGGACTGATGCGCTTTTCCAGCGCGAAATCCCGCGGAATCTACGTTGAAACCATCGTGCTGGCGACGAGCATCCTGACGTGGGTGCTGCTGCTCACCCGCACGGATACCACCTACGTCCTCTGCCACATGAACAGCGAGCTGGCGCTTGCGTTCCGTGTGGACGGCATGAGCTGCATTTTCGCAGGTCTGGTATCCATCCTCTGGCCGCTGGCGTCGCTGTACGGCTTTGAGTACATGCAGCACGAGGAGCGTCCGAACACGTTCTTCAGCTACTACACGATGAGCTACGCCGTTACGCTGGCCGTCGCGTTCTCGGCAAACCTGTTCTCGCTCTACGTCTTTTATGAGTGCCTGACGCTGATTACCCTGCCGCTGGTCATCCACAAGAAGGACACCATGTCCATCCGCGCAGGGCGCAAGTACCTCACCTTCTCCATCTCCGGCGCGGCGCTGGCGTTCATTGCGCTGGTGTTCATCATCTACTACGGCACGACAACGGACTTTGTCCTCGGCGGCGTGCTGGACGCGGAAAAAATCAGCGGGATGGAAGAACTGCTGAAATTCGTGTTCCTGCTGGCGTTCGTCGGCTTCGGCACGAAAGCGGCTGTTTTCCCGATGTACGCATGGCTGCCGGCGGCTTCTGTCGCCCCGACGCCCGTGACAGCGCTGCTGCACGCGGTGGCAGTCGTCAACGCGGGCGCGTACGCCGTCCTGCGCGTGATTTACTACTCCTTCGGCGCGTCGTTCCTCTACGGGACGTGGGCGCAGACGGTCGCTTTGCTGCTTAGCTGCTTCACGATTCTCTTCGGTTCGACAATGGCGGTTCGCGAGCAGCACTTCAAGCGCCGTCTGGCGTACTCGACCATCTCCAACCTGTCCTACATGCTCATGGGCGCGGCGCTGATGACTCCCGACGGCATGACGGGCAGCTTGAGCCATCTGGTGATTCACGGCGTGATTAAGATTACGCTGTTCTACTGCGCGGGCGCGATTCTCATCAAGACCGGCAAGGAGTATGTGCAGGATCTGCGCGGATACAGCAGGAAGATGCCTGCGACGTGCGGCATCTTCCTGCTGGGCAGCATTGCGCTGGTCGGCACGCCGCCGCTGGCAGGCTTCGTCAGCAAGTGGAATCTGCTGACCGCCGCGTCCGCCACGGAGCTGCCAATGGGAACCGTCGCGATTGTCTGCCTCATCATCTCCGCCATCCTGACGGCAATTTACCTCTTCACCGCCGCGCTGCCGATGTACTTCCGCCCGCTCAACGCTGATCAGGCGCAATTGGCGGGGCAGAAGCTCGATCCCAGCTGGATGATGCTCGTGCCGATGGGGATTTTGTGCGCGCTGATGATAGGTCTGGGGCTGTGGTCGCAGCCGCTGGTGACATTCCTGCGGAATATTTCCGCCGGTGTGATTTTCTAAGGACAGGAGGAAAGAAAGATGACATCGTGGATTCTGATTTTGCTGACCTTCCTGCCCTTCCTCGCCGCCATCATCGCCTATATGCTTGGCCGCCGGGATGAACGCGCCATGAACGGGTTCGTGAGCATCACGGGCATTGTAATTTTCGCGCTGAGCGTAGTGCTGCTGTTCCTGCCGGAGGGCGAAGTCGCCCTGCCCGGCTTTTGCGGGCTGGGGCTGTACCTGCGTGCGGACGGCTTCCGCGGGCTGTACAGCTGCGTCGCCGCCTTCATGTGGATGATGACGGGGCTGTTTGCGCCGGAATACTTCCAGCATCACGGCAACAAAGCGCGGTACAGCTTCTTCACGCTGATGACGCTCGGTGCGACGCTGGGCGTGTTCCTCTCGGACAACCTCGGCACGACGTTCCTGTTCTTCGAAATCTTGTCGTTTGCCAGCTATGCATGGGTCGCGCAGGAGGAAACGCCGGGCGCACTCCGGGCGGCGGCGACGTACCTTGCGGTGGCGGTCATCGGCGGTCTGACGACGCTGATGGGCTTGTTCCTCTTGCAGCATCAGCTGGGGACACTCGACTTTGCGTCCCTGCGCGCCGCCATGGGGCAGCAGGACGTGACCGTCGCGGTATGGCTGACGCTGGTCGGCTTTGGCGCAAAGGCTGGTCTGTTCCCGCTGCATATCTGGCTGCCGAAAGCGCACCCGGTTGCGCCTGCGCCCGCGTCAGCGCTTTTGTCGGGCATCCTGACCAAATCCGGCGTGTTCGGGCTGATTGTTCTGTGCGCGAACCTGATGCAGGGCAATGCCGCGTTCGGCAATGCGCTAATGATTTTCGCCGCGATTACGATGTTCCTCGGCGCACTGCTGGCGCTGTTCTCCACCGACCTTAAGCGGACGCTCGCCTGCTCGTCGATGAGCCAAATCGGCTTCATCACGCTGGGGCTGTCGGTGATGGTGCTGCTGGGCGACGAAGGCACGCTGGCGGCGTATGGCAGCGTGATGCACATGCTGAACCACTCGCTCATCAAGCTGACGCTGTTCATCGCGGCGGGCGTGGTGTACATGAACCTGCACGCACTGAATCTTGATGATATCCGCGGCTTCGGGCGCAAAAAGCCGCTGCTGCACATTGCGTTCCTGCTGGGAGCGCTGAGCATTGCGTGCATCCCGCCGCTGGGCAGCGGGTACAACAGCAAGAGCCTGCTGCACGAAGGGCTGCTGGAGCTGATTGGCGAAATGCAGGCAGCTGGCAGCGCGTGGATGGGCTACAAGGCGATTGAGGTACTCTTCCTCATCAGCGGCGGATTGACCGTCGCGTACATGGCGAAGCTGTACATCTGCATTTTCTGGCAGAAGCACCCGACCCGTCAGGCGGAATTCGACGGCATGACGCACTACATGAACGGCACAACCGCGTTTGCGCTGCTGGGCAGTGCGGCGGCGCTCCCCTTCCTTGGCGCACTGCCGGGGCTGCTGCTCACGCCGCTCGGGGCAAGGAGCGCGTCGTTCTTCGGCGTACCCGCGCTGAAGGAAGCGATTGCGTACTTCTCGGCGGAGAACCTGCAGGGCGCGGCGATTTCCATCATCATCGGCGCGGCGGTGTATCTGCTGATTGTCCTGCCGCTGCTGACGCGCAGGGACGAAAGCGGCGTGCGCCTATACGTCAACCGTTGGAATGAGAAGCTCGACTTGGAGAACGCTGTCTACCGTCCGCTGCTGCTGACGCTGCTGCCGCAGGTGCTGACACTGGTGTTCCGCTTCATTGCGGAGCTGCCGGAAAACATCGTGATGGCAAGCCGCGCGACCATCTTCCGGATGCGCAAGACACGCAAGCCCGTGCCAGTCGGCAACCGCTTCACCTACACGCTGGGGCGCGCGCTGAACGCACTGGCGCGGCTGCTTAACCGCACGATTCTTCACCGCCACCCGATGCGCACGGACTTCGAGTATGTGCTGGACGCTTCCTTCCGCGAAATTTCCGGCGGCATCCGCAGCATGAGCGTGAGCATTTCCTTCGGGCTGCTGCTGCTGTGCATCGGGCTGTATGTAACCTGTTTGTATCTGCTGCAATAATCGGCATAATGATTTGCGGAGGCATTTCCGGGCTGCGAACCCTTGTGCAGCCCGGTTTTTGCTGCTAAAACAATGGGTTTTCGCTGTTTTCGATACTTTTCGTCAGCGTTCTTTGGCGGATTTGGGCGTTTTTAGACAAATTGTCGTGGAAGCTGGCGGGAAGCATACTTGTCATTTTCCCATTTCTGTGGTATGATACACAACGGCAATGCAAACAATGATTTTGCATCGCAATCTTTGATTCCGGAGCAGGGCATTCAACGGCATTCCACGAAAGCCCCTTTGCAAATAAAAAGGAGGATTCCCATGCCTACGACATCTTTTGACAAGGATTCCATCAAGGCATCCATTATCGGCAAGCTGCAGCGCTATAACGGCCGCACCATCGAGGAAGCATCGAATGGGCAGATTTATCGCGCACTGGCTTCCACCGTCCGCGACCAGATCATGCAGAAATGGATGATTTCCCGCGAAGAACGCAAGACGAACAACAACAAGCGTCTATTTTACCTCTCCGTGGAATTTCTGATGGGCCGCAGCCTGTACACCAACATCCTGAACCTCGTCTCGCTCGATGCCTACAAGCAAGCGCTGGACGAACTGCACATCGACGTGGACAAGGTGCTTCAGGAAGAGCCTGAACCCGCGCTGGGCAACGGCGGTCTGGGCCGTCTGGCAGCGTGCTTCATGGACTCGCTGGCCTCCCTTGACCTGCCCGCGATGGGCTGCTCCATCCGCTATGAATACGGTCTGTTCCGCCAGAAGATTGTGGACGGTCAGCAGGTCGAGCTGCCGGACTACTGGCTGGGCAACGGCAACGTGTGGGAAATGCCCGTAATGGAGGACGCCTGCGAGGTGCACTTCAACGGTCACGTCGAAATGGGCAACGAGAACGGCCGCACGGTGTTCCGTCACGTCGGCTACAACACGGTCGAGGCTGTCCCCTACGACATGCCGCTGGTGGGCTATGACACCTCCACCGTCAACAGTCTGCGCCTGTGGAGCGCCCGCGCCCCGAAGCGCATTGACCTGAGCGACTTCAACCACGGCCACTATGTGCAGGCGTCGGAGGAAAAGGAACTGGCGGAAGCTATCTCCAACATCCTCTACCCCGAAGACAACCACTACGAAGGCAAGCTGCTCCGCTTGAAGCAGCAGTATTTCTTCACCTCCGCCACTCTCCAGTACATCCTCAAGGACTTCAAGAAGCTCAACGGCACGAACTGGAGCAAGCTGCCGGAGAAGGTTGTCATCCACATCAACGACACGCATCCGGGTCTGGCGATTCCGGAACTGATGCGCCTGCTGATGGACGAAGAAGGCTTGGGCTGGGACGAAGCGCAGCAGATTGTCAGCCGCACGATGGCGTACACCAACCACACCATCATGGCGGAAGCGCTCGAAAAGTGGCCGGAAGACATGGTGAAGAGCCTGCTGCCGCGCATCTATCAGATTCTGGTGGAAATGAACAAGCGTCTCTGCGCGCGCCTGTGGAACTTCTTCCCCGGCGAGGCGGAGCGCGTGGGCCGCATGGCAATTATTGCCTACGGTTACATCCACATGGCGAACCTGTGCGTTGCCATGACGTTCTCCACCAACGGCGTGAGCAAGCTGCACGGCGATATCCTCAAGCAGGAGACGTTCCACGACTTCTACCTCGTTATGCCGGAGAAGTTCAGCGCAATTACCAACGGCATCACGCATCGCCGCTGGCTGATGGCGTGCAACCCGGAACTGACCAAGCTTATCTGCGACACCATCGGCACAGACTGGGTGAAAGATCCGGAATTGCTGCATGACCTTGCGCCTTATGCTGACGACGCGGCGTTCCGCGAGCAGTTTGAGAAGATTAAGCACAACAACAAGGTTCGCCTGTCGAATTTCCTGAAAGAACATCAGGGCGCAATCGTTGACCCGAACTTCATCTTCGACGCACAGTCCAAGCGGCTGCACGAATACAAGCGTCAGATGCTCAACGCTTTGCACATCCTTGTGCTGTACAACCGCATCGTCAACGACCCGAACTTCACCATGCGGCCGCGTGTGTTCATCTTCGGCTCGAAGGCAGCGCCGGGCTACAACCGCGCCAAGCTGATTATCCGCTTCATCAACGGTCTGTCCGCGCTGATTGCCAAGCACCCGCGCGCCAGCAAGATGCTGCAGGTCGTCTTCCTCGAAAACTACGACGTGTCCAGCGCGCAGCTGCTAATTCCGGCAACCGAAATCTCCGAACAGATTTCCACCGCGTCCAAGGAAGCCAGCGGCACGGGCAACATGAAGTACATGATGAACGGCGCCATCACGATCGGCACGATGGACGGCGCAAACGTCGAGATTTCCGAGCAGGTCGGCATGGATAACATCTACATCTTCGGTATGCGTTCCGACACGGTGCTGGATATGTACCGTGAGCGCAACTACAACCCGATGACCATCTTTGAGACGAATCAGGAACTGCGTCTTGCGTTGACCCAGATGATCGACGGCACTGTGCTGCCGGACGCGCCGAGCGCCCTGCAGGATTTGTATCACAGCCTGCTGATTGGCGACTGGGGCAACATGGCCGATCCGTTCTTCGTCCTGAAAGACTTCGGCTCGTACTCGATGGCGCAGCGCCGCATCGACGCGGATTATGCCGACCGCGACAAGTGGAACCGCATGGCGGTCATCAATACCGCAATGTCCGGTGTTTTCTGCTCCGACCGCACAATTCGCGAGTACAACGACACCATTTGGCATCTTGACCCGCTCAAGCGCAAGGTATAAACTGCATATTTTTGAGAGCACTGCGGAAAAATATCCATCCGCAGTGCTCCCGGTTCAAAAGTCCGGAGCATTTCGGGCTTTTTTGCCGTGTTTCCGCAATTATTGATGATTGGATGGATGGATATCATGCTGCTGCACGATTCCCACAACGAATTTTATCGCACGCCGTCCGGCCCTGCTCCGGCTGGCAGCAATGTTCTGATTCGCCTGCACTGCGACGAAGCGACGAGCGTCGTCCTGCGCACTTGGATGACGGAAGAACTTTGCTACACCATGCTGCCGACCGCTGAGCATGTCTGGGAAGTTGCCATTCCCCTGCCGACCACGCCGGGGCTTTTCTGGTATTACTTCCTGATTTACCGCAAGGACGGCCGCACCATCCGCTATGGCAACCAGCCGGACAAACTTGGCGGCGTCGGTGTCGCGTATGACCACGGCGAGCCGGAATCCTTCCAGATTACGCTCTACGACCCGGCTTACAAGACGCCGGAAGCCTTCCACGGGGCGAATATCTACCAGATTTTCCCCGACCGTTTCCGCCATGCGCCAACAAAAGCCGTTGATGACCGCAAAGACCGCTATGTCCACAAAAACTGGGACGAAGAGCTGCTGGGCGTGGGCGACCTGCGCGGCGGCAAGTATCAGGAACTGGATTTCTACGGCGGCACGCTGACCGGCATTCAGGAGAAGCTGCCCTACCTGAAGGACATGGGCATTGACATTATCTACCTGAACCCGATTTTCCGCGCACGGTCGAATCACCGCTACGACACGGGCGACTACACGCAGGTTGACCCGCTGTGCGGCACGAACACGGAATTCACCGAACTGTGCGAAGCGGCGAAGAAAGTCGGCATCCGCGTGATGCTCGACGGCGTATTTTCCCACACGGGCGAAGACAGCGTGTACTTCAACCACTTCGGGCATTATCCGACGCTCGGCGCCTATCAGGGGCAATCCTCCCCCTACTACGACTGGTACACCTTCAACCACTATCCGGAAGACTACAAGGCATGGTGGGGCATTCTCTCCCTGCCGGAGCTGCGCAAGGACAATCCAGAATACCAGAAGTTCATGTTCCAGCCGCACGAGGGTGTTGTGCCGCGTTGGATTGAGGCGGGCAGCTGCGGCTGGCGGCTGGATGTGGCGGACGAATTGCCGGTGTACTTCCTGCGCAAGCTGCGCGCCGCCGCAAAGGCCGCCGACCCGGAAGCCGTTGTTTTGGGCGAAGTGTGGGAGGACGCGAGCAACAAGGTTGCTTACGGCGAAACGCGCTGCTACTGCACAGGCGACACGCTCGACAGCGTGATGAACTACCCCGTGCGCGAGGCGATTCTCAACTTTGTGATGGGCAAGACGTCCGCCAGCACCTTTGTGCGCCTGATTCACCATCAGGAGGAAGTTTACCCGGCGCAGTTCCGTTACGCGCTGATGAACCTCGTCGGCAGCCACGACCGCTGCCGTGCGCTGAACATCCTTGCTGGACGCGAATGTCAGGAACTGAGCAAGGCAGATCAGCAGCATGTCCACCTGAACGTGGAAGAGTACGAGTTAGCTGTGAGGCGCTACAAGCTTTGCATCGACCTGCTGTGCGCGCTGCCGGGCTGCGCAACGGTGTACTATGGGGACGAAGTTGGGCTGACCGGCTGCCACGACCCGTGGAATCGCCGCGCCTTCCCGTGGGGGCGCGAAGACAAGTCGCTGCAGAAATACGTCGCGAACAAGCTGCGCCATCGGCAGGAATCCGACCTGCTGCGCCTCGGCTACTGCGACATCGAAGCGCCTGATGATGACACGCTGCTCATTACACGCCGCATGAAGGACGGCCACGACGCGCTTGGGCGGGAATCGACCGTCACGGGCAAGGAAATCATCAAGGTGTGCCGGAAACTGCACTAAAAGGTACAATTGCATAACAATAGCGCCGCTTGGTCTCATTGCGAAATCAGGCGGCGCCTTTCGTTACTCAATCCCCGCCGGGCGCACAGTCGTCCGCCCTGTCGGCTCCTGCCACACGTCATAGAAGCCAATCAGATTGCCCGGATTCGTCGCCCGATACACCTGCACGGCGCGGCGCAAATCCTCCCGCTCGATGCGGACGCTCAGCCCACACCCCATCGCCACCGCGCGCGGCGTAATCATCACCGACGCACGAACCCCGTGCTGGCGCAAATCGCGTTCAAACGCCATCACCTGTTGACGCGAACGGAACGCCGCAATGCAAAACTCCTCCCTCATCGGTTCTACCGCCTCCTTTTCGCCATTAGAATAATATGAAAAAACGCCCGCCGAGGTTCGCGGACGATGGAGGAAATGCGTCGATGATTTATCTGGACAATGCCGCGACGAGCTTCCCGAAGCCGCCGGAGGTCATTCGGGCGATGGCGGGCGTAGAGGAGAAGATGGGCGCGAATCCTGGACGCGGCGGGCATCGGCTGGCACTGCGCGCGGGGCGGGTGGTGGAGCACTGCCGGGAGGAAGCTGCGCGTCTGCTGGGTGTGCATCATCCGGAGCGGATTCTGTTCACCGCAAACTGCACCGAAGCGCTGAATCTCGCCATTTCCGGCACGCTGCGGCGCGGCGACGAGGTCATCTGCTCCTACGCGGAACACAACGCTGTCATGCGGCTGCTCGACCGCTACGTTTCACGCGGGGAAATCACGGTGCATATGCTTGCGCCGGATGAACGTGGTATCCTGTCCCCTGCTTCTCTACGCCGCGTCATCAGCCGCAAAACCGCACTGGTGATCATCGCCCACGCCAGCAACGTCACGGGGCTGATTCAGCCGATTGCGCAGCTGGGCGCGGTCTGCCGGGAGCGCGGCGTTCCCCTGCTGGTGGATGCGGCGCAGACGGCCGGGATGGCGGACGTTTCGCCAGACGTGCTGTGCGCAGACATGGTGGCAATGCCGGGGCACAAGGGGCTGCTGGGGCCGCAGGGCACGGGACTGCTTGTGCTGGGCTACGGCATGAACCCTGAACCGCTGCTGCTTGGCGGAACCGGCTCGATGAGCGAGAGCGTCCGTCAGCCGGACATGCTGCCCGACCGCTACGAGAGCGGTACGGTGAACCTGCCCGGCATAGCGGGGCTGTACGCGGGGGTGAAGTTCGTGCGGACGCACCGGGCGGAAATCGAGGAATACGAGCTGGCGCTGTGCGACCGCCTGCGTGCGCGGCTGCGGGAGATTCCCGGCGTGCGCATCCTCTGCGACGATGGGCAGGCGCATATGGCGATTACGAGCATTGTCGTGCCGGGGCATGACGGCGGAGCGCTGGCGGATGCGCTCGACGCGGCAGATATTGCCGTGCGCGCGGGGCTTCACTGCGCGCCGACCGTCCATGCGTGGCTGGGAACGCTGCAAAGCGGCGCGATTCGCTTTTCGCCGGGGCTTTACAACACGGCGCAGGAGATGGACGACACGGCGCTGCTGCTGGCACGATTATTGCAAGTGTAAAAAAACCCCTGCACCGTTTGCGTGATGCAGGGATTTTTCTGAATATGCGGTGAAGCCGCTTACCAAGACAGCACTTCGTGACCCGTATCCGTCACCAGCACCATGATTTCCCACTGCGCCGACGGTTTGCCGTCTGCCGTGAAGATTTCCCATGTGTTGCCCGGATGCGTTCCAACCTCGTCCGTACCCATATTGACCATCGGCTCGATGGTGAAAATCATGCCGGGAGCAAGCGCCATTTCCGTGCCGCGCTTCGTGACGTAGCTGACCCACGGGTCTTCGTGGAACTCCAGCCCGCAGCCGTGGCCGCCGATTTCGCGCACGACGCGGTAGCCGTTCGCGCGGGCATGATCGTTGACCGCCTGCCCAACGTCACCCAAGAAGCCCCACGGCTTCACCTGCGCCAAGCCCAGTTCGACGCACTCCTTCGTCACTTGCACGAGCTTGCGGTTTTCGTCGCTGACGTCGCCGATGCAGTACATGCGGGAGGAATCGGAAAAATAGCCATTCAGGATGGTCGAGCAGTCCACATTGATGATGTCGCCGGATTTCAGCACAACGTTCTTCGACGGGAAGCCATGGCAGACCTGATCATTCACTGACGTGCAGACGCTGTACGGGTAGCCCTCATAGTTCAGCGGCGCGGGAATGCCGCCCATATCGCGCGTCATGGTGGACACGATGTCGTCGATTTCTGCCGTTGTCATGCCCTCATGAATTTGCTTTCCTATTTCGTCCAGCACGGCAATATTGATTTTGCAGCTTTCCTTGATTTTTTCAATCTGCTCCGGCGTTTTAATCATCTTATGCGTCGGAACGATGTGCCCCTGTGCCGCCAGCGATGCAATCTGCTGGTCAAACGCACAGTGGCAGCTCTTGTATTTGCGGCCGCTCCCGCACCAGCAGGGGTCGTTGCGTCCCGGCAGATGTGGAAACGAGAAGGCAGGGAAATTCATACACTTTCCTTTCTACGATGGCACTCAGCGGTGGTCGCCGAGGAAGAAAATCGCCAGCGTACCGGGGCCGGAGTGGGAGCCAATGACTGGGCCAACATACGTCACCAAGACGCCCGCAATGCCGGGGATTTCCGCCTTGATGATGTCCGCCAGCGCGTTCGCCTCATCCTCGCAATCGCCATGACTGATGAAAATCATCTGCCCTTCCGGGTTGACGATATGCTCCTTGACGCGGTTGGCAAGGATACGGATGCTGCGGCGGCGACCCGTCACCTTCTCCACAACTGCCAAATGACCTTCCTCATCAACGTGCATAATCGGCTTGATACGCACGAGCGAACCGACAACCGCGCTGGTTGCAGACAGGCGGCCGCCGCGATAGAGGAACATCAGGTCGTCGACGGTGAACCAGTGAATCAGGTGCTGAATATGCTCCTTGACCCACTTTGCGTTCTCCTCGATGGGCATGCCCTGTTCGCGGTTCTGCAGCGCATAATGCACCAGCAGACCCTCGCCTGCCGACGCGCATCGGCTGTCAATCACGATGATTTTCTGATTCGGGTACTTCGGCGCAAGTTCCTTCGCCGCGTCCGCTGCGGCGGCATAAGTGCCGGACAGTCCGCTGGAGAACGTAATGCAAAGGACATCTTGACCCTCGTCCAGCAGCTTCTGGAAGCATTCCTCCCATGTCGCGGTATTGACAGCGGATGTCTTAATCACCACGCCGCTGCGGAGCTGACGATAAGTCTCCTTTTTCGCCACTTCCGACGTTCCCGGAACGGAGGAAACGCCATTGATCGTGCAGGAAAGCGACACGATGTGGAAATCATGCTGTGCTTCCACCCAAGACTGCGGCATGTCAGTGGAAGAATCCGTAACAATATAGTACATTTTTGTCCTCCTGATGTGCTTTGGGGGAGCAGCGCCGCCTGCAGGCAGCGTCCACCTTCGCTTGTCTCCGAATCAGGATGTGCAGATTTGGAAACAATGCAGCTCTGCGGTCGCGCAAAAAAGGAGACAGAGGCTCTCACCTCTGCCTCCTGCGCAGACACATCAAATAGAAAAGATGCTCCCAGAGTGACGATGCACTGCTTGCTTTTCACCCGCTGTTAAAGCAGGTAGGTGTCCTGCCGTCTGCATCTGCCTTCCCCTGGCGTTTTGCAACGGGGGCATGACATAGCCGAACATAGACCCGGACTCCATTTGTTGAAATGTGGGGAAAACCAGCGTGCTGTCAGACACCCCAGGAGCATCTCCCCCTGCCTTTCATTATAAGCAGGAGGAATCGCCGTGTCAAGAGGATTTTGAAATCAAATCAAGCAAAATCGCAAACTTCCACGTTTAGAAAGAGAATGTTTGAAAATCAACAGTTTTCTGATGTGGATGATGTCTTCGCCATTCGCGGCTGCTTAGCGCTGCACGCGGCCCGTGCCGGAGCCCTTCATCAGGCTCTCGACCTCGGAAACGGAGACGCGGTTGTAGTCGCCCAGAATCGTGTGCTTCAGGCAGGATGCCGCCACAGCAAACTCCAGCGCGGTCTTTTCGTCCGCATAGGTGTTCAGGCCGTAAATCAGACCGCCGCCGAAGGAGTCGCCGCCGCCCACGCGGTCAACGATATCGGTGATGGCGTACTTGCGGGAGAGGAAGAAGTCCTTGCCGTTGTACAGGCAGGCAGACCAGTCGTTGTGGTTGGCAGACTTCGACTCACGCAGGGTAATCGCCACGCGCTTGATGTTCGGGTAGGTCTGCATTGCCAGAGACGCAATCGCCTTGTAGTTCTCGATGTTCAGCGCGCCGTCTTCCACGTCGCCCTGAGATTCCGCTTTCAGACCCAGAGACTTCTGGAAGTCTTCTTCGTTGGCGATAACGGTGTCAACGTACTTGACCAGCTCGGTCATGACTTCCTTGGCGTCCTTGCCGTACTTCCAGAGGTTCTTGCGGTAGTTCAGGTCGCAGGACACATGGATGCCCTTCGCCTTCGCCGCCTTCACCGCTTCCAGAGACAAATCCGCCGCGCCCTGAGAAATAGCAGGCGTGATGCCGGTCAGGTGGAACCACGTCGCACCCTCAAACGCCTTATCCCAGTCGATGTCGCCGGGCTTGGCTTCCGCGATGGCAGAACCCGCGCGGTCATAGATGACCTTGGAGGGACGCTGCACAGCGCCAGTTTCCAGATAGTAGATGCCCATGCGGCCGTCCTTGCGGACAATCTTGGTGGTATCAACGCCGAAGCCGCGCAGTTCGCGGATGCAGGCATTGCCGACATCGTTGGTGGGCAGCACGGTCACGAACGCGGTTTCCATGCCGTAGTTCGCCAGAGAAACAGACACGTTCGCCTCGCCACCGCCGAAGGTCGCTTCAAGGGAGGGAGACTGGAACAGGCGCTCATACGCCGGGGACTTGAGGCGAAGCATGATTTCGCCGAACGTTACAACCTTAGCCATTGGATTTTTCCTCCTAATTTTATACTGGCAAATGATGCCTATGAATTACTTCTGCACCAGATGGAACGCGAAGCCGCCGATTTCGTCTTCCAGATAGATGGCGATCAGCTTGCCGTTCTTCACCACAGCGCTGTCCTCAATGAACTTGAAGCCACGCTGTTCCAGATGCCACTTCGCGCGCGGGACGCTGTTCGTACCGATAGCGATGTGACCGTTCGTGCCGCGGCCCTGCTTCTTCATCAGCTCGTAGCCCGTGCCGACAAAGTTGGAGGAGTTGCCTTCCTTGATGGGCCAGCCCATGAGTGCGGAAATCTTCTTCGCCGTCTCCATGGAGCTTTCCGCGTCGGGGCAGTTCAGGCCGATGTGGCGCACTTCAAAGCCGAGCATCTTGTCCACCGCAGAGCGGGTCAGGTCAGTGATGCGCTGCCAGTCCTTCGCAGCCACCGCGTCCTTCGGCACCATCCAGGAGCCGCCGCAGCAGAGAATCTTGTCGAACGCGAGGTAGTCGAGCATGTTATTCTCGTTGATGCCGCCCGTGGGCATGAACTTCATGTCCGGGTACACCGGCGCCATCGACTTGATGAGCTTCAAGCCGCCGACCGCTTCCGCCGGGAACAGCTTGACAGCCTTCAGGCCGTACTGAATCGCAATCTGCACATCAGACGGATTCGCCGTGCCGGGGCAGACAGGGATGCCCTTCTCCACGCAGTACTTCACCACGTCAGGAGACAGACCGGGGGACACAATCGCCGCCGCGCCAGCATTCACCGCACGGTCGACCTGCTCCGTCGTCAACACCGTGCCTGCGCACAGCAGCACATCGGGCATGGCTTCATGCACGCGACGGATGGCTTCTTCCGCAGCCGCCGTACGGAAAGTGATTTCCGCCACCGGCAGACCGCCGTCAGACAGCGCCTTGCACAGCGGCACAGCGTCGTCCGCATCATTAACAGCAATGACCGGCACGAGGCCAGCCAAAGACAGCTTCTCCAAAAATTCCATGACACATCGTCCTTTCTCTGTGGTCTTACGCGTGCTTGTAAGCGTTTACAAGCGGTCATGCGGATGAAGGAAGGCTCGCTTCCCTATCCACTTGACGCACACGAACTGAACCAGTATCATCATACAACGTTTTCTGTCTTCCGTCAAGGGAAAATGCAGCATTTTGCACATTTTTCGCGGAAAAAACGCGCAGACGGGGCGAAAGGGCGCGTCAGGAGCATCTTGCGAAATAACGCCAAGCATGGTATAATAAAATCAGCATGAAAAGAGCGTTCATGCTCTTTCACAGAGAGAGGGATGAGGGATGAGCCAAGTCATTTCGTTCAAATGTCCGTCGTGCGGCGGCTATTTGGTTTTCGACCCGGTCAAGCAGCGTTTCCAGTGCCCTTATTGCGGCGGCAGCTTTGCTGAAAATGAGCTGAAGGAACAGTCCGAGCAGCGACAGCAGGCGGCGGAACAAGCCCGCAGTGCGGAGCCCAATTCGGAGCTGCGTTCCTATCACTGCCAAATGTGCGGCGCGGAAATCGTGACCGATACGACGACCGCCGCAACCCGATGCTACTACTGCCACTCCCCCGTTGTGCTGAATGACCGTCTGACCGACGAGTTCCGCCCCGACGGCGTAATTCCTTTCAAGCTGGACAAAAAGGCGGCAGAGGCGGAGTTCAAATCGTTCATCAGCAAAAAGCGCTTCGTACAGCCGGATTTCTTCTCGCAGGCGCAGATGGAGGATTTTTCCGGTGTCTACTATCCCTACTGGTCGTGCGATATTTCCGGCGAAGGCTCGTTTGATGGCGAAGGCACCAACGTCTCTATCCGCAACGGCGCGAAGGAGACCGTCACCATCACGCGGATTTTCGCCGTCCACCGCGAAGGACGGCTGACGTTCCGGCAGATGATTCGCAAGGCGCTGACCAAGGCGGATGGCAAACTGTCCGACGGTATCCACCCCTATCAAATGGAGGACGTAAAGCCCTACGAATCGGGCTATTTGAGCGGCTTTCTGGCGGAAAAGCGCGATATTGAGCAGGACGCGGCGAAGCAGTCGATGGTGACGGAGGCGAAGGGATACGCCGAGCGCATGTTCACCAGCGTGGAGAACCCCTACAACACGCTGACGGGCCACACGAAATTCGAGCCGGATTCTGTCAAGACGAAATACCTGCTGCTGCCCGCATGGGTGCTGACCTACAAGCACCGCGCGGACGGCGAACCCTACTACTACATGATGAACGGGCAGACAGGGCGCATCTGCGGCAAACTGCCGATTAACAAGGGCAAGCTGTACGCGGTCGGCACGCTGATTGGCGGCATCGTGTTCGGGCTGCTGTGTCTGGGAGGTGCGATTCTGTGGTAAAGAAACTGACGTTGTGTCTCTTTTTGATGATGCTCATGCTGACCGTCGCCCTCGCGGACACGCAGGTGCAGGATGACGCGGGGTTGTTCACGGCGGACGAAATCGCCGAAATCAGCGCCATTTGCGACCGCATTGAAAGCGCGTATCAGGTGGATATGTTCGTGCTGACAAGCCAGGACGTGCCGAGTGGGCAGACGACGGCGTACGCGGACGACTACTTCGATTACAACGGTTTGGGGATGGGCGACGACCGCGCCGGGATGCTCTACCTCATCGACATGCACAACCGGCAGTGCTGGATCAGCACGCGCGGCGTGATGATTGACTACATCACGGATGAGCGCGAAGAGGGCATCCTCGACGCAGGCTGGGACGAGATGCTGGATAAGGAATACGGCCAGTCCGTCATCAAGGTGCTGAAGCAGACCGAGAAGTACCTGAAGCAAGGTCGCACAAGCGGTCAGTTCCGCTACGATGAAGTCACCCGCAGACGTCTGACCGAGCTCTATGAGCCGGAAAACACGCTGACGGGCATGGAAATTCTCATTGCGGCAATTGCGGGTCTGGCGGTCATGGGCATCTTCATTGCGTCCGTGAACGGAAAATACAACCTCAAGGGCAGCACCTATTCCTACGACCTGAACGGGTTGGCGAGCGTCAAACTCAGCCGGAATGACAGCCACTTCGTGCGCGAGCACGTCACCCGCGTCAAGCACCCTGACCCGCCGTCGTCCAGCCATGGCGGCAGCAGTCATGGCAGCGGCACGCATGTTTCATCCAGCGGCGCAACCCACGGTGGCGGAGGACGCAGCTTCTGATGCGCACCGCTCGAAAACAGCAATGCAGCAGGGTTCTGCGCAATACCTTCGGCGTCAGCGGCTTTCGCCCCGGTCAGGAGCAGGCGGCTGACGCCTTGCTTGACGGGCGGGATTTGCTCTGCATCCTGCCCACTGGCGCAGGCAAAAGCCTCTGCTGGCAGCTTCCAGCGCTAATGATGGATGAGTTGACCGTCGTCATTTCGCCGCTGATTGTCCTCATGCACGACCAAGTTCGCCACCTGCGGGAGAGGGGTATCCCCAGCGTCCATCTCGACAGCCTGATGACCCCCGCCGAGCGCGCCGACGCGCTGAATCAGCTCACGCGCGGTCAGGCAAAGATTGCTTTTCTTGCGCCGGAGCGGCTGAATCACCCGGAGATTCACGCGCTCTGCCGGCAGCGTCCTCCCGCGATGATTGTCGTGGACGAAGCGCACTGCGTGGTGCAATGGGGCGACGCGTTCCGCCCGTCGTATCAGCAGATTGGGCAGTTCGTCTCGTCGCTCCCCCGCCGCCCGGTGCTGTGCGCCATGACCGCAACCGCTGACAAGCAATTGCAGCGCGGCATTGTACAGTCGCTGGGGCTGCGGCATCCGAAGCGCATCGTCATGCCCGTAGAACGCCCAAATCTGCATTACAGCGTCCTGCCGACGGCACACGTCACAGACGCAATTCTCCGCGCGCTGCAAAAAATTCCGGGCAAAGCGGTTGTGTTCTGCCGACTGCGCGCGCGGACGGAATCACTGGCAGAGCGGCTGAACCGTGCCGGAATCCCCGCTGCGGCGTATCATGCGGGGCTAAATCGCGAAGAGCGCAGCCGCGTGGTACAGGCATACTTGTCCGGGCGCATCCGCGTCGTGACGGCGACATCCGCATTCGGCATGGGCGTGGATATTCCTGACATTCGGCTGATTCTGCACGATCACCTGCCGACGAACATGATTGACTATGTGCAGCAGTCAGGCCGAGCGGGGCGCGACGGAGAAACCGCCTATGCGCTGCTGCTCTTCTCCCCGGCGGATTTGCTCCGCTTTCACACGCGCTGCCAGCAGATTCGTGTGCAGCACAAACACCGCCCATTCACGCAGTACGCCTTGATTCAGCGCGAATGGCGACCGTACAGCCGCGTGCTGCGCTTCTGTCTGCAAGCGCCGTGCCTATCGCAGGGAATCTCCGCCGCATTCGGTCAGAAAAGCGCGCCCTGCGGGAACTGCTCGGCGTGCCGGAGCGGCGCAATCGACAAGGAAATCCCGAATATCCCGCGGATGGCAGTGCAGGAACTGTACTGCTGGATTTTGCAGCTGCATCGGGATGAATTGCATCGGCGAAATCCGCATCAAGAGCAGGCGACAAACGCACAGCTTCGCGAAATTGCGGAGACGATGCAGCTGCCGGAGAATCTGCCCGGACGCGAGACGTATTTCCCCTATCTGCGCGCGTTTTATACTATTTCCAGATGAAAAAGGCGCAAGCAGATGGCGCAGGTGAATCTGGAAATAGTATCCGTCTCATCCATAAAAGAACCCCCCGGTATCGTGTGCCTAATCAGGCTGATACCGGGGACTTTTCGTATTATTCCGCGGCTTTCACGGCTTCAAACGCCTGCTCCAAGTCCGCAATAATGTCGTCGATATGCTCCGTGCCGATGGACAGGCGAATCGTGTTCTGCGCAATGCCCTGATCCGCCAGTTCTTCGTCCGTCAGCTGAGAATGCGTCGTCGTTGCCGGGTGAATGACAAGGCTCTTCACGTCCGCGACGTTCGCCAGCAGAGAGAAAATTTTCAGGCTGTCGATAAACTTGTGCGCTTCCTTCTGCCCGCCCTTGATGTTGAAGGTGAAGATGGACGCGCCGCCGTTCGGGAAATACTTCTCGTACAGCGCATGGTCGGGGTGCTCCGGCAGAGACGGATGGTTCACATGCTCCACCTGCGGATGATGCGCAAGGTACGCCACGACCTTCTTCGTGTTCTCCGCGTGGCGTTCCAGACGCAAGGACAGCGTCTCCACGCCCTGCAGGAGCAGGAAGGCATTGAAGGGCGAAATCGTCGCGCCGGTGTCGCGCAGGAGAATCGCGCGGATGTAGGTGACGAACGCCGCTGGGCCGACCGCGTCTGCGAAGGAAACGCCGTGGTAACTCGGATTCGGATCAGCAATCGCCGGATAATGCCCGCTCGCCTTCCAGTCGAACTTGCCGGAATCGACGATAACACCACCGAGCGTCGTGCCGTGACCGCCGATGAACTTCGTCGCGGAATGCACAACGATGTCCGCGCCGTGCTCAATCGGGCAAATCAGGTAGGGCGTGCCGAACGTGTTGTCAATCACCAGCGGAAGGCTGTGCCGATGGGCGATTTCCGCAATTGCGTCAATGTCGGGAATATCGCTGTTCGGGTTGCCGAGGGTTTCCAGATAAATCGCGCGGGTGTTGCCCTGAATGGCGTTCTCGACCTCGGCGAGGTTGTGCGCATCCACGAACGTCGCGGTGATGCCGAAATGCGGCAGGGTGTGTTCGAGCAGGTTGTAACTGCCGCCGTAAATCGTCTTTTGCGCGACGATGTGGCCGCCATCCTGCGCCAGCGCCTGAATCGTGTAGTTAATCGCCGCCGCACCGGATGCCAGCGCAAGCGCCGCAACACCGCCTTCCAGCGCCGCAATGCGCTTTTCCAGCACATCCTGCGTGGAGTTGGTCAGTCGGCCATAGATATTGCCCGCATCTGCCAGACCGAAACGTGCGGCGGCATGGGCGGAGTTCTTAAAGACGTAGGACGTGGTCTGATAAATCGGGACAGCGCGGGAATCGGTCGCGGGATCGGGCTGTTCCTGCCCAACATGCAGCTGAAGGGTTTCAAACTTGTAATTGCTCATCGTGATGTCCTCTTGTCTTTTTATGTCGATTTATGTCGATAAGTTTTGAGGAACTAAGGATTTGACCAAAAAAATAACCGGGGCTTGTTCTTCGCAAACTCCCGGACAAATGGTCGATGTCAACGACGATATGCTTCGGCTGAGCGGTACGCAAAACGAAGCACCCGACCATACTGCTTTGTCCGGGAGCGTCGCATTCGATTGCCGCACAGTTCTCTCTGATAATTCCTGTTCAGCATCCTGCGCCACCTCCTTGCTTCGTGTTTGCTCAAATCCAACATCATCATACATGATATTCTCTACCATGTCAATAGGTTTTCTGTATTTTGCGTGTATTTTGGAATACAAGAAAAGCCGAAGCATTTCTGCCTCGGCTGATACGATTAGTCCAGATTCTCCGAATGGTGCTTGACGCGCAGACGGGTCAGCGCGCGCGCCAGCTGCGCCTGCGTTTCCAAATACTCGCGGCGGCTCTGCTTTTGCAGCAGGGCTTCGCGCGCCGCGTCCGCCTTCTGCTGATTGCGGATGCGGTCGATGTCCTCCGGCTTTTCCGCCGTCTCCACCAGCACCAGCACATGGTTGTCCTCAATCTTGATCATCCCATGCGACACGGCAGCCAGACGCGGCTTTTCGCCGGGAACGGTGTAGCTGAGTTCGCCGGGGCTGATGGCGGCAATGGCGTTGCTGTGGTGCGCCAGCACACCGCACTTGCCATCGGGCGTCGGCACAACCAGCGATTCGCATTCGCCCTCATAGAAGGCGGACGACGCGGAGAGGATATTGAGCTGAAACGTGTCCATCGCTTACTGCTCCTTCGCGGCTTTGGCTTTGACATCCTCAATCGTGCCGACGTTGAAGAAGGCGGATTCAGGATAATCGTCCATTTCGCCGGACAGAATCGCCTTGAAGCTGCGGATGGTGTCCTTCAGCGGGACATACACGCCCTTGATGCCTGTGAACTTCTCCGCAACGTGGAACGGCTGGGACAGGAAGCGCTGCACCTTGCGAGCGCGCGCAACCGTCAGACGATCCTCTTCGCTGAGTTCTTCGATGCCTAAGATGGCAATAATATCCTGCAAATCAGCGTATTTTTGTAGAATCTCCTGCACCGCACGCGCCGTTTCGTAGTGCTCCTGACCGACGATATCCGCCTCCAGAATACGGGAGGTGGATGCCAGCGGGTCAACGGCCGGGTAAATGCCCTGCTCGGAAATCTTACGGCTCAAAACAGTCGTAGCGTCCAGATGGGTGAACGTCTGCGCAGGGGCGGGGTCAGTCAAGTCATCAGCGGGAACGTAAACCGCCTGTACGGACGTGACAGAGCCGTTGCGTGTGGAGGTAATGCGCTCCTGCAGCTGCCCCATTTCGGTCGCCAGCGTCGGCTGATAGCCAACAGCGGACGGCATACGCCCCAGCAGGGTCGAAACCTCCGAACCCGCCTGCACAAAGCGGAAGATGTTGTCGATGAACAGCAGCACGTCCTTATGCTCCACGTCGCGGAAGTACTCCGACATCGTCAGCCCGGACAGCGCCACGCGCATACGCACGCCCGGCGCTTCGTTCATCTGTCCAAAGACCAGCGCCGTCTTGGAAATGACGCCGCTTTCCATCATCTCGTTCCACAAGTCGTTGCCCTCGCGGCTGCGTTCGCCAACGCCAGTGAAGATGGAATAGCCGCCATGCTCGGACGCAACGTTGGTAATCAGTTCCTGAATCAGAACCGTTTTGCCGACGCCAGCGCCGCCGAACAGGCCGATTTTGCCGCCCTTGGCATACGGCTCCAGCAGGTCAATGACCTTGATGCCGGTTTCCAGAATGCTCACGACCGGGCTTTGTTCGGCAAAGGATGGCGCTTGGCGGTGGATGCTCCATTTTTCGGTGGATGCCGGAAGCGCCTCGCCGCCGTCAATCGGTTCGCCCAGGACGTTGAACATGCGCCCCAAGGTCGCGTCGCCGACGGGAACACTGATGCCGCGTCCAGTCGCCTCCACCGTCATGCCGCGCGAAAGCCCTTCGCTGGGTGCCAGCATGATGCAGCGGACAGTATGTTCATCCATGTGCTGCGCCACTTCCATGGTGCGCACTTCGTCTTCCACTTGGACGCGCAGTGCTTCGCGAATCTTCGGCAGCTGTCCCTCCTGAAACTCACAGTCCACCACAGGGCCGGACACCTGCACGATTTTGCCATAGCTCAGCATGACTGCACCTTCTTTCTTTTCTGTGCCTTTGCGCCGGAGGATACCTCGGTAATCTCCTGCGTAATCGACGCCTGACGCACGCGGTTATACTGCACCGAGAGCGACGCAAGCATCTTGTCGGCATTTTCCCCGGCGGAGGACATAGCGGTCATGCGGGCGTTCTGTTCCGCGCAGAAGCTGTCCACCAGCGCGCTGTACACGAAACCCGTGATATAACTGCGGATGACGTTGTCCAGCACCGCCTCAACGCCGGGCGTAAACTCAAAGTGAACACTGCCCGGTGCGGCGACGGACGCGAAATCGCCCCGGTGAAAGGGCAGAAGGCGCGTGCTGGTCGCTTCGGCACTCAGGCTGTTCTTCATATCGGTATAGACAATGAACAATTTCTGGAACTCGCCATTGTCGTAGCGTTCCAGCAGGATATCGCAGATTTCGCGTGCGCGGTGCAGCGTCGGATTCTGCGCGGGATAGAGGAAGGACTTCTCAATCGGGATGCCCGCCTGCGCGAAATGCTGGCGGCCATATTCACCCACGACGAACAGCTCCGTCTCCGGATGCTCATGCAGCATTTCCCGCGCAATTTTCAGCACATTGTGGTTATACGCGCCCGCCATGCCCTTATCCGCCGTGATGACGAGGCAGGCGTACTCCCCTTCCAGCTTCGGCGCACCCGCCGGCGGATAGAAGTAACGGCTGTCCACGTCCGGGACGGTGCGGAAGATGCGCTTGATTTCGCCTTTGAGCGCGTCGAAGTACGGGCGGGTACGGTTCAGCTCGTTCTTCGCCTTACGCAGCTTCGTGGAGGAAATCAGGTACATGGCGTTGGTGATTTTCTGCGTATCCTTGATGCTGGCGATGCGGCTTTTGATTTCCTTTGCGCTCGGCATGGATTACTCCTTCCTGAAGCGCTCAGCGTTCGCGGCGAGATATTTCTCCGCGATGCGCAGAATCTCCTGCTTCATATCGTCCGTCAGCACCTTTTCGTCTTCCAGCGAACGGCAGAGGTCGGAATGTTCCTGCTCGAAGTGGTCAAGCAGCGCATCACGGAAGTCCGTCACATCCTTCACTGCCACCTTCGACAGTACATGCCCCATCGCACACACCAGCACAATGACCTGCTGGTGCATACTCAGCGGATGATACTGCTTCTGGCGGAGGATGCGCATCAGACCCTGCCCATAGTGCAGCTGTTCCTTCGTGCTGTCATCCAAATCGCTGGAGAACTGCGTAAATACTTCCATCTCGCGGTACTGCGCCAAGTCCAGGCGCAGGCTGCCGGTCGCTTTCTTCGTCGCCTTCGTCTGCGCCGCGCCGCCGACACGGGACACGGACAGACCGACATTGACTGCCGGGCGCTGACCCGCAAAGAACAGGTCGCTTTCGAGGAAAATCTGACCGTCGGTGATGGAAATGATGTTCGTCGGGATATACGCAGACACGTCGCCCGCCTGCGTCTCGACAATCGGGAGTGCGGTCATGCTGCCGCCGCCGAGCTTGTCGCTCAGGTGCGCCGAGCGCTCCAGCAGACGGGAATGCAGGTAGAACACGTCGCCCGGATATGCCTCGCGGCCCGGCGCGCGCTCCAGCAGCAGACTCATGGCACGGTAGGCAATGGCGTGCTTGGAGAGGTCGTCATAGACAATCAGCACATCGCGGCCCTTGTGCATGTAATATTCCGCCATCGCGCAGCCCGCGTAAGGCGCAATGTACTGCATGGTGTCCGCTTCGCCCGCCGTTGCGCTGACGACGACGCAGTAGTCCATTGCGTCGCGCTTGCGCAGGTTCTCCACCAGCTGGGCAACGCTCGATGCCTTCTGACCGATGGCAACGTACACGCAAATAACGTTCTTGCCCTTCTGATTCAGCATGGCGTCCAGCGCAATCGCCGTTTTGCCCGTCTGACGGTCGCCGATAATCAGTTCGCGCTGACCGCGGCCAATCGGGAACATGGCGTCGATGGACAGCAGACCTGTTTCCATCGGCGTATCAACACTTTGACGGTCGATGATGCCGGGCGCGGGTTCTTCCACTGGGCGATAGCCGTCCGCCGGAATCGCGTCTCCCCCGTCAATCGGGCGACCGAGCGCATCCACGACACGCCCCAAGAACGCGTCGCCCACGGGAACACCCGCGGTCTTGCCCGTGCGCGCAACCTTGCTGCCCGCGGAAATATCATCGGCATTGTCAAACAGGATGCAGCCCGTCTCGTTGCGGCGCAGATCCTGCACCATGCCTTTGATACCGTTGTCAAACATGAGGATTTCGCCATACGCGGCATGTTCCAGCCCCTCGACAACCGCAATGCCGTCGCCGATGGACTTGACCGTCCCGACTTCGCTGCTCTTGGCAAGCAGACGGAACTCGTCGATGCTGCTGCGCAGAAGCGGGATGATGTCCTTGCGCGTGTTCTTCGCCACAAGCTGCTCCACCTGCTGGCGGAATTGCTCCATGCGGCCCTTCGTGCTCCAGTCGTAGACCTCGCTCCCCACATGCAGCTGGAAGCCGCTCTTCAGCGACGCATCCTGCTGGATGGTCAACGCGACGTCTTCGCCATACTTTTTCTGGAGGAAGGCGCGGATGCCCTGCTCCTGATGCTCATCCGGCGGCGTGACGCAAAGCAGCGTGGCCGTCAGACGGCTCTGCTTCGTATCAGTCATGGTCATTCTCCTCCTGCGCAGCCTTCAGGAAGCTGTCATAGAGTGCCTTGTCGAACGCGGGGTCGTTTTCTTTGTCCATCAGCTTGCCCGTAGCGGACACAACCATCTGGGCAATGTCCTTCTTCGCGCCTTCGAGCATGGCATTGCGCTCCTGCTCGGCGGCACCGCGGGCATTCTTGAGCAGCTTGTCCGCGTCTGCCTGTGCGCGCTGCATCCGCTCCTGGCGCTGCCGGTCAGCTTCCTGCGCGGCAGCGGCGTTCTTCTGGCGGATTTCTTCATCCGCACCCGCCAGCTTCGCGTTATACTCCGCCAGCGTCGCTTCCGCCTGCGACTTCGCCTCCTGCGCCTGCTTCTCCAAATCAGCAAAGTGATCCTCGCGCTTCTTCATGAAGGCGACAACCGGCTTATACAGCAGCATGTACAGCCCGAACGCCAGAATCACGAAATTGAACATGTGCAGCAGAATCTGCTGGAAATTGATATTCAGCGGCATATCTTCACCTGACTGAACAGACGTTTATAGCCGTCTGTTCCCTTTCCTGCTCAAAGAAATTACAGAACGAAAACGACCAGAATCGCAACAATCAGAGCGTAAATGATAGCCGTTTCGATGAAGACCAGACCAATCATCAGGCTGCCGCGGATGCTGTCGGTCGCTTCGGGCTGACGGGAAATTGCCTCCGTCGCCTTGCCGATGGAAATGCCCATTGCAATAGCGCCTGCGCCAGCAGCCGCCGCAATCGCAATCGCGGCCGCAATCGCCTTCGCGGGAATCGCACTGTCAGTCGCTGGCGCAGCCGCTTCTTCAGCCAGCGCGGGGGCAAACACAGAGAGCATCAGCACAGCCATCAGAGCCAGAACGAGAACGCTTGCAAACTTCTTCATAATCAAAATCCTCCTCAAATCAATTCACCGCCGGAACAGCACCGGCGGGCTTCTTTTCCTTCTTCGCCTTTTTCTTCGGCGGTTCGCTGACCTCGCCGTAGTAGTTGGCGGTCAGCATGGTGAGAACGTAGGTCTGGATGAGCGCGTGCAGAATCGTGAACAGAACGCCCACAAGCACCGGCAGCACGAAGCTCAGAGAAATCGTGTAGTACACCAGTTCCGACACCAGCAGACCGCTCAGCAGCGCGCCGAAAAGTCGGAAGCTCATGGAGATGGGCAGGGAAAATTCTTTCAGCGTGAGCAGGATGCCGCGTCCGCCATTGCTGGCAATGCCGCCGGACATGATGACGCCGTAGGACATCAGACCCATCGCAATCGCCGCGTTGATGTCAGACAGCGGCGCAGGCAGGGACATTGACATGCCCTCCGTCGTCACGCTCTGAATGCCCAGCAGTTCAAAGAGCGTACCGACGGCGATGTACAGTCCCGCGCTGAATATGTACACGCCGAGGAACCCGTTGCGGTGCGGGCTGTACGACTTCGCCATATCCCGGAAGAACGAAACCAGCGCTTCCAGTGCGCTCTGCAGCTTGCCGGGAACGAGCTTGAAGTGCGGAATTGCGAAAATTCGCAGCAGCGCCGCCACAACCAGCAGCAGTCCCGTAACCACCCAGTCGGAAATGACCGACGGGTTCACCCTCATGCCCAGAAAAGCCATCTGGTTGTCTTCATGCAGCACGGCATCCTTCATGACTGCCTGAATGGACTCGGTTTTTTCTCCGCCTGGGTCAGTCAGAAAGATGGCTGCAAGCAAGGCCGCCAGCAGTACGATCATCACAAGGATGAGCCGTACACGGCTGTTTTTCTTCTCTTGCTTCATATTATACCTCGCTTCCGTGAGTTACTTTTGGGGAAACCATGCACATTATAGCACCGAGATTCGGAATTTGCAATACGGAAAAACGATTTCTTAGCGTAACCAGATTGGACAAATTCAACTGCGTCTGCATGCAGAAAAATCCGCCGCGGCAAGACTGTTTGCGGCGGCGGATTTCCTATTTATATTATCGTTTGTGAGCCGCGTTTTCCTTCAGTTCCTGATGTTCCTCTTTCAGCTCCTGCTTGAGCGTTCGGTCGATTTCCGCCGTTTCCTTACGGATAGCGCTGATGTCCTTTTCGATGAGCGGATTCTGCTCCAGATCCTCGCGGATGAACATCAGTGCAAAGGCTGCCAGCAGCAGCAGGCACGAAATCCAGATGGCATGTGCGCCGATGCGCCCTGCACTGACGCTGCCAATGCCCGCGCCCAGCGCAAAGAGCAGGATGATGCCGAAATAACGCAGCATCCGATCTTTCGCGTGCGATTCGTGCGTTTTGCTCCAAATGCAGAACGCCTCGACACCGCTGCGCAGGTCGCCAATGCACATCGTGCTGGCAAACGCATAGCCGTCCACCTTGCGGAACGCCTGCACCTGCATCGCGCAGGAGAACGACACGATGGCGTTCGCCAGCAGATTGCAGCTTTCGGGCAGGAAGCCGACAATCAGCAGCAGGAGCATTTCTCCCAGCACGACCAGCTGCCGCCAGTGCAGGCGCTGCATGGAGCGGAAGCGCTCGCGCATTCTCTCCGCCACCAGCACACCGAAGGCAAACGCACACAGCGGGATGAAGTAGTGCAGTACCATCCCCCACTGCCCGTCCATGATATGCGCGCTGAGCAGGACGATGTTGCCCGTCTGCGCGTTGGCGAACACTTTGCCGCGAAACAAGTAGGTATACGCATCCTGCAAGCCGCCGGACAAGGACAAAAAGACGGCTGTCAGGAAAGATTCCGACATTTGACCGTGATGCATTGTTTTCATACTAATTTCCTCTTTTCGGATGAAGGTGTGGCGCTTCATCACGCCTATTATAGCACCACTGTCAAGCGGCGGAACAAAAAAGCTGCCGCAAAAGTACGGCAGTTTGATGTTATTTGTTGCCTGATGTGACGGACGCAATCGCCTGCAGATACCCTTGCATGACCGCCTCAAACTCGAATTGCGGAATATACTGGCGGCAGTTCTGCGAATAGCGCCGCTGAATCTCCTCGCTGCCCAGAATACTGTCGATGGCTTCCGCCAGCGCGTCGGTATCCTCCGGGTCAACAATCAGCCCGTTTTCGCCTGGGTGTACGATGTCATACGCGCCGTCGGCATACTTCGACGCGACAATCGGCGTACCGGAGCAGAGCGCTTCCAGCAGCACCAGCCCGAAGCAGTCCTCGCGGGTCGGCAGAACAAACACGCTCGCCCGGCGATAGGCATCCGCCAGCGGCTCGCCAGACTGGAATCCCAGCCAGCGAATGTGCTGCGCAACGTGCGTTTCTTCCGCCATCGCCATCAATTTCGTCTTCTCCTCCACCTCGCCGTCGCCGACAATCAGCAGTTCAAACGGCTGATGCACTTTCGGCAGCGCGCGCAGGAGCAAATCCAGCCCTTTCAGGGGGATAATTCTGCCTACAAACAGCAGCGTATGCTGATTTTCGTGCTTTTCGGCATAGCGGAAGCGGGAAATATCCACCGTCAGCAGGCTAAGGAAGATTTTCCGCTCCGGCGCGCCCCAGTGCAGCAGCTTTTCCTTCGCTTTGGTGCTGCTGGCAATGCACGCATCGGCATGATGGATGATGATATGCCGCATGAGCTTCTGCACGCGCCCGATGTTCCGCTCCGAATGCAGTGTGCCGTCCGTGAGGTGGATGAATTTCCTGCCGTGGCGCTTGCACCAGAGCAATGCTTTCAGCGCGGATGGGTTGTACTCCCACGCAATCACCACATCCGGGTTGATGCGCGTGATTTCCCTCGTCAGGTGCTGCGGAATATGCAGGTAGTGCACATCCCCTTCACCCTTGCGCTTGATGATTTTGGATTCCAGAATCGTCGATTGCAGGAGTTTGCGCTCGTCAATCGTCCACTGGCGGTTGTCCTCATTGCGATTCGTGTAAATGACGAAAAACTCGTGCGTCTGCTGATGCGTCTGCATATAGTAGAACAAATCCACCCGATACGGCGCAGGGATATTCGTAATCAGAAGCACTTTACTCATCCGGCATCCTCCGCCTCCAGTAGTTTTGGCATTGCTTCCGTTTCGAGAGACAGCATATACCAATTTATGCGTTCACCATCCAGAAGCCGCACTGCCTCGCCACCGCGTAGGGGCTGTACGGATGGAACGGCGTAGTTTCGCGCTGCGGAACCTCCTCCACCTTGCCGTACAGTTCGGAGGTAGAAGCCTGATACACCTTGCAGCTTTTCGTCAGCCCGCACACGCGAACCGCTTCCAGCACGCGCAGAACACCCAAGGCATCCACGTCGCCCGAATATTCCGGCGCGTCGAAAGACACTTGCACATGACTCTGCGCCGCCAGATTGTAGATTTCGTCGGGCTTGATTTCGCCCACCAGCCGAATCAGGCCGGAAGAATCCGACAAGTCGCCGTCATGCAGGTGAATTGCCTTCTTCTCAATCAGGTGGTCAATGCGCGCCGTGTTGGAAATGGACGCACGGCGGACAATACCATGCACCTCATAGTCTTTTTCGAGCAGGAACTCCGCCAAATAGGAACCATCCTGACCGGTGATGCCGGTAATCAGCGCCTTCTTCGCCATCGTCTTGAAATTTCCTCTTTTCATCAGCTATTCTTGAAAATAGATACACTGCTATTATAAAGAAGTTGCTTTCAAAAAGTAAGGGGGTATAGAAACTATTGTCAGTATAATCTTGGATTTCACATCATTTGCACATGCTACCGAATGACACCTTTTTTTAGCAGGATGTTTGCGTACTGCGCGCTTTCGCCTGTCGCGACAATGCAGTACGCTTTTTTCGCGCGCTCGTAGTAGGCAAAGCGGTCGATTGTCTGGATTTTCGCGTCCGGCTCATAAGCCTTCAGCGTCGCGCGGTATTCGTCCCAAATCATCGGGACTGTCGGGTCGCCCGGCACAACCGACATCAGCACAAAATTGCTTTCATCATATTGATCCAGCGGGAACAGCGGCAGAATCGCGCGCAGCAGTTCCGCCGCGCCGATGCCATCCGCACGAACGACGCGCTGCCCCATGCTTTCTGCGGGGAAATTCGCGTCCGCCAGCACAATCTCGTCCCCATGCCCCATCTCGCACAGCACTTTCAGCAGTTCCGGCGAAATCAGCGGGGAAATACCCTTCAGCATGATCGTACCTCCTCAAACTAATGTGCAGTCCCACACGTCCACGCCGCAGTCCTGAAATGTATCATGCAGGCGCGCGTTCAGCTGCTCCCTCGTCACGCCGCGCTTGAGCAGCACCTGCAGGAATCCGCCGCCGCCCGCGCCGCAAATCATGCGCCCATCAATCAGGTCGTCAATCGCAAGAAAAATCTGGTCGATGCAGGTGTTGGTGCTGCCCGCGTCAATCGTCTTGGAAAGCTCCCAGTGGCGATTCAGCAGCTTCGCGAAGTCATCCACATGCCCGCGCTCCAGTTCAAACGCCATCATCACGGCGATTCGCTGAATTTCCTCCAGCGCGTACAGGCTGTCCGGCGCATTGCTGATGTAGCGGCCCACCACATCGCGCAGGAGATTCCGCGCAAGGCGGCGCTGGCCGGTATAAATCAGGGTGAAACGCGCGTTCAGTTCCGCCTTGGTGTCCTCCGACAGAGCGATATGGCGGACGTTCAGCTTCTGCTGAATGCCCGCGGGCGCGGTGATGAGCTTCAGTCCCGGCGTCATGCCGCCAACCTGATCCTGCCAGCCTCCGCCGGTGGACATAATCTGCTCGACGCACATGGCGTGCTCATACAAATCGTCCTCTGTGTGCGCCACGCCGAAATACTGGAAAAGCGCTTTGACGCACGCGCCTGCAAGAATGCTGCTCGTGCCCAGACCGCTGCCCTTCGGCACGCCGTGCATCTGCGTAGAGACGTACAGTCCGCCGATTTTCGCCGTAATATCCGTCAATTCGCCGCCCTCGTGCGGAATCACGCCGCAGGCAATCAGCGCTGCCTTGTGCAGCACAAACGGGTCGTAGGGATTGTGGCACTCCTGCAAGTCCGAAATTGCCGTGAATTCCCCGCGCGCGCCCATATCCGCGCTTTCCAGCACGACCATCGGCTTCGGCAGACGGCGCACATGCACCTCCACGGGATACTCGCCGCCCAGCAGAATCGCGGCATTGAGCACCGTTCCGCCCTTTTCGTTGCAGTACGGCGGCGTATCGCTCCAGCCGCCGCCCCAGTTGACCCGCAGCGGCAGACGCACCGCTGCTTCTTCTTCCACTGGCTGATGATGTGCGCAAAACCCCGTGCCGTGCGTTGCCGCGCCCGCAAGCACCATGCGCTGAATCTCCTCAAAAGCCCGCTTGATGTACGCCTCCCCTTCCTGCGAATCACCCAGTACTTTGCCGAGGCAGTAGAAGATTCGCATCCGTGTGAACACGTCTGCCGATGCCGCCTTTTCCACAATCAGGCGGCGCTGATAGGCGCTGATAGCAGCATCCTGAAAAATTTTCTTCGCTTCCTCGATTGTGCCGCCGCGGCGAATCACAGACAAGAAGCGCTCGACCTTCACGGCCTTGCGCAGGTGCGTCTCCCATTCCAGAATCGCCGCCGTGTCCGCGCTGTTGAACGAGCTGCACAGGCTGACACGCTCCGCCGATGCCCACGCGTCATAATCCCCCGCGCCCATTGCCAGCGCGTAGACATTCAGCGCCGCATCCACCGATTCCGCCATAGAATCGCCGACCGGGTAGATTTTCGCCTGCCACAGCGAATGGTCATCCCCATCCCACACGTTCCCGAACGCCGCCATTGAGCCGCCCAAGAACGTGCCTTCCTTCGGATTGTCCGCCACGCCGTAAATCCGCGTCACAAAGCGCCCGTCCGTCAACTTCAGGCTGTGCAGGACGACATTCGCCGGAATGTTCTTTCCGCTGATTGTCACATGCGAAAGCACCGTACCGCTGCCGATAATCGCGCCGCCAATCACATGACTGTCCTCCAGATAGCAATCGTCATGGATGCAGCAGCCCTCCTCCACCATCGCGTTATTCAGCGCATAATTCGCCGATGAGCAGCAGCCGGACACACACTTCTTCCAGTCCAAGAAGCTGTACGCCGACACGCCATCTGTCATCAGCGCGCGCAGTTCGTGCGTCGTGCCGAAGTGAATGAACGACGCGGGCGCCAGCCGCAGCAGACGCATCCGATACTTCCGCAGCACCTGCCAGACAGCGGTGCGGCAGGCGTGCAGCTCCTCTGTGAACGAGCCATCCGGCTTTTCGCGGTAGAACCGCTCCAAGGTCGAACGGCTTGCCAGCGGATAGAGGAAATCGCCATAGAAGGACAGCCGCGCGCGGTCATTCACAAAAACCGCAAACTTTGCAGGCGTATCCACCAGCGTATACAAATCCGCCAGCAAATCCGCGCTGAACAGCACCGCGCCGGTGTCAATATCCACCTTGCCCTGCGCATTGACCGCCCCCCGGCGCGTCAGCGTCTCTACCGTCTGCTTATGCAGGAACTCGCCAACATTGCCCTGTTCATCCATCTGGAACACGCCGTGGTTCTTGCCCGTTTCCACGTCCTCTTTGAAGGAAATCGCCGCCGCGCCGGATGCGGGCGCATCAATCTGCAGCGGATTGAATAGCAGCAGCACATCTCCCGACAGCACAAGCATCCCGTCCCGAATCCGCGATGGCACGCCGCTCATGCCAATGATGAACTCGTCAAACAGCGTCGAGCGCCTGCCGTTGGGCAGCTCACGCGGGACGGGCGAAAACAGCTTGCCGCACGCGCTGTACTGCGGCACGCGCTTGCTGTCCCCGCCTGAATGGATGCACAGAATGCGCTTGCCCGCAAATGTGCCTTCCTGCGTGCAGACATAACGAAGCACATTGAGCGTCGCGCCGCCGCTGCCCACGCGCAGCCCGTCCGGGTCGGGCAGAACGGCATAGTGCGTCCGCTCAGGCAGGAGGTTTTTCGCCCGGCGAATGGCAATCTGCTGACGATACGCATTCGCCTGCGCCTCGTTGGACGCGGTGAGTATGATATAATCCCAGACCGGGAAATCAGCCCTGTGCAGCGAGCGGCGGTAGTCCTCCCACGCGTCGAGATACGACTGACGCAGGAACAACGAATACGAATTGCCCATGGCGACTCCTTTTGCATTGCAGCAGCTTAGGGGGCAGGGTTGCGCCCCTGTAAATTATTGTACAACGCAGCACTGCAAAAATCAAGGGGTATTTTGGCGAATGTTGGGTAATGTTATGGAATGCTGGACGCAAAAAAACGGGAGACTGCGCAGGGCAATCTCCCAACAGGGTTTACTTCGCGTATACGTAATGGTAATAATTCTTCTTGGCGTACGTTTCCGCATACGAACCGGGCGTGACCACCCACACCAGTTTGTCCTTCTTGCAGCCGTCAAACGCTGTCGAATCAATTTTCGTGACCGAAGCCGGAATCGTGATGCGCGTCAAGGAAGTGCAATCCCAGAAAGCACGGAAATCAATGGTAGTCACCGTATCCGGAATCACGATTTCTTTCAGCGAAATGCAGCCGTAGAAGAAGTAATTGCTGATAGATTTCACGTTCTCTGGGAATACAAATTCCACCATATAGTTGCAGAAGCTCACACCAGAGCCGGGCAGGTACGTGAGGTATTTCGGGAATACAATCCGCGTTGCGCTTCGGCATCCGCCAAACACATGATTGCCCATTTTTACCACAGAATCCGGCACAATGATTTCCTTCAGCGAGTCGCAGCCGCTAAACGCTTCTTCCTCGATGGTCGTCACGCTGTCTGGAATCACAATTTCAGGCAGACCATAGCAATGCTTGAAAGCCGCTGTGCCAATCGTCTCCATTGTATCCGGCAGGGTGACATTTGCAAGGGCTTTGCATTCCCTAAATACTTCGTTTGGCAGCCGCGTCAGATTGCCGATTTTGCCGACCGTCACCAGCGATCTGCATTCCTCAAACGCATTCTTGCCAAGGCTGGTGATGGATTCAAGGCTGACCACCGTTTCCAGCGTGCCGCAGTAGCTGAACGCCTTCTCCCCAATGCTGGTGACATTCGACAAATCAAGCGACTTCAGCGAAGTGCAGGCGATGAACGCTTCCCTTCCGATTTCTGCCGCAACGCCATCCAAACCAAGCGTCTCCAGTTTGCGGCATTCTTCAAAGGCATTCGCGCCAATGTACGTCACATTCGGTGCTGCGCCGAACGTGGTCAGCGAAGTTGCATTCCGGAACGCTGAGTCGCCGATATACTCCAAGCTGGGCAGGTCGCCCACCGTCACCAGCGACCGATTGGACAGACCGGATGCGCCAATCCTCCGCAAGCGCGGCAGATTCGCAACTTCCGGGATGTTCGCGCTGTCCAGTGCGCTCGCGCCGATTTCTTCCAGCATCGGCAAATCACGCAGTCCGGTCACTTTCGGGCAGCCGCCGAACGCGTAGCCGCCGATAATGCGCAGGTGCTGCAAGCCATCCAGCGAAAGCACTAACTTCTGGTCGGATATAAACGCGCCGCCGCCGATTTCCTCTATCGCGTCCAGCGTGCCGATATTCACCAGCTCATCGCAGTTTGAAAACGCGCAAGCGCCGATGCGTTTCATCCGCTCAAACGTGCCGATATCCGTCAAATAGCCGCAGGAATAGAACGAGTACTCGCCGATTTCCGTCACTGTTTCCGGCAGCTTCACGGTTTCAATATAGTAACAGGATTGGAACACGCGGTCGGGAATGCGCGTCACTTTCGCCTGCCAGTCCACTTTCTTGATGCCGTCGCAGTCGTAGAACGCGCCTTCACCGACATTCAGCAGCTTTTCGCCAATTGTAACTTCTGTCAGTTTCTTGCACTGGCGGAAGGCGTACTCGCCGATTTCCGTCAACGTATCCGGCAGCAGCTCGGCGTTCCAGAGCGTACACTTGTCGAACGCGTAGCTGCCGACGCGCGTCAGGTTCGGCGGCAGGGGGCAGTTTTCCAGCTTCTTGCAGCCTGCAAAGGCAGAATCACCGATTTCCAGCAGCCCTTCCGGCACCGTGACCGTCACCAGTCCTTCGCAGTTCTCGAACATATGCGCCGAAATGCCCGTCAGCGACGCGGGCAGGGTGATTTCCGTCAGGCTGAGGCAGCGATAAAAAGCGCTTTCCCCCATTTCGGTGATGTTGTCGGACAGCTGCACCGTTTTCAAGCTCACGCAGCTGTCAAAGGCATGTGCGCCAATCTTGGTCACGCTCTCCGGAATCGTGATTTCCGTCAGATACCAGCAGTTTGCAAAGGCATAATCTCCGATTTCCGTCACGCCCTCCGGAATGCGGATTTCCCGCAGTTCCCCGTCGCCGTAAAACGCGTACTCCTCGATGCGGGAGACATTCGCCGGCAGGGTATACACCGTGCCTTCGGAGGATTGCACCGTCTCGGCAGCCGCCGCACCGCCGACCAGCACCAGCAGCGTCAGCACACCCGCCATTAGCTTCGTCGTTCTCATGAATTTCCACCCCTTCCTTCCATGATTATACGCCTTTTTACGAAAAAGTCAATTCTTTGGCGTAATTATTTACAATTGGCAAAAGCGAAAGAAGTACAATTGTACTTATGGAGTGTGTGTCTGTCCGTTTTCTTTCTATTCTATAACGGTGGATTCGTCATCCTGCCCCACTCGCTGTTGAAAATCCCCCGTAATTTTGCTATAATCATTCTCGGTATTTCTGCTGATTCAGGAGGACGCGGCATTGAGGCATGGCGGCAATGTTTGGGAAGGTCAGCCAGCGGATTGGCTGGACTTTTCCGCGAATCTGCGACCAGAGGGAACGCCCGCGTGGGTGATGGACACCATGCGTGCGGCGCTTTCGCAGGCGTGCTATTATCCTGACCGCGCGATGCGGGCGGCGCGTGCGGGGCTGGCGTTGTATCTCGGCGTGGACGAAAGCTGCGTGCTGCCGACGGCGGGCGGCGCGGCGGCGATTGACCTGACGCTCGGCGTTCGGCGCGGCGCGGTGCATGTGCAGCCGCCGACGTTCGGGGAATATGCGGAGCGGGCGAAGGCGCATGGGCGGCGGATGGCAGCAAATCAGGCGATTCAGGCGGATGACACGGTCGTTGTGTGTAATCCAAACAATCCGACAGGCACGCTGCTTTCTCCGAATGACGTGCTGCGGATGCATCGCGACGTGCGGAACAGCGGTGGTGAGCTGATTGTGGATGAGGCGTTCATCGACTATTGCACGGATGCGACGGTTCGCCACCATGTGCAGGATGGTTTGACAGTGGTTGGGTCGTTGACGAAGATTCTGTGCATTCCGGGCGTGCGGCTGGGGTACATCTGCGCCGTGCCGGAACAGATTGCACGCTTGCAGGAGCGGGCAGTTACATGGTCGCTGAACGTGCTGGCGTCGGCGGTTGCGGCGGAGCTGCCCCGTCATCAGGCGGAAATTGCGGCGGATGCACAGGCGAATCAGGCGCGGGCGGAGCGGTTCGCGCGGTGCTTGCAGGAGATGGGCGTGCGTGTGACAGCGGGGCGCGTACCGTTTCTGCTGGCTGATTTCGGGCGCGACATGACCACGGCTGTGCAGCACCTGCGGGCGCAGCGCATTTTGGTGCGAACGTGTGATTCGTTCGGCTTGCCCGCGAATTATCTGCGCTTGGCAGTGAAAACGGACGCGGAAAACGATTTACTGATGGCGGCACTTGATAAGGAGAATTTCGATGCGCGGTAAGAGTTTGATGGTGATGGGGACGGCGTCGTCCGTTGGCAAAAGCGTGCTGTGCAGCGCGTTTTTGCGCATCATGAAGCAGGATGGATACAAGGTTGCGCCGTTCAAAGCGCAAAACATGGCGTTAAATTCGTTCGTTACCAAGGACGGCTTGGAAATGGGGCGTGCGCAGGTGACGCAGGCGCAGGCGGCAGGCGTTGAACCGGATGTGCGCATGAATCCCGTGCTGCTCAAACCCACGAGCGATCGCCGCAGTCAGGTAATTGTGGACGGCAAAGCCATCGGCACAATGACTGCGATGGAGTATCACCGCTACAAGCCCGCCCTGCGCGAACGCATCAAGGCGACGTATGACGCGCTGGAATCCACCGTGGACTGCGTGGTCATCGAGGGGGCGGGCAGTCCGGCGGAAATCAACTTGCGCGCCGGGGACATCGTGAATATGTCAATGGCGGAATCCGCCGATGCGCCGGTGCTGCTGGTGGGCGACATCAACTTGGGCGGCGTGTTCGCGTCGCTGCTGGGCACGGTGATGCTGCTGACGGACGAGGAACGCGCCCGCGTGAAGGGCATCATCATCAACAAATTCCGTGGCGATGTGAAGATTCTTGAACCGGGACTCAAGATGCTGGAGGAGCGCATTCACATTCCCGTATTAGGCGTCGTGCCGTGGATGGACGTGGGGCTGGAGGATGAGGACAGCGTAACCGAACGTTTCAGCCGCATGATGGGTCAGGGTGATTTGGACGTTGCCGTGGTGAAGCTGAAGCACATCTCCAACTTCACGGATTTCCAGTCCTTAGCGCTTCAGCCCGGCGTGAAGGTGCGCTATGCCCAGACCTCGAAGGAGGTCGAAAATGCCGACCTGATTGTCCTTCCCGGCACGAAAAACACCATCGAGGATTTGATTGACCTGCGCAACCGCGGCTTGGATGCCGCCATCATCCGCCACGCGCGCAAGGGCGGCATGGTCATCGGCGTGTGCGGCGGATACCAGATGCTGGGTAGAAAGCTGCACGACCCTGACCATGTGGAATCGCGCGTGCCGGAGCTGGCGGGTCTGGACTTGCTGGACATGGAGGTCACCTTCGCAAGGGAGAAGGAAACCGCGCAGGCCAGCGGCGTCGTCGATGCGTCCGGCTGGCTGGCATCATCGAACGGCATTCTGGTGGACGGCTACGAGATTCACGCTGGGCAAAATCAGTTCGGCGAAAAGGTGCTGCCGTGGTTGCGCATCGGCGATCGCGTGGACGGCGTGATGAACGAGCGCGGCAACGTGCTGGGCAGCTATCTGCACGGCTTGTTTGATGACGGGCAGCTGTTCGCCGCCATCGCCACGCACATCCGCAAAGAAAAAGGCATCGACACCGAAACGCAGGTCCCGATGACCCTCGATGAATACCGCGAGCGCGAGTTCGACCGCATTGCTGATATTGTCCGCGCGAGCGTCGATATGGACGCCATCTACCATATTGTACGGGGCGAGGTGTAAGCAATGAGCGATTGGATTTGGGCGCTAATATTCGGCTTCGTGCTGGATTTGCTGCTGGGCGACCCGGCATGGCTGTATCACCCGGTGTGCCTCATCGGCAAGTACATCGGCTGGATGGAAAAGAAGCTGCGGCGGCGCGGCGGCAATCTGCGGAAAAGCGCGGTGTTCCTGACCGCCTCCACCGTACTGCTGACGATGGCGGTCGTCGCGCTAATTTTGATGCTTTGCGGGCTGCTGGGGCGCATTCCCCTGCTGATTGCCATGGCTCTGCTGGACTGGATGGGCATTGCCATCACGAGTATGGCGAAGGAAGCGCGCGGCGTGGAAAAAGCGCTGGGGCAGGGCGTTGCCGCTGGGCGGACGCAGGTGGCGCGGATTGTCGGGCGCGACACGCAGGAATTAAGTGAGGAAGAAATCATCAAAGCAACCGTCGAAACGGTGTCGGAGAACACGACGGACGGCGTAATTTCTCCCCTGCTGTACGCTGCCATCGGCGGGCCAATCCTCCTGTGGGGATTCAAAGCCGCCAGCACGTTGGATTCGATGGTTGGATACTTGGACGAGAAATACCGCGACATTGGCTGGTCGAGCGCAAAATTAGATGACGTGCTGAACTACATTCCGGCGCGTTTGACGGCGCTGCTGATGGTGATTGCTTCCTATTTGATAGGCTTGGACGGCAAAAACGCCTTTCGCATCGTCCGCCGCGACCACGCCAATCACAAAAGCCCCAACTGCGCGTGGAGCGAATCCGCGGCGGCGGGGGCGCTGCACATCCAACTCGGCGGGACACACAATTACTTCGGCAAACCCGTCGAAAAACCAACCATCGGCGACGCGGATCGGCCTGCCGAACGCGCGGATATCCGCCGTGCAAACCGTTTGTTGTATACAAGCAGTTCGCTGATGATGGTTTTGATTGTACTGATTGCCATTGTACGATGAGGTGAGCATATGCCGGAGCAAAACAAACATTACAACTTCTTTCAGAACAAGGAATGTGAATATTTTCCCTGCCACAAGGGCGTAAAGGAAGAGGATTTCAACTGCCTTTTCTGTTACTGCCCGCTGTACACGCTGGGCAAGCACTGCGGCGGCCACTGCACCTACACGGAATCAGGCATCAAAAGCTGCGAGCACTGTACTTTTCCGCACCAGAAGAAGAATTATGATGCGATTATCGCGCGCTTCCGCGAAATTGCCGCCGTCGCCGCGCGCTCGGACAGGGAGGACAAATGAACGCACAGGAACAGGCGCAGTTTCGGTGGAATCACGTCGCGAAGCCGCTGAATTCGCTGGGAAAGCTGGAACAGCTTGTCGTGCAGATCGCGGGGATTCAGCAGACGGCGGATGTTTGCATCAACAAGCGTTGCGCGCTGATTTGCTGCGGCGACCACGGCGTAGTGGCGGAGGGCGTGAGCCAATCCGGCAGCGAGGTAACGGCACTCGTGGCGCAGTCCATCGTCGCGGGCACGGCGAACATCAACCTGATGGCATCCGTCTCCGGAACGGACGTGTACGCGCTGGATTTCGGCATGGTGACGCCCGTCATGGGGACGGTAGACTGCCGCATCGCCGCCGGAACACGCAATATGGCGCGTGAACCCGCGATGACCCGCGCGCAGGCGGAACAGGCGGTTCAAGCGGGTATCGACGCGGTCGCCCGCATGAAAGCGCGTGGGTATCAGCTGATTGCCACGGGCGAAATGGGCATCGGGAACACAACCGCCTCCACCGCCATGGCGTGCGCGCTCCTGTGCTGTTCGCCGGAGGATATCACCGGGCGCGGCGCGGGTTTGTCGGACGCGGGCTTGCAGCGCAAAAAGGCTGCCATTCAGCGCGCCCTGAGCATCCATCGCCCGAATGCGGATGATGCGCTGGACGTGCTGGCGAAAGTCGGCGGATTCGAGATTGCCGGAATGGTCGGCATCTTTCTGGGCGGACTGCGCCATCATGTGCCGATTATCATCGACGGTGTGATTTCGGCAGTCGCGGCACTCACGGCAGTGCGCATCGACCCGGCGTCAAAATCCGCCATGCTCCCCTCGCACATGAGCCACGAGTCAGCTATGGTGCGCATCATGTCGGAATTGGGCATGTCCCCCATCATCCACGCTGATATGGCGCTGGGCGAAGGCACAGGCGCGGTGTCGCTGATTCCCCTGCTGGATATGGCGCTCAAGGTTTACCACGGGCCGCACACATTCGACGAATTGGGCATTTCGGCCTACGAGCCGCAGGAGGGTAAAGCATGATTGTGCTGGTCACGGGCGGCAGCGGCTGCGGCAAATCCACATGGGCGGAGAAGCTGGTCAGTGCGCTTCCAGCGGAAAAGCGCGTGTATATCGCGACCATGCAGGTGTACGACGAAGAATCCGTGCAGCGAGTGGCGCGGCATCGGGCACAGCGCGCGGACAAGGGCTTCACGACCATCGAGTGCGAAAAAGACCTTGCGTCGGCGGATGTACCCGAAGGCAGCGTCGTTTTGCTGGAAGATTTGGTCAACCTGATGGCGAACGAGATGTTTGGCGGCGGCGATACATCCCGCATCCTCCCGGCGCTAAACGCCCTCGCGTGCAAGTGCCAGCACCTGATTCTGGTCACGAACGACGTTTTTTCCGACGGCATCCATTATCCCGACTCCACGCAGGATTATCTTCGGCGGTTGGCGCGCATCAACGCAGAAGCCGCAAAAATGGCGGACTGCGTGGTCGAAGTCGTCTATTCCATCCCCGTCTGTGTGAAAGGAGCGCTCCCATGCGTGTAATCCGCTCGCTGTGCATTGCGTTTTCCACCTATTCGCGCATTCCCGTGCCGCAGGTGGCTTGGACAGACGAAAACCGCAAGTATTCGATGTGCTTTTTCCCGCTCATCGGCGCGGTAATTGGGCTGCTGCTGTGGGGCTGGCTGGCGCTGTGTGACGCGCTGGGCTTCGGAGCCTTGCTGCGCGGCGCGGTCGGGGCGCTGCTGCCGATTCTCGTCACCGGCGGCATCCACATGGACGGTTTCATGGACACCAGCGACGCACTGGCATCATGGCAATCGCCGGAAAAGCGGCTGGAAATCCTCAAGGACAGCCACGTCGGAGCATTCGCTGTGCTGGGCTGCGCGGGCTATCTGCTGCTGGACACAGCGCTGCTCAGCGAACTGCCGACGACCCTTGCGCCGATGATGATTGGCTGCTTCATGCTGTCGCGGGCGTGCAGCGCGTGGGCAATGTCCGCGTTCAGGAGTGCCCGCCCCAAGGGGATGCTCGATGCTTTTGCGCAGGCGGCACAGCGGCGGATGCTGACCATCAGCTGCACGGTGTACACCGTTCTCTGCGCAGTGCTATGGGCGATTGTCGGCGGATGGCTGGCGATTCCGTGCCTGTTAGCCGCGATTCTGTGCGTATGGTACTATCGGCACATGTCGTACAAACAGTTCGGCGGCATCACCGGCGACCTTGCGGGCTGGTTTCTGCAAATCACAGAACTCACACTGACGGCAGTCATTGTCATCGGAGGAAAGCTATTATGAAGCTGTACATTGGCGGCGTTTATCAAGGTCAGGAAGAACTCGCCCGCGCGGAGAATCCCGGACTTCCCTGCTATCCTGATTTTCACGAAGCCATCCGCCGCGCCGTCTTGGAGGCACATCAAGACCCGCGCGAATTTGCCCGGCAGTTCTGCGCCGCGCACCCGGACGCCATCGTCATCGCGAACGAAGTTGGCGCGGGCGTCGTGCCGATTGCAAAGGAAGAGCGCCTCTTCCGTGAGGCGGTCGGGCGCGCGCTGTGCATCGTCGCGCAGGAATCGGAAAGCGTCACGCGCTGCGTCTGCGGAATCGGGGTGCGCATCAAATGAAGTGGATTCTCATCCGCCACGGGCAGACGCAGGGCAACCGTGAGCGCCGCTACATCGGCTGCCGCACGGAGCCGCTGTGCCCCGAAGGAATTGCGCAATTGCAGAATCGGCACTATCCGCCCGTGTCGCGCGTGTTTGTCAGCCCCATGCGCCGCTGCGTGGAAACGGCGAATCTCCTCTACCCTGGCGTTCCGCAGACCATCATCGGCAGCTTCCGCGAGTGCGATTTTGGCGACTTTGAGAATAAAAATTACGCAGAACTAAACGGCCGCGCCGACTATCAGGCGTGGATTGACTCCGGCGGCGAGCTGCCCTTCCCGCATGGCGAAAGCAGGGCGCAGTTTGCCGCACGGTGTGTGACCGCATTCGAGCAGATTCGCCAGCAGAACGAGGACTGCGCGGTGGTGGCGCACGGCGGGACACTCATGGCGATTATGGAAAAGTTCGCTGTGCCAGAGGGCGGGTATTTTGACTTTCAAGTCGGGAATGGAGAAGGGTTTGTGATGGAGGAGGATGGGCGTTACGCGAGGATTGCAATCAAATAGAGGGGCAGCATGCGCTCCCCTCTTTCGGCATCACAAGATAGAAAGGCTGTCAGTTATCATGCATGAATGAAGCAAAAGCATGACTGAGCAGTGTTTCTTCGATCTTCTCAAGCAAATCAGGGATTACGCAGAAGAATGCAACGACTTCGCAAAAAATCATAAAAAAAGACATTTTCCCTCTTGACAGGGCGCTGGAAACATGCTATAATTAGTTCTGTTCGCAAGGTTGACCCCTTCGGCGAGAGTCGAGACCTTCGGAACATGACTGGGTGTAGCGCAGTTTGGTAGCGTGCTTGAATGGGGTTCAAGAGGCCGGAAGTTCGAATCTTCTCACCCAGACATCGAAGCGATTGAAAAATCGCTTCTTTTTTTGTACTTCGGGGCGGATTTTCGTCTATTATGGTTGAAATTCATGCCGTATAGCACATATTTTCGCAACTGATGCAGATTCGAGTGTATCCAGCTTCTTTCCCCTTTTCCTCCCCGAAAACCGCATTTTCGCCTATTTTCACGCCGTTTCAGGGGGCAATGGGGTTATAACGGGGTTATAAAATTTGCCCGGAATCCCTTGAAATCAGCCGCTTTCAGGGACATGCCGCTGTACCGACGGGGTTATAAAATTGCGGGAATTCGTCGGCGCGCGCTCATTCGGAAGCCGAATCCACTTCCATGCGGCTCAGATAGCCAATCATCTTCGCTGCATCCGTCCGCTCCTGCTCCTTGTCCAGCTTCGTGTAGATGGCGAGAATCATGTCGGCATCGGCGTGTCCCATCCAGCTTTGCAGCGTCTTGAGCGGCACTTGCGCGTAGTAGGCTCTTGTGCAGAACTCCACGCGGAAATCGTGGCAGCGGATGTTGATTTCCTTCCACGGCGGCAGCTTGCCCTCCGCCAAGAGCTGCTTCTGCTCGTTGGTTTTGCCGTACCAGCGCTTGTGGATGCCGTTGAGCTTCGTCTCCAAGAAGGTGATGTACGACTCGTACTTGCACGCGAAGGCGGACTGCGACATGATGCCGCCGTTCTCCTTGTGGCAAACCAGCCCGTGCCGCCCTTTCAGCGCCTCTTCCAGCGGAGGAAGCAGCGGCACAGTGCGGATGGCGGAAGCGGTTTTGCCCTTCGTGAGCTTCGGGCGATTGCCTTCGCTGAACGAAACAGCGCCGCGGACGGCAATGGTCTTTTTCTCGAAATCCACATCGCGGTCGATGTTCAGGTGGAGCATTTCTCCCCTGCGGAAGCCGGTGTAGAGCATCACCATCGCCGCCAGCCCGAAGTCGTGCTCCTGCCATGTACTGCGAATCAGCGCGCGTTCCCACGGCTCCAAGCAGCGGTGTCCGCCCGTTTTCTTGCATTTTGGACGCTGTACGCCCGCCATCGGATTGCGAATCAGCGCACCGTTGGACACTGCGTTGCGGAAGATGCCGTTCATGAGCGAGGCAAACTTGCTCACATAGGACGAGGAATAGCAGCTCAGCTTGTTGAAGATGGCCTGCAAGTCGTTCGCGTTGATGTCGCAGATGAACCGCTTCCGCGTGTGGTCGGCGGCAAAGCGAATCATGCTGGCGTACTGCTTCTGCAATGGCACGCTGCAATCGGAGCGGTAAATTTCCAGCCAGTTCAGCGCATAATCCAAAAAGGTAATTCCTTCGAGGTCGTGGCTGAGCCCCATTTGCTCTTTCTGCTTGTACGCATCGCGGGCTTTCATAGCTTCCGCCTGCGTTTTGCCGTAAAACTGCTTATCATGGTACTTCACCTTGAAGTAGCCGTCGGTACGTTGGGTTAATTTCTGACGAGGCATTGATGTTCCTCCTTATCAATCGCCCCGTGCTGTGTATGCTGATTCAATTGTCAAGGTGCTACGATGATCATAGCACACATCACAGCACGGGGCAAGTACATTTTGCGAAAAAATTCAGGTGACAGCAATCGGCGGCTGACCATCCAGCCAGCGCTGAAGGCCTTCCCGGTTGATGAGAATCCTGCTGCCGATGCTGAACGCGGGAAAGCCTGATTTTCGCACCAGTTTCCGCGCCGTGGGCAGGGAAATGTGCAGCTCGTCTGCCAGCTCCGCCATCGTCAGCGTCATTTTGGGGACTTTGTGCGCGGATTCCGCTTGATTTTCGTCCGCCCGATCGTCCGCCGGAACGCGATTGAACATTCTTTCACCTCCGAAATGGAGACGCAGGGCCATATCCGACATGCTGACACGCGGATGGTGAACCTTTTTCTGCGTCTTTTCTTTATTGAAACGATTTGTTTTGCTGATTTGGATATGTCCGGCATGTCAAGCCGCGAAACACCTTGCCGCAGCGGGGATTCCGCGACATATTCCCTGACATTCGGATGATAGGCAGCATGTCAGAAGGGTGGGATTCTCTCCCAACCATACTGCCGCCCGTACTTGGCGAACTTGCGGGCATTGCGGAACTTCTGCCACCCGCTGATTTCGCCGCTGGCAATCCCGCTGTCCACAATTTCGCGGATTTCGCGCGTTTCGTAATTCTTCGGCTCATCGAAAGGATGCTCCAAGCACTCCCGATAAATCTGCAAGGAACAGACCTTGTCCTGCTCGAACGTCTCGAACCATGCGTAGATGCGCCCCGCCAGCGTATCCTCCTGACAATAATCCTGCTGCTGTTTGCGCAAGGCGTCTTCATCCTCCTTGGACAGATGCGTGCTGTACGCGCCGGACTTGTACTGCACCATGATTTCCGCCCACAACTGCTCGAAATAGTGCCGGGACTCCGCCGGGTTGTCGAGAATATGGCAGTCGGCTTTCGACGCATCCACCGTCACCGGGAGAAAGCGCCGATTGCCGCTTCTGTCCAAAGGCAGGAAATCCATGCGGTTGGTCGTGCCGGCGAACACGCTCTGCCGGGGATGATCGCCGCCGTATCGGTCATATGCCATCCGCAGAAAATCCTTGTCGCGGCTGAGAAAAGACTTGATTTCCTCGATGCTTTTGGCGTTCGCCGTCGCGACCATCTCCGAAAGTTCGCAAATCCAATGACCGTTGAGCCGGTGGTAAATTTCCTTGTCGTCCAATTTGCTGACATCGTCCGTGAACCATTCCGGCTCCAGCGCCAGAAAGCGGATGAAGGTGGTTTTGCCAGCGCCCTGCCCGCCCACCAGCACCAGCATCAGCTCAAACTTGCAGCCGGGATGAAACACCCGGTTCACCGCGCCGAGCATGAATATGCGCAGGTACTTTTCGTTCGTGTCGCTCACTTCCGCGCCAAGGAAATGGTGCAGCGCCATCCGAACGCGCGGCACACCATCCCAGACGAGACGGTTCAGCCTGTCCCGCACCGGATGGAACGCCTGCGCGGTGGACACGATGTTCAGCGCCGGATAAATCAGCTTTTCCGACCGCAGCCCGTAGTGTTCTTCCAGATACAGCCGCAGGAACGCAACATCCATGTCGTCAATCATGTCGCTTTTCCGCGTCCACCAGACGGGGCGGGTCATCGACATGCGCTCCTTGAACAGATTTCTGCGGATGTTTCCGGCAAAAACCGGATCATGGGTCAGCGCCGTGACAAAGTTTTGCAGCGTATTGCGCACTTCGCCGCCAGCTGTGTGGGTCAACTTGGCTTGTACAGATTGGTAGGCGGCGGCCATCTGGTCGTCCGGCATCGGCAGCAACCAGTCGATTTCCGTGTTGTCGCTCATGTTCTCATCTCCTGCAATGGTTATCGCGCCCACGCATCGGGGCGCTTCTTCGGATAGGCATCATCCCGCAGTTTGGGGCGCAGCTTTTCCACCACGGCCGGGCGCGCCGTCTCCGCAATGCTGCATTTCATGATTTCGTGCATGGTGGGCGACAGCAGCCGTCGCCGCACGTCATCCGCCATAGACAGCAGCGCGCTGAACACATCCTCCCTCGCTTTGCCCAGCCACGTCTCCACCACGCCGATGAAGGGAGCGCCAAGCCCACTGCTGGGCGACTTTGCCGCTCGAATGGTGCGGTCAACACCCGCCGCCGCTTTGTCCAGCGCCGTTTTGCTCATGCTCTCGCTGACGGCGGTCACGGCTTTTTCGTAGCAAATGTCCGTGACCTGTTCAATCAGCAAATCCACATCGGACAGGCGGAACAGCTTCGCGTCCAGCTCGGCATCCTTCTCGGCAATCTGCGCGGTCAAGGTCTGAATTTGCTGTGCTTGCGCGGTCAGCTGCTTCTGCTGATTCCGGATGGTTTCCAGCTGCTTGGCAATGATGTAATCCAGCTTTTCCACATGATTCTTGCCGCCGTACTTTACCTGCTCCTCAATGTCCAAGCCGCGCGCCTTCGCGATTTCAATCAGCATCAGCCGATTCATCGCGTCGAAGGTGATTTTGCGGTTGTTGTAGCGTCCCGGCGGCTTGTCCGGCTGCGGCAGCGGAATGCCCATGAGCGCCAGCGCCTTTTCCTGCTTCGGCTCGACCTCGCCGTACTTGTTCACATAGTCGAAGCAGTGGCGCTCCTGAATGTGCACCGTCGTTTCGTCGCAGTGCATCGCCCAGTCCAGCATGTGGACGTGTTTGCCGTAGCGCTCCTCGAACTGCTGCTTGAACGCCTTGAAGATGTCCAGCAGCTGCTCTGGCGTCGCGCCGCTGCCCTCTTTGCCGAACTGGAAGATGGTTTCTTCCGGGCAGGTGCGCTTGTCGCGGCGAATCTGCTCTACGGTTCGGTTGCGCTCCGTGTGGCGGCGCTGGGCGTTGCGTGCGCACTGTCCGGCAACATAATCGGAATAATGCCGCTCGTAAAAGATTCGCTCGACTTCCTCAAAGGAAGGAACGTCGGTGCGCCTTTCGTCCGTGCGCATTCCATTCAGCCAGTCCCAATAGACGTTCTCCTGCGTTTTCGCCGGATGGATGTGTTCGGCGTGGGTTACGTCAAAATTGCGGTCATTGTGCTTGGTGGTGAACACACCGTTCTTTCCGGCACGGCCGTTGTGCCGGGTTGCTCTGATTTTGCTCGTATAGTACCTCCTTGCTTGCGGGCGGCGGGAGCGCAGCGACCGAGCCCCTCTGATTGCGGCAGAGACTACCCACTACAAAGTGACGCACAGCATCACTTTTATCGGTCGGCACGCCTCCCTGTGGGTCAAAGGCTTCGCCTCTGAACACTGACCAAAGCGCTCCGCCTCTGGACTCCGGCAGGTTTGCCGCCCGCTGGATGCTCATGCCCGCTGGTGCGCATTTGATGCTCTCGGATGCCATCCAAGTCTCTCCGCGCATCAGCAGAAAGAAATTTGGTGCGTTTCCGCATCAGCTGCCCATCATATCCAGCAGATTGTCGAGATCGGTCTCGTCCGGCGCGTTCGCGTCCTCCGATGTCTCTGCCGGTGTTTGCCCAGCACATCGAAGCAGGTTGAACACAGACGCGGATGATGCTGCCATCTCTTCGCGGACAATGCCGCGGATTTCCTCCCGCTGCTGATGATCGAAGCCGCCTTGCCGCGCTTGCCCATAGTGTGCATTGACCGCCGCCACGATAGCATCCGCATAGCGCAAGTGCTGTTCCTCCCGCACTTGACGCAGCAGCCGCAGCGCCTCCCGGTCGGCGGGTTTCTCCGCGTAGAGGCGAATCGTCGTGCGCAGAATCTCTTTCACCGCGCCCTCGCCTCACGCTGCAAACGCCGCTCCGCCAGATACTCGTAGCCCTTGGCGGAGGCGTGAATATCACCGATGATGGTCACGCGATTGGGGTCATACTGCCCGAAGTTGCGAATCAGGCAACCGCCGCCGCCCACAATCCACAGCCGCATCGTCTTGGGGTCATATTCATGCTCGCGCAGCTTGCGCATGATTTCCGCCGCATAGTCCGCCGCGGCTTCGCGGATGACCTGCACATATTCGGGCGCAGCATCCGCCGTGCCCTCGCGCATCACCTGCTCGATGGTCACGTCCGGCACGGTTCGTCCGCAGAGCCGCGTCAAGGCTTCTCGCGCCTTCAGCACGCACTGGTAAGTGCCGTACTTTTCCGTGAAGCACTGCTCCAGCACCGGCTTGCGGTCGTTAATCGCCATGACAATCATGGTGCCGTTGCCGATGTCGCACAGCATATTCGCCCCGGTGAATTTCCGCAGTTCGGAAATGACGGCGGAATACCCCTGCGCGTACACGTCCACGCCGACCAAATCAACATGGTAATCGATGCCGCGCCAGTTGAAATCTACATGCCGATTTTGCGACAGATAGGCACGGAACTGCTCTCGCTGGTCGCCGACCCACGTCAGCGGCAGTCCAACCGCCAGATGAACCGCCGCCGTCGTCAGCTGATTGCACCACAGCTCCTGCCCGATGCCCGCCAGCGTCAGCAGGTAGTGATCCTGATTGCCGACCTTATCGAGCGTGAACTCCCGATGCCCCGCACCGATGACGTAATACTTGCCATCGTACACCAGCACGTCCTGCGCGTGCGCCGGTTCAGCCTCGCAGCGAGTGACGCTCGCCGGGAAAATGCCGTTCGCCGTCTTGATGTTCCCGTAGCCGTTATCCAGCCCGATGATGTTGATTTTGCCGAATACTCTCATATGCTCCTCACTTTCTCCGCGTTTGCGGCAACAAAATAGACAGGCTGCGGGTGCAGTCTGCCTGCGAAAACCGTGGTCAGTCTGTGGCAGCCAAGGCGACCACCTCCTTTCAAAATGCACAGCAGGATGCAAAAAAGGCAGTCAGCATGACGCTGATTGCCTTGGTCGGTGACTGCGAACTTCCGACGATACTATCATAGCACAGGTTTATTTGCTAAAGCGTGCTATTTTGTGCTGTTTCGTCTTGTTTTGTGCTGTTCGCTGCTAATTTGTCCTGTTGGATGCTATGCGCTGCTGATTGTGGGCGCAGCGGGGGTGATGTGTTATCAAGTAGGTGGGCTGGTGGCGGGAGTGCTTGATAACACGATATAGTATAGCACAGATTTTTTTCTCAAACTTTCTCAAAGCTTCTCATTTCTTCTCAAACGTTCTCAAAGCTTCTCAACTTTTTGAGGGGGGTGGCGTTTTGAAGCTACGGATGACTGTTTCTGTAATTGTGGGGAACTTGGTTCATCATGTCTGGACAGTGCGTAATCGTTGAGATACTCAATTTTATGTTGCGGAAATAAAATATCTATGGTATACTGGAATAAGGTTTCAACCTTGTCATGGAGGTGTCTTTATGGCGATTTGCTATAAAAAGCTCTGGAAAATGCTGATTAACCGCGACATGCAGAAGAAAGACCTTCGCATGGCCGCTGGACTCAGCACCAATGGCATCGCCAAGCTCGGCAAGAATCAGAACGTTTTAACAGGAGTTCTCGGCAAAATCTGCAAAGCTCTGAACTGTGGCATCACAGATATTATGGAATTTGTAGATGCAGAGCCAGAGCAAGAAGCACATCACGCATAAGAAAGCAGGTACCGCTTATGGCAAGGCTTGAAGAACTATCAAACGGCAGTATCGTTGAAGGTTTGCTTTCGGGCGAAGCGGTGACGGTCGTGTCAACAAAGTGGTATGGTTCGTCCAGCATGGAGGTGTTCTACAAGACGAATCGAGGGTCAACGGGGTCGCAGATTCTTTATCGGGAGGATGAACCTTCCCTAACGGTTCTGGAAAAGAGCCTGCCGTGGAGTTTCGATGTTGGCGGCGATAAGCTGCGTCTCGTCTCAGAAGCCTATCGGATTCACCTCGCGCACCTGTTTGACCCATACCTTGCTGTGCATACATCAGCCATCGAGCCGCTGCCGCACCAGATTTCCGCTGTCTATGAAGAAATGCTGCCGCGGCTTCCGCTGCGGTATGTGCTGGCTGATGACCCTGGTGCTGGCAAAACCATCATGACAGGTTTGCTGCTGAAGGAACTGATTATCCGCGGGGATTTGAAGCGCTGCATGATTGTCTCGCCCGGAAATCTGGCAGAACAGTGGCAGGATGAGCTTTTTCAGAAGTTTCATCTGCGTTTTGAAATTCTCACGAATGATCGGCTGGAATCAGCAGTTACCGGGAATGTATTTACAGAAATGAACTTCTGTATTGCACGCCTTGACAAGCTGGCGCGAAATACGGAGTTACAGGAAAAGCTCAAAGTTACAGACTGGGACTTGATTGTCTGCGACGAGGCGCACAAGATGTCAGCCACCATGTGGGGCGGCGAAGTCAAGTACACCAAGCGCTACCAGTTGGGACGACTGCTTTCCAGCATCACGCGGCATTTTCTGCTGCTGACGGCGACGCCGCACAATGGCAAGGAAGAGGACTTCCAGCTGTTCATGTCGCTGGTTGACCCAGATCGCTTTGAGGGCGCTTGCCGGACAAGCAATCAGTCGATTGACGTCAACGATGTGATGCGCAGGCTGGTCAAGGAAGACCTGCTGAAATTCGACGGAACGCCGCTGTTCCCAGAGCGCATTGCGTACACAGTCAATTATGACCTATCCCCTATGGAGGCGCAGCTGTATACGAACGTAACAACTTACGTTCAGGAGGAGTTCAACCGCGCAGACCATCTGGACGGCACGCACAGAAGTTCCGTTGGCTTTGCCTTGACCATCTTGCAGCGCCGATTGGCTTCATCCCCGGAAGCCATCTACCAATCGCTGCATCGCAGACGTGAGCGACTTGAAACCCGATTGGCAGAGGAAAAGCTCGGAAAACGGGCGGCGGAGCTTCCTTGGCAGTTTGACTTGCCGGAAGATCCGGATGATCTGGACGAAATTCCTGCTGCTGACCTTGAAGCGGAGGAAGAACAGATTGCGGATCAGGCTTCCGCTTCCAAGACAATTACGGAACTGGAAGCCGAAATTACCACGCTGAAACGGCTGGAAGCAATGGCGAATGCCGTGCGCACGAGCGGAGCCGACAGGAAGTGGGATGAACTTTCCGCCATTCTGCAAGATGATGCGCTGATGTTTGACGGCAACGGTCAGCGGGAAAAGCTGATTATCTTCACCGAGCATCGCGACACGCTGAATTACCTCTGCTCGAAGATTCGGACGCTGCTGGGCAGAGAAGAAGCAGTCGTGACGATTCATGGCGGAATGCTGCGGGACGAGCGTCGAAAGGTGGAAACGCTGTTCAAGCAGGACAAGGATGTCCGCATTCTGATTGCGACAGACGCGGCGGGCGAAGGCATCAACCTCCAGCGCGCACACCTGATGGTCAATTACGACCTGCCGTGGAATCCCAATCGGCTGGAACAGCGATTCGGGCGCATCCACCGCATCGGGCAGACTGAGGTGTGTCATCTGTGGAATCTGGTTTCCAAGGAAACACGCGAGGGCGCTGTTTTCCAGCGGCTGTTTGAAAAGCTGGAAGAGGAACGCGCTGCGCTGGGTGGCAAGGTGTTCGACATTCTGGGCAAGACGAATTTCGACAACCGCTCACTTCGGGAACTGCTGATTGAGGCCATCCGCTACGGCAATGCGCCGGAAACCCGCGCAAAGCTGTATCAGGTGGTGGACAAGGCGCTGGACAAGGATGCGCTGCGGAAGCTGCTGGAAGAACGCGCATTGACCGAGGACACGATGGACGTCCACAAGGTAATGGCGATTCGCGAAGAAATGGAGCGCATGGAAGCGCACAAGCTGCAGCCGCACTTCATCGAAGCGTTCTTTATCGAAGCATTCACCGTCTTGGGCGGCATCATCCGCAAGCGCGAACCCGGCCGCTACGAAATCATCAGCGTTCCGTACAGGATTCGCTCCCGCGACCAGCTGATTGGCTTCGGCGTGCCGGTGGCATCCAAGTACGAGCGTGTCTGCTTTGACAAGCAATACTGCAACATGCAGGGGCTGCCCATTGCCGACCAGATTTGTCCGGGGCATCCGCTGCTGGAAGCGGTGATTGACCTCATCCGCGAACAGAATGCCGATGTGCTGAAACGCGGTGCGGTGCTGGTGGATGAAAACGACCCCAGCGAGAAAATCCGCCTGCTGTTCTACATTGAGGATGCCATCCAGGATGGACACGTCCTGCCCGACGGCAGCCGCCGGGTCATCAGCAAAACACTGCAATTTGTGGAAATGGACGAATCAGGGCAGGCGCGGAATGCAGGCTACGCACCGTATCTGGATTACTGCCCGGTGACGGAAGAAGAACAAGACGCGGTGCTGGCGTATGCGCACAAGCAGCCGTGGCTGGCGCAGAATCTCGAAGACATGGCGGTAGGCTATGCGGTGGCGAACATTGTGCCGAAGCATTACAGCGAGGTCAAGGCGCACCGCGTGAAGATGGCAGACAGAACTGCCCGCGCCGTCAAGGATCGTTTGACCTGCGAGATTCAGTATTGGGATTTGCGGGCAGCTGACTTGAAGGAAAAGGAAGCCGCCGGCAAAGGAAACGCCAAGCTGAACTCGACCAACGCCCAGCGCCGCGCGGATGACTTGCAGGCGCGAATGCAGCGCCGCTTGGCGGAGCTTGCACAGGAGAAGATGGTGTCGCCCTGTCCGCCGGTCATCGTTGGCGGCGCATTGATTGTGCCGATTGGACTGCTGAACCGGCTGATGGGCAGACCGAACGAGGGCAGCCTGTTCAGCGCGAACCGGGATGCCATCGAACGCGCCGCCATGCAAGCGGTGATGCAGCGGGAAACGCAGCGCGGATATGCGCCGCAAGATGTGTCTGCGGAGAATGTCGGGTATGACATTGAATCCGTGATTCCGGAGAACCAGCGCCACGGCGGGCCTTGCCTACGCTTTCTGGAAGTCAAGGGCAGGCAGAAGGGCGCAACGACTGTCACCGTGACCCGCAACGAAATTCTGACGGCGCTCAACAAGCCGGATGAGTTCATTCTGGCGCTGGTCGAAGTGGACGGCGCGCAAACGACAACCACCTACATCCGCAAGCCCTTCCGCAATCCGCCCGATTTGGGCGCTTGCAGCGTGAATTATGAAATTGCCGATTTGATGCGAAACGGCGAAATAGAAAAGTGAGGAAGCACACGATGCCCACGATAAAGAAACTCATCGAGGTTGCCCTTCCGCTGGAAGCCATCAACGCGGAATCCGCGCGGGAAAAATCCATCCGCCACGGTCATCCCAGCACGCTGCACTTATGGTGGTCAAGAAAACCAACAGCCACAGCAAGGGCTGTTATTTGGGGCTCTTTGGTGGATGATCCGTCCAACCATCCAGAGCAGTTTCCCACCCTTGAAACGCAGCAACAGGAACGTGAGCGGCTGTTTGGCATTCTGACGCGGCTGGTGAAATGGGAAAACAGCAATGACGAGGGCATTCTGGCGGAAGCCAAGGCGGAGATTATGAAGTCCACAAACGGCAATCCTCCTGCCTTGCTGGATCCTTTCGCGGGCGGCGGCGCGATTCCGCTGGAAGCACAGCGTTTGGGGCTGGAAGCGCACGCACACGACCTGAACCCCGTGGCGGTGATGATTAACAAGGCGATGATTGAGATTCCGCCGAAGTTTGCCGGACATGCGCCCGTGAACCCGGAAGCCCAGCGGCAGGGCGCTGCCAATCAGGGTTGGAAGGGTGCAGCTGGGCTGGCGGAGGATGTGCGTTATTACGGCGAATGGATGAAGCAGGAAGCCTGCAAGCGCATCGGGCATTTGTACCCCAAGGCGAAGCTGGAAGACGGCAGCGAAGCCACCGTGATTGCATGGATTTGGGCGCGAACGGTGAAGTGTCCGAACCCGGCGTGTGGATGCGAAATGCCGCTGATTAGTAGTTATTATATGTCAAAGAAAAAGGGAAAAGAAGCATATGTACTCCCTCACATTGCGGGAAATCATGTTTCTTTCTCTGTCGTGAATGGAAAACCCAAAAATTCAACAGAAGTCGAAGCAGGAACAAAAAATCGTAATGAAAAAGGAAGAGCCAGTAAGGCTGTTTTTTGCTGCCCGAAATGCAAAAGTGGCATTGTTCATGGTGAATATGCAGACAAAGAAGCAGAAAATGGGCGAATGAGCGTAACTCCTGTTTGCATAGTTGCAGAGGGACGTCAAGGACGTGCTTATCTTGATTTTTCCCAAAGTGCAGCTGAAAGCTTATTGTCCGAAGTGCGTAACTACTATGATAGCCATAAGCTCGACGAAGATGTACCCCACGCACAGTGCAGAGGTACATTTGCAAGCAATGCCCAAGGCAGATATTATGGCTTTCATGAATTCAAAGATTACTTCACCCCTCGCCAGCTCACTGCCCTAACCACCTTCTCCTCCCTCGTTTCAGAAGCCCAGCAGAAAGCCGAAGCGGATGCCGTGGCGGCGGGCGTGTTCAACGACCACATTGCGCTGTCTGAGGGCGGCGTTGGTGCGCGAGCCTATGGTGAAGCAGTGGGCATCTATTTAGCGTTTGTTGTCGATAAACTTGCAGATCGAAACTCTTCAACCTGCGGGTGGGATAACAGTCGTGATGGTATCCGAAACACGTTTGGATTACAGGCAATAACCATGACTTGGCAGTACGCAGAAAGCAATCCTTTTTGCTCCTCTTCTGGCTGTATATCCAACATGCTTGACTGGGTGGTCAAATGCGTTGCGAATTTTCCTGCCATAAGTCGGGGAAACTCGCGTCAGTTTGATGCTCAGAGTGATAATGGACTTCGAGAAATCATGATTTCAACAGATCCTCCATATTATGACAATATCGAATATGCAGATTTGTCTGATTTCTTTTACGTTTGGATGCGTCAAATGCTCAAAAATACTTACCCCACGCTTTTCCGCACCATGCTCGTACCTAAAACAGAAGAGCTGGTTGCTACGCCATATCGCTTTGGCGGTAGCACAGAGAAAGCACGGAACTTCTTTGAGGATGGTATGTTCAACACTTGCTGTCGACTCTATCAGTATGCAAGGGAAGATATTCCAGTCACTATCTATTACGCTTTTAAGCAGAGCGAGACGGACGAGATGGATTCTACAGCTTCCACCGGTTGGGAAACTATGCTCTCTGCTATTATTCGCGCGGGATTTGCCATCACAGGTACATGGCCTATTCGCACAGAAATGGTCAATCGTGGTGGAGCACAAGGAACCAACTCCCTCGCATCCAGCATCGTCCTCGTTTGCCGCAAGCGCGCCGAAACCGCAGGCAGCGTCACCCGCCGCGAGTTCATCAATGCCCTCCACCGGGAAATGCGCCCGGCGCTGGAAAAGCTGCAATCTGCCAACATCGCCCCTGTGGACTTGGCGCAGTCCGCCATCGGCCCCGGCATTGGCGTGTTCAGCCGCTACAAGAGCGTGCTGGAAGCCGACGGCAAGCCTATGAGCGTGCGCGCTGCGCTGCAGATCATCAATCAGGAGCTGGATGCCTTCTACAACGAACAGGAAGGCGAACTCGACCGCGAAAGCCGCTTCTGCGTGGAGCTGTTCAGCCAGTATGCGTTCAACAACATCAAGTTCGGCGATGCGGACATTCTCGCCCGCGCCAAGAACACCAGTGTGCAAGCGCTGGCGGAACACGGCGTGCTGATGGCAGCAAAGGGACAGGTGCGCCTGAAAACCCGCGACGAACTGCCTGAAAGCGTTGATACGCATGAATCCTGCACTTGGCTGCTGACCCAGCAGCTCGCCCGTGCGATGGAAGTCGGCGGCGTGAAGGCGTGCGCTGCCATTGTGCTGAACATTTTCGGCAGCAACGCCGAGGAAGCCAAGGCGCTGGCGTATCGCCTGTACACCATCTGCGAGCGCAAGAACTGGGCGCAGGAGGGCTACGCCTACAACAATCTGGTCGTGGCGTGGCCGGACATCCAGTCCGCGGCTGCGCAGATGCAGGCGGAAATCCCCGTGCAGATAAAGATGGAGTTACTGTAAGGATACGGAGGAGTAAAGTATGTCGAATCACGAAATCATCAGTCAGGCGCTGGGCATCATGCGCGAAACGCTGTCTGGCTATGTTTTACAGCAATTGCAGAGCATCCCGGAATACCGAATCAATGACGCATGGTGGAAATCAGGCGTCTTGTCATATATCCGCGATTCCCGCGATTATGAGCGTCTTGCCTATTTGGCAGACTATGCTGATCGTCAGGATGCGCTGGATGTGTCCAACTGCCTGAGCTTGATTATCAGTCACTGGCAAAACCTGTTCAAGCTGCGTCTGCCGAACACGGCGCGCTCTTGGGTCAGCGAGATTCTGGATGTTCGGAACAAATGGGCGCATTTCACCGGCACGGACTTCACAGACAAGGAAACTGCCCGCGCACTGGACACCATGTCGCTGTTGATGGGCAGCATTGATCAGGAGTCGCAGCAGAAATTGCAAGAGCTGTATCGCATGGTGGCATATGGCTCTGCGCAGGGGTCGATGGCATCCACTTCCAATGGTATGGATGCCGGCGCTGGCAAAAAGTCACTGGGTGTCATGCAGACTACGCCGATGGCTGGTCTCCCCTGCTGGCGCGATGTGATTGAGCCGCACCCCGACGTGGCGCAGGGGCGATACAAGAATGCCGAATTTGCCGCTGATTTGGCGCAAGTGGCTCGCGGAGAGGGCGCTTATGAGTACCGCGACCCGGTGGAGTTCTTCTCCCGCACCTATCTAACCGAAGGCATGAAAGGACTGCTGGTGCAAGCTATTCGCCGCGTCACCGGGAAGGACGGCGAGCCTGTCATTCAGCTGAAAACGGCGTTTGGCGGCGGCAAAACGCACAGTATGCTGGCGCTGTATCACTTGCTGCGCGGGCGTGCGTCTATCGTCAAGCTGCCTAACTTAAAACCCGTGCTGGAAGAAGCAGAAGTGGACAGTCTGCCGATTTGCCGTGTTGCCGTGCTGGTTGGTACAGCCCTTGAACCTGCCAAGAGCAAGCGTCCGGCGGATTTGCCTGGCGGCACCGTCAGCACGCTCTGGGGCGAAATGGCGTATCAGCTTGCCAAAGAAGCCGGCAACATGAAGCTCTACGATTATGTGAAGGAATCCGACAAAAAGGGCGTATCTCCCGGCAGCGAAACGCTCAAGAATCTGTTCGATAAATGCGGCCCCTGCGTCGTGCTGATTGATGAGCTTGTGGCATATGCGCGAAAGATTCGCGATCGGACGGATTTGCCCGCTGGTACTTTCGATGACTTGGTTGTCTTCGTGCAGGAAATCACGGAAGCAGCACGCGCATCCCAAAATACGCTTGTTGTTGCGTCTATTCCCGAATCCGATTATGAAATCACAGGCGAGGAAAGCCGCGAAGCCAGTTTTGGACAGCGAGCCTTGGCTGCCATTGAACATACGTTTGGGCGCATGGAATCCATCTGGAAGCCTGTTGCGGCAAACGAAGGCTTCGAGATTGTTCGCCGCCGTCTGTTCCTCAACTGCAAGGACGAAACAGCACGCGACAACGTCTGCCGTGAATTTAGCCGGATGTATCAGGAGAATGCCGCTGATTTCCCGACTGAAGCCAAGGAAGTGGACTACTATGAACGGATGCGTTCCTGCTATCCGATTCACCCGGAAATCTTCGACCGTCTCTATGAAGACTGGGCAACCATTGAGAAATTCCAGAAAACGCGCGGCGTTTTGCGCCTGATGGCCGCGGTCGTCCATGAACTTTGGATGCACCAAGACGGCGGACTTCTCATCATGCCCAGCTCGATTCCGCTGGATGTACCCAACATTCGTGACGAGCTAACCCGCCATGTGGGCGACAACTGGAATGCCATCGTTGACCATGAAGTGGACGGCAAAAACTCCATTCCATATCAAAAGGATGTGGAAGTTCCGCGCTTTTCCAAGGATATGGTTGCCCGCCGTGTTGCGCGTACCATTATGTTGGGCAGTGCCCCCAGCACTCGCAGCGACAGCATTCGCGGTCTGGAAACCTCTCGCATTCGCCTTGGTGCTGTGCAGCCGGGACAGAACATCGCTATCTTCAACGATGCCCTGAACACGCTTCAATCCTCTCTGACGTACCTTTACAGCAATCCTTCCAACGACCGCTTCTGGTTTGATACTCGTCCGACCTTGCGCAAGACGGTTGAAGACCGCGCCAGTCAGCGCTCCAACGAAGAAGTGGAAATGGAGATTGAACGTCGCCTCAAAACGATTCGCAAGGAGCGTCCGTTCGGTCGCTTGCACATTTGCCCGGAAACCTCCATGGATGTCAGCGACGAACAAGATGTGGGGCTTGTCATTCTGAAATACAACCAGACCTACAAGAGCAACAATCCCGCAGATTTAGCCATTCAGGCCGCCGAGAACATTCTGAATACGCGTGGTACATCTCCGCGCATCTATCGGAATATGCTGGCGTTCATCGCTCCTGACCAAAACACAATGAGTGCGCTTCGCGAAGAGGTCAAGCGCTTCCTCGCGTGGAAGTCCATTAAGGAAGACAGTATTGACTTGAACCTTGATGCAGCACAGAATCGAGAAACGGAAAACAACCTGAATCGAAGCAATCAGACGGTTGAATCTCGCATTATGGAAACGTACTGCCATCTGCTTGTTCCTTATATTGACCGAGCAATCGACTTGAAGACCATCATCTGGGATGAAATCAGCATTCGCGGCGGCAGTGACAGCATTGTTTCAAAGGCCGTCAGGAAGATGCAGCAGAATGAGCAGCTTATTACCCAATGGGCGCCTGCTTTGCTGAACATGCAGATGGAGAATCTTCTGTGGCAAAACCGCAATGAAATCAATGTTGGTGATCTGTGGAAGCTGCTCTGCACCTATTGCTATCTGCCGCGCCTTGCTTCCTTTGAGGTACTTCAGAATGCAATTCAGGCAGGTGTCAACTCCGAAGAATACTTTGCCTATGCGGACAGTGTGAGTGATGGCAAATACACTGCGTTGAAATACAACCAGTATGTAGGCTTTGTGGATCGCTCCGGCTATTTGGTAAAGCAGCTTGCTGCACTCAAACAAAAGGCGTCGGAGACACATGCTGCACAGCCGGTTTTATCGCAGTCATCGGTCATTGCTGACAATTTCGCCAACAGTGATGATGGGCAAAGCACACCTGCAAGCACCACGCAGACAGCAACAGCTGCGCCCGTTCAGCCGCCAAAGCCGCAGAATTGCCATTTCGAAATGCTGACGACACTTGATGCAACCCGTGTTGTCAAGAATGTAGGAAGCCTCATGGATGAGGTAATCAACCATCTGCTGCAAGTCGATGGGGCCACCGTTGAAATCAAGCTGTTAGTCGATGCTACCATGCCGGATGGAACACCCGTCACGACCGTTAGAACAGTCAATGAAAACTGCAAAACGCTTAAGGTTGAGAAATTTGGGTTTAATGATTGAGAAAATATCCGTTGAAATTGACGTCTGATAGAGTTTCGCTGCTGTTTGTTTAGTAAATAGCTATACATTTTGCAGATTATTATGGAAAGTAGGTGATTTCTATGGCAAGTGCAGCTGATATTCGAAAGATTAGTTGTTATGCAGTCCTAAGAAGTGGGCTATCAACGTATGACTATCTTGAGGCACACATGAGGCTTGTTTTACTTTTGATCTACAGAAAACAATACAGAACGATAGAGATACCTGATTTAGTCGATGATTTTGAATCCGAATTTGGATACAAAATTAATTATTATGCAATGCGTAGCATACTTGGCATTGCCCTATCAAAAGAGTACTTAACAAAAAAGAATTATTTCGGACGTTATCGCCCAACCAGCAAAATTCATGAATTCGCAAGCATGGAAGAAGAGATAATTGGCAGCGAGTCCAAGTATGCGCAGCTTGTTAGTGCATTTAAAGAATTTGTTCAAAGGAAAGGAGTCAATTATGATGATAAGAAAGCAAGTTCTATAATCATTGCTTATGTGGACGCTCAAAAGCTGGAGCATTTTTCTGGGCATATTGAAGCGCAGAATGCAGACGGAAAAATCGATTATTTATTCGGTTCATTTATCTTGTCTCTCAAGGAAAGCAAATCTCCACTTCTTGAGTATGTCACAGCTATTGTAACTGGCAGTATCCTTGCTGATTGTTTGACATTTCATGAAAACGAATTAACAACACTTCACTCTTTGGAAGAGGTCACTATTGTTTTTGATGCTCCACCGGTTTTTCTGATGCTCGGTATTGACACGGCAGGTAGAACGCAATATTACCAATCGCTTCTTGAAAGTACAAAACAAAAAGGTGCAAAATGTGCAATTTTCAAACATACATACGATGAAATGGCACATATTATTTCAAGTGCTGCCAAATGGATGGAAAATCCAGAATATGATCGTGCGAAGTCGTCAGAAACAATAGAATATTTCAGGAACCAGGGTGCAAGCCGGGATGATGTTGAAGAATATGGATACAACTTGAAGCAAAAAATAACCAATCTCGGTATTGATATTATTGACGCTGAATACTCTAAGGATAACTTTCGTTTCGTCATTGATGAAGGTGCAGTATATGATGCCATTACTAAATATTATCGCGAAACAAATCCATATTTTGATGAGGTGCTTCAACGAGCTACTATTGAAATTGATGTGAAGTCAATTTCTAAGATACACATATTACGTGCAGGGCAGCGTCCTGTTTATATTCCGGATTGCAATTACATTTTTGTGTCATCTAATTGTGCACTGTGCAAAATTGCGAATGAATACTATTCAAAGATAGACTATAAGAATACAACAATTCCATGCTTAATGACCGATGCTTTTTTCGGAACGTACTTGTGGCTCAGTGATCCGATACAAATTGTAAAAATGAATCAGGAGCAGATTATTTCAAATGCTATGCTTGCTTTTCAACCTAATACAAAGGTGTTGCACAAACTTAGCGCTACAATAAACAAACTAAGGGAAAGCGGAGAAATAACAAGTGAACAATGCTATGCTCTAAAGGGAAGTCGTCTTGTATCGGAAAAACTAATGGAAAAAACATTAGGGGATCCCGAGGCAATCTCTGATGCTACGCCATTAGAAATCCTTCAAGCAATACGCAATGATGGTAAGACTGAAGGCATCGCTGAGGGCGAGTCTCGGTTAGCAGATTTTAAGTTGAAAGCCGAGGCTGAAGCTGTATTATACAGAGAACAATATGAGCGAGAGAAGGCGACTATTAAGCAGAATGCAATAGAAGAGAAAATAAGGTTAATTAATATTACTTTGCCGGACAAAGTACGCCGAAGAGATGAACTATTGTTCAAACGGACTAAAGCAGAGCAAAGTCAAATACATGTTAGAAACTTGATAGTAATGTTAATGATTGGAATTACCGTAGTGTTTTTAGGCGGACTTTTGAGTCAAATTTTCGGACGCGACAATTCTACAGTTAGTCTATTTGCGAATGTATGCACCATTGTTCCTATTGTAATCTTTTTAATCAACCTTGCATTATCAATGATTACAACTCATTCATTTGATTTAAGCAGCTGGTTAAAATCTTTTCCTGAAAAATATTATAAGCACAAATGTACCAAGTTGGGTTTTACTAATGATGAATTGGTGAAACTAAATTCTGAAATTGAACAGTTAGAAGATGAGCTGAATAAGTATACAGAGCTATAAACGAGCAAATCTGAATAAATGCACAAAAACCGCGATTCTGCTGTAGCCTTTGGGTTATAAAAAAACGTGATAAATTGCGATTCGTGACCGAACAATTTTCTTATTTCGATGTGCCTTGTGCAGTTTTCACTATTTGCTCATTTATAGTACAGAGCAAAAGGCGGAATAGTGATTAGACCATAAATGCTTTTTAGTAGATCTCTATGCATATTATTCTATTATACTATTTCCGGATGAAAAGGCGCAAGCAGATGGCTCAGGTCAATCCGAAAATAGTATTAAACTATAAGCGAGCAGATTCCAAAAGGCAACCCAAAAAATAGAGGAATTTCCTCATGGCGGTAATAGAATGAAGATACTAACACCACTCAATTCTCCCCCACGAAAGGAGATGTCACATGAGTACATTGTAAAACGATTGGAAAAAATTTGTAATAGCCTCAACCAGCTTCGATTCAGAAAAATTCTTTCCGATGTTTACTTGGAGCACATAACGGCAACCATCCATTCGGTTTTCATGCCCGGCTATCATGGAAAGTTTTGGCGCAGAAAGGTTCCGAGACTATTGGTGCACTGCACACCTACCGCATCATCTATCCCAACCAGATTCGACAGCAGGCAAAAGCATTTGCCACTGTCATCCGCAAAGGTGATCCGAATGTCAGCCTCGCGACTGTTGGTCATCGCGTTTCTATGCGTATCGCCATGAGGGCAAAGTGAGCAACTGCGAAAAAGCGGTTGTTTTGCTGTGCTATTCGAAAAAGCCCTTTGGAAATCCCGATACACGGCGAGTATTCATCTCGACGCAGACGAATTTTTCCAAGCAGGAAATTCTTGAAATGTATGCAAAGCACTGGAGTATTGAGGCGTTTTTCAGAAGCTGCAAGCAGAAACTTGCCTTTGATAAATGCTATCTTCAGAAACAGCGAGACATCGAACAAATGTGGCTGATTCTTTCTGTTGTGCATTTCCTTTGCTACACTCTTCCGGATTACAGGGGCACTTTTGAAAAAGGCTTTTTCTATTTTGGAGAGCGCTTGCTGCGAGGGTAGGTGCCTGTGGCGGTGTTCAAAGAAAATCTTTGGACGAGTTCTGGAATTTGCTCATTCATAACATAGAACAAAATCAGCGTGTGCCGCCCAAATGCGCATGAAGACAAGTGCCAATGTCTCTACCGTGCCAACAGTGGCAGATATGGTCATAAGCACTTTTGCCTTTGGCAGATGTTCTGATTTTTTTCGGGTGAGCTATGCGCTACAACCGCAGAGCCTGTTCTGCATTAGCGGGGCTTGGGGCATTAGGGGCAAAATAATTCTGCTCGCCAATGCAACTTGCACGGATGATGCTATGCTACTATCATCCGCTGAATCTCTTCCAGCACTCAGAAAGAAGTCCATTGTGGCAAAAACGTTAGTTTCTTTCCTTTTCCTATAACAATCGTGCACTCTGTTTGCAAGGTGCAATAATTCCCAAATTCCTGAGATCTACCGCCTTTGTAACATTACCTATCGAATCTTCGATTATAGAAGATTCGAGATTAAGTCAAGGAAGCGTCGGAATGAGCACGTTTTTCAGATAGTCCAGAAAACGTTCGCCACTTGTTCCGCCGGGATACATGGTGTAGGTGATTTGACCGTTCAATCGGACAGGTGCCAGAACAGTTTGACTTGTCGGCACATTCAGCGGTGCGCTACCATGCACGTGCGCTTTCCAGATGGCTCGTCCGTACCTACATGTCATCCCGATGTTCACGCCACTTTCGTCCAGAAACACAAGTCTCCAATGTTCAATCGTCAATTTTAACTCTTTCCACCTGATACGTTTTGCCTGCACATCGGGGATGCTCCCGTTCTGTCGCCGAATGGCCGACTTTTTTCACGCGAAATCCCAATGCACAAACCACTCGACTCATAGTCGAAATGCTGACTTTCAATCCCAACTGCGCGCAGTTCTTCTAAACTGATGGTGCGATTTTTCGTAATGCATTGCGCAAGGCGTGCTTTATCCGCACTATTCAGCAGAGCTTTTCGACCGCGCTGCCACGTTTGCAGGTTAACGCTGTAAATGGTAAACTGTACTTGAGCCACTTAGGCAAAAAAGGGAACGAATACTTG
>ENA-OOYV01000106-OOYV01000106.1-human-gut-metagenome-genome-assembly--contig:-NODE-106-length-64270-cov-4.161800_pt1 | contig 64270 bp, 66 predicted proteins | sample MGYA00241704_ERZ501380 | MGnify/ENA primary metagenome ERZ501380 (study PRJEB25962, sample SAMEA2042984) | human gut metagenome | biome: human gut; feature: human-associated habitat; material: faeces...
ACAGACACCGTTTCTTATAAGCTGCTTTCGGCAACCGCTCTTCCGTTGATTGACAAGTCGTTCACAACTGTTTCTAATCACACTCTCTCCTCTCTACTCAAAAAAAGCCAACGCTAATGCCAACGCCAAAGCTTAACTATTGGCGTTTTTTAATTAATTACCCTCTAATGGTGTCACCTCTACCTCCATGTTGTAACGCCATCTTCCAAAGTAAAGATTCTCTCCTCTCCATTCAACTTCGCCGCGCTGGAAATCCACTGTCTCGCTTCTTGGGTATGTCTTTGCCGGGTAGAATTCTCCTGAATAATCATCGTTTACGATGAATCTGTAGCAGTCTATTCCTTTTGTAAAGAAGTGATATACATCGTTCTCCTGCTCTGTGAGAGTATTCTTTTTGCCTTTCTTCTTACCTTTTGCGGGATAAAGTTTGGCTTCATAGTACTCTCTCTTGGTAAGCCCAAAGGATTGGTCTACAGGAACCCAGCCTATACCTTCGAAATAGGCTGCCCCCCAGTCGTGCAGATTAAGGTCTCCGGGGTGAAGCATCCATCCGCTCTCCCATTTTGCAGGGATGCCTGCATATCTTGCCATTGTTACAAAGAGCAGTGTAACCTGTCCGCAATCTCCATGATGGTTGTTTATAACATACTGCGGAATGTTATATAATGTAGAGTACTCGCGTGCGCTTGCCCATGGGTAGGTCTTTGCTATGTAATCAAAGATCTTTACCGCTTTAAAGTATGGGTTGCTCTCATTGCCTACTATTGAGTCTGTGATTCTCTTTATGTCATCTGTAAAGATAACATGTGTCTTGCGCTCTGCCGTATACTTTTTGTATATTGCAGATGTTGTGTCGTACGGTTTTACATCTGTGAGCGGGTTGAATCTGTGAAACTCGTTGTAGGAGGTGTATGTTGCACTATAACTGAATGTTATTGCGCTGTCTTTTACAGCTGTTCCCTCCATATACAGACTCTTGTGGTCATATTTGTCGGGACTAATAATATAATTGGGCTGAGAGGTTGAAAGGAGCTTTATATTTCGCTGTCTGTTGTTGCTTCTTGGGTATGGCATCCATACTCTTATTGTCTCCCCTTCCGGTATTTCGTTGGGCTTTACCTTAATGGTATAGGTGTATTTAACCTGCTGAGGCAGAACATATATGCTGTCTGTATTGTAGGTGGCTTCTACAACTTTTGGCAGAAATTCAGACAGGTAGATGTCAAGGTCGTCGGACTGCCTGCCTTTAATGTCCTCTCTTACCTTTCCGGCCTGTTCATCTATCCTAAAGAGGTTGCGTACTGCGCTGTGGAAATAGCATTTTTTACCATCTATCGTCTTGCATTCTAGTGCTCCTGTGGATTCCCATTTTTGAAGGTCCTCTGCGGTGATGTTTGGAAAATACTCTTTAAGATCCTCCAATACAGACTCCTGAGTGCGATAGAAGTCTTTCTTTATCCTGTTCATTAAATCTAATTGGAACTCGGCCTCCCATCTGTCTGTGGGGGTTACATTCTCACAACTGATTATACTTCTCAACTGGCTCCCTGCAAGTGAGAAATCACCATTCTCTATCATCTGCCTTGTCTGCTGCAGCTGTACAGTGTGGTTCTGGGCATAAACAAAATGTCCACCTCCCAAAACAAGGAGTATGGACAATATTGCTGCCTTAATCTTTTTAGTTAAAGTTTCGGCGTTCATAAAAATATGTTGTTATTACTGTTTTACACGTTCTCCGTAGCTTCTGTCCTCGGTTTTAACACGGATCTTCTCGCCCTGATTAATGAAAAGCGGAACCATAATCTTTGCTCCTGTCTCAAGGGTAGCCTCTTTTAGTGCATTGGTAGAGGCTGTATCGCCCTTAACAGCAGGTTCTGTATAGGTAACTTCCAACTCAACGAACTGAGGTAGCTCGCATGTAAGGCATCTCTCCTCGTCTGCAAGGAACATCATCTCAACATTCTGTCCCTCTTTCATAAGGTCTGCATTGTCAACGAAGTCTGTCTCCAAATGAATCTGGTCAAAGGTCTCGCTGTGCATAAAGTTGTATCCTGTCTCATCCTTGTATAGGAACTGGTAAGGTCTTCTCTCAACGGTAATTGTCTCAATCTTCTCACCTGCATTGAAGGTGTTCTCCAAGATCTTGCCGTTCTCAAGGTTTCTGAATTTGGTCTTTACGAAGGCAGGACCTTTACCTGGTTTAACATGCTGGAAATAGATCAATTGGCAAGGTTTGCCGTTGTAAGTGAAAAATAAACCGTTTTTAAAATCTGCTGTTGTTGCCATATATTTAAATATTATTAATAATCTTATACATGAAGCTGCCAAAAAGGTAAAGTCTGCTTATTAACCTACTTCCCCAAACGGGAGGGTGAAGCTGTGCTCTGCTTAGCTACTCTTTGGGTGGCTTAATAGGGTGCAAAAATAATAAAATTTGTTAATTTTTTTATTCTGTTCCTATAATGTGGAGTTTTATCCCTGCGGAAAAGAATACTATATCTTTTAGTTTAAGGTAACTGTTGGTGCATTTTGAAACTATGTTGAGGTCGTTGGCGCTTAATTCATAGTAGAGACTTAAGTCTCTTATTCTCTTCTCTTTGGAGATGCTCCATGTGAGGCTTTCTCCAATGAATATGTTAAATCTTATACGTGTGGTAAAGCCGTAATAGTGTTTCATTGGGTATCTGGATGGTTCTCTAACCCAATATTTCTCTCCGTAAATCATTGTCATGTATAGCCCGCAGACAATAGGTTCAAATGACAGGTTTTTGTTTATCTGCAGACTGAATGGGGAATAGTTCTGTTTTAATGTGCAGGTGAGATGTGCCTTGTCTGCATATTTTTTTGGCAGAAAGCCTATCATGAAATCTGTTTCCCACTGCTCTTTACGGCCGTAATCCCATCCGCATCCTGCTGCAAAGACCCCCATGTCTCCTGCATACTGGAGTTTTACATGTGTTGGCACAACCTTTTTCCACCCTTCATAGCCTCTGTATGTTCTGTGGTCTCCATATCGTGTCCTTCTTGCCTCCCTCTTTGCTCTTGAAAGGCTGTCTGAAAGGCTGTCTGAAAGGTTAACTCTCTCAGATTTCGTTATGCCGGCGGCATTGAGAGGGTTGATTGTCGGGAAGCAGATTAGAATGAAAAGGGCTATAAACAGGCTTTTGTTAAAAATTGACAATCTCATGCGTATAGCCCTCCTCGTTGATACAAAACAATAAGTAACCCATTTTTTGGATATTAGCACACTCAAAATATACTGTTCCGTCGTTGAATTTGTCTTCGGCCGAAAATTGGTGGTCATGCCCGTTTACACAGAACTGAAGCCCGGGGAATTTGTTCACTCCATATTGGAACACCTTTGCTGCGTTGCTGTTGAATTGGTCCGAAAATGGTGCTGCGTGCATTGCAATAACTGTTTTCTCCGCATCCTTTGGGAAATTGATTATCTGTTTCTCTATAAAATCAAAGTCCGGAACGGGTACGTCATGCCCAAATTCGAGTGCATTTGTGTTAAGGCATATAAATCTTATGTTTCCGGATGTAAAGGCAAAGTTGAACTCTCCAAAGATTTTCTTGAAATTGAGGTCTCCCGATGCAAGGCAGTCGTGGTTGCCTATAATGCATACGTATGGGACTTTAAGTTTGTTGAGGATATCTCTCTGCCACTCAAACTCGTTGCGCATTCCAAAATCAGACAGGTCTCCGGTGTGCAGGACAAAATCTATGTCGTCTCTGCTGTTTATATTGTCTACCGCCATCTGTGTCTCATCGTACCAACGCTGGGTGTCGCTTATTACGGCAAATTTAATGCTTCTCTTTCCTGCGCACTGCTCCTCTATCTTCTTTATGTTTTTGGTGTTTATATCTTTTTCTCCCTTTACTCTTGTGTCGTACGGATGATACTCAATACATGATGCTAATATGCAACTGATGCAAAGGAGCATGGAAAGGTGCCGGCAAAATGAGCAAAATTTGTGGTCTATGCTATGGAACATTGTTGGTGTGTTATTTTTTTGCAAAAGTATTGCTTTGGGTTATAACAATCTTTGTCTGCAAGTGTTTATTGATGTTCCAAAAGTATTTATTTTTTATGGTTGAAAATAGATAATTTACTGTTGATGTTCCAAAATGCCTATTTAATGGGCTGTATTGCAGAAGTTGGATAAAAATAATTTGCATATATAGATTTTAAACCATATCTTTGCAGTCCAATTAGGGAATACATCGCGGAGTAGAGCAGTTGGTAGCTCGTCGGGCTCATAACCCGGAGGTCGTAGGTTCGAGTCCTGCCTCCGCTACTAGTAAAGACGTAGTGTGTGAAATACATTACGTCTTTTTTGTGCCTTTTGCGAAATAGATATCCGTGGTTAACCAAGAAGCCAATCTGCGATGTCAATGATTTGGACTCCCTCATACTGATAGGAATCGTGTCGAGTCCTGGCTAATACCATCTTCGGATATGCATCTGCTATTTTCAGCAGAGGCGTCACCTCCCGTGCGAATGTATCGGAATTTGAAATGTCGTCGGATACCTGAATATATAGTTTCTCGTTCTGCTTTAGGGCTACAAAGTCAATTTCCTTCTTGTAAAGGAAACCGGCATATAATTCATAACCCCGTCTCATAAGCTCAATTGCGACAATGTTCTCATAAACCCTCCCATAGTCTAGGTTCTTGGTTCCGAGTTTGGAATACTTGAACGCATGGTCCGCCATATAATACTTGTCTTGAGATGCGAGATACTTCTTTCCTCGAATGTCGAATCTACGTACTTTATAAAACGCGAAAGCATTGCACAGGTAATCAACATACTTTCCCACCGTCTTGTCGTTTGTCTTTGTTCCCTTTGCAATTAGAGAGTCGGCGATGTTTCTGACTGATGTTATGTTGGATGCGTTGTCCAAAAGAAAGTCGCAGACAGAATACAGAAGTTGGTCATTCCTAATCTTGTATTTCTGCTTGATATCCCTGACTATCAAAGTGTCAAATACCGTGCGGATATATTTGAATCTATCTTCAGGACTCTTGTAAAGGTACGAGCCCGACATGCCGCCCTCGCGTGAGTATCTGTCGAAAGCGTTATAAATGTCACTGTAGGCGTAGTAGGTACAAAACTCCTTGAACGAAAAAGGGTAAACCTCTATCTCATACGTTCGCCCCGTGAACAAAGTGGCGAGGTCGCTGCTTAATAGAAATGCATTGGAGCCGGTAATGTATATGTCGTATCTCCCGCATTCGTGAAGGCTGTTTATTGCTTTCTCAAAGCCGGAGCACATCTGTATCTCATCAATGCATACGATATTCTCCTTGTCAGAGACATATTGGCTATTCACGAAGTCATATAACTTATGATACTCCATCTGTCCTTCAAACTCCGTCAGATTAAAATTTAGATGAATGATGTTGCATTCCGGCGAAAGGCTTCTTCTGTTCTCAATGAAAGCTTCCATCAATTTGGATTTTCCCGAACGTCTTATGCCTGTAATTACCTTTATGTCAGGTGTTCCTGTCACATCAAGCATCTTTTTTAAGTAATCGCTTCTTTCTATGAGTTTCATGCTTGTAAATTATTTCTACTTCGCAAAGTTAATAAATTTTTGTTTTTGCGAAACATGGTATTGGGATGGAGTGGCAATTTGTGCTTAAAATTCCTCAATACTTTAAGGAATGCCAACGCCAAAGCATCTATACATTATAAACTAAAAAAAGGTATCTTTGCCAAATTATTTTTGCATTAATCACGTGATGTCAGCAATGGATAACAAAAGGATAATTATAGCTATAGACGGCTATTCATCAACTGGAAAGAGCAGTTTTGCAAAACAGATAGCGGCTGCCTTGGGCTATGTATATGTAGATACGGGAGCACTTTACAGAGCAGTAACCTATTTTGCATGGACCAACGGGTTCATAGACAGCAAGAACAGAGTAGACAAGACATGGCTTAAAAAGAACCTTAACAACATAAAGATATATTTCAAGACAGGTGATGATGGCAGATCTTACGTCTACCTTAACGGCAACAACTTGGGAGACTCAATAAGAACGTTGGAGATCTCAAAAAGGGTGAGCGTAATTGCAGCCTTGCCGTTTGTACGCGAGTACGTAGATGAAATTCTGCGCAGATACGGTATTGAAAAGGGGGTTGTAATGGATGGCAGGGACATTGGAACAGCCGTGTTCCCGCATGCCGAACTTAAGATCTTTATGACAGCCACCCCGCAGGTAAGGGCCATGCGCCGTTTTAAAGAGCTTAAAGAGAGCGGTCGCGAGGAGAGCATGGAGGATATTTTAACAAATCTTAAGGAGAGAGATTTCTTAGATGAAAACCGCGAGATGAATCCGCTTACAAAGGCAAAGGACGCTTTGCTGTTAGACAATAGCAATTTGACAATTGAACAGGAGCTTAACTGGATAGGAGAGTTGCTTGAGTCCCGTTTTGGGATAGTTATGAAGAGATAATATATGGCAGATATGGATTTACACAAGAGAATTGCCGTAATGGATTTGGGAACCAATGTGTTCAATCTTCTTATAGCAGATTTTCTTCCCGACAAATACTCTTTTGTAAAGGAGTTTAAATGTGCAGCCCGGCTTGGAGCAGGCGGTGGAATAAAGACCGGCAGGATTCTGCCTGTTGCATTTGGCAGCGCCAAAGAGGCTCTCTCCAAAATTATGCAGGTAATAAATGAGACAGGTGAGGTATCACTGATACATCCGTATGCAACCTCTGCTGTAAGAGACGCAGATAATTCGGCAGAATTTGTTACCGCAGTGAATGGGGAGTTTGGTATAAGCATAGATGTTATTCCCGGAGAAAGGGAAGCCGAGCTTATATTCAAAGGTATAAAGGCAAGCGGTGTGTTCTGCAACCTTAAAAATGGGGAGAATGCTCTGCTTATGGATATTGGCGGTGGAAGCAATGAGTTTGTAATAACAGATGGCCATTCTGTGCTGTATAAAAGGAGCTTTCCATTGGGAATGGCACGAATGAGAGAAAAATTCAACTATTCGGAGCCTATTGGCAAGGAGGTTGCAGAGGAGTTCGCCGGCTACTGTTACTCCCAATTGAACGAGCTGTGGCAGATGACAGAGAGATACAAGCCCGTTATACTTGTAGGCTCCTCCGGCTCGTTTGACACATTCAAGGACTATATATACAACTGCGGGTTAAAAGAGAAACCCTATGTTGAACTACCGTTGGATGAGCTTATGGCTATGAACAATGTAATGGTAAAATCTGTTGCAGCCGAGAGGATGAGAATGCCAGGTATGTCTCCTGTAAGGGTGGATTTTATAGTATTGTCGTCTCTCTTTACGCAACTTGTTATAAAACAGGTGAATCCAAAAGCGGTATATCAGTCGGGATATTCGCTTAAGGAGGGCGCTGTGGCAGAACTGTATGAGAAGTGGAGGGAGACCGGTTGTGTAGCAGATAACTTATTGTAACTTTTAAAAGACAGAGATATGAAGGTTCTTATTATAGATGATGAAAGAAGCATTAGAAACACATTAAAGGATATATTGGAGTTTGAGGGGCACGAAATCTCATTGGCTGCAGATGGAAAAGAGGGTTTGGAACTTGCCGCGGCAAATAATTTTGATGTGATTTTCTGCGACATAAAGATGCCCGGGATGGATGGTGTGGAGGTCTTGGAGAAGATGAATGAGAACGGGGTTGAATCCTCAATAGTAATGATCTCCGGGCATGGAACAATAGATACAGCGGTTGAGTGCATTAAAAAGGGGGCATTTGATTTTATCCAGAAACCTTTGGACCTTAACAGAATACTTATCACCCTTAAAAATGCCACAGATAAAACCACCCTTGTTAAGGAGACAAAGATTCTAAAGAAAAAGATTCCGGGTATTCAGGAGATTATAGGTGAGTCTGAGCCTATACAAAGAATAAAGGAGATGATAGACAGGGTGGCTGCAACAGATGCCAGGGTATTGATAACAGGTGCAAACGGCACGGGAAAGGAGCTTGTAGCAAGATGGCTGCATGAAAAAAGCAACAGAGCCAATATGCCGTTTATAGAGGTAAACTGTGCTGCTATTCCAAGTGAACTTATTGAATCTGAGTTATTTGGTCATGAAAAAGGGGCCTTTACATCTGCTGTGAAACAACACAAGGGAAAGTTTGAGCAGGCAGATGGCGGCACACTTTTCTTGGATGAAATAGGGGATATGAGCCTTAGTGCACAGGCAAAAGTATTGAGAGTTTTGCAGGAGAATAAACTTACAAGAGTAGGTTCTGACAAAGATATTAATGTTAAGGTAAGGGTTATTGCTGCAACAAACAAGAATCTGAGAGATGAGATAGACAAAGGTAATTTTAGGGAGGATCTCTATCACAGGTTAAGCGTAATATTAATCCACGTTCCGTCACTTGCGGAGAGAAGAGATGATATTCCGTTGCTCACAAACTATTTTATAAAGCAGATCTGCAACGAGAGCGGAATGCCAATGAGAAGTATCTCCCCCGATGCCCTTGAGGAGATGAAATCATACGCATGGACCGGCAATATACGTGAATTGAGGAATGTTGTTGAACGTCTTATAATTCTAAGCCGTGACAATATAATTACCAAAGCAGACGTACTTGCCTATACATCACCACAATTCAGGTAAATAAAAGAGTGTAAAAAACAATTTATTCGTAAAAGAGGGTAAATATCTGATTCCAAAATTTTTACGTTGCAAGTATAGATATATTGCGGTCGGTTTCCAAATGGATGCCGACCATTTTTTTTGTACAAACAGATAGCAGATGAGACAGGACGACGTTAAAAATTTGTGGATAAAAGCCAAAAACGATGACTTTATAGCTTTTGAAAAGATATACAGGTGCTATAATCTTTTACTAAGAAGGTATGCAAAAAACTATCTGCATGACAATCACCTTATAGATGAAGCTGTACAGGGGCTGTTTGTGGAGATATATGAAAAGAGAAAAAAACTTACAATCTCAAAAAATCTTCCTGCCTATCTGTGTGTACTTCTAAGACGCAGAATAGCAAATGAGTGCGAGAGGTCTAAGATGTATGTAAAAATAGATGAGAAAGACAATGATATGCTGTTGTTATCGGATTCCGAGACCATAGAGGGGTACATTGTATGCAATGAGCACAGCACAGAGCGCTACAATATGCTTAAAAGGACCGTAGAGAGCAAACTCTCAAAAAGACAGAGGGAGGTTTTAAAACTGCGCTTCTATGATGATTTGTCAAACAGTGAGATAGCCAAAAGATTGAGGGTAGATTACGGGACTGTAAGAAATACAATATCAAGAGCTTTGTCCAATATAAGAAGAGAATACAGAAATGAAGACAGGATAAGGATGTTTAATAACAATTAATAAGAAAGAGTTATGTCGTTTAGAGCAACATTAAAATTTAACCAAAAGGAGTATGACGTACTTGAATGTACCTATAGCCTTAAAAGGGATGTGGACTCAAAAGGTCGTCCGGCATCAAATATCTACGGAGGGCTTATAAAGGTCCGTATAGAATCTACAGATGATACTCAGATCTTAGAGAACATGATCAACCAGTTTAAACCTGTACAGGGAAGTGTTACATTCAACAAGGATGACGAGGAGGCCAAGCTCAAGGAGCTGATATGGGAGAACGGTTATGTGGTGGATTTTGAGGAGAGTATAAATGTGGTTGGGGCAACCCAGATGGAGATAAAATTTACAATATCGGCACAGGTAATAAAGATGGGAGGGGCGCAGTTTGAACAGAACTGGCCTAAATAGGGGATATGGCGATAATAGATTATGAGATAGGGGGGAACATTGTAAGTAATAGTGGCGGGGAGGCTGTGCTTAAGATCCCTTGTAACCGTACAATGTTGGTTGAACAGCTGTCGTTCAATGCACCGCAGGAGGCTGAGATAGTTTACGGAATAAAGAGCACCAAGGAGCTTTTTGAACACTTTAAGCCATTGGCAGACTTTACGTTCAAGATAGATTACGGAACCGGTGAAAAGGTGGTTAATGAGGAGATACCTTTTAATAAGATTGAGGATTTTCTTTCCGATAGATTATTGGCAAATTCCCCGGCTCTATCTGCTCTGCGGTGCAGGATAGAGTTTTACTCAATGTTGCTGCTCTATATAACATCCGGAGGAAGCATGGCAGATTATGGGAGAGATAAGATGCTGGAATTAAAAAAGATGATTGTCGGGATAAAAAATGAGATAAAAGACTATTATGGCTAAGACTATTTATGAACAGCTCAATAGCTTTCTGCCGGGGATGAAAAATATGGATCCTGGTAAGGCTATGCGTAAAAAGATGTTTCTGAACGATAATTCTACGATTGAACAGAAAAGGATGCTGCTTATGCAACTTGAATGTTTTGAGGAGATTATAGATTGTGCACTGCTTGATGGCGGTAATATGGAGGCGGTAAGGAGGCAGGCGCAAAAACGCTATACGGCTTCTGTTGAATCTCTTGGTAATAATATGCGGTATGCGTGTGAACGTATTTCATCGTTGGAGCGGTCGTATAGGAATGTGAATCTTTTTTTTGCAAATACCGGCAGGCAGAGGGCCGAGAATGTTACAATAGTCAATGCAGACAGAGAGGAGCTGCTTGTAGCAGAGAGGACAGAACTGTATGATCTTGTAAGAGATGAACTGTTGCGGAATTACGACAGGTTGGACCTTAGAGAGAACTATTCTCTCCTTGTGACAGGCGAGTATTTGGGGAGAAATGTAAACCTCGACAGGTGGATGAAGATAGCGCATGAGAGCAAGGTTATGCTCTGTACCAATTTTGCGGATCTTTCGGATTCTTTGGATGTTGTTGAGGTTTTTGAATCGCAGTGCCATAATGGCGGAGAGCTGTATAAGAGCAATTGCATAATGTGCAGTAACTGGATAGAGGAAAAAGGTGAGAGATTAAAAATGGGCTTGTCTCCTCTGCATCTCTCTCCGGCAATGGCGTTGGCAGGCTCTCTCTACAGCTCTCTTATTTCCCAACCGTCGGCAGGCAAGAGGTATGGGGCAATATGTAATGCGGATGAACTTGTTTACCCGCTTAAAAAGAGTGAGGTGTCTGTTATGGAGAGTCTTGGACTTGTGCCAATGGTAAAGGAGTTTGGGCGTATAATGGCTTTCTCTGCAAGAACGTTGTTTACAGGGGACAACCCCGGATTGAGGGTCTACTCGGTTGTAAGGGTTTTTGACTATATCTCAAAGGTGCTTATTGATTTTCTTAACAGGAGGGCATTCGAGAATTGGAGCTCTGCAACAGAGATGGAGCTTAGATCTCAGATAGTAAAGTTCTTGGACAGTGTTTCCGGAGCAGGGAGGCTTATTGAGAAGTTCAAGATAGTGAGGTTTGACAGGGCAGATGGAGATAAGGAGAAGATACTGCTCGATATAAACATAACTCCGTTCTTTCCGGCAAAAAGTTTCCTTATAAAATTGGATGGAATGAAGGATGAGGATGAGACAAAATGGAGAAGCGACTACAAGAGTTAGATAGAATTATTGAAATTGCATTAGATTGTAACAGAGGTGAGTGTGCAGCTGTTATGGGTTTTGGAGCCGGCCTTTCTTATTATATGTTTGACCTATCTGCCTGCTCGGCCTCTTCCCCTGCTGTTTTAGCTCGTTTTATTGAGGAACATGTGGCGGATTCTTTAGAGGTAATGTTGTGTAATTGTTTTAAAGTGAGGCTTTTGAATATAGAGTTTTATGAAAGTGGTGAAAAAGAGGTTGTGCGGATAATGAAAATTGTGTTTGAGGCGGAAAGCCGGGAGGGGAGAAGTTATAGATTGAGATATGAAAGAAGGATATTCTGATGATGATATTTACGAGAGACTTTTGGCGGGAGTGTATGATAATTCTCCAATTGGTAACGTACAGCTGAGATTTGTTGCAAAGGCATTCTCTCATGAGATAGTACTTCTTTGGAACGAAATGAATAAGCTGAAGGAGAAAATTTTTGATGCTCCGTATCTTGTCCCTCCGTCGTTGCTTGCTGCACCTGTAGCATATCAGATAAGATGCAGACCGCTATATGGAGCGGATTTGGGAGAATTGGACAGGGAGGATACTTTTGTGTCTGACAACGGAATGTCTTTTACGCTTGCAGAGCAGTGGCAAGGTACTGGCGATACGGTGATATTGGAAAATATAGCGTATTACAAGGAGAAGATTTACCTAAGCATGCAGCTCCCTATCTTTTCAATAAAGGTTTCTGCAAACAGGGTGTTGATGTGGATAAGGGTTCCGGGCCTAAAGGTAAAGAGGATATACGGGGGAGATAAAGCTCTTAAAGTTGAGGAGGTTATGAATGAACTTATAGACAGACTCTCTTTGTTGCCTGTAATAAAGGAGGGGCTTGATAACGATATCCTGTCGCCCCACTGCGAGCGGATAGTTGATGAATTGGCTTTTGTACGCAAGCGAATGGGTGCAGAGGATAATTATAAAGATAACAGCATTTTTTTTACGGTTGATTTTAAATGTAATGACATTGGAAACAGGAATTGTGACAACTTTTTGACGAGCGGGGCCGATGATGAAGGGAGGATTGTTGTGGTAGAATATGCCTTATGCTCAACCGGCAGGTTGGAGAGCGGCGAGATTCTTAAATGCAGTAGAGGCAACAATACAAATGGGGTTGTGTTGGAGGTGATGGACACCGTATGTTGCAGTTACAATGAGGCAGATTTTGGTGCAGCTTTTAGGTATGCGGCATCGTGGAGAAGAATCTGGTCTTTGACCGATATAAGAGATTCGTCACTGTCTCTGTTTCCTAATGTCTTAAAGGATGTGAAAGTTATAAAAGGTTCGTTTGTTAAACATAGAGCGGGTGCTGTTAGCGGTGTTATTGTAAAACTTTATATGAAGGAGATGATTGGTAGCAGTGAGAGAGAGTTTTGGAGAGGGAAAATAGAGGAGTTTCTTACCTCCAATTCTCCCGCTACATATAATTATATGGTGCTGATAGGATAAGTAATGTATGGAGTAAATGTTTTAATTCAATCTGCTTCCCGACAATACTTTAATGATTGGTGGTGTATATGATATTAATGTGATAATAGGATACAGGCAATGGATAGCGGGGTTATAGTAAACATAGATGATAAATGTTATTACTGTGAATATCTGCTGTGTAGAATGAGCTATATGGAGCATCACAGGTTTATGGCTGAATTTGTGGCAGACAGTTCAATTGCCCCAAACAGCTTATGCAGAAAACAGATAACCTTTATTGTGACAGACATAAACGGACACAACTACAATTTTGGAGGGGTTGTTATCTCTTCATCCTGCATTGAAAAGTATGGTATTCCATGCAGGGTAAAGATAGAGGGTGGAGCTCCAACTCTGCTTATGGATATGGAAAAGGGGAACAATTCATATACGGATACTACTGTTAGCGGAATAGTTGATGATGTCTTAAATAATTATGTGGATATTCTCAAATATAAATTGCAAGGTGCGGAATCCATTATAAAGATGTTTGAAAAAAGAGTTGGTTATCGTGCACGGTACAATGAAACGGAGTGGGCTTTTCTTATGCATCTGCTTAAAGAGAGTAATATTCCGGTCTGGTATTCTGGAAAGGAGCTGATTATAGGTTCTTCCTCAAATGGTGGCAAAAGCATAGAGCTATCTTTTCCCATAGATTTTCTCTATTATGAGCCTGTATATACAGATAAAGGGCTTGGTAGGTGTGTAATGGAACTACATAATCCTGTGTTACAGATAGGAGATAGCATAGTTGTGGAGAGTAAAGATGATGTCTCTCCAAAACTGAGGGTGATAGCAAAAACATTGACTTTTAAAGATAGAAGCTTAAAGGCTGTCTATGAAGCGGTTCCATCTAAAAAGGCCAATAATAATCTTTACAAAACAGGCAATATCTTATTTGCAGGATTTCAGGTAGGAAAGGTGATAAGAAATGATGACCCTAAATATTTAGGCAGGGTAATGGTACAATTGAAATGGCATAAGGAGGTTGATGAGAGCAAATCTACTAATTGGATAGATGTTATGAGACCTTATGCAGGCTTCTATTCGGGGGAGCTGCAGAATCGCGGGTTTTTCTTTATTCCTGAGGTTGGCGATAATGTGGTTGTATCATATTTTGAAAATGATATGAACAGACCTGTTGTTTGTTCCACTATTTACGCAGATGGGGCTGCCCGCTGGGATGATGATAGCAACAACATAAAGAGTTTTTCTACTAAAAGCGGGCACAGGATAGTTTTTGATGATTCGGATAACGGTGGTATAGAGATAAGCGACAGAGTAGGTAATATGATGAAAATGGAGAGTAATAGCGGTTCCATTACACTCTTATCGCCGCAAAGGATAACTGTTTCTGCAAAGGAGATAGAATTGTCAGGTAGTAAAGTTTGTGAAATGGAGTCTGAAGCTTTGGTTAAAATAAAAAGCGGTAAGGAGGTCTTTATTGCATCTGCAGGTGAAAATAAAATTACATCTGACAACAGCATAACTGTCATTGCAGAGGATGAGTTGGCCATAGAGTGTAAAGGGGAGCTTAGTATTGAACATAATACAGCCGGGCGTTGGTACGGAAGGGGTAAAATTGATATTAAGAGCGGTGAACGGGTTAACATTGCCAAAATATAATTAGATGATAATAGGAAGATATAATGAAAAAAAGCCTCCGGTAAAGGGGAAGAATCTGAATATAAGGGTTGCTCTCTTTTTTGACGGGACTGCCAATAACAGATATAATGTGTTGGAGGCAGACAGGAATATTTCAGTTGGAAACCTGTACGATCTGCTACGGTTGCAACACGGCAGCTACAGATTGCAGCAGAGTAATGTGGCAAGTATGGCTGAATTATATAGAACAGGAGATATAGATGGCTATGAGGTAAAGGTATTCTATGTAGAGGGTGTTGCAACGTCTCCAAGGCAGGTTGTCTACAAAGAGGGCGGGTTTGACTCTCTGCTTGGTTCTGCAACCGGAATGGGCCGTTGGGGCATATTGGCATGTGCAAAAAGAGGATACAGAATGATATTGAGAATGTTGAGAGATCTGCAAGGACGCTATTCATTAAGGACAAAAGTAACAATAGAGAACCTTAGATTGGATCTTTTTGGATTTAGCAGAGGTGCGGCGGCAGCAAGGGTTTTCTGTAACAAATTGCAAGATGATTATGGAGCGTTTAAGGGGGAAAGTTATACTGTAAAAAAGATACAGACAGAATTTATGGGGCTGTTTGACACAGTGACTGCATACGGTTTTTCCCCGTCTGCTTTTGTAAATGGCATTGGAAAACTTCCTTTAACTGCAAAACACCCATTGCTTACAGTTCACTTTGTTGCAGCCGATGAGATACGTGAGCTGTTTGCACTTACCAGAACCAAAAGTGCTCGTGCCGGATCAAAGGAGATAATTATCCCGGGATGCCATTCAGATGTAGGTGGAGGTTACAGAAATTATCGTTATGAGGATTATTTACACTGCGGAAAGAGTAATGAGGAGTTGGTAAAGGAGGGGTGGAAAAGAGCGATTGGCGATTCAGGCAGGGTGGTGAGGAACGAATTTGCACTGCTCGTTATGTCCTATATGGTTAGGCAGCTAAATGCTTACAGAAAGAGAAGTATGATAACGGTTGTACCAAATATTGCTTCGTTGCCGCCTCCTGTAAGGAATTTTAAGAAAATTCTGTTCAATATTGAGGCGAACCCTTTGTATCTTTTTAAATATGATGCGTGTATGTGTAGAAATACTATTGTGGAAAATAAAAATAATGCTCTTCACCTCTCAAAAGAGCTTAGTGAGTTGAGATACGGCTTTCTGCATCTTTCTGCATCGAGTAGGATTGGAATGAGAGCCTCTTCAAATGGTAAAAGAATAATAATATATGATATATAGATATGGACAATTGTAATGGATATGGGGTAGCACCAAGAATAAGCGCTCCGCAGCTCTATCCGGTAAGCATAGGTGGTGCAATAGTTAGGCAAAGCGGTGGTGATGATCACTTTATGAATAGCACAGTTTTCCTTAATGCCGGGATAGGTGTCTCTGCTATTCAAACCTCTACGGAGAGAAGGGTACTGCCATCTGCTGTAGAGATTGCATGGTTCTCTTTTACAGAAAAAAAGGCATTTTATGCAGAATGCAGACTTAATGAAAAATATATTGCAAGAATAATGAGCGATGGTTATAGGCTCGTGGATGGCTCAAAGGGGTACTATTCTCACTTTGATATAGCTCTGTTTCCAGGTGGCAGGGTAGCTTTTTATTTAAGTGGAGATGAGAGGATGAGACTTGTAGAGCAGCATAATGCCAATGATACAGATCTGCCTGTATCTGTTTTTGCACCGGATTCCGGATTTGAAGATTATGAAGAGTTTGCAGAGGCTTTTATACGAGGGGATGAATGTAGCGACAGTAGTAATGATGGTGATGCCGGTTGTGCAGATACCGGTGCCTGTGGTGATTTTAAAGATGAAACCAGGTCTGCATGGGTGGATAATCTTATGGAAAACGGGGTAGATTACTCTTTGATTGAACTTTATTTTAAAAGGTACACGTTTGGAATAGAGATAGAGTCTAAGGCGAATGGAGGTTGTCCCTCTGCCGGAGACTTGGATGGGATGGTTCTCTCTGTTGAATTTGCAAACGGAGAGTTTTTCAAATACAGGGGAAACGCTATTCCGTATGACGATTACGGTATAATAAAGTCTGTGTCGTTTGAGTATGAATTGGCAGACGGATCTGTGTTGTGTGATATATACTTTAATATAAAGGAGTTGGCAATGGCGTTGTCTTTGGCAGACGATAGTATCCAAAGTCAAATTCCAAGTCACAGTCTCGGCAATAGCAATAACAATAACAAAAGCAACAACAATAACAATAACAATAACAATACGCTGCATCTGAACTTTGATTATGCGCAATGCGCTGTCACTGCGCAACTTACAAATGGAAACTGCTGCTGCAATATTGAGAGATTAAGATACAGGGTTGCCGAATATAAAGATGGTAGAACAGTATTAAAGGGAGGAAATTGCTAATATGATTAGAGATGAAAGGGTTATAACTGAGGGTGATATGGCTCTCTGCAAAATGGGAACTATACCTGTAGAGATGGTATCAAAACATAACGATATTCTCTATTCAGATGGTATTAGGGTAATTTTAGACACTGAATTGGGAAATCCTTTCCGCCCCGGAGGGTTTGGTTTATGCCGTATTGTTCCCTCTGCACCAAAACCGTGTGCGCCTATGGTTTTAAAGTGGAGGGGAAGTAGTGGCAGATTTATGGTAAATAATGTTTGTAAACCGTTGACGGATAGGTGTAAAGGTATTTGCGCCTGTGGAGGTGGGGAATGTTTAAGTTTTATATGATGAATATGGCAGCATTTATTGCCGGCACAGCCTTGTATACTGTAGTTTATAGATACTCATTCAAGCGTAGGGTTATATTGTTTTTACTTGGTGTTGTTGCACTTAATATGATTGTTGCAATATTGGTAGTTATGGAAAAGGCAGACAGGCATATCTATCCGTTTTTGTGCACATTGCCGTTTTTGCTGCCTCACATCTTTATGGAACTTAAAAGCGAATTTGAACATCTGCCACCTAAAAAGAGAAAAACGGTGATTATAGGTCACTCAAAAGTGAATGCAGATAATCTGCCTCCTGAAAATTGCGAGTATGGACTGTTGGTTAGGCTTAAGTTGCAATTAGATAGCGGAAGAACAATTGTAATTAGATCCAAAGCGGGTGAAAACCTGCCGTTTTTACAATGGGTTAACAGAGTGCTTTACGATTATGTATTAAAATATCCGTACACCGTGGATGAGATAACTGATATACGGGGTAAGAAGATAGACTTCTATCATTACAGATTTCATCTTGTAAAATATATGATAGAGTCTCATAAAACGTTTAAAGAGAATAAATTAAAGAACAATAGCAGAATATATGGAAAACAGGTTGGTTAATTGGAAAGATGGAATGATGCTGAGTGCGGAGCATCTGTTTAAGACAGAGGACTACTTTCTTGAATATATTTCGAAATTGGGAGCAGCTGTACTAATGGCAAATAGTTATGGACTTGTGGCGAGACCTAATGAGGATCAATTGGTTACTGCCTATGAATCTAATAGTGGTGAGCTTTATCTGTCTGTATCCTCCATGTCTTATCTTACAGAGGCGGGGCATGTTATTCATATTCCGCATGGTGAGGCGCTTGATTATATCACTACAGGGTTGCCGTTGGCAAAAGCAGATGAGCGCTATGCTGTATTGGTTAATTTGCATCCCGACAAAAGATCTGAATTTGGAGAGGCAGATACAGACGAGCAACCACCGAGGGTGCCGTGGAGCAGGGTAAAACTCTCTGTGTCGCTGCACCCTTTTTCATCAATTAAGAGTGTTGGAGGTAAATCTGCCGTGGTTGGTGTAATACGGAAATTGTCGGGAAGCTGGGTGGTAGATAAAAATTATATTGCACCTGTCTGTAAGGTGAAATACAGCAGAGAGCTGTGCGAGAGACTGCAACAATTGCACAAGCATATTGACAGACTTATAGCCCTTTCAACTGCAATCATTGGCAAGATTCATTTAAGGGGTAGAGGTTACTCTCTGGCTGACAATATATTTAAGTTTGTCTCCCTGTTGCTTGCAGCATTGGAGGGGGGAAGATTTGCCATTATGGGAAAAATGTATGATATATCTCCGTATGAGGTAAGACTGTTTTTTTCGCGTGTTGGTGGGGAGATGACAGGCTTTATGAAGTCTTTGAGTGCTGAACAGAGGGGAGAACTGTTGGAATATGTGAATGAGTGGTGTCTTATTCCTCCGGGAATATTCATGAGGGGGGCTGAACAGGTGTCGGAACCGGATTACAGTCAGTTTGATATTGCTGCATCATTCTTTAAGATAGAGGATTACGTAAGGAATGTTATGGTCTTTATGGAACAGCTTGTAAAATTGGAATTTGTGGGACAACGTAAGGAGAATATAGTAATATCATGATTATAGATAATATACCGCAGAGCCTGCTTTATCCGGCTTATAGGAGCGATATTAGGGCTTCTGAACAGATGCGGAGGATAAAGGCTTGTGAGGAGAGGTGGAAAAAGCTGTTAGGAGGGTATGAGGCTGAAATAGAGAATTTTGGTGCTGCTTTAGATGGGATAGAGCAATGCAATGAGGAGCTTTTGAACAGATTGGAACGGAACTACCTTAAAAGGATCTTTGGCAATGTGACAAAGCTTTTTGGTGAGGTGGATGCCGGCAGGATATACGATACAATGATGGAGCTGTATGCCGGTAGGTATGATCTTGATTATCTGTTTAATAGATTGGCAACTTTGTTTGGTGTAAGGTTGCGGATAGTGGAGGCCATAGATTTTAGATATGGAGAGAAGAATGAAGATGTGTCAAATGGCGAGATTGTTGAACTTCTTGAGATGTTGCTGCCTGCAGATGTGTACGTTAAGGTGTCGTATGCTGCAAAGAGCGGATTGGGACGGGATTTAGAATTGGGAAAGGCTGTATTGGAAAGAGGTTTCTTTGTGTTATGAAGTGTGTACTATATCTGCCGGCTGCTATTGCGGTGTTGGTGGTTGTTGCTGTTAATATGATATTGACTGTAAATTTCAATGTTGAAAAAATTAACACTGAATGGGAGGTGAAACGTGCAGGGTATGACAACTGTTTTAAGGCGTTTGATGTGGCGGACGTGCAAATAGAGGCTGTGTGCAATATGTGGGAAGTGGCGTGTTTTGAAGTTGGGGATGTTTGTACCGGCCGGGTGCTGCAAGGAATGAGGTATAACATTTTGCTTGATGGGAACCAATTTGTTGATGTCATAAGACGAAAGAATCTTCTTCTGTGTGAAATGGAGGAGAGGATTCTAAATAAGTATTTGTCTATATGAGTATTAAAAGAGGGGTAATTCTGTTTGCCGGCATCTGTACTGCTATGGGGCTTACACTGTCTGTTTTAGGGGTAAAGGCAATTAGGTTTGCCACAAGAAAAATTAATACGGCAACATTGGAGGCGAGGAGGTTGGAGAGTCATTACAGAGACTCGCTACAGCAAAGGGCAGCCTACCTTGTAAAGAGGTATAGCTATGCAGAGCAGTTGTTAAATAGGAGAGATGGTGAGATAGATAGTTTGATAAATGGAGTTGGAGCGGTTGACGAGATTGGTGAGGAGCTGCTGCAGGAGAGATCTGCAATGCTACTTGATAAGGTTAAAGATTTGTTTGACAGATTGCTTGCCGGAGCAGATTGTAACAGATGTACCAAGGAGATATTGTATCTTCTCTCTGTTGGTGAGGATTATGAGATATCTGTGTCTGGCAGAAAGGTGGCGATAGGTTGGTATTGTCAGAGGCTCAGTGTAATGAGGGAGGCTGTGGCTGTTGTACGTGTGCGGGGGGAATTTGACATGAACGGAAAGCTCCTTGGTATGGTGGTAGAGGAGAGTTTGAAATAAATTAAATACTGAAAATGAAAAGAATAGGTTTATTACTTTTGTCTGCTCTCTTAGTATTGGTGTATTCTTGCGGTGTATGTTTACAGAAAAGAGACGTTGTCTTGAATAATGAAACTGCACTGCAGAGGAGAAACGCCGTATTGTTTGCAGTAGAGGACAGCCTTAAGACATTCAAGACACCTGGAGGTGGTGACATAGTCACATATACAGGTTTTTTCTCACCCTATTTTGTGTGTGGCTCACGCGGAAAATATGTGAGGTTGTATAACTATTCTCAGGAGAATCTCTTTAAAAGGCATGCTAAGGATAAAAAACAGGTAAAAGGGTGGATAAAAAGGGGTAATATGGTAGACATAGAGTCTGCGTCACTTATAAAAAAACGATACCTGTTGGCAGTGAATGATTATTCTCTGTTACGTAACCCACAAAGATATTTTGTAAATGAGGATTCGGTATGGCTCTATAATTCAAGTAGTTTAAAAGAGATAAATGGTAAAATGCCTCTTTATAAACCTGTCTTCCTAATAAAGTACTCAGAAAAGGATTCATCCTCTCTTGTAGCTGAATCTCCCTATGTTCCATTTCCATATTCAGACCTAAGCAGCTCCGGCAGATGGTTAAGCCGTGTAAAAATAGGTTGGGTGTCAAATAAATTGCTTTCACCACCGGTAAACGACTCCATAAAGAGGATATCTCTGAGAGATTCTGCCAATATAAAGGTTCCATGGACGGCAGGTTCTTTCCTTACTCTTAAAGATGCGGATTCTGTGGTTTGCAAGAGGTTGAATATTGTAATTGTGCTACCATCGTTGGAACAAAGGTATGACAATCGAGTACAGATGACAAAATTCTTTGGCGAGTCAAAAATGGCCATATGCAGTGGTGTAAGGGGGGTGTTTGGTAATTATAGAGTAAATTATATGGCAGTGGAGGCAGGTAGTAATGGTGTTGGATTGCTAAAGATTTGCGAGTCAAAAGATTCAACGGAGTTTTTTGACGCTCTTGCCATGCACCTTTCAAAAAACGGATTAAACGCAGATTCTTTTTATAATAGATTGAAGCAGAGCAAGAATGATATTAGTGTTTATGAATTATTTAATATGTTGCAAGGCGGACTGTGGGATTCGCTTTCTGCTCCGGGATATAATCTTGTAATTATATTAGGCGGCTCGGCAAAGTCTTTTAATGATACAATTCCCAATAAACTATTAGGTAGTGATAATATTGTTTTATTGTCGTGCCAGATTGCGGAGAATAGTAGCCGTGGTAACAGGAATTTTGTTATTCAATCGTCTGATATCATAAGAAAATATGCCGCACAGTCTACGGCTGCTGCATTGGACAACAGACTGTTCTATATGGTTCCCGGTGGTGATTCTCTTCTTCACGTGCAATCCAGAATGAGAGAATATGAGGATGATATGTACCTTTTGGATTTTCCATATAATAGCTTTGCTATTGGCGGGGTGATATACCCAGGCTTGCATAAAACTTTGTCGGGAGGCAAATTGAGCAGGGGAATAGGGATTATACTCAAACAGATGAGCAGACGGCATAGGATGATAGAAGGGGTGATTGATAAAGGGTTTAAAATGGATAAGTCTAATAACAGCGAAAGGTTGAGAGATTCAACCTTGCTGCCGAATGCAGCGCGTGTTTTTTTTGGCAAAAGCCAGTTATATGCCTATTTCTGATTATATTTGCGGTGTTGCATCTAATTAAATCTTTTAAATGATTAATAAAATAAGATGAATATGAAACATTTTTTTTGTGTCTTGTTTGCACTTTTTGTAATCGCTTCTTGTGGCGGTGGTAATAAGGGTGGTAGAGAGGAATTGTCCGAAGTTGAGATGCTCTACTCAAAGGAACTTAAAATTTATGAAGGTAAGGAATATACGGTAGCGGAGATAAGGAATCCGTGGGATACTGCGACTGTTTTACATAGATATGTACTGCTTAAGGATGGAGCTGTTGATCCTAAAATTGAGAATGCAACGGTTGTTGTAATACCTATTAAAAATATTGCAGTCTATTCATCTGTTCATGCCTCTATAGTGGATCTTTTGGATGAGGTTGGTTCTATAAAGGGTGTATGCGAAGGTGAGTATATGGATTCAAAGAGGGTAAAGGATGCTATGAAGGATGGAAAGATTGTGGATTTTGGCAGTTCTATGACCCCTAATGTGGAGATGATGCTGAATGAGGGGATTGAGGTTATTATTGCAACTCCTTTTGTAAATGGTACATACGGAGCTGCTGCAACTATAGGGGTGCCTATTATAGAGGGGGCGGATTATATGGAGATGCATCCGCTTGGCAGGACAGAATGGATTAAGTTTTATTCAAGATTATTTGACAAGAGGAGATTGGGTGATTCGCTTTTTAGTGCAACATGCGAAAGGTACAATTATCTTAAAGGGTTGGTAACGTCTGCGCAAGGGATGGAAAAACCAACAATAATAAGTGAAAAGTGGTATGGCTCGCAATGGAATACTGCCGGCGGGAGAAGCTATATTTCAACAATGTATAAAGATGCAGGAGGTGATTATGTTTTTGCTTCGGATAGCTCTGCAAGTGGGCTTACATTATCTTTGGAGTCGCTTATCGAGCATGGCGTAAATGCGGATGTATGGTTTGTAAAGTATAATACCGCAAAGGATCTTACTTATGAGGACCTTAAAAACGAGTTCCCTCCGTGTGCCAATTTCAAGTCTTTTAAAGAGAGGAGGATATATGGGTGCAATACCGGCAAGATTCCGTATTATGCAGAGATGCCGCTGTATCCGCATCTGCTGTTGGAGAACTATATAACGATACTTCATCCGCAGCTTTTAAACGAAGGGCAGATGAGATACTTTACACCTTTAGAATAAAAGTTTATAGTTTATCGGCTTTAGCTTTGGCCTATTAAGTTTATTGTTTAAAGTTTATAGTCAGTTTATAAACTTTAACATCCTTACTTTCTCTACCATAAAAAGGCCAACGCCAATGCCAACGCTTTCTTTACCCTCTTTACCCTCAATACTCCAGAGACGCCAACGTTAAAGCTAATGCCAAAGCATGGTTGTATAGATTTTTTTAAAGTGGAGTGTGCCTATTACGTTAATTATATGTAATTTTGCATCTGTTAATTTTATAAATTTACTATGGAGAAGAAATACCTTTTCAGATACGCCTCGGTAGATGGCCTGATTCTTTCATCAATAACAGTGGCAATGCTGTTGATCAGCCCTTTGTTGACAGATGTACTTTATGTAGGGCTGATTTTAAATGTGGCAAAAATAGCAGGATGCATTACACTGCTGTATTATCTTATGAAGAGATATGCTTTGGCTAACAACTGCAAGCGTTATGGGGAGTGTTTTGGTTACGGGCTGCTAGTTTGTCTTTTTTCGTCATTTGTATGCGCAGCCTTCTCATATATCACTGTAGAGTTTATATATAGCGGAATATATGAACAGCAGTTACTTGAGACTAGAGCGATTCTCGAATCAAAGTACGGTGGTTCAACAGATTCTTTTGAATATCTGTTAGATAATTGTTCTGTGATAATATTCTTCTCCTGCATAATCTATTATTTTATAATAGGTTTATTTTTCTCTGCAATATTTGCCGGTTCCGTAAGAGTTAAGGATCCTTTTGCAGACAACGGAGAGAGTTTTTAATCATCTGTAAGGAGGTATACTATGGATATATCGGTAATTGTCCCATTATATAATGAGGAGGAATCTCTCAAGGAGCTTCTGCAGAGGATTCATGAAAGCTTGGATGCAGCGGGGTTATCATTTGAGGTGATTTTTGTAAATGATGGCAGTACAGATAACAGCTGGTCTGTAATTGAGGGGTTGAGTAGTTCAGATAAATCAGTACATGGGATCTGTTTCAGGCGTAACTATGGCAAGTCGGCGGCTCTGTATTGCGGGTTTGAAGCAGCAAAGGGTGATGTTGTGATAACAATGGATGCAGACCTCCAGGATGATCCAAAGGAGGTTCCACAGATGTACCGCATGATAAAGGAGGATGGATATGACCTCGTAAGTGGTTGGAAGAAGAAGCGTTACGACAATGCTATAATGAAAAACCTTCCCTCCAAGCTGTACAATGCTACTGCAAGAAAGGTTACAGGGATAAAATTACACGATATGAACTGCGGCCTTAAGGCTTACAGAAACGAAGTGGTAAAGAATATTGAGGTTTACGGAGAGATGCACAGGTATATTCCCTATTTGGCAAAAAATGCCGGGTTCTGCAAAATAGGGGAGAAGGTGGTACATCATCACAAACGTAAGTTTGGAAAAAGCAAGTTTGGGCCGGAGCGCTTTGTAAACGGATATTTAGATCTGCTAAGCCTTTGGTTTCTTGCAAGTTTTGGGAAAAAACCTATGCACTTCTTTGGACTTATGGGCACAATAACTTTCCTTATTGGAACGTTTATAACCATATACCTTATAATAGAGAAGATTATATCGCAATCTGGTGGTTTGAAATACAGAGCAGTTACAGAGCAACCGCTGTTCTATTTGGCACTTGTTGCCCTTGTGATTGGGGTACAGCTTTTCCTTACCGGTTTTTTGGCAGAGCTTGTAAGTCGCAACAGTAAGGATAGAAATAAGTATCTTATCTCCAAGAGGTTTTAACAAGCTGTATGAGAGAGGTGGGTTCTTCAAATAAATATATTGTCACATATATTGTGTTAGGGATAAGTGTTGTACTGCTTTTTATAGCTAACCTTGCATATGGAGCGGTCTCCATCCCTATGGGCAAAGTGGTGGAGATTCTTTTTTCGCCACAATCACCATATAGTTCACAGTATCTTGCATGGAGCAGGATTATAATGGATTTTAGGCTTCCACAGGCTGTTACGGCATTGCTTTGCGGAGCATCTCTTGCTTCAAGCGGACTTCTACTCCAGACATTGTTTAGAAATCCGTTGGCAGGCCCCTCTATTCTTGGTATAAGCGATGGCGCGAATTTAGGTGTTGCAATTGTAATGCTCTACCTTGGAGGTTCCATCTCTCTTAACGGTGGTACAGGCAGCGACAGCATACTCTCCATTACCGGCTATGCTGCAGTGGTGTTTGCTGCATTAGTTGGTGCATTGTCCATTTTGGGGATAATAATCTATATGTCGGGAAGGATAAGAAACAATGTAATGCTGCTTATTGTGGGAATAATGATAGGTTATTTGGCCTCTTCTGTAATTTCAATGCTTAATTTTTATGCCTCGGCCGACAAAGTACACTCCTTTGTAATGTGGGGGATGGGCAATTTCTCAGGCGTGTCGATGCAGAAACTCCCCTATTTCGCCATCTTCTCAATTGTAGGGCTTGTTGGGGTTGTCCTGCTTATAAAACCTCTCAATGCTTTGCTGCTTGGAGAGAATTATGCGGCAAATCTTGGCGTGCGTATAAAACCTATGAGAATTGCGATACTTTTGATAACCGGAATTTTAACAGCATCTGCTACTGCTTTCTGCGGGCCTGTATCTTTTATAGGATTGGCTGTTCCGCATATAGCGAGGTTTATTTTGGGAACATCCAATCACAGACAGTTGGTACCAGTGACAATTCTAAGTGGTAGCGCTGTGGCGTTGTTATGCAATATGCTTACTGTATTCCCGGGAAACAGTTATGTTTTACCGCTTAATGCCGTTACCCCTTTTATAGGGGCTCCTGTAATAATATATGTTATACTAAGCAAAAAGAATGTTCAGTATTTTAACTGATTGTTCCAATTGTTTTGTTTACTTATGGAGAGACCGGCGGTAATGTCTTGAAAAACCTTAATATCTCTGTTTTTGCAGTTGAAAGGACAATACATTTGATTATTTTTATATCTTTGCAGTTTGTGGGATAGAGTAGAAATAAAGTAAACTTAACTATATATGATTAATATTACTTTTCCCGATTCGTCTGTGCGTCAGTATGAAAAGGGAGTAAACGGAATTGAGATCGCAAAGAGCATAAGTCCGCGCCTTGCTGCGGATGTTTTAGCGGTTATGGTAGACGGTAAGGTTGTAGATCTTGAACGTCCTATTGAAAACGATGCAACTGTAAGACTTCTCAAGTGGGAGGATGATGAGGCTAAGAAGGTGTTTTGGCATTCATCTTCGCACCTTATGGCCCAGGCTTTGGAGGAGTTGTATCCGGGTATAAAATTTGGAATAGGTCCTGCTATTGAGACGGGTTTCTACTATGATGTGGACCTTGGAGAGAGGACTCTTACGGAGGCAGACCTTAAAACTATAGAGAACAAGATGATAGAGCTTGCCAGAAGCAAGGAGCATTTTGTAAGACAAGATGTTTCCAAGGCAGAGGCAATGAAGAAATATACAGAGAAGGGTGACGAGTACAAGTGCGAACTTATACGAGACCTTGAGGATGGAACAATAACATTCTATACCAACGGCTCTTTTACAGATTTGTGCCGTGGTCCGCACCTTATGGATACATCTGTGATTAAAGCTGTAAAACTTACCTCTATAGCAGGTGCGTACTGGAGAGGTAATGAGAAGAACAAGATGCTCACCAGAATATACGGTGTTACTTTCCCAAAAAAATCTATGCTGGATGAGTATCTGAAACTTATGGAAGAGGCCAAGAAGAGAGACCATAGGAAATTGGGAAAAGAGCTTGAGCTTTTTGCGTTCTCTCCAAGGGTAGGTGCCGGTCTTCCTTTATGGTTGCCAAGAGGCGCCGAGCTTAGAGGCAGACTTGAGAATTTCCTTAAAAAGGTGCAGAAATCGTACGGTTATCTGCCTGTCATAACACCTCATATTGGACAGAAGGAGTTGTATGTAACATCCGGGCACTACGCTAAGTATGGTGCAGATTCGTTCCAACCGATTCACACACCTCAAGAGGGTGAAGAGTTCTTGCTTAAACCAATGAACTGCCCTCACCACTGTGAGATATACAGGACAAAACCTCGTTCATACAGGGATCTTCCGTTGAGATTTGCAGAGTTCGGTACAGTTTACCGTTATGAGCAGAGCGGAGAGCTCCACGGGTTGACAAGGGTAAGGGGCTTTACTCAGGATGATGCCCACCTGTTTGTTCGCCCGGATCAGTTGAAAGAGGAGTTCTGCAAAGTAATAGATATTGTGCTTTATATATTCAAGACTCTTAAATTTGACAGCTATACAGCGCAGGTTTCACTAAGAGATCCTAACAATAGGGAGAAATATATTGGAACGGATGAAAATTGGGAGAAGGCCGAGAGTGCAATCATAGAGGCTGCCAAAGAGAAGGGGTTAAAGACCGTTGTCGAATATGGCGAAGCTGCGTTCTATGGTCCTAAATTGGACTTTATGGTTAAGGATGCGATTGGGAGAAGCTGGCAGCTTGGTACTATTCAGGTAGATTATAATCTTCCAGAAAGGTTTGATCTTGAATACACCGGTGCAGATGACAAGAAGTATCGTCCTATAATGATCCACAGAGCACCGTTTGGTTCTATGGAAAGATTTGTGGCAGTGCTGCTTGAGCATACAGGCGGAAAGTTCCCTCTATGGTTAGCTCCGGACCAGGTTGCAATACTTCCTGTAAGCGAAAAATATAACGAATATGCAAAAAAAGTTGGCGATTTGCTTAATAATTACGATATTCGCGCGCTAATTGACGATAGGAACGAGACTATAGGAAAGAAGATTAGAGAGAATGAGCTTAAGAGATTGCCTTATCAGCTTATTGTTGGTGAGAAAGAGCTTGAGAGTGAGTCTGTTTCTGTTAGAAAACAGGGTGGTGAAGACTTGGGTGCCATGAAGGTGCAGGATTTCATAACCTATTTGACGGCTGAAATAAAGAAACAATTAGAATAAAATTATTAATTTAACGTTAGGAGGATAAGTTTATCGCAACACCTTTTAAACCTCGTCCGGGAGGCTTCGGTAACAACAGACTAACAGGAAGCGCCGGTCAGAACAGTAACGACAGGTCTCAACAGACCAAAGTTGCAAAAAAAGCCGATGGACCAAGAATCAATGAGGAGATAAAAGTTCCTCAGGTGAGAGTGGTGGGAGACAATGTGCCGGAACCAAAGGTTTACCCAATACAGGAAGCACTTAAGATGGCTGCCGATTTGGAGCTTGATTTAGTGGAGATTTCGCCAAACGCAGTACCGCCGGTATGCAAGATAATTGATTATCAAAAGTATGTGTACCAGCAGAAGAAGAAGGCCAAGGAGATGAAGGCGAACGCCAGCAAGGTGGTTATTAAGGAGATCCGCTTTGGGCCTAACACAGACGAGCATGATTTTCAATTCAAGTTGAAGCATGCGATTGGTTTCTTGCAGGAGGGTTCTAAGGTTAAGGCTTACGTTTTCTTTAAAGGTCGTTCAATTCTTTTTGCAGAACAGGGGGAGAAGTTGCTTCTTAGGTTTGCAGTTGAATTGGAGGACTACGGAAAGGCGGAGCAGATGCCTAAATTGGAAGGTAAGCGAATGATAATGATGCTTGCCCCTAACAAGAAAAAGTAAGAACTTTTTTGTCGGGAAGATAACTATACGCTTCCCGACAAAGATTATTTAATAACTAAAAATTTTAAAGTAATGCCAAAGTTAAAAACGAACTCCGGTGCCAAAAAGCGCTTTACGCTTACCGGATCGGGAAAAGTTAAAAGAAAGCACGCTTACAAGAGTCACATTCTTACAAAGAAGACCACTAAGCAGAAAAGAAATCTTACTCATATAGATACAATCGCAAAGGTTGATGAGAAGAGAGTAAAAGCATTGATTTTAGCTTAAATTTTATTAATTTATTTAATTAACCGAGTGATCAGCCGAATAAGTTTCTTAATGGAGAAGAACGCTGACATTCATAAAACATTACAGTATGCCAAGATCCGTAAATGCGGTTGCTTCAAGAGCACGCCGTAAGAAGATTTTAAAAGAAACCAGAGGTAACTTCCTTGCCAGAGCTAATGTATGGACAGTTGCCAAAAACACCTACGAAAAGGGTTTAACTTATGCTTACAGAGACCGTAAGACTAAAAAGAGAGTTTTCCGTTCTTTGTGGATTCAGAGAATCAATGCTGCAGCCCGTATGCATGGAATGAACTACTCTCAGTTTATTGGCAAATTGGCCAAGAACAATGTAGGTCTTAACCGTAAAGTGCTTGCAGACCTTGCAATGAATAACCCTCAAGCATTTGAGGCTATTATAAATTCAGTAAAATAGGGAAACTTAAAGAATGAACTTGGGGTTTCTTAGAAATAGATGGTTTAAATTCTCTCTTTGGGGAGGTCTCTACCTTATCTGGGTTATATGGCTCGGAAATTACTGGTGGCTGTTGCTTTTGCCCGTAATTTTTGATATATATGTGACCAAAAAGGTAAGATGGGCTTTCTGGCGTAAGAGAGCCGGTAAGGATGGCAAGGCGCCAAAGCAGAGCGTCTTTGTAGAGTGGGTTGATGCCCTTGTCTTTGCCTTAGTAGCCGCTGTTTTTATAAGAACGTTCTTTTTTGAGGCTTATGTCATACCATCATCTTCAATGGAGAAGAGCCTGATGGTGGGGGATTATCTCTTTGTAAGCAAGATAAAATACGGTCCTCGAGTTCCTATGACACCAATATCTTTCCCTCTTGTACACAATGTTATGCCTATAGTTGGAGGTGAGTCGTACTCTACAATAATTGAGAATGATTACAGAAGGCTTAAAGGCTTTAGAGGTGTAAGAAGAGATGATATTGTTGTTTTTGGTTTTCCTCATGGTGATACAGTACTTACAGGTGCACCATCGGACGATTACTATATGAGGGTTCGTCTTAACGGACGTGAAAACACTATTAAAATGTTTGGGCCTGTTATAGTAAGACCGGTAGACAGAAAGGACAACTACGTAAAAAGATGCGTAGCTGTTGCAGGTGACAGCTTGAGTGTAGTCAACGGTGATGTTTATGTCAACGGACAGAAGCAGCCGGACTTTGAAGGGATTCAGAGTTCATACACCGTCTATACAAACGGTACGGCCATTAATCAGAAATTCTTTAGCGACAACGGGATGAATTTGGGTGAGATATACTACGATGCCACACTTCCGGGTTACCATGAGTTGGCTCTTACTAAAAAGGAGTTGGAGATGGTAAAGGTTATGGGCAATGTGGTTGAGATTAGGCCCAATATAGATGTTTATCCGCCGGATTTTCCGGATTCACCATTGGTTCTTTTCCCATTCTCCTCTGATTTTAAGTGGACAAGGGACAATTACGGACCTATATGGATTCCGCAGGCAGGTAAAACCGTTAAGTTGGATATTTCAAATCTTCCGCTTTACAGCAGGATTATAACTGCGTATGAGGGCAATACCCTTAGTGTTAAAGGTGAGGAGATATTCATTAATGGCACAAAACAGGACACATATACATTCAAGCAGAACTACTACTTTATGATGGGTGACAACAGACATAATTCTGCTGATTCCAGATATTGGGGTTTTGTACCTGAGGATCACATTGTGGGGACACCCTCTATGGTTTGGTTCTCTACAGACAAATACAAGAGTTTCCCAAAAAACATAAGATGGAAAAGGCTGTTTAAGTTTGTGTAGGGGCTGTTTGTAATTTTAGAAAAAAAGTGGGATATTTGCATCCCATAACTAATTGAATAATAATAAAAAATAGATAAAAATGGCAAGAGTTTGTCAAGTTACAGGTAAAAAGAGATTGATTGGAAACAATGTTTCCCACTCAAAACGCCGCACAAAGCGTGAATTTGCACCAAACCTTAAGACCAAAAAATTCTGGTCTGAGGAGGAGAAGAGGTTCATTACACTAAAGGTTTCAGCAGCCGGCATCAGAAACATTAACAAGAATGGTTTGGATGCTACAATCAGAGCTGCCAAAGCTAAAGGTTTAATCAACTTAGTATAAATTATTAACTTAGTGTAAAGATTTAAAGAAATGGCAAAGAAAGGAAACAGAGTTCAGGTCATCCTAGAGTGCACTGAGCAAAAAGCCAGTGGAGTACCAGGAATGTCTAGGTACATTACCACTAAGAATAAAAAGAATACAACTCAAAGATTAGAGCGCAAAAAATATAATCCCTTCCTAAAGAAGGTGACTTTGCACAGAGAGATTAAATAACATTAAAACTTACGAACAATGGCAAAGAAAGCAGTTGCAACCTTCAGTGGCGACAAGTCACAGCTCAGAAACAGAGTAAAATGCATTCGCATGGTAAAATCAGAGAGAACAGGCGCGTATGCATTCAAAGAGGAGATGGTTAACGTAGCAGAGGTTAAAGATTTCTTTAACAAGAAGTAATTAATCTTAAGATATTTATATAAAAAGGAGACAATCGTAACAGATTGCCTCCTTTTTTTTTGCCAACACCGTGTTAGTTAATAGTGTATAGTTTATTGTTTATAGTCTGTTGTCAGCTTTGGCTAATTTAATTTTAAAAGCCAATACTCTTTACCTTCTTTACTTTTAAAAAATCGCTAACGCTAACGCCAACGTCAACGCAGGAACTTTGGCTTACGGAAAAGCTTCATTATATTGCGTTAATCTGTAGAAAAAACATATCAGCTTCTCAGATTATAATGCAGATTTAATTATATTTGCAGATTAATAGTAATTCTTTATAGTATGGCGTTTCTAGGATTATTTGGAAAGAAAAGTAAAGAGGAAAAGGAATCTTTGGACAGTGGCCTTCAAAAGACCAAAACAGGCATCTTTGACAAGATTCAGAGAGCCATTGCCGGCAAATCAAAGGTAGATGAGCAGGTTTTGGATGGCATAGAGGAGGCTTTGATAGCATCTGATATAGGAGTTGACACCACTCTAAAAATTATAGACAACTTAGAGGAGAGAGTTGCTAAGGACAAATATGTAAATACTGCAGAGCTGTACTCAATCTTAAAGGATGAGATCTGCAAACTGTTGGACGATAACGGCAAACCACAGCAAGAACCATTTGATTTCTCTAAGAAGCCATACGTTATAATGGTTGTTGGTGTTAATGGAGTAGGCAAGACGACAACAATAGGAAAACTTGCGGCAAGGCTTAAAGATAGCGGCAAAAAGGTGGTTCTTGGGGCTGCAGACACTTTCCGTGCGGCAGCTGTAGACCAACTTGTAATATGGAGCGAAAGGGCCGGAGTCCCTATTGTAAAACAGGAGATGGGTTCAGATCCGGCTTCTGTTGCTTTTGACACTCTTAAAAGTGCTGTGGCGCAAAATGCGGATGTAGTGCTTATAGATACAGCAGGCAGACTCCACAATAAGATTAACCTTATGAACGAGCTTACCAAGATAAGAAACGTTATGCGTAAGGTTATTCCCGATGCTCCGCATGAGGTGCTTCTTGTATTGGACGGTTCAACAGGCCAGAATGCATACCAGCAGGCAAAGGAGTTTACGAAGGCTACAGATGTAACAGCACTTGCTGTAACCAAGTTAGACGGTACGGCAAAAGGGGGAGTGGTCATTGGTATATCTGATCAGTTTAGGATTCCTGTAAAATTCATTGGGGTAGGAGAGAAGATAGAGGATTTACAGATTTTTGACAAGAGGGAGTTTGTTAGTGCACTATTTAAGTAACCTTCAAAAAATAACCTGTATTCTCTTAATCTGAGACAACTTATTTTTTTCATGTTACTAAAGAAAAATAATATTACAATAAAATATGAACGTTTCCTATAATTGGCTTAAAGATTATTTGGATTTAAATCTTGGAGCAGAAGAAGTTGAGAAAATTTTAAACTCTATAGGTCTCGAAGTGGAACATTCAGAGGTCATAGAGGAGATCCCGGGTGGATTGGAAGGTGTTGTGACAGCAGAGGTTTTGGAGTGCGAGCCGCATCCTAATTCAGATCATCTGCATGTAACAAAGGTAAATATTGGAGAGGCTGAACCGCTTCAGATTGTATGTGGCGCGCCAAATGTAGCAAAAGGGCAGAAAGTTCTGCTTGCAACACTTAATACAAAACTCACATTCAGCAACGGAGAGGAGGTAAAGATAAAAAAATCTAAGATAAGAGGGGTTGAATCTTTTGGTATGATATGCGCAGAGGATGAGCTTGGCCTTGGAGCAGGACACGATGGAATTATGGTATTGCCTCAAGATACCCCTGTAGGTATCCCGGCAAAAGTATATCTTAACCTCAAGACAGATACGCTTTTTGAGATAGGACTTACACCAAATAGGGTAGATGCAGCATCTCATATAGGAGTGGCAAGAGATTTAAGTGCATATCTCAAGTTGAACAATATGGGCGGAGAGATGAAAATGCCATCCGTAGCAGCCTTTGAAAAGGAGGTTGGTACAACAAAAGAGGGCGCTGTTACAGTTGAGGTAAAAGGTGTGGCAGGTGTAACAAGATATGCCGGTCTTACAATCAAAGGTGTAGAGGTAAAGGAATCACCTGAGTGGCTGAAAAAGAGACTGCAGGCAGTTGGACTTCGTTCCATAGACAATGTTGTGGATATTACAAACTTCATACTCATGGAGCTTGGCCAGCCGCTTCATTCATTTGATGCAGACAAGATAGCCGGTAATCATGTGATTGTAGACTTCTGCAAAGAGGGGACACCATTCACAACATTAGACGGTGTTGAGAGGAAACTAAGCGATAAAGATCTTATGATCTGTAATGGCAACCATGAGCCAATGTGCCTTGCAGGTGTCTTTGGAGGAAAGGAGAGCGGTGTTACCGCACAGACAAAAAACATCTTCTTGGAGAGTGCATGTTTCAATCCTATCTTCATAAGAAAATCATCAAAGAGACACGGTCTTAAAACAGATGCTTCGTTCCGTTACGAAAGAGGTGTAGACCCGGAGCTTGCCATCTATGCCCTAAAAAGAGCCGCTCTTCTCATAAAGGAGGTTGCCGGTGGTGAGATCTTAGACAACATAGTTGATATTATCCCTGTTCCAATAGAGAGGAAGGTGGTAGAACTCAACTATGAAAGGATGGAGAATCTCATTGGCAAAAAGATAGGCAAAGAGACAATAAAAAGAATACTTGGCTATTTGGAGATGGAGACGATAGCGGAGACCGCAGAGGGATGTACCGTTAAAGTTCCATGCTATAGGGTAGATGTCTACCGTGAATGCGATATTGTGGAGGATGTCCTTAGAATTTACGGGTATAATAATGTTGAGCTTCCCGACGAAATGCGTGTTTCCATAAATACAACCCCTAACCCGGATCCCGAGCGTGTAAAGGTCCTTACATCTGAGTTCCTTACAGCAAATGGCTTTATGGAGGTAATGAACAACTCCCTTACCAAGGCAGATTACTATTCACACCTAAAGACCTTCCCAAGAGAGAATTGTGTTATGATTCTCAATCCGCTGAGTTCAGACCTTAATGCAATGAGACAGACCCTTTTAATGGGAGGCTTGGAGGTTATAGCATATAACATTAACAGACAGATGTCTGATCTTAAGTTATACGAGTTTGGTCATGTATACTCATATCACGCAGGTGAGGAACATCTTAACGCATACAAGGAGGAGCCTAAACTTGCGCTGTTTGTTACAGGAAACGGATGCAAAGGGTGGAGGAACAGTACAGTGTGCGGTCACTTCTTCTCTCTCAAAGGATACCTTGAGCTGTTGCTTAAGAGATATGGGATAAATCTAACACAGTTGGAGTATGGCATTGCACCTGCAGATATCTATTCGGAGGGGCTGACATATATTCTGCCGGGAGGTAAGGTTATTGCAACCATGGGTACAGTATCGCCTGCACGTCTTCGCCAATTTGGTATTAAGCAACCTGTTTTTGCAGCCGAGATAGATTGGAATCTGTTGTTTAAAGCGGTAAAGAAGATAAAGGTTCAGTATAAGGAGCTCCCTAAATATCCGGAGGTGAGCAGAGATCTGGCGTTGTTGGTTGATATGGATGTAACCTATGCCGATATGATAAAGTGCGCATACGCAACCGAGAAGAAACTGCTTAAGAGGGTAAACCTGTTTGATGTGTATGTTGGAGAGAAAATACCTGAGGGTAAGAAACAGTATGCAATAAATTTTGTACTTCAGGATGAGGAAAAGACACTAAACGACAAAACAGTAGATGCAATAATGGATAAGTTGTTCAAGGCGTTTGGAGCAAAGTTCGGTGCAACTTTAAGGTAGATGCAATATAATAGATTGTGAAAAACCGGCCGTACAGCCGGTTTTTCTCATTGATCCAACTCCTTTACAAGTTTGCTACCTATTTCGCGTAGCTTGAACTTTTGAATCTTTCCGCTGCCTGTGAGGGGAAAACTATCAACGAAAAACACGTATTTAGGAATTTTATATCTGGCAATCTTCCCTTTGCAGAAGTCCTTTATCTCTGTATCAAGCAACCCTTTTTGGGTATATTCCTCCTTTAAGATAATAAATGCAGCTGCCTCCTCTCCATATTTTTGAGATGGTACACCAACAACCTGAACATCTTTTACCGCAGGATGCCTGTACAGAAACTCCTCAATCTCACGCGGATATATATTCTCACCACCCCTTATTATCATATCCTTTATCCTGCCTGTTATTCTGTAGTTCCCGTTTTCATCCTTTACGCCAAGATCTCCTGAGTGAAGAAATCCGTTCTTGTCTATGGCCTCGGCAGTGGCGGTAGGATTCTTATAATATCCTACCATGGTGTTGTAGCCTTTGTTGCAAAGTTCCCCCTGCTCTCCAACCTTACACTCCTCTCCATTGTCGGGATTAAGAACCTTAACAATAGTATGTTCAAATTCATAACCAACTGTGGTACAACGCTCCTCAAAGCTCTGTTCCAGGCGGGAAGCGGTCATACCGGGTGATGTCTCTGTAAGGCCGTATACGCTGGTAACCTTCATAAACATCTTTGTCTCAACCTCTCTCATAAGCTCAATAGGGCAGAGAGAACCGGCCATAATGCCTGTCCTTAGCGAGCTGAGGTCGAATATTGAGAACATTGGATGACGCAATTCTGCAATGAACATTGTTGGAACACCGTATAGGGCGGTACATCTCTCCTTGTGGATTGAGGCAAGCACGACCAAAGGGTCAAAACGCTCAACCATAACTTGTGTACAGCCGTGTGTGAGAACATTCATTGTGGCAAGCACAACCCCAAAACAGTGGAACAACGGAACGCAGCAGCATAGCTTGTCCTTGTGGGCGAACTTCATGTGTTCTCCGGTTAGAAATCCGTTGTTGGCAATATTGTAATGGGAGAGCATTACCCCTTTTGGGAATCCGGTGGTTCCGGATGTATATTGCATATTCACAACATCGTGGCAAGAAACAGATTTTTTGAATGATTCATATCTGTCATTCAGCTCTCTGCTGTAATTTGATCCTACAAGCAGCAGCTCCTGAGTGTTATACATCCCTCTGTATTTTTCCGGGCCAATGAACACTACATTTTTCATATATGGAAAACGCTTGCTTACAAGCCTCCCGCGTTCACAGGTCTTAAGCTCAGGCAGCATATTATATGTCATCTCCACAAAATCTGAGTCCTTTTCTCCGTTTATGATACAGAGTGTGTGCATATCTGAGTTGCTGCACAGATACTCAAGTTCAGCTTGCTTGTAGTTGGTATTTACGGTAACGTAAACTGCACCTATTTTTGCGCAGGCAAAAAGGAGCGTAAGCCAATCCGGAACGTTGTTTGCCCATATTCCAACATGAGAACCCTTTTCAACGCCAATTGAAACAAGGCCGCGAGCCATGTTATCTACACGTTCATTCATTTGCGACCATGTGAACCTCAAATCTCTGTCTGAATATACAATGAATTCATTATGAGGTGTATTGGACGCCCAGTATTCCAACCAGTCGCCCAAAGTCCTTTCGTATAACTCCGGCATAAAGTGTGTTTTAGTGAATATTAAAAAGGAGCATATACTACTGCAAGTATTCTTGCTTTGTTGCACATATATGTGTGCACGTCGTGAGGCAGAACGCAATCATAGTAGATGGAATCTCCTGCTGCAAGTTGGTATTTGGTATTACCATATGTAATCTCCACGTCACCTTCCAATACAAAAATAAACTCCTCCCCCTCGTGAGAGAGTACAGTCTCCTTGTAATCTTTTGCCTGAGAAATATCTATAAGATATGGTTCCATGTGTCTTCCTGTTTTGGAACAGGCAAGACTGTAATAATGCATGTTGGTTAGGGAGCTTCTGTCTTGAGTGGTAAAGTTTGGTGTCATCTCACCTCTGTTTGCCCTGCAGACAACAGGCCCTACAACTTCTGAGTCATCGGTAAAGGTACCGGTTCTCACTCCAAGTGCTCTTGCTATCTTTATATAGCAGGCAAGAGATGGTGCTTCGGTCTCGGACTCAATCTCCCTAATTAGTTCCTCACTGAGCCCGGTAGCCTTGGCAAGTTCATTAATGCTCAACTCTTTGGACTCGCGCAACGCACGAATCTTAGAGCCGATGCGGCTAGTCGTTTTCATAAAAAAGAAATATTATAGTTAAAAAGGTTGATTTAAAGATCCCACCCAATAAATCAACCACCAAAAAAATTCCTCAAACTAACTGTATCAACAACAATTAGTAGTAAGAAACAGTCCTTCCTTCAAGTTCGCTTAACAGATTGTTGGCAAGTCTGCTTGCCCCAAGTCTGAACAGCGGCTTCTCAACCCATTCCTTTCCAAGAACAGTTTCAACTATACCTAAGTAGCAGATTGCATCTTTTGCCACAACCATCCCACCGGCCGGCTTGAATCCAATCTTTTTACCTGTTTTCTCATAAAACGCCTTAATGGCGTCACACATGATAAGAGCGGCCATAGGTGTAGCGGCAGGCTCCAACTTACCGGTGGAGGTCTTTATAAAATCTGCCCCGTTCTCCATTGCAAGGAATGAGGCTATTGCAATATTCTGAGGAGACTGCAACGCTCCTGTCTCCAAAATAACCTTTAAGGTCTTGTCTGTGTCTATTGCCTCTTTTATATGTTTAATTTCCAATCCGGCACTAACTATATCCCCTGCAAGGAACTTGTTGAGAGCAAGCACTATATCAATCTCATCCGCCCCCTCCGTTGCGGCTCTCTTGCACTCAGCAATTTTTATCTCCTCAAAGCTTTGAGATGTAGGAAAATTGCCGGCAACAACCGTTACATGAACATTGCTATCTGTAAGTGTCTCTTTTACAGTTCTTCCAAGGTTTGGATAAACGCATATCGATGCAGGTACAGGATAAGATGGAAAAGATGCTTTAAATTTGTTGACCTTTGATGCCAAGTGCGCAACCTTCTCCTCCGTATCTGTAGATTTCAAAGTGGTAAGATCCATTAACGCAAGACATTTGGAAAAGTTCTCCGGGGTCATCCAGTTATTTATGTTACACTGAATAACAGAGAGCCGTTTGTCTAACTCTTGTGTGTCTGGATAATAGCTGTATTTCGCCAATAAATCTTCCATAAATGCAAATTATTATTGTTTTATCTGTTTTATTCCCTGTTCTTTGTGTCAATTAAAATAGTAACCGGGCCATCATTCACCAACTCAACCATCATCTCGGCCCCAAATACCCCTGTCTGAACCGGTTTCCCCAGCTCAATTTCCACAGCATTGACAAAACTATCATAAAATCCTTTAGAAAAATCAGGTTTGGCGGCTCTAATGTAGGATGGCCTGTTGCCCTTCGCTGTCATTGCATGAAGAGTAAACTGGCTTACAAGAAGAATATCACCCCCTACATCCTTTATAGAGCGATTCATAACGCCGTTCTCATCATCGAAAACGCGCAAATTTACAATTTTTTTTGATAGCCATTCAATATCTTTTTCATTATCCTCCTCAACAATTCCCACAAGAATCATGAATCCCTTCCCTATCTTGCCCTTGATCTTTCCACCAATACTTACCGAGGCATTGGTCACTCTTTGAATAACAACTCTCATCTTTTTAAAATTTAATTTCCCGACAAAGCAGCCCCTCTTATCCCTTTATCTGTACAACTATCCCCTCTTTAACCAAAGGCTCTGCTATTCTCTCCATCTCCGCAACTGTAACCTTCCTTAACGAAGAGTTGGGTGTCTCCCTGTCTATTGTATACATCATTACCTCACGTGGTCTGAGCTCTTTTACAAGCCTTGTCCACGGCTCTGTGTTGGCAGGATCCGTTGAATCAAACTTAATACCGTTCTGCTCACCCCTAAGGAACATTGTCTGTAAAATAAAATTATTGTTGAACAGTTTAAGGTTGTCAATGGTCTCCTTTAGGGAATAGCCGGGTGCGGGGTTGTCTATAAGGTTTACCCATTCTTTCAATGCACTGTCTATCTTAAGAATAGGATTATCAACCCTCTTTAGGGCCTCTCTTACGGCAGGTTTCCCTATCCTTGTTGCATTAGACAGTACAGAAACCTTTGCATTGGGGTAAAGCCTGTCTCTCTCATGTATGGTATGGTCTATTATCTCCGGGAACTGTGGATGTAATGTTGGTTCTCCATTGCCCGAAAAGGTGATTGTATCAATGGCTGTCCCTTCGCTTTTGTGTTTTTCGAGCTGTGAAGTGACGGCACTCTTTACTGCATCGTATGACGGAATGGTCTGATTGCCCTTTCCATTCCTGTTCCATCCGCATTCGCAATAGATACAGTCAAAAGAGCACCCCTTACCGTTAACCGGCATAAGGTTTATACCAAGAGAGTTTCCAAGTCTTCTGCTCTTTATAGGGCCAAAAACAATTCCTTGCCAAAGTATGGTTGACATATCAATAACCTCCAATAAATATCCGATAAATATATAATAAATAGAGCTAACCTCAGCAAACATATGGCTGTTGGTAACAATAACGTAACTACGCCACGTTATACCAACCTTTTGGAGATGCTCTGTTCAGTTAACGACAAAGTTGCAAGATCTGCATTCTCTATAAGCACAACACCTGGTTTCTTGCCTATAGTAAAACTTCCCAAAAGGTTGTCTGCGCCAATTGCCTCTGCGCCATTGAGTGTGCCCCACTTTATTATATCTGCAAGCGGAATCTCCTTAAAGACAGACATTATAAATTTCATCTCATCTATCATTGAGAGGCGGTGATTGCTGGAGAGACTGTCTGTTCCTATGCAGACTTTAAGCCCCATGGAGTGCATGAGGTTGAGTGGTGCATATTGTCTGTGGATGAACCAATTTGAAAGCGGACATGTTGCCCAATACACATTCTCAAATGTTTGGAGCGCCTCATTTATGCTCTCCCTGTCTGCCGTAACGTTATGAACCAACAGCACCTTCCCCTTAATCTTTTCTCCTGCATATTCTCCATTCTCCATCTGCTTTACTTTTAGTTGTCCTCTGTGTACTGCGCTTTTGGCATGCATTATAAAATAGTTAAGGGCAGATTTTCCTGTTACTTTGGGCGTTGGCATATTACGTCCCCTGTAGTTGTCTGCAAGGTTGCCTGTTCCTGTACGTATAAGCTCCTCCTCCTCCGGGCTTTCTTGAGAATGATATGATATATAACCTCTCTCCAAGCCTGCAGCTATGCAGCTTTCAAGAAGCTCGGGGCACATCGTATAACAGGAGTGCGGTGTGATAGACGCTGCAAGACCAAATGAATCTGCGCATGAAAGCAGTTTGTGGGCATTATCCATTATTGCACCGCATTCGTCAACTGCCCATCCGAACTGCTCTAAGTAGGTGTGGGTGAAGATAGGGGAGGAGGCCTTTTTTGCAAAACTTTCACTGCAATTGCTTATGTCCCCCATTCCGTTTACCCCCTCTCTGTACATCTTGTCCATCTGCTCGTTAATGGCATTAAGTCTTCCCTCTTTGTCTACCGTGAGCCTTAGGGCGTTTATCTGGTTAATGAAACCGCTCATTCCGGTATCCTCTTTAAAGTAGCCGGCAAGATGAGACAACTCCACGTGGCAGTGAGCATTTACAAATCCGGGGCATATTATGCCGTTGTAAAATTCGGTATCCTCTAATTCATCTGTAAGCCGGCCGGAACCGATAATTGTACCGTTGTCGTCTACCTCAATATAACCGTTCTTTACAGGTTCACCGTCAACGGGAAACATATAATTTGCTGCAATTCTTCTCATTTTATTACTCTTTGATCCTCTTTGTCACTATCCTCCTCCTCTCTGTCTATGATCCTGGGGTCTTTTACATTGGCCTTAACCCCTTTAGCCTTTTTACTGTCTGTGTTGGAATTTAACAACTCTGTCTGCTCCAACTACTTTGCTGCCTTTAAAGTATTGGCAGATTTCAAAGAATCTGGTGATTGAGCATTGGTACTTGTAGAGTCTTTGCAATTTTCTACACTTAACTCTGTAAACCTATATGGTTCTCTCCTGCCAAAACATCTATCTGTCAATAGAAAAGATACAGTATCAGACGGTATTGAGTCTGTAACAGAGATCTGTCTGTGTTGTCTCAGCCTTAACTCTACGAGACCCTTAAGAACGGCATTATCCTTAAATCTGCCGGTATCGGCCTGCATAAGGTCATTCTCATAATCCTCCCTGCTTATCTTCTCTCTAAGAGCCTGTTGCTTTTCTGTCAAAATATCCTTAGCTGCAAGAAGTATATTCTTGTAGCTGTCTTTCTTCTCTAAATAGTAGCGTGTAGATCTTCTGTAATCATCTGCGGTATAACCGTATTCATTTATGATTGCGGCAAAAAGCCTCGAACTGTCGCGCTGTGCAGAGTACTTATGGTGAACGGAAATATACTGGTCTGCAAGATAAAACTCCGTAATGATCTCGGCCATTTTATCTTTTGGGATGATAACCTCCTTTCTGCATGAACCGAACAGCAGACCTATAACAATTGAGATAGCAAAAATGTATTTCTCCAATTTCCACATTCTTTAATAATGGTTATCTGTTAAAACTTCCGCAAAGTTAATTTTTATTATTACTTTTGCCAATCTAATTGTTCACTCCATAGCAGGATACGTGTTACATTATCTGTTTGGGCATGAGAATTAAAGTACCAAAATTAATTAAGAATATCTATCCGTCTTTTATTTGGAATTTTCCCGACGAAAAAGATGGTGTTTTTCTAACGTTTGACGACGGTCCGAGGCCCGAGGTTACCCCGTGGGTGTTGGATAAATTGGATGAGTTTGGGGCAAAGGCCACTTTCTTTTGTATTGGAAAAAATGTGGAGCTTTTTCCGGCTCTTTTTGATGAGATTATAAGGAGGGGCCACTCTGTTGGCAACCATTCGTACAGTCATGTAAAGGGGTGGGGGATGGAGACAGGCGCCTATCTTAGGGACATAGATACTGCTAACGATATGATTAAGTCTAACTTGTTCAGACCTCCGTATGCCAGAATAGGGCCTAATCAAGCTAAGATGCTTAGCGAAAGGTACAACATAATAATGTGGAATATACTTAGCAGGGATTATAACAGAAATTTGTCGGGAAGAAAATGCGCCAAAAATGTAATTCCTTATTTAGAGCCGGGCAGTATAATTGTTTTTCATGACTCAATTAAATGCGCAAAGAATTTATGGGTAGCACTTCCTATGGTGTTGGAGGCGATAAGAGATAAGAGTTTGGTGTGCAAGAGGATAGAGATGTAGTAAATGGCGTTGGCTTTAGCTGATTTAATTTTGATAGCCGGCGCCAATGCCAACGCTAACGCCATAAATATGATATTGATTATTAAAGTTTGATTATATGAAGGTTTTAATTCTTGGTTCCGGCGGAAGAGAACATGCTCTTGCCTGGAAAATTAATCAGAGCAGCAGTTGCAGCGCTCTTTTCTGTCTTCCCGGAAACCCCGGGACAGCAAAGATAGCTCATAACCTCAAAGGTGATTTAAAAGACTTTGAGTCCATAAAGTCTGCGGTTATAGAGAATAACATAGATATGGTTGTGGTTGGACCGGAGGATCCGTTGGTTAACGGTCTGCGAGATTTCTTTGCTGCGGATGACAGATTGTCTACAGTACTTTTTGTTGGACCTTCTGCTGCCGGCGCCCGGTTGGAAGGGAGCAAGGATTATGCTAAGGAGTTTATGTTAAGACACTCTATCCCAACAGCGGCATACAGAACTTTTAATGCAGAGCAGATTAACGAGGGTAAAGAGTTCCTAAAAAGTTTGAGACCTCCGTATGTACTTAAAGCAGATGGTCTTGCAGGTGGAAAAGGTGTTGTGATCCCCAATACTCTTAAGGAGGCAGAAACTGAATTGGAGGAGATGCTTGGCGGAAAATTTGGAAAGGCGGGCAACAAGGTTGTGATTGAGGAGTTTTTACAGGGGATAGAGGTCTCTGTATTTGTGCTTACAGATGGTAAAGATTATCTGATACTTCCTCAGGCAAAGGACTATAAGAGGATATGCGACAACGATATGGGATTGAATACCGGCGGAATGGGAGCCGTTTCTCCTGTCCCTTTTGCAGATGAGCTGTTTATGAGCAAAGTTGAGGAGAGGATTATTAAGCCTACTGTTAACGGTTTGAAAGAGGAGGGGATAGATTATCACGGGTTTATATTTATTGGACTTATGAATTGTGGTGGAGACCCGTATGTAATAGAGTATAATGTTAGGATGGGTGACCCTGAGACGGAGGCTGTAATGACAAGGATAGATTCAGACCTTTTGGTGCATTTGAAGGCTGCCGCATTGGGACTTCTTAAGAATGAGAAGATAGTTATCTCTAACAAGACTGCACTTACTGTTGTTTGTGTGAGCGGTGGTTATCCTCAGCAATTTAAAAAGGGGTATAAGATTACGCTTCCTTCTGATTGTGATGCTGTGATTTTCCATTCAGGCACTGCCATAAAAGATGGTGAGCTTGTTACCGGAGGTGGCAGGGTACTCGCAGTTACGGTTAATAGTGATTCTATTGAGTATGCAAGGGAGACTGTCTACCCTATTGTTGAAAAGATAGATTATGCAGACAAATTTTACAGAAAAGATATAGGTAAGGATCTGTTGAAATATTTGCAGTGATGAATTTCTGGAGAATAATTGCGTGGATGGTGCTGATCTTTTTGGTTGGCACCGCATTTTATCTGTTTCCTGCAGAGACAATCTCGCTTGATTCTCCATTAACGAGAGGGTGGTTGGATTTAGATACGGATACGGTATATGGGCATATGCTTTTGGCCGGACTGGGTGCGGTATCCATAGTCTCATTGGTTGTGTCTGTCTATTATACATCAATGAGACATTTTATGCACTCGTCGGACTCAGGTAATTTGCTCATAATATTCCTGTTACTCCTTTTTTCAAACCCATCTGCAATCTTTTTTTCACCGGTTTGTCTCTCTGCCATCTGTCTTATTTGGGCGCAAGAGGTACTTCTTGCAGAGAAAAAGTTCTTGGGATCTATGCTAATATCTTTGTCGTCTCTGTTTTATGCACCTCTTGTATGGCTTATCCCTCTTTCATTCCTCTTTCTAATATTTGTTTCAACAGATTTTCTTAAAAACCTTATTATAGTGCTTAGCGGATTGCTTCTGCCTCTGCTCTATATTGGCGTTTTCAGGTTTCTTCTGTTTGATGATGCAACATATTATATTGAGGATTTTTATAATATTGCTACCAATATATCGTTGTCACTAAGGTCTGTGGAATTCCCGCAGCTTTTTGAGATCATCTGTTTTGTTATTATTGCGCTTGTTACGGTTTCATATCTTCTTAAGGTGCTTAACAGACTTAAAATAAGCTTGAGGGATGCAATTAAGTCAAGAATACTCTTTTTATTGGCTCTGTCAGCTATCTTCTTCCTGTTCTCTTCTGCAACTTCGCAACCGTTAGTGGTTCTTATTGCTGCACCACTTGCCTTCCTTTATTCGTATAGGTTTGCCAATCTTGAGAATACAGGCAGAAAAAGTAGATATATAGAGGTGGTCCTTATTTTGAGTGCTTTGGTTATTACTCGTTTATCCTATTTTGTATAAAGAAGAGGGCGGATTTTTCGTCCACCCTCCTGTTGCTATCTGTAGGAATTTTATAAAAAGTAAACAGTTGTTCTTTTATAAAATTTTAGTTAGTTCTTCCCGGATATACCTTAAGAGCCTCCTCAAGGCACTTGATGGCATTCTTAAGATCCTCCTCCTTTAGCACGTATGCTATACGTACCTCGTTTATACCTCTGCCCTTTGTAGCATAGAAACCTGCAGCAGGAGCAACCATTACTGTCTGACCTTTATACTCAAAGTGCTCAAGCATCCATTGTGCAAACTTGTCTGCGTCATCGACAGGTAGTTTTGCTATGGTGTAGAATGCACCCATTGGCATAGGAGAATATACTCCGGGGATCTTGTTAAGGCCTTCAACAAGAATATTTCTTCTCTTGATGTACTCGTCTTTTACAGCTTTAAAGTATGAAGCAGGTGTCTTAAGCGCACCCTCTGCAGCAACCTGTCCGTAAGTGGAAGCGCAAAGTCTTGCCTGCGCATATTTCATTACAGCTGCCATAACCTCTTTGTTCTTGGATACAATTGCTCCTATTCTGGCACCGCAAAGGCTGTATCTCTTAGATACTGAGTCTAACAATATAACATTCTGCTCAAGTCCGGGAATATGCATGCATGAGTAGTGAGGCTCGTCTGTGTAGCAGAACTCTCTGTAAACCTCGTCTGAGTAGATGAACAGATTGTGTTTCTTTGCAATTTCGCCCAATTTGTTGATAGCCTCTTTTGTGTACAATGTTCCTGTTGGGTTACCAGGGTTGCAGATAAGGATACCTTTTGTTTTAGGGGTTATATGTTTCTCGAACTCCTCCATTGCAGGTAGTTTAAAGCCATCCTCAATAGATGTAGAGATTGGAACAAGCTTAACATCGTTCTGAAGTGCAAATGAGTTGTAGTTTGTGTAGAAAGGCTCCATTACAATAACCTCGTCATCCGGGTTACATGTAACTGCAAGTGCCAATTGAACAGCCTCTGTACCGCTGGCTGTAACGATAATCTCTTGTGGGGTAAGGTTGATTCCAATACCTTTGTAATACTCTACAAGACCCTTTCTGTAAGACTCTTCTCCTGCTGAGTTTGTATATGCGATAACCTTTAGGTCGCAGTTCTTAACTGCATCCAAAGCCTCTTTTGGAGACTCGATATCGGGCTGGCCTATGTTCAAGTGGTATACTTTTACACCTCTTTTCTTTGCAGCCTCTGCGTATGGTACCAATTTTCTGATTGGTGATGAGGGCATTGCCTCTGCTTTTTTTGATAATGTTAGCATTTTTTTAATCTTTTAATGTATTACTTCTATATAAATTTTAATGTATTACTCATAATATAAGCGTTGGTGCCGGCTATCAAAATTAAATCAGCTAAAGCTAAATAAAAGCTAAGAGTTGAAAGTTTATAGTGTATAGACAGTTTTTAAGTTAATAGCAGTAAAGCTTAAAGTAAGAAACCATCAACTTAAAAACAATAAACTAATTAACTGACTTTAAACTATAAACTTAATTAGCCAAAGCTAAAGCTAAAGCCAATGCCAAAGCTGGTAAACTAGCTCTATTTTGTAAGCTCCCACAGGAATTTCTCTATGTTAGGCTGCATCTTGGATGTTGGAACTGAATAGTTGTTTACAAGTATTGCAAAACGAACCATCCCGTGGCTCCTGCTCTCTACGTAGCCTGCGTAGCATCTTACACCTGTAAGTGAACCGCTTTTGGCATGAATACGTCCTTTGTTTTTTGTGTATTTGCTATCCTTAAGGACACTCTTTAGTGTGCCGGGACCACCTGGGTATGGGAATGAGGCAAGATACTCTTTAAAGTTTTCGTTTTTCTGCATAAATGAGTAAAAACGGGTAAAAAATTCTGCGGAAACAAAATTCCTTCTTGCAAGTCCGCTTCCATCAGCCTGGCTAAATCCTTCAACATCTACCCCCTGTTCTTTTAAATACTCCTTGAGAGCACGTGCAGAGGCACTTATGCTGCTTTTGCCTGTTAGCTTTTTGCCAACAGTCTTAAGAAATGTCTCTGCGTAGAAGTTGTTGCTTATCCTGTTGGTTACATTTACTATATTAATGAGTTTTGGAGAGTATACTGTTGATATTGTATCTGCTCCAACGGCATAGTCAGCCGGCATATCAACTATATCCTTCACAACAGCCTCTGCAGATGTGGAACTTCCGTTTACAGATCCGGGGGCAACAACCTCAATGCCGTTTGCCTGCAAATATTTGAGGTATTCTGCCGCAGCACTCAGGTGAGGGAATTTATTTGCCCATGTGTGCTCTACACTTTTTTCGTCTACGCCAATGTATCCCTCCACTCTCGAAACCTTAAGCATATCGGATGGGTAGTAGTATACCTCATCTCCTGATTGGGCAGGGCCTGTAACAGCTTCATTCAATATCTGCTGCCCCGGCAGTTGTGGGTAGACAACCTCTATTGATATGCCGTCATTCTCTTTACATCCGGGTGTGGTTCTTATTATTTGCGTGTTCTCCATAAAAGGGAGTCCGCTGGCTGCACAGCCGTAGTCCCATCCAAGGTTACCCCAGTCCCAATTGTCGGGAATAGCCTCACGGGTAAAAAATGAATCATCGGCCACAATATTGCCCACAATTTTTGTAATTCCTTTGGCCTTGAGGGCGTCTGTCCAAACACCAAAGAGGGAGTCTATGCTATAGGCTAATGTATCTCTTGAACCGAAAGTTGGGTCTCCTCCTCCAATTATTGTAAGGTTACCGTACAAAATATTGTTTTTTACCGGCCCGTTGATAGAGATGCTTGTCTGATATCTGAAATCGGGGCCAAGAATTGAAAGAGCTGTACCTGTGGTAATTGTCTTCATTGTAGAGGCTGTAAGCAGCGGAAAATGACTGTTCCAGCCTGCAATCTTCTTACCGTTGTTGTCAACAGCGTAGATGCCTACAACTGCATTCTTGAATAGAGGATCTTTCTTTAGTACATTGTCAATGAAATGCTGCGCAGGTTGTGCGCATACTGTGAGGCTGCAAAGAGCAAAGGCAGCGCTCAAAATGATTTTTTTGAGGTTAGTCATGAATAATTTTTTTTGGTTGCGCAAATATACAAATTATATGTATTGATTGGTAAGCGTGTTTCTTTTATTAAAAAACTGTTAAATTTAACTGGTTGTACTCTGTTTAGAGGTAATTTTTTAAAAAAATAGGTAAATTTGCGTCGCTAAATGGTGAAATAAGCACTATTTTTCTGTAAAAATATATTTTTTAATGTTTTTTACAGAAAGTTTTTAGACCTAATGCAAAATTTAATTATGAGTAACTCAAGATTAAAGGCTCTCGAAGAGTTGGATAATAGGACAAGTGAACGGTTTTACAGGGAGAATAGACCTGTTTCGGAATATTTTGGTGTCAATGTATTTGACCTGCCCAAAATGAAATGTTATCTCTCGGCAGAGGCGTATCAAGCTGTTGAGGATGCAATAAATCACGGCATTAAGATAGACAGGACAATGGCAGACCAGATTGCGGCCGGAATGAGAGGTTGGGCGGTAAAGATGGGAGCTACTCATTATACTCACTGGTTTCATCCGCTTACAGATGCCACAGCAGAGAAGCACGAGGCATTTATAGATTATATGAAGGGTGGTGGAGCTTTTGAAAACTTTAAAGGCAGTGCCCTTATCCAGCAGGAGCCTGATGCCTCCAGCTTTCCAAACGGAGGTCTGAGAAATACATTTGAGGCAAGGGGCTATACGGCGTGGGACCCAAGTTCTCCTGCTTTTATAATAGATGAAACACTTTGTATACCAACTGTATTTGTTGCATATACGGGAGAGGCGTTAGACCAGAAGACACCGCACCTTAAATCTATAGATGCGGTTAATAAGGCTGCAGTTGCAATATGCAAGATGTTTGACAAGAATGTTACCAGAGTAAACACTATGCTTGGTATAGAACAGGAGTATTTCTTGGTAGATGAAGCTTTCTTTAGGGCAAGGCCGGATCTTATGATCTGCAACAAAACTCTTTTGGGGCATACGGCGGCAAAGGACCAACAGTTGGAGGATCACTATTTTGGAGCTATTCCCGATAGAGTTGTCTCTTTTATGAAAGATTTTGAAACAGAGGCATATAAACTTGGTGTAATGCTAAAGACCCGCCATAATGAGGTTGCTCCTAATCAATATGAATTTGCTCCTGTTTACGGTGAGGCTAACATATCGTCCGATCAGAATCTTATGATGATGATCATAATGAAGAAGATAGCCAAAAAACATAAATTGGAGGTTATTTTTCATGAGAAACCGTTTGCAGGTGTTAACGGTTCCGGCAAACACTGTAACTGGAGTATGGTAACAAATACCGGTGTAAACCTGCTTTCACCGGGAAAGACTCCAAGGACCAACCTGCAGTTTTTAAGTTTCTTTTCATCTGTGATGAGAGGTGTGTACGAACATAACCATTTGCTTATGAGTAGTATAGCATCGCTTAACAATAGCTACAGACTGGGAGGGTCCGAGGCTCCGCCAGCAATAATGAGTATCTTTATAGGTGAAACACTTACAAGATTGGTAGAGTCTATAGAGAACCTGTCTGACCGTAACCTTACCAGTGTATCGGACAAAGAGGTTAAGGTGCGCTCAAAGATGCATATTGTAAACCAGATACCGGAGATTCTTCCAGACAACACAGACCGCAACCGTACCTCACCGTTTGCCTTTACCGGAAACAGGTTTGAGTTTAGAGCGGTTGGTTCGTCATGCAACGTTGCATCATCCATATTTATTCTAAACACTGTTGTGGCGGAACAGTTGGAGAGGTTCAAGCAGATGGTAGACAAGAATATGGAGGATGGAATGAGCCAGGATAAAGCAATGATGAAAGTTATCCGTCAGTTCCTTAGAGAGAGCAGGAATATAAGATTTGAGGGGAACGGCTATAGCGAGGAGTGGCAGAAAGAGGCGGTAGCAAGGGGGCTTAAAGGGATAAAGAATCCTGTTGAGGCATTCAAGGAGTATATAAACAAAGATACCATAAAGATGTTTGAGGCTCAGAATGTGCTTACAGCCAGAGAGGCTGAGGCGCGGTATGAGGTGCTCAACGAGATTTTTGTGAAGAAGCTGCAGATAGAGGCTCGTGTGCTTGGAGACTTAACGGTAAACCATATCATTCCAACAGCCATACGCTTCCAGAACTCACTTATAAACAATGTACACGGTATTAAGGAGTTGTTTCCCGACGATTACCAGCAGATGTGTACCACTCAATTGAAGCTGCTAAAGAAGATATCCAGATATATCAATGAGCTCCAGACCTTGGTACACGACATGATAGATGCAAGGAAGGTTGCCAATGTAATTACCGATATTCCTACGAAAGCGGCAACCTACTACGATACAGTATATCCTTTTATGGACAAGATTAGGGTTATAGCAGATAAGTTGGAGATGGTTGTGGATGATGAGTTATGGCCATTGCCAAAATATAGGGAGATGCTGTTTTTGAGATAATAACAATTGGAACGTTAGTAGTTCATATAGTTTTTTGGGCACGACCGGTATTTATAGGGGTATACGATAACGGTTGTGCTCTTTTTTTTCTCGTATAAGAAAATTTGCAGTACTTTTGTGCGTTTGAAAAATGTTCAAACAGCATCTTTAAACACCTTATATACATGCTTACAGACAATCAGAAAAGTAACAGATACGCAATGCGTGGAGTGTCATCGTCAAAGGAGGATGTGCACAACGCAATATCGAATATAGACAAGGGGCTGTATCCAAAAGCCTTCTGCAAAATAGTTCCGGATTATCTTGGCAACGACAAGGATTACTGCATTGTAATGCATGCAGACGGGGCGGGGACAAAATCGTCATTGGCTTATGCATATTGGAAAGAGACAGGAGATCTGTCTGTTTGGGATGGTATTGCACAGGATGCCATTGTAATGAACACAGATGACCTGTTATGTGTAGGGGCAACGGACAACATATTGCTGTCATCTACCATTGGCAGGAACAAACAGCTTATTCCCGGAGAGGTAATATCGCGGTTGATAAACGCTTCGGAGAACTTCTGCAAGACGATGGCCAATCATGGTGTGAATATGATTCTTACGGGAGGTGAGACTGCAGATGTGGGAGATTTGGTGCGCACTGTAATAGTAGACAGCACGGTATGTGCAAGGATGAGAAGAGATGATGTAATAGATAATGCAAATATCAAGACTGGTGATGTTGTTGTTGCATTGGCATCTTTCGGTAAGGCTGTATATGAAACGGAATACAATGGCGGAACGGGCAGCAACGGACTTACATCTGCAAGACATGATGTTTTTTCAAAAGAGATAGCGCACAAATACCCCGAGACATACGATAATACTCTGCCAAAAGATTTGGTCTATTCCGGCAGCTGCTCCTTAACTGATATAGAACCGGAAACAGGGCTCACTTACGGAAAATTGGTGCTGTCCCCTACAAGGACATACGCCCCTATTATAAAAGATATATTGTCGGGATACAAAAACAGAATAGACGGAATAGTTCACTGCTCCGGTGGAGCGCAGACAAAGGTACTGCACTTTATAGACGGGCTTACAGTGGTGAAAGACAATCTGTTCCCAACACCTCCGCTGTTCAGGCTTATTCAAAAGGAATCCGGTACGGATTGGAATGAGATGTACAAGGTGTTTAATATGGGGCATCGCATGGAGATCTACACAGACAGCGAAACTGCCGCAAAGGTGATTGAAATAAGCAGAAAATATGGGGTGGAGGCCGGAATACTGGGACGTGTAGAGAGTTCTGCAGATGGTGTGAGCAGGGTGGATCTTACATCTGAACACGGACATTTTATATATGAGAAATAATAACTATACTTTCCCTATGAAACATTCAAATTTTAACATTCTTCCGATAATTGCTGCGGCATTGCTGCTGTTTGGATGCGGTGGCAACGGAAACAAGTCTCAGGTAAAGCTCTCTCCAATAATGGAGAAGGCACTTAACGAAAAGGATTCTAAGTTCTATGCAGATTTTGGTTCGTTCCCAAAAGAGAGGGCAAAACTTCCTATAGGTGTGTTTGACTCCGGAACAGGAGGACTTACGGTTTTGGAGGTGCTCCTTAAAAACGATATGGTCAATAATGTGACAGGTGAGGATGGCCAGGACGGTATCCCGGATCTTGCAGGTGAGAATTTCCAATATCTTGCAGACAGAGCCAACATGCCTTACGGCAATTATAAAGCTGCCGGAAAGGAGGACTTCTTTAAGGAGCTTGTGGTTAAGGATGCGCTGTTCCTGCTTGGCAACAAATATTATAACAACAATGTTGACTCCAATCCTCTTGGGGAGAAGGAGCGTGTGAAGATACTTATTATAGCTTGTAATACTGCAACAGCTTACGGTCTGGCAGATGTGGAGACACTTCTATCGTGCAGCGGTACAGGGATAAAGGTGATAGGTGTTATAAATGCGGGTGTAAGAGCACTGTTTGGCGGTATAGAGGAGCAGATTGCAGCCGGAGATACTCTCAGTGGAAAGAACTTTGGAATAGGTGTGATTGCAACTGCCGGTACCATAGCGTCAAATGCGTATCAGGAGCTTATAGCTAAAACAGCCGGAGAGAAGGGTATAGGCGTATCTATATCGTCTCGCGGGGCAATTGGTATTGCAGAGTCTGTTGATATGGAGAAGGACTATGTAGATGAGTCTGCAGTTGCGGTAAGAGACAATTACAAAGGTCCGGTATTAGGCGATGGTGATGGTGATATTCACGAATCCATGCTTCCGCTTTACAATTTCAATAAGGAGAACAACGGCTATTTAGAGAAAACAGAGAATGGAAAATTGGTGAGCCTGCAGCTTAACAGTTCAGAGAACTATGCACGTTTTCACCTCGTTTCGCTAATAGATAACTATCTTAAGAACGGCTATACAGCACCGCTGTCGAGGATTATTATGGGATGTACTCACTATCCGTTCCTTATAAATACATTTAGGCAGGTTGTCGCAGAGATGAGAGAGTACAAGGAAAACGGTGAATATGTTTACAAAGATATTCTTCCCGACAATGTTGTCTTTATAGATCCCGCTATCTATACTGCAAAAGAGTGTGCGCAGGAGCTTAGAAAGGACAATCAGATGGCTGTAAGCACGGATGACAGTGCTGTAAAGGCATTTATCTCGGTTCCTAAGAATGGTTTGGATTCTACAAAGGTAGATGCAGACGGTAACCTTACATATGATTTCAAATATGGAAGAGAATACGGTACTGAGGATGAGTATACGGTTGTGGTTCCGTTCTCAAGAAGATATTTGAATGAAACGACAATAAACAATATAAGGGCTTTGCTTCCGGAGTCATATAAAAAAATAACGGAGGCCTTATAGCGTTGGCGTTGGTATTGGCAAATTTAAGTGTAAAGAGGGGAAAGAGGGGAGAGAAAGCTTTGGTGTTGACATTGGCCTTAATTTAGTTGAAAGCGTATAGTTTATAGTGTATAGACAGCTTTAAAGTTAATAGTAAGGAGGAAAGCTGAAAGTTAAAACTAATATCTTTAAAACTATCGACTGATAAACAGACTATAAACAATAAACTAAATCAGCTAAAGCTAAAGCCAAAGCCAAGGCTAAAGCCAAAGCTGTAGAGTATAATAATTAATGATTAATTTATGAGTTTTGCTCAAAGGGTAACATCAGAAGAGATAGAAGGAATGAGCATGGCTGCTTTTGTAGGGGAGATAAAGGTCATAAACTTCAAAGATGAAGATTTTGACGAGGCAATCAGGTACCTGTCTACTCAACCTTTTATAGGCTTTGATACAGAGACCAAACCCTGTTTTATTCCTAAAGTACCGCGTAACAAGATGGCTATTCTCCAGCTTGCGTCACATGACAGAGCTTTTATTTTTAGGCTGCAGCAGATTGGCGTTCCTCAGGAATTGGCAGATCTTCTTGCAAATCCGTTTGTCATGAAGATTGGGGCTGCGGTACACGATGATATAAGGGGGCTTCAGGGGTATACAAATTTTACTCCACGCGGGTTTATAGATCTGCAGAGATTATGTGGCGAATTTGGAATCGAAGAAAAAAGTGTTAGAAAGATGGCAGCTATCATTTTGGGCAAAAGGGTATCCAAATCGCAGCAACTCTCAAACTGGGAGAGTGCCCAGCTGTCGGAAGCTCAGCTAAAGTATGCTTCTACAGATGCATGGGTCTGTTTGGAGATGTTTGATGAATTAAAACTAAAAGGTTTTGTTTAGTGCAGATGAAACGTGTTATACTTAATAAGGGAAAGGAGAGCTCTCTACTCAGATTCCATCCGTGGGTATTCTCCGGTGCAATAAAAAAGATTGCAGGCGGAACACCGTTTGAAGGTGAGGTTGTGGAGGTTGAGGCATTTGATGGAAGGTATCTTGGAACAGGTCATTATCAAGTAGGTTCAATAGCCGTTAGAATATTGAGTTTTGAGAGGAGGCAAATAGATAGCTCGTTTTGGGAGGAGGCTCTTGTAAAAGCGTACAATGTGAGGCAGACACTTGGTATCTTTAATGAGCACACAAATTGTTACAGACTTGTCCATGGCGAGGGTGATTTCTTGCCCGGACTTATAATTGATATATACAACGGATATGCGGTTATACAGGCTCATTCTGCAGGAATGTTCCTTGCATTAGAGGATATAGTAGCGGCCTTAAGAGGTGTTTATGGTGATGGATTGCTTGGAATTTATGATAAGAGTTCCGGCACTGCCCCATTCAAGGCCGGTTTGCCTCTTAATGACCGCTATTTATGGCGCTCGGAAACAGCTATAGATGCTCAATTCCATAATAATGATGATAATCCTTTTGCAGTAACTGTTCTTGAGAACGGCAATAAGTTTCTTGTAGATTGGGTTAACGGTCAGAAGACGGGCTTTTTCTTGGATCAGAGGGATAACAGAGCTCTTGTAAAAAGATATGCGGCCGGCAAGGATGTGCTTAATCTGTTCTGCTATACCGGCGGATTTTCAATTTATGCGCTGCAGGGGGGTGCGAAAAGCGTAACATCTGTAGACAGTTCAAAAACAGCTATAGAACTTACAGATAGAAATGTCTCCGTTAACGGATATGATGACAGTCTGCATAGATCCTATTGTACAGATGCACTTGAATTTATGCGCAACTTAAAGGCTAACGAGTATGACCTTATGATTGTAGACCCGCCTGCCTTTGCAAAGCACAGAGGGGCTTTGGACAATGCTTTAAGAGCATATAAAAAACTTAATGCACTTGCTATTGAAAAGGTTAAAAGTGGTGGAATAATCTTTACATATAGTTGTTCGCAGGTTGTTGATAAGAATGCATTTGCCTTGGCGGTCTTCTCTGCCGCGGCATTAACAGGCCGTAAGGTGAGGATTCTGCACAGGTTGACCCAGCCGGCAGATCATCCGGTAAGTATTTATCATCCCGAAGGGGAGTATCTTAAAGGATTGGTTCTGTATGTGGAATAAAAAAACGGTAGCTTAAAGGCTACCGTTTTTTGCGAGGTACCAAGCAGAGTCGAACTGCTGTACACGGTTTTGCAGACCGCTGCCTAACCACTCGGCCATGGTACCGGTTAGGGATTGCAAAGGTAGATTTTTTTTTTGACTTTCCAAATCTTAATAGAGGATTTTGTAAAAAAAAGATGTACCGCATTGTAAGGTACATCTTTTTACGAGGGGTAAATGTAACTATTGGTTACTATAGTTTTTCGAAATCAACATCTGTAAAGTTCTTCTCCTCTGTGGCAGAACCTGCATTCTCTGTATAAACACGCTCTGTTACAGGACATTTATCTTTTATAAACTTAATTACCTCTTCAAGTCCGTCTGTGAATTTCTCAAAATCTTCTTTGTAGAGGAAAATTTTATGTTTGTCATAGACAAATCTTCCATCTTTTTCAACTCTTCTCTTGCTCTCTGTTATTGTAAGGTAATAATCGTTTCCTTTTGTTGCCTTAACATCAAAGAAATAGGTCCTTTTACCTGCTCTTACCGGTTTAGAGAAGACATCCTCACCGTTGCGCTCCTGCGCTCCTGCATTGTCGTAATCCTCAAAATACATAATTTTTCTTCAATTAAATTTTAAAAGTTTCACAAAGATAAAATATTTTTTATCCTCATTGACTATATTTGCAAAATATTTTAAAAAACTCAGATATGTTGAGCAGACGATTAATAAGGGTGAAAGTATTTAAAGTTCTTTTTGGAAGGGTGGCAGCCGGAAATTCAGATGCACTGATTGGTGCAGAGAATGAGCTTATGGCATCTTGTGAAAAGACAAGAGACCTTTATATCTTACTTATGAGACTCCCTGTTGCGCTCAAGAGAATAGCAAAGGCAAGAATAGAACAGGGACTGCAGAAATTTCATCCAACAGAAGAGGAGGCTAATCCAAACTATAAATTTGTAAATAACAAGTTCATTGAGATTATTGAAAATGATCTTGAATTTCTAAAGTTGGCAGATTCCAAGGGGTTGATGTGGGACAACTATGATACTTTCATAAAAAAACTCTATCTTGCAATATCTCAGACAGAGTATTTTAAGAGGTATATGAACAGCGGTGATTCCTCATTGGAGGAGGATACAAAGCTCTTTTACAACATATTTGCGAATGCTTTAGAGGATAATGAGGATTTGGAGGATATTTTGGAGGAGACTAATGTATTTTGGATGAACGATCTTGAATATGTCCTTAATAAGGTTTTGGAGAACATTAATAAGGTCTCCAAGAGAAAAAAGGTGATTGTACCGGATACCTTTAGAAAAGAGGATGATATTACTTACGCCAAGAAGCTTTTAACGGAGTCCCTCATCCATTATGACGAGTATGTGAATATTGTTGCAGGGATGGTTCCAAACTGGGATAAAGAGAGACTTGTTGCAACGGATTTAGCTTTAATAGTTATGGGAATTACGGAGGCTGTTGTCTTTAATTCCATTCCGTTAAAGGTAACTATAAATGAATATGTGGATATCTCCAAATTCTACAGTACGCCAAACAGCAGGACTTTTGTCAACGGTATATTGGACAAGATTCTCCAGCAGATGGTAAAGGATGGAAGAGTGGTTAAAACCGGCAGAGGGTTGGTAGGTAGCAATTAATAATTTAACGATATATTAAAATGAAAATGTTATTTTTTCTTCAGGCTCAGGCCGGTCAGCAGAGTGGCGGCGGTATGGGCAGTTTTCTAATAATGATGGTCCTTATTTTTGTTGTGATGTATTTTCTTATGATACGTCCTCAACAGAAAAAGCAGAAGGAACTTGTAAAATTCCGTGACTCCCTACAGAAAGGTGACAAGGTTGTTACTATTGGCGGCATATATGGTACTGTTGCCGAAATCAAAGAGAGAGTAGTTCTTTTGGAGGTGGATAACAATGTTAAGATAAGAGTTGACAAAAGCTCTTTGGTTAAGGATATTTCAGACGTTCCTGCAAAGTAGGCATACGTACAATTAAAGATTTGAGCAGATTTTTTTCAATAATAAAGAGTGCATTTAAAAAGAGAGGAAATGATTGGATTATACTAATCATTTCTCTCTTTTTTGCATCTTTGATGTGGGGAATACTGCGTTTGTCGCAGACTTATTCTACCACCTTCAAATATGGTGTTAAGGTAAATACATATGTAAAGGGGCGCTCTTCCGGTGCGTTATCTGTCAATCCGGTATTGGTAAGGGGAAAGTCAAGCGGTTTCTTTATTCTCCAGCAGAGATATTTTGGTAATAATTCATATTTAGAGCTTAATGTTGCCCCATCTCTTATACACCCCGTTGCAGGAAAGGAGGATCTGTTTTTTATAAAAGGCTCCCAAATAAAGGAAAATATAAGCCAGATTTTGGAGGGGGAGATCTCTGTTGACAATATAGCGATAGATTCGCTCTTCATATATCTTTTTAATGAGGCGTACAAAAAAGTTCCTGTGGTTCCAAGAACCAATATATCATACGCAGCACAATATACATCTGTCGGGAAGCTTACCTTAAAGCCCGATTCGGTGCTTATTTACGGAAATACCAAGATAATAGATGGAATAGATTCGCTTTTTACTGAAGAGATAACAGGAGACAAGGTGAAAAGGAATTTAAGTGGGATTACAAGACTTAAGGCTGTAGAAGGTGTTGAGACATCTGACAAAGAGATATACTATTCTGTGGATGTGGCAAGGTATTATGAGGTTGTGCTTCGTGTGCCTCTTAGTATTGTAAATGCACCGGAGGTTAGGTCTGTGCCTCTTCCCGACGAAGTGAAACTTAGAGTAAAGGTTAGGTTTACAGATAATCTGCAAAAATTAAGTTCGCAGGATTTTAATGCCTACATAGATTTTAATGACACAGGACTGAATGGAGCCGATTGCGGCTATGCAGAGGTTAGAACAGATAATCTTCCACACGATGTTATAGAGGTAAAGGCAGAGCCTGCTTTTATTAAGATTTATTGATATGACAACAGATAGAAATGAGTTGCCGCTTGTATTGGCTTGTACGGGCGGAATAGGGAGCGGGAAAACCTTTGTGGCCGGCATTTTTGAGCATATAGGTGTTCCTGTATACTATTCGGATTCAAGAGCTAAGGAGCTCTATTTTAAAGATAGGAAGTTGGTTGAATCTTTGGTAGGACTGCTTGGCGAAGATGTAGTAGACGGAACTTTGGATAATGGCATCCCTAAGTTGGATTTTAAACGCTTTGCTTCAAAAATCTTTGGAGACAGTACCCTGAAAAAATCTGTTGAGGAGATTGTTCACCCTGCGGTATTGCGCGATTTTGAGGGGTGGAGACGCTGCTATTGCAGCAAGAACAAGTATGTAATGATTGAGTCTGCAATTATTCTGGAGCTACCTGTCTTTAATAGTTTGGAGAAGAAGATACTTGCTGTGGTTGCACCGGAGGAGTTGCGTTTAAAGAGGGTAATGGACAGAGATAAGGCATTAAAAGAGATGGTTCTGTCTCGTATAAGGGCCCAATGGAGCGACCGGCAGAGAGAAGCTATGGCAGATTTTGTTATATTTGCAGACGAAAAAAGGCCCCTTATAGAGCAGGTGCTCTGTGTTGATAGGGCAATGAAAAGAATATAGATTGATTATGGGAATAGGAAAATGGATTACCGGTGCTATAGGATGGGCTGTTGGCGGACCTATAGGTGCGTTAGTGGGGTATCTCCTCGGTTCTGCGATGGAGGGCGATTCTTTGTCGGGAACTAAAAGAACAAGAACTTCTACCTACTCTGCCGGAGAGCAGAGGAACAGTTTCCTTGTCTCTATGTTGGTACTTTCCGCAGCCGTTATGAAGGCAGACGGAAAGGTTATGAGGAGCGAGCTGGATTATGTAAAACGTTTTATAGCCGGCTCGTTTGGAGAGACTGCCCTGCCTGAATCGCTAAGATTGCTTAAGGAACTGCTACAAAAGGATATAAACATTTCTGAGGTATGTGCGCAGATAAAAATGTATATGAACAGTTCCCAGCGGCTTCAGTTGCTGCATTTCCTTGTTGGTATAGCTGAGGCAGATGGATATGTGAGTAAGCAGGAGGTAGATACAATAAGGAATATTGGGAAATACCTTGGAATACAGGATAGTGATGTAAACTCCATTTTAGCTATGTTCAACAACAATTTGGAGTCTGCATATGCAGTTCTTGAGATAGAGGAAACAGTTACAGATGAGGAGGTTAAGAAAGCTTACAAGAGACTTGCCTTAAAGCATCACCCGGATAAGGTTGAATCTTTGGGTCCCGATGTAAAGAGGGCAGCGGAGGAGAAGTTCAAGCAGATAGTGGCTGCCTACGAGGCTATAAAGAAGGAGCGTAATATGTAACTCCAGGTATGAACAATTTTACAGATAGAGAAGTTTTTTAGAAAAGATAAGAGAAATGAAGACAGATTTAAGAAAGATTTTGGCAGTCACCGGTGAGTCGGGATTGTTTTATTATGTTTCACAGGTTAGATTAGGAGCTATTTTAGAATCTTTGAGCACAAAACAGAGGAATAAGTTTGGACTTAATGCAAAGATGACATCTTTGGCAGATATCTCAATATATACAGATGAAGGTGAGACCAAATTGCAGGATGTATTTGAGGCGATGCACAAGGAACTTGGCGAGAGCGAGGCTCTTTCTCCAAAGTCGGATCCTAATGCAATAAAGGAGTTTTTTGCAAAGGTGCTTCCTACATACGACAGAGACCGCTTTTATGTTTCTCACATGAAAAAGGTTCTTTCATGGTATAACGAGTTGCTTAAATATGCATCGTTAGACTTTGCAAAGGAGGATGATGCTCAAGCAGAGAATGCTCCTGCTGAGAAGGCTGAGTAGAACCAATAAGCAGTTGTCTGTAATGGATTTTTCAAAGGTAAGATATGCAAAGCCTGCAAGCGTAATGTTAATAACACTTGGGTGTTCTAAAAACAGGGTGGATTCGGAGCATCTGCTTAGGCAGATGGAGTCTGCCGGTGTTACTCTGCTTCCCGACAACTACGAGGTGGGAACAGCATTTACAACCCCTTGCGATGCAATAATCATAAATACCTGCGGCTTCATAAAGGATGCAAAGGTTGAATCCATAAATACCATTTTTGCCGCGATAAATGCCAAGAACGCCGGAATTACAAAATATGTGTTTGTGTTCGGCTGCCTTTCTCAGCGTTATAAGGACGAGTTGGTTGCAGATATTCCCGAGGTTGACGGCTTTTTTGGTGCTTTTGATATATCGGGGGTACTCGATGCCATGAGTATCGGGCGCAATGCCTCTTGTGAGCAGGAAAGGTATCTTACTACTCCAAAGCACTATGCATATCTAAAGATATCCGAGGGGTGCAACAGACATTGTGCATACTGCTCGATTCCCGGAATAAGGGGCAGGCATAAGTCTGTGCCTATTGAGGAGTTGGTTAAGGAGGCTGAGAACCTTGCAAAAAACGGAGTCAGGGAGCTTATTGTGGTTGCTCAGGATACAACATATTACGGATTGGATCTTTACAGGAGGCGCGCTTTGGCAGATCTGTTGGGACAACTGTGTAAAGTAGATGGTATAGAGTGGATTAGAGTTCATTATTCATATCCTGCGCAGTTCCCTAAGAATGTACTTAGGGTAATGGCCTCTCAACCCAAAATCTGCAAGTATTTGGACATTCCGCTTCAGCATGCTTCTACAAAGGTGCTTGCGCTTATGAAGCGCTCTATAGATATGGAGGGAACGCAAAGACTTATAGATGAGATAAGAGAAACTGTTCCTGGCATAGTTCTAAGGACAACCATGATTGTGGGGCATCCTGGTGAAGATAAGCGTGAGTTCGAAAAGCTTTTGGCCTTTGTAAAGCATAACAGGTTTGAGATGTTAGGGGCTTTTACATATTCAGAGGAGGAGGGGACTTACGGTGCAAAGCACTATAAAGATTCTGTTCGCGAATCAACCAAACAGAAGCGTTATGATGAGCTAATGGAACTTCAGGCAACAATCTCTAATGAGATTCACCTGTATAGAATTGGTTCTGTTGAAAAGGTAATAGTTGATTCTTTCTCAGATGGAATACTGCATTGCAGAAGTATGTATGAGTCTCCGGATGTTGACGGTGAGATAAAGGTTGTGCCTGCCGGTATTGAAAATCCTGCGGATTTTGTAGGGAACTTTATAACAGTAAAGATAACTGGCTCAGATGATTATGACTGGGAGGGGTGCATTGTTTGATAATTAATTTGTAAATTATTAATATTTAATAGAATAGTATGGGACTATTAGATGGTAAAGTGGCTCTTATAACAGGGGCTGCAAGAGGAATTGGCAAGGCCATTGCTCTTAAATTTGCGCAAGAGGGGGCAAATATTGCTTTCACAGATCTTGTTATTGATGAAAATGCTGAGAATACCAAAAAAGAGATTGAGGCAAATGGTGCTAAAGTTCTTGCAATAGCATCTAATGCTGCTTCGTTTGAGGAGTCGCATAATGTTGTGGAGCAGGTTGTTAAAGAGTTTGGGCATCTTGATATTCTTGTAAACAATGCAGGTATAACCAAAGATGGCCTTATGATGAGAATGTCCGAGGCTCAATGGGATGCTGTAATAAACGTGAACCTTAAATCTGCATTTAACTTTATTCATGCAGTTACACCTGTAATGATGCGTCAACGTGGCGGTTCCATCATTAACATGAGCTCTGTTGTTGGTGTTCATGGTAATGCAGGCCAGACCAACTACTCTGCATCTAAGGCCGGTATGATTGGCTTGGCAAAATCTATTGCTCAAGAGATGGGTTCAAGAGGTGTTAGAGCCAACTGTGTTGCTCCCGGTTTCATTATTACAGAGATGACTGCCAAACTTCCAGACGAGGTTAAGAAGGAGTGGTGCAACAAAATCCCTCTAAGAAGGGGTGGTACACCTGAGGATATTGCAAATGTTTGCGTGTTCCTTGGAAGTGATCTGTCGAGCTATGTTAGTGGGCAGGTTATACAGGTGTGTGGTGGCATGCAAATGTAAAAGTTGGCAAAGAAGGGCAATTTCTTCGTTATGCTCATTGTAAAAATCCTCACATACTAAGGTATGCTCCGGTGTTTTACAATTTCGCAGGCCTTGAACTTGCCCTTCTATCCAACTTTTACAGTGGATGAACGGAACTGTTATTTGTCTGCTTATCTGTTTGTTCAAGTATATTGCGGATGGCAAACATTTAATTAGTTGTATATGAGGCGAATTTTAGCAAAATAAAAAAGAGTGGCACAATGGCCGCTCAAATTCCTGACGTCGTTACTCAAAAAATACATATTTTATAACTTGTTGATAAACAATGTTTTTGTATTATTTTATCGCCTTCTTATAATGATTTAGCGGAGTAGTCTAAATTAACACCACTCCGCAATCATCATCTAAGCCAATTTTATCTATTTAGATCATTGTCAAGATACAATCCATTTAGGTTTTTAGCTCTATATATGCTATTATGAGATTTTTGCTCTATATAAACAGTCTTTCCTCCATAATCAAAACCTCTTATACCCAAGTTAGGAGCTATTGCTATACCAAATATTGAATCAAGTGGAAAAAACTTTTCCAACTTCAGGTCATAATAACGCCCAACTTTAATTTTTTCACCATTAGCTTTTCTCTTAAGTTTACTAACAGTCTTAAACTTATCTTCACCCTCAAGCTTACTAAAAATTTTATACAAGGAACCATCCCTTTTTGCATAGATAATATAAAACTCCCCCTTATTCGTAAGCATTCGGAGAAATACACATTGTTAGCCCTGCATATTGCAAGTAGCTTTGCGATATCAATAAACAATTAAGCAGCAATTACAATCTTTCTCATTTTAATGATATAAAAAAATATTACATGTGAAAAAACGTTTTTGTGGATTCCCCCATTTTTTCAGAATGAGGGTGAATCTGTATTTTGATACACCCTCTTGAAATATAACCGACTGTCACTCAGTTTGTTTTCTTTTTGAAAACAAACAGCAACGATATAGCAAGCCCAATTACTGCATATGCTATAATAATTTTTGTATATAATAGCATATCAACAAATAAATCTTTCAAATATGAATAGTCAATATTGTTTTTATGTGCAATGCAATCATCAAAATGGTACTTAATAACCAATTGAAGATTTAGCGTAATAAGCAAGCAATATATAATAATTGCCAATGATATAATTATAAACATATACACTAAAAATTTATGTATAGCATTGTATTTCATAAACTACCAAGATCCTCCAGCTCCGTTTTTAAGGTTTAGCTCTTTTTTCAAATCCTCGTATTCAAAGTATAAACTATTGTGTTATCACCAGATCCAACTGTTACAAATGCATGACCGACACCTTTTGTTTCAACAAAAATTTTAGGTTCTTTCCCATCAGTATCAACATACATTATAGGATTCCCGCCGCAGTACATATAAGGAGACATTGAGGCGTATTTCTCTGCCAACGGATCCGGAACAAACCACCGTCCGGTGAAGTCGTCATACATCCTTGCACCGT
>ENA-OOYV01000116-OOYV01000116.1-human-gut-metagenome-genome-assembly--contig:-NODE-116-length-61030-cov-8.842214_pt1 | contig 61030 bp, 83 predicted proteins | sample MGYA00241704_ERZ501380 | MGnify/ENA primary metagenome ERZ501380 (study PRJEB25962, sample SAMEA2042984) | human gut metagenome | biome: human gut; feature: human-associated habitat; material: faeces...
TAGCTCAGTTGGTAGAGCAAAGGACTGAAAATCCTTGTGTCACTGGTTCGATTCCAGTTCGAGGCACCAATGACACTTTTATTTGAATTAATAGAACAGAGTTGATACAAAAATCAATCAGAAAAAATCGTACTGAACTAAAAAATTGAACATTTTTGATTAGGCACTAAGCAACTTCTAAGGAGTGAATTCTGTATTGTACAGGACTCATTCCTTTTAGCTTTCTTTTAATTCTTTTATTATTATATTCTATTATATCTTTCTCTAATTTACGATATTTTCATTTATACTCATATTCCAAGTTATAAGTCCTTGCTTAAAATTCTTCCTCTAAAATTATAACATTCATTAAAATATTTTTTTGTTTCTTTTTCTCCAATTCTATCTAAAAAGGCTTGGTCTGATGTAAATACCATTTAACAAATTACTACGAAGATGACCTCAATATTTTAAAGCAAATATCAAGACTAGTTGATACAAACTATAAAAAATATGGAATGGTAAATTTTCTAGGATATAGACATTTACTTTTAATACCTGCATAAGTAATGAAAATGGCCACAAAAGAACAAAAAAGTTTGTATATGAGAGGTATATATACTAATTGCAAAGTGATTAAAAGCTAAGGCAGACCGTCAGTTATGACAGTCTGCTTATTCTTTAACCGAGTGTTACGACTTCAATGTTAGGATAATCTGCAACAATTTTTTCGGCTGCAGAAATATTGTCCAAATGCATAAGATAAACTTTAATGCCTCTCTTTGTCAAGGAAATGAAATCATTCAAAGCATCTTCCAGCTTTAAGTGAATCATACCGTAATATACAGAGGTATCAACATACAGAACAGAGCCGTCTGTCAAATAAGGTAAAAACGGTTGTAGTGTTGAGGTATCTCCAGTATAGACAATATTTGTATCATCAACGTTAAGACGATAGCCAAAGCATTTATTCTCAAGCTGAGGAGAATGCTTTGTAAGAACGCAGTCGCCAAACCACTCTTTATCTGTTACATCTGATACTGTTACAAGTTTGCACCAAGAGGGTTTATTTCCCTCAATAGTCAGAATTGTTGAGATATCATCAGCAACAGCTTTAGATGGTGCTACGATAGTTACAGGCTTTTTGAGAGTAAAGAAAGCATACTGCACAAATAAGCCAAGTCCTCCAACGTGGTCGCCATGAGTGTGGGTTATAAGAACATAGAATTTCTCATAGCCATTCAAGTTAGTATGTTTCACCTTTTGAAAAGTTGAAACAGGGCAGTCAATTATGACCATTTCTTTGTTTGCAGTGGAAAAGTAGGCAGATGTATGCTCGTCGGCAAATCCAGAGCCTCTACCAAAGAATTTCAATGCCATAGTAGTAATACTCCTTTCAGTTTTTTGAAATACTTGCTTTTGTACTGCTCCATATTGCAATGCATAATGGAAATCAATTACCTCCTAAAAATTGATACATTTAAATTTTACCATAAAATCAAACAAAGTTCAACAGAGTATGTAAGTTTAAATACATATAATATGTTAACCAAGGATAAAAAAAGATTTTATCAAATGGATTTAATAAGAAAAGGAAATTAATTATTCATTAAATCAAGCTGCAAAAAATGTAGGTGTAAAAAGTTTTGATAAATTTCATAATGATTGTTATAAAGGTCTATATAATGGATGGATTTACAGGGGAAATAATTTCAGTAGAAGAAAATTGGTTAAAAGTACAAGAAAGAGATTCATTAAGAATGGAAAATGGCGATATGATTAAAGATATTAAAATTATGCCATCGAAATATCAAAAATAAACAAAAATTAATTAAAAGTATAATTTATAAAGCATAAAATAAAAAAGATATAATATAAATAAAATATATTGTATCTTTTTTATTTTATGAGGTGAAGTATATGATTAAATTTACAAAAATGCATGGGCTAGGAAATGACTATATATATATAGATTGTATTAAAGGAGAGAAAATAGAAAATCCGTCATACCTTGCTAAGACTATGAGCAATAGACATTTTGGCATTGGATCTGATGGTTTAATTTTAATTTGCAAAAGCAATATTGCTGATTTTAAAATGCAGATGTTTAACTATGACGGTTCAGAAGCAGAAATGTGTGGTAATGGTATTCGATGTGTCGGAAAATATGTCTATGACAATAAACTTACTAATAATAAAATAATTACAGTTGAGACATTAGGTGGAATAAAGAAATTAAAGTTAAATATAAAAAACAAAAAAGTTGAAACGGTTGAAGTGGATATGGGAGAACCAATATTTGAAGCTGAAAAAATACCAGTTCTTTCAGATAAATATCCTGTAAAAAATTTAAAGATAATTGCCGAAGATAAAGAATTTATTTTTACATGTGTTTCTATGGGAAATCCACATGCAGTAACTATAATTAAAAATGTAATTGGTTTTGATGTTCAAAGATATGGAGAAATATTAGAAAAAAGTAAAATATTTCCTCAAAGAGCAAATATTGAATTTGTACAAATATTAGATAAAGAAAATGTAAAAATGCGTGTTTGGGAAAGAGGCACAGGAGAAACTCTAGCTTGTGGAACTGGTGCATGTGCAACAGTTATTGCATGCAATTTGAATGGATATGTAAAGAATGACGTAAATGTAGAATTGCCAGGTGGAATATTAAAAATTAAATGGAATAAAGAAAACAATCATGTTTATATGACAGGACCAGCAATTACGGTCTTTAGAGGAGAAATTGTAAAACCGTTAGGAAATTAATTTTAAAGGAGATAAAAAAATGATAAAAATAAATGAAAATTTCTTAAAATTACAAAAGAACTACCTTTTTTCCAATATAGCAAAAAAAGTTGAAGAATTTCAAAAGAATAATCCACGGAAAAAAAGTAATCAAACTTGGAATTGGTGATGTAACACTACCACTACCAAAAGCTGTATGCCAGAATATGAAAGATGCAGTAGATGAAATGAAATCATTAAACGGTTTTAGAGGATATGGCCCAGAACAGGGATATGAATTTTTAAAGAAAAAAATCATAGCAAATGAATATTTATCTAGAAATATTAAAATTGATATTGATGAAGTTTTTATTTCTGATGGTTCAAAGTGCGATACTGGAAATATTGGAGATTTATTTGCCAAAGAAAATAATGTAGCAATTACAGATCCAGTATATCCGGTATATTTAGACACCAATATTATGGCAGGAAGGACAGGTAAGTATAATAAAAATACAGGGAAATATGAAAAAATTATTTATATGCCATGTATTGAAGAAAATAATTTTGAACCGAATTTTCCAGAAACTGTACCAGACATAATTTATCTATGTTTTCCAAATAATCCAACGGGAACTGTACTAAATAAAGAAAAACTAAAGAAATGGATTGAGTATGCAAAAATAAACAAATCAATTATTTTATATGATTCTGCTTATGAAGCTTTTATTACGCAAGAGGATATTCCACATAGTGTTTATGAAATAGATGGTGCAAAAGATGTAGCAATAGAATTTAGAAGTTTTTCAAAAACAGCCGGATTTACTGGTATAAGATGCGCATATACCGTAGTACCAAAGCAGTTAAAGGGATATACAAATAAAAAAGAAGAAATTTCTATTAACCAGCTATGGAACAGAAGACAATGCACTAAGTTCAATGGAGTATCGTATATAACGCAAAGGGGAGCTGAAGCTGTTTATTCAGAAGAAGGTAAAAAACAAATTAGAGATAATATTGCATATTATAAGGAAAATGCAAAAATCATTACAGAGGGACTAAAAACAGCAGGTTTTAATGTATACGGAGGAATAAATGCACCATATATTTGGCTTAAAGTACCAAATGAGATGAAATCATGGGAATTTTTTGATAAGTTACTAAATAAGACTGGCGTTGTTGGTACACCTGGAGTTGGTTTTGGACCAAGTGGAGAAGGGTATTTTAGACTTACAGCCTTCGGAAATAGAGACAACATAGAAGAAGCAATAGATAGAATAATAAACATGTAAAAAAAGCTTGCATTTTATTGGAAAAAATGTTAAAATGAACATGTTGAAAAATAAAATCCTTTTACTTAGTTCTAGGAAAAGTTATTTAGCACGCTATAACTCAGTTTAAGGTGAAAAAAATTAGGAGGTGCAAACGAAATGACAAAGGAAAGAAAACAAGAAATCATTAATACTTATAAAAGAGATGAAAAAGATACTGGTTCACCAGAAGTTCAAATAGCTCTTTTAACAGAAAGAATTAATGAATTAACAGAACACTTAAAAGTTCATAAGAAAGATAACCATTCAAGAAGAGGTCTTCTAAAAATGGTTGGTTCAAGAAGAAACTTATTAAACTACTTAGGTAAAAAAGATGTTCAAAGATATAGAGATATCGTAGAAAAATTAGGATTAAGAAAATAAAAAACAATTAGGACGTTTGGCTCTTTTTGGTGGCAAAACGTCCGTTTTTTCTAAAGATAAATGTCGATTTTTTAGAAAAAATTTCTAAAATTAAGAAATAAGAATTGTGAAACAATAATAGTGTGGTAAAAATGCTGGAATTAGTATGTAGCTTGGATGAAGTTTTTTAAAAACAAAATAAATATCTAAAAATAAAAGATTTCGTCGAGGTTACCGCTAATTTCTAGTATTAAATAAAAAATAAAGGAGAGATAATTTATGTTTAAAAAGTATACTACAAAATTAGCAGGAAGAGATTTAAGTATTGAAACAGGTAAAATTGCAGGATTAGCTAATGGAAGTGTAATGGTAAGATATGGAGATACTGTTGTTATGGTAAATGTAACAGCATCAAAGGAACCAAGAGAAGGAATAGATTTTTTCCCACTTTCAGTAGATTATGAAGAAAAATTATATGCAGTAGGAAAAATACCGGGAAGCTTTCTAAAAAGAGAAGGAAAGCCAGCTGATAAAGCTATTTTAACATCAAGAGCAATTGATAGACCATTAAGACCATTATTCCCAAAAGACTTTAGAAATGATGTATGTGTAGTTGCAACTGTTTTATCAGTAGAACAAGATAATTCACCAGAAGTTTGCAGCATGATTGGAGCATCTTGCGCTCTTTCAATATCAGATATACCATTTGGAGGACCAACGGCTGCAGTTAATGTTGGATATGTAGATAATAAAATTGTAATAAATCCTACCGTAGAACAAAGAGAAAAAAGCAGATTAACCCTAACAGTGGCTGCCACAGAAGAAAAAATTACAATGATTGAAGCAGGAGCGGATGAAATTCCAAATGATATAATGCTTGAAGCTATAAAAGAAGCACATGCAGAAATTAAGAAAATATGTGAATTTATTTCTAAAATAAAAGAAGAAATAGGAAAACCTAAATTTGAATATTTTTCATTTGCAGTTGATCAAGATGTATATAAAGAAATTGAAGATAACTTTAAAAATAGAATGTATAAAGATGTACAAGCAACAGATAAAGAAGTAAGAGATGAAAATATCTCTAAATTATCAGAAGATATAGTAGAATATTTTACAAATAAATATGGAGAAGAATTTATAGAAGAGAAAAAACGACATATTGCAGATAGTATTCATGATTTAGAAAAAAAATGTGTTAGAGAAATGATATTTAATGAACATAAAAGACCAGATGGCAGAGGCCTTACAGACTTAAGACCACTTTCATGTGAAGTTGGGGTTTTACCAAGAGTTCATGGTAGTGCAATTTTCACAAGAGGACAAACTCAAGTTATGTCTATTGCTACACTAGGAATGAAAAGTGAAGAACAAATGCTAGATGGAATAGATGAAGAAGAAAGTAAAAGATATATGCACCATTATAATTTCCCAGCTTATAGTGTAGGAGAAGCAAGACCATCAAGAGGACCTGGAAGAAGAGAAATAGGACACGGTGCTTTAGCCGAAAAAGCTTTAGTTCCAGTACTTCCATCAGAAGAAGAATTTCCATATTCTATAAGAGTTGTATCAGAAGTATTATCATCTAATGGTTCAACATCACAAGCAAGTATCTGTGGTAGTACATTAGCTTTAATGGATGCGGGAGTTCCAATTAAAAAGCCTGTTGCAGGAATTTCAACAGGACTTGTAACAAGCAAAGAAAATCCAAATGACTATGTAATGCTTACAGATATTCAAGGAATAGAAGACTTCTTTGGAGATATGGATTTTAAAGTTGGCGGAACAAAAGATGGAATAACTGCAATACAAGTTGACATTAAAATTGATGGACTAACATATGATATAATAAAAGAAGCGTTTGAAAAAACAAAAGTTGCAAGAGATTATATATTAGATGAAGTAATGCTAAAACAAATTGCAAAACCAAGAGCAGAAATTTCAAAATATGCTCCAAGAATTATTACAACAGAAATTGATGTAGATAAAATTAGAGATGTAATAGGTCCTGGTGGAAAGATGATTAATAAAATAATTGCAGAAACAGGCGTAAAAATTGATATTGAAGAAGATGGAAGAGTATGCATTTATTCTACTGATACTAAAAACGGAGAAGAAGCGCTAAAAATGATAAAAGACATTGTAAGAGAAATAGAAGTAGGACGGAATATATGACGGTACAGTTACTAGAATTATGAATTTTGGAGCATTTGTAGATTTAGGATCAGGCAAAGAAGGACTATTACACATATCTAAAATATCTAGTAAGAGAGTAGAAAAAGTTGAAGATGTATTAAGCATTGGAGACGAAGTAACTGTAAAGGTTACTGAAATTGACAATCAAGGAAGAATAAATTTGAGCATGAAAGACCTAGAAGCAAACATTGAAAAAAAAGAAGGAAAATCAGAAAATTAGAGTTGCAAAAACAAAAAATAATAGTATAATAATTAATAGAGATTATATTTAATAATGTAAAACATTATTAAAAGGAGAGAAAAAAATGGAATATTTATATGTTTTACAACAGGCATTAGTCTGGATAGTTACAATATATTGGTTATATCAATTAGTTGTAAGTTTATGTTCTTTAGTAAAATTAAAGGATAAGCCTATTATTGAAGACAAGCAAAACCGTTTTATGGCAATAATACCAGCTCATAACGAAGAAAAGGTAGTGGGAAACCTAATTGCAAGCCTAAAGAGGCAAAATTATCCAAAAGAATTATATGACATTTATGTAATTGCAGATAATTGCACAGATAATACGGCTAAGGTAGCAAAAGAAGCGGGAGCTATTGTTTATGAAAGATTTGATGAAGAACATAAAACAAAAGGATATGCGCTTAATTGGTTTTTAAAACAAAAAATCGAAGAAAATGCTCCATATGATGCATTTTGCATTTTTGATGCTGACAATATTGTAGATGAAAACTTTATAAAGAATATGAATAAGAAACTTTGCCAAGGAGAAGAAGTAGTTCAAGGATACAGAGATATAAAAAATCCAACAGATAGTTGGATTACAGCTGGATATGCGATATTCTATTGGACAATGAACCGTTTTTACCATTTGGCAAGATATAATTTAGGATTATCACCATTAATAAATGGAACAGGTTTTATGGTCAAATTTGATATAATAAAACCTACAGGATGGGATACAAATACATTAACAGAAGATATTGAATTTTCATTAAAAACCATTATTTCTGGTAAAAAACTTGGGTGGGCTACGGATGCAATTGTATATGATGAACAGCCAGTTGGGTTTAAACAATCATGGTCACAAAGATCAAGGTGGACAGTTGGACATATACAATGTTTAAAGGAATATACAATTCCACTTGCAGTGGCTGTAAAAGAACATAAAACATTAATGAACTTTGATGGTCTTTTATACATGATAGGAAGTATTCCTATGTTCGTATTAACAATTATACTGTTAATATTAAACTTTGTAATGTATTTCTCTAATGGAATGTCAACATTGGATTTATTTATAAACTGTTTAAGATATTTATTACCAACATTCTTATTACCAATTATAACAGCAATTATGATTATGATTTTAGATAAAAAGCCTATAAGACCAATGATAAAAGGATTGGCATTATATCCACTATTCTTGGGTTCATGGTTACTAATTAACTTTAAATGTTTATTTAAGAAACAAACAAAATGGGAAAAAATTGAGCATGTTAGAGATATAAAAATAAATGAAGTAAGTTAAATAAAAAATAAAAAAACTAAGTCAGGAATGAAGTGAACTCAAAATAGTAGACTAATAATAAAAAACTATTTGGTAGATAGGGACTACAATTAAATGTAGTCTCTATTTTTTATTCTTACTGTATTATAAAATAATAACCAATCTTTTACAATATCTATATATTCTTTTAAATCTGTGGTATCATTATTATAGAGAGTTTCCTTTTTAAGAATACCATGGAAACTTTCCATTGATGAATTATCTATTGGAGTTCCTTTTCTACTCATAGAAATAGTTATTCCATTAGATTCACAAATTTTCTTATATTGAAAAGATGCGTATTGGAATCCTTGATCTGAATGTAATATGATTCCTCGCACATTTTTTTCTTTTTTGAATAGCTTCATTTAAAGTACTTATTACTATTTTCAAATCATTTCTATCAATTTATCTCATATGCTACAATTTTTCTATCATATAAATCAAATATTGTTGATAAATAAGCTATTTTGTTGTTATAAATTTAATATGTAATATCTGTTGTCCAAATTTTATCTGGAGCATCAGTATTAAAATTTCTATTTATTAAATTTGGTTTTACATTTTCTTCTATTCGTTTATACGATTTGCTCTTAACCTTTTTTTGCCATAAAAAAATACACCTCCGTTTAGATTTTAACACAATAGTCTTTTTTATTGTGTCTACTAAAAGAGGTGTGTTTCAAATAATACACTAGAGTTTTTTTATTATTTTTTCTTATCTTCTATTACTTCCTTAATTGCACCTAAACTTCCTAATGCGCTAGTTGCATCAAAAGGAATAAATACTTTATTTGCATCTCCGTTTGCTACTTCCTTTAATGCTTCTAGAGATTTTAATTGAACTAGTTTTTCATTTGGATTTGCTTTCATCATTGCTTTATAGACCATTTCAATTTCTTGAGCTTTAGCTTCAGCTACTTCTTTAATTGCAGCAGCTTCACCGGCAGCTCTTCTTATTGCAGATTCACGGTCAGCTTCTGCTTCTAATATAGCTGCTTGCTTTTTACCTTCAGCAAGTGTGATTGCAGATTGTCTTTCACCTTCTGCTTGTAAAATCAAAGCTCTTTTGTTTCTTTCAGCATTCATTTGTTTTTCCATTGCATCACGGATATCTGCTGGTGGAGTGATATCTTTAATTTCTACACGGTCAATTTTACAACCCCATTGATCTGTAGCTTCATCTAATATAACTCTTAGTTTATCGTTAATTGCATCACGTGAGCTAAATGTTTCATCTAGGTCCATTTTACCAACAATATCACGTATAGTAGTAATTGCCAAATATTCTATACCTTTCTTTAAAGATTGAATTTCATATACTGCTTTTGCAGGATCTGTAATTTTATAGAATACAACTGTGTCAATTGTAATTGTAACATTATCCTTTGTAATAACTCCTTGTGGTGGAATATCCATTGTTTGTTGTTTCAAACTTACAACAGAACGTACATGATCAAAGAAAGGAATGATAATTGTAAGACCAGCATCTGCTACCTTATGAAATTTACCAAGCCTTTCAATAATATAAACTTCTGATTGCTTTACAACTTTAATTGTTTTATAAGCAATAAATAAAATGATAATTAATAGTATAATAAAAAACCACATAAAATTTCCTCCTCTTACTTCATTTATTTTTTATTTTTATGATACTAAATATTAAGAACTAATTTTGAACTTTTTCTTGTTCATAAATATTAGAAGATACAACTGCTTTAACACCATCTAATGCTAATATTTCAACTTCTGAGCCTTTAGAAATTATTTTATCTTTTTCACATTTTGCCGACCAAACTTCACCATCAACCTTTATAAGTCCAGTACCTAATGTTTGATTTATATCTTCAATTACCAATCCGTGCTTACCAATAACAGAGTATGCATTTGTTAGAACTGGTTTAGAGTTATTTAAAAATTTTTTAACAAATGGTTTTGTTAAAAAAATTAGCATACCTGATGAAATAACAAATACTGCTGTTTGTATTATAATATTATCTGTAAATAAACTTGTTAATAAAGCAAACAAAGCACCAATTGCAAGCCAGAAAACAAGAAATCCTGTAGTTATTATTTCTATAACAAGACAGACGCCAGAAACAATTAACCATAATTCCCACATATGTTTTACCTCCTATATACAATACATATATATTATACTATATATTTGGCAAAAATGGAAGAGAATTATTGACTTTTTAATACAATAGATATAAAATAATTAAAGCAAAATAAGAGGAGGAAATAAAATGGAAGAAATTAACAACCAAAATGGTTCTGGAAATAGCAATGAAAATCAAGGCTCAAATGAGAATGTAAACCAAAATCAAGAACAAGCACAATCAAACAATGGTACAAATCAAAATCAAGAACAAGTACAATCAAACAATGGCACAAATCAAAATCAAGAACAAGTACAACCAAACAATGGCACAAACCAAAATCAAGAACAAGTACAATCAAACAATGGCACAAACCAAAATCAAGTGCAACCACAACAAAACAGTGGTGTAAACCAAAGTCAAGGGCAAGTACAACAAAACAATAATGCAAACCAAAATCAAGGGCAAGTAAAACCAAATTATAATCCAAATCAAAATAACAATACTAAGAAAAAAAGTAAAGCGCCAATTATAATTGTTGTAGTTATAATTGTCTTATTATTATTTGGTTGCGTAGTTTTAGGAGTAGGAATTGTAGGATTTAAATTTATTACTGAAAACAAAAAAGGTGCTTCAAATGTAATTGAAAATTTAATTGATTCAAATTCGAATAGAAATAAAAGTTCAAGTGTAAATACAAATAAGAATACAAATACCAATAAAAATAAAAATACAAATACTAATACAAACTCATATTTAAATACAAATACAAATTCAAATAATAATAATACAAGTACAGACATAACAGGACAAACAACTGTAACAGATGCAAAAACATCAAGCAAAGAAAACCCATTATCAACTGGAACATGGGGAATAGCTTCAAAATATAGTACAGAAGACAAGAAAGATGAAGAAGTATATGTTAAAGTTACAAAATATGTAAGAGGAGAAGAAGCAAAAAAAGCAGTTCAGGACTATGTAAATTCTTCATCATTTTACAAATATGAAGAACCAAAAGAAGGTTTAGAATGGGTTGTTGTAGATTATGATATAGACTTTGCAAATTATAAAAGATCAAGTCTTGGTTCAAATGCTAGAGTTAGTGTATTTATAAAAGGAACAGGAAACAGAAGCTCAGTTGTATATAATGGAACAACATGGATATTAAGTAGTACATATATAGGTAAATCAGATTATGTAAAAACACAAACAGCACAAGGGAAAGTTGCTTTCCAAATGCCAATAGGATGCACAGATTATATACTTCAATTTGGCGAATATAATGAAACTAATGCATTCTTTAAAGGAGAATAATTAAAAACGTAAAAAAGCAAAGTAAAAAAGACAATAAGCAGAAAATAGAGATAATAAGCCTTAGGATGGAAGCTTATTACTGCTCTCTTTTTGAAATTTCACTTTTTAGTTCTTTTTTTGAAAGAAGTAGGAAAAAGCGGTTGTTACGTTAAAACTATAATGAGATATATTGCATAATATATGAATTTAGGTGGTACCACGAAAAAATCGTCCTATTTTAGGAATTCTTTTCGTGGTATTTTAAATAAATTTAGCTTTTATATTAGTTTTAGGAGGATTAAAGATGAAAGAAAAAATAGAGAATATATGTATAAGTGCAAAACAAAAAATAATTAATGCACGGAAACAAACAAGAATTAAATGAAATCAAAGCAAAAATTTTAGGTAAAAAAGGTGAACTTACAGCCATTCTTAAATCAATGGGAGGATTAACACCTGAAGAAAGACCAGTTATAGGTGGTTTAGTAAATAAAGTAAGAGATAAATTAGAAGACTTAATAAAAAATAAAGAACAGGAATTTGAAAATCAGACATTAAACAAGAAATTACAAAATGAAAAAATCGATATTACACTTCCAGCAAGCAAAATAAAAAAAGGAAGTAAACATCCAGTAAATAGAGTTATTGAAGAAATTGAAGATTTATTTGTGTCAATGGGGTATGATGTAATTTCTGGACCAGAGCTTGAAACCGATGAGTTTTGCTTTGAAAGATTAAATCTTCCAAAAGGACACCCTGCAAGAGATATGCAAGATAGCTTTTATATAACGAATGAATATTTGCTTAGAACTCAAACATCAAGTGTTCAGGCAAGAACAATGCTTAAGTATGGTGGAGATAAACCAATTAGAATGATTTGTACTGGAAAGACATACCGCCGAGAAGATGATGCAACACATTCTCATCAATTCAATCAAGTGGAAGGGCTTGTAATTGATAAAAAAGAAAATCATGTTTCACTTGCTGATTTAAAAGGCACTTTAGAAGTTTTTGTAAGAAAATTATTAGGTGAAAATTCTAATTTAAGGTTTAGACCAAGTTATTTTCCGTTTACAGAGCCTTCTTATGAAGTTGACGTTACATGCTTCAAATGTGGTGGAAAGGGATGTCCATTATGTAAAAAGACCGGTTGGATCGAAATTTTAGGAGCTGGAATTGTACATCCAAATGTTTTAAAATTAAATGGATACGATCCAGAAAAATATTCAGGATTTGCATTTGGAACAGGAATTGATCGTCTTGCAATGTTTAAATATGCTATTCCAGATATGAGATTATTATATGCAAATGATATAAGATTCTTAAGTCAATTTAATAGTAGAAAGGATGAGGATTAATATGAAGTTAAGTACAAATTTTGTTAAAGATTATGTGGATATAGATGTAGATGTTAAAACTTTAGCAGAAGATATGACAAGAGTTGGAAATGAATATGATTCTGCTGAAAAACTAGTAAATGCAAGCAAACTTATAATTGGAGAGGTTAAAACATGTAAAATGCATCCAGACTCAGATCACCTACATATATGTACAGTGGATGTTGGAAATGAAATATTAAACATTGTTTGTGGAGCTCCAAATGTAAGAGAGGGATTAAAAGTTATTGTAGCTCTTCCAGGAGCAAAACTTCCAGGAGATGTTACAATAAAAAAAGGTGTAATTAGAGGAGAAGAGTCAAATGGAATGCTATGTTCTTTATTAGAACTTGGAATTGAAGCTAAGTTTTTAACAGAAGAGCAAAAAAAAGGAATCGAAGAACTTCCTCAAGATGCTATTGTTGGAGAAGATCCAATTAAATTCTTAGGATTAGATGACGAAGTAATAGATTTTGAATTAACTGCTAATAGAGGTGATTTATTAAGCATATTAGGAATGGCTAATGAAATTGGCGCAATTTATGATACTAAAACAAGAGAGATTGAGCTTTCATATAATGAAGAGGGAGAAGATATAAATAATAGCTTTAAAGTAGATATACAAACAGATAATTGCAGTCTATTTTTAGTTAAAAAAGCAGAAAATGTTACAATTAAAGAAAGTCCAAGATTCATAAAAAATAGATTAATGGCATCAGGAATTAGACCAATTAACAATGTAGTTGATATAAGCAATTATGTAATGCTTGAAGTTGGCCAGCCTTTACATTTTTATGATTATGATAAATTAGGAAATAAAATTGTAGTAAGAATGGCAAATGAAGGTGAAAAATTAACAACACTTGATAATATAGAAAGAACGCTAAATAAAGAAGACATTGTAATTGCAACAGATGAAAAATCTATTGGACTTGCAGGTGTAATGGGAGGATTAGAAACAGAAGTTGAAGATTACACAAAAAATATTATAATTGAATCTGCAATTTTTGATTCAGTAAAGGTAAGAAAAACTTCAAAGAAAATTTTAAGAAGTGAAGCAAGCAATCGATTTGAAAAAGGAATTGATCCAAATAGAACTTATATGGCAATAAAAAGAGCATGCCACTTATTAGAAAAATATGCAGATGCAAAAATTATTTCAGGAATGGTTTGTTTTGATAAAACTGATAAAACAGATAAAGAAATTGAAATTAAATATCAAGATATAAACGATGTTTTAGGAACTAATATAGAATCAAAAGATATATTAGATGTTTTTAGAAGGTTAGGATTTACATATAAAGCAGATGATAAAAAAGTAAATGTTATGGTTCCAAGTAGAAGATTAGATATATCTATAAAAGAAGATTTAATAGAGGAAGTAAGTCGTATTTATGGTGTAAACAATATAGAAGGAAAACTTCCAATTGTACCAATGAAAAAAGGAAGCTATGATAAGAAAACAAGAGAAATTAGAAGTAAAATGATATCACTTGGATTAAATGAAACATTAACATATATTTTAATAAATGATAAAGAGGTTCATGATTTTACAAATGACGAATTTGAAGAACTAAAATTATTAGATCCAATGACTAAAGAAAGAAATACTTTAAGATATAGTTTATTATCATCATTATTAAAAACATATGAATATAACAAGGCTCATAATGCAAAAGATGTTTGCATATTTGAGATTGGTAAAGGTTTCTTTAAAAAAGAAGAATATGGTGAAAATACTAAAATTGCAGCATTAATGACAGGAGAATATTATTTAGGAATAAATAATAAGAAAAATGTAGACTTTTATATTATAAAAGGTGTAGTAGAGGAACTTTTAGATTATTTAGGATATGAAAATAGATATAGCTTTATTTCTAAAGACAATATACCAAAAGAATTTCATCCATACCAAACAGCTACTATAGTAGTTAATAATGATGAAGTAGGAATAATACGGAAAATTGCATCCTAAAACAACTAAAGAAGATGTTTTTGTCTTTGAAATTAATTTAGATAAATTACTTTCAAAGAAAGTAGGAAAAATGAAATATAAAGAAATATCAAAATATCCGAATATAAAGAAAGACATGGCTTTTATTGTTAATAAAGATGTAGAATCAAAGGAAATTGAGACAGTTATAAAAAAATCATCAGGTTCAAATTTAATTCAAATTGAAGTATTTGATGTTTATACAGGTGAAAATGTTGGTAAGAATGAAAAGTCAATAGCATATTCATTAACATTTAATGATTCGAAGAAAACTTTAACAGAAGAAGAAGTTATGATATCTTTTAATAAAATCATTGAAAATGTTGAAAAAAAGTGTAATGCTAAATTAAGAAATTAACTTAATAAAAATATTTGAAGAACTTTAGAAATGCATTTTCTAAAGTTCTGTTAAAGTTAAAAAAAATATTGAAAAAAGCAAATACTTGTGCTAACATAATATTATAGATTTAATACTTAGGAGGGAAAATATATGTCAAGAAAACGTCATGATGCAGGAAAAGTTTTAACAAAAGTAATTGCAGCAGTTTTAGCAGCATTAATGGTATTTGCAGTAGCTGCAACAGTTATTTTTTATTTAATGATTTTATAAATATAATAAGAGTAGGAGTATGATATATGATAGAAAACTTTATGACAACTATTAATGAGTTTTTTCAAATAAATATTATAGGTTATATAAACGAATTGTACCAATATCCAATAAAACTAATTTCACTTATATTAGATTTAACAATTGTAATATTTCTGGGAGCTAAATTCATAAAGTCAATTAAAAGTTCGAGAGTTGGCCAACTACTTAAAGGAATAGTTTTGTTTGTACTAATGGTAGCTATTAGTGATTTATTAAATTTAAAAATTCTTAACTTTATATTAACATCAGTTATGACATATGGAGTTATTGCTCTTATTATCATTTTTCAACCAGAACTTCGTAGAGCACTAGAACAGCTAGGCACTAATAAATTTACTAAATTTTTCGGTATTGATAAAGATATTATGGCAAAAACAAAAGAAGATATATACAAAGTTGTTATTGCTGCTTTAGAACTTTCTAAAACAAAAACAGGTGGATTAATTGTGCTTGAAAGAGAGATAAAAATAAAAGATATTATAGATACAGGAGTTATTTTAAATTCAGAAGTTTCACCTCAATTATTAGTTAATTTGTTTACACCAAATACTCCTTTACATGATGGTGCAGTAATTATAAGTGACAATAAAATTGTTGCAGCTGCATGTATTTTGCCACTAGCTGGTGACAATGATATTTCTAAGGAGTTAGGTACAAGACATAGAGCAGCACTTGGAATTTCAAAAGAATCTGATAGTATTGCTATAGTTGTATCAGAAGAAACTGGAAAAATTTCAATTGCTAAAAATGGTACATTAATTGTAGACGTAAAAGAAGAAGCTTTAAAAAGAATATTAATAAAGAGTATGGTTACAGATAGATATAAAGAAAATGAAATTACAAAAACTAAAATCAACAATGTAAAAAACACATGGAATAAAATACATTTAAAAAAAGATAAGAGTGAAAAAGATCAAAAAAATAATAGGCAGAAAGATAATATAGAGGAAAAATGAGAAATATTAAGTTAGTTATAGAATATGATGGAAAAGATTTTAACGGATGGCAAAAACAACCAAATAAATTAAATATACAAGGTGAAATTGAAAAAGTAATATATAGTATTACAGGTGAAGAGGTAAACTTAATTGCTTCAGGAAGAACTGATGCTGGAGTACATGCAATTGGACAAGTTGCTAATTTCAAAACAAATAGTAATATTCCAATAGATAAAATTGGTTTAGCAATTAATTCAAGATTAAAAAAGTCTATTGTAATAAAAGATGTAGAAGAAGTAGATGAAAGATTTCACAGTAGATATCTTTGTAAACAAAAAACATATAGATATATAATTAATAATTCAAAATATGGAACAGCAATTTATAGAAATTTGGAATATCATTTTCCAGTCAAACTAAATGTAAATGATATGAAAAAAGCAATAAAATTCTTTGAAGGAGAACATGACTTTAAAGCATTTAAAGCAAGTGGAACAAGTAGTAAAAGTAGTGTTAGAACAATATTTAACACAAATCTATATGAAAAAGATGATAGAATTTATATTGAACTTACAGGAAATGGTTTTTTATATAATATGGTTAGAATAATTTCGGGAACACTACTAGAAGTTGGACTTGGAAAAATAAGACCATACCAAATAAAAGAAATAATTGAAAGTAAAGATAGAGAAAATGCAGGAAGAACTCTACCATCACAAGGCTTATATTTAGTAAGAGTGGAATATGATGAGAAATAAGATTTAGATAATTAAAGAAAAAAGTATTAAATAATATATTATTTAAATTGTATTATATTATAAATATATGTAACAAGAAAATAGTAGTTAGAATATGATATACAAAAAGAATTAATATACATGAAGGAGACGAATGATATGAATATTTTATTACTATTTTTTGCACTTCCAGTTGCAACAATAATACTTGCAATTGTTTTACAGAAGATTTTAAAATGTCCAATTTTAGTAGCAGCTACATTTTTTGCAATTTTTTTAATTGTTACTTTTGCTGTATTTGATGCAAGTTTTTTAGTTTTTGCAATTGTATATACGATTTTAGCCTTTTTATCAGCGGTAATTACACAGGCAATTTGTAGGTTCATAAATAATTGTTACAATAATTCGGATGATAATAATTCTAACTGTTTTGAATGTATTTGTGGAAATAATTCTGATAATGATAGTATAAACGATAATTCAAACAATAATTCTAATTGTTGTAGAGAGTATAGAAGCCAATTTTATCCAGCACAAAAGTATATTAGAAGAAGTAGAAGATAATGTGATTTTTGGCTATATATAATTTTGAGCAATATGAATGGTTAAAAATGTTGATTAAGAATAAATAAATATGGTTATTATAAAAGAAGAGGTATTTTTATGAAAAAAACACAACCAATTTTATTTATTCTTTTTTTATTAATTATATATATTTATGTTGCAAGTATTACATTACTTCCAAATCATATAATCATATTTGAAGGTGAGGATATAAATATTCCTACACTAATTGGAATAAATATAAAAACAAATAGTTCTTCCAACCTGCAAATTGGCATATCTGATACAATTCAGACATCTAGTAATCTTTCAAAGCAAGATATAAATCAAATTGGACAAATGAATTTAAGTGTAAATTTATTTGATAAAATTCCATTAAAAAAAATAGATGTTGATGTTATAAAAAGAACCAAAGTAATTCCACTAGGAAATGTTATTGGACTAAAACTATATACTAAGGGAGTAATGGTTGTAGGAATGTCTGAAATACAGGGAGAAAACAAGCAAAATTATAAACCATATGAAAGTGCAGGAATAGAAGAAGGAGACATGATCGTTGAGATAAATGAAAAGACTGTAAAAACAACAGATGAGCTAATACAAAAAGTAAATGAATCTAAAGGAAATAAAATTGAATTAAAATATATAAGAGATACAGAAACTGTCAAAACAAGTATTGTACCTGTAAAAACTTCAGGAAATGAATACAAACTGGGTTTATGGGTAAGAGATGCTCAGGGACGGTGTTGGAACAGCAACTTTTTATGAACCAGAAACAAAGAGTTTTTGCGCTTTAGGACATGCAATAACAGATACAGATACAGGAGAGATTGTAAATATTGCAAATGGAGAATTAGTATCTACAAATATTATATCAATTACAAAAGGAAAAAGAGGTACACCTGGACAAATTAAAGGATCCATAGAAAGTACAGCAGAGCTGGGAAGTATAGAAAAAAATACAGCTTTTGGAATTTATGGAAAAATCAAAAATTTAAATAAATTAGATGTGACTTCTCGGAGATGAAATGGATGTGGCATTAAGAGAAGAAATAGAAGAAGGCAATGCACAAATTATTTGCCAGTTTGAAGATGGAAAAAAGGAAAAATATAACATAAAAATAGAAAAAAAGTATACAAATAATACTCGTGATAATAAAAGCATGTTAATTAAAATAACAGATGAAAGACTAATAGAAAAAACAGGAGGAATTATTCAAGGAATGAGTGGTTCTCCAATTATTCAAAATGGAAAATTTGTAGGGGCTGTAACACATGTTTTAGTTCAAAATCCTACAGAGGGGTATGCTGTGTTTGCTGATATGCTGATAAAACAAGCTAGAGAGGTTAATAATAATTAAATTTCATTAAAATAAATAGTCTAAATTGTGACTATCTATTTTAATCTTTTTATTCTAAAAAATGTATAGGCTCATAATGCTAAACATTTCTTTAAAATAATGATTGTTTTAATATGAATTTATAAGTTATAATTATATTAATATCTTGACAAACAATTAACATATTGGTAATATAAAAATGGAAAAATAGGAGGGAAAATATGATTTTATATCCAAATGGATATTTCGATAGTGTACGAGATATTAGTATAGAATATTTAAAGAAAAATCAAATTACAGGAATTATACTAGATGTAGATAATACTTTAATTGATTATTATAAAGTTTTTCCTGATGGAACAAAAGAATGGGTTGCCCAATTAAAGAAACACGGAATGAAATTTTGTATTCTTTCGAATAGCAATAAGATAGCAAAAGTAAAAGAAGTTGCAAAACAAATTGATGTGCCATACTTTTATTTTGCAAAAAAACCATTAAAAATTGGATTCAGAAAAGCCCAAAAATTACTTAATATTGAATCTAAAAATATTGCTGTTATTGGTGATCAAATAATGACTGATATACTTGGAGCCAATAGATGTAATATGTTTTCTATATTGGTTAAGCCTATAAAAGAAAAAGACATATTAATAACAAAAATTAAAAGACCAATTGAAGATTTAATAATACAAAAATATCAAAATAAATTGAAAAGAAAGGAAAACGAAAATGTACATAAATGATATACATATACTTTACTATCTTTGCTTTGGAATAATTGGTATGATAATTGGTCAATTTATAGATTGGTGCAATATAAGACTTTCAGAATATAAAAAAGTTATTTCTAAAGACTTTTTCAAAATTTATATGAAAAATTTCAAACCAAGATACATATTAATGTTTATTAATGCAGTGTTATATGTTGGAATTATTTATTTGTATGGAGTAAATGATATAAAAACATATGAGTATTTAATTCTGGTTCCAATTTTAATTAATGCATTTTGCATAGATTATAAATTTCATATTATTCCGAATAGATTAACATTAACATTATTAGAGTGTGGATTAGTTTTTACATTTATAGAAGGATTATCTAATCTTAATGTGGCTATAGATAAAGTAATGCGGATTAATAGTTGGAATGATAATTTTTATGGTAATTACTCTTCTTAGTAATTGGATTTCTAAAAAAGAAGCGGTTGGATATGGAGATGTAAAATTAATTAGTGTATTAGGATTATTTTTTGGCTGGAGAAGTATAATAATGGTTTCTATTCTTTCTTTTGTAATTGCAGCAATAGTAAGTTTAGTACTTCTTTTAATAAAGAAAAAAAATGTGAACGAATATATCGCATTTGGACCATTTATTGTTATTTCAGCATTAATTACAATATTTATGCCAGTTGAGGAATTGCTTATTTTATTATTAAACTTAGGAAGATAGATTAGAAATAATATAAAAAAGTGTAGGTGAAAAAAATGAATGCAAATATAAAATGGCTAAGAGATAAAATAAAGCTATATAATATGCAAGGAATTATAATAACAAATCCTGTTAATATAAGATACTTAACAGGAATTCAAGCAGAAGGCACACTACTTATAACTAGAAAAGAAAATATATTTATCACTGATGGAAGATATATTGAAGAAGTAAATAATGTTATTACAATTGATGATGAAATAATTGTATGTGATATAAAGAACATTAGCAGTGAGGACAATGAAAACTTTTTTAACTTCTGCGAGAATGTGGGATTTGAAGAAGAATATGTAACTTATGCTAAATATAAAAACTATATTCAAAAATATAAAATAAATAACTTCGAAGAAACTGAAAAAATTATAGAAAAGCAAAGAATGATAAAAGATAACGAAGAAATAGAAAAAATAAGGAAGGCATGCCAAATAACAGATGAATGTTTTGAACATTTAGTAAAATTTATAAAGATTGGTATGTCTGAAAAAGAAATTGCAAGCGAAATTGAAAATTATTTTAAATTAAATGGAGCTGATGGAATTTCATTTGATACAATTGTTGCATCAGGCAGAAATTCATCTAAACCACATGCAGTGCCTACAGATAAAGAAATTGAAATGGGAGATCCAATTACAATTGATTTTGGTTGCAAGTACAAAGGGTATTGTTCTGATATGACAAGAACTATATTTGCAGGATATGTACCAGAATATATAAAACCTGTTTATGAACTTGTTCTAAATAATCAATTAGAAACAACAAAGTCTTTAAAAGAGGGAGCAAATATAAGAACAATTTCAAAAGTTGTTGAAGGAGCATTTAAATTAAATGGATTTGATTTAATTCACAGCTTGGGTCATGGAGTTGGTCTTGACATTCATGAATTACCATATATAAATAGTAAAGTTGATATGAACTTAAAAGAAAAAATGGTAATAACAAATGAGCCAGGAATTTATATTCCAAATCGCTTTGGAGTAAGAATTGAAGATACTATATTAATTACAAAATTTGGGGCAGAAAGTCTTACAAAATCAGAAAGAAATTATGTAGTTATAGATAAAAAAGAACAAAGGGCTTGATTCTTAAGCAAAAATGGTGTATGATATTAAAATATGAACAAATAAAAAATTGAAAGGGGAAATACAAATGGCAGAAGTATATATGGCAGGAGATTTCAGAAATGGAACAACATTTGAAATGGACGGAAATGTTTTTAAGGTAGTAGAATTTCAACATGTAAAACCAGGAAAGGGAGCTGCTTTCGTTCGTACAAAATTAAAAAATGTAATAACAGGAGCTGTTTTAGAAAAAACATTCAATCCATCAGAAAAATATCCTGGAGCAGAAATTGAAAAAAGAGAAATGCAATATTTATATAATGATGAAGATTTATATTATTTTATGGATAATGAAACATATGAGCAAATGCCACTAAATAAAGAACAATTAGGAGATGCATTAAAGTTTATAAAAGAAAATATGAATGTAAAAATCTTATCATTTAAAGGTAAAGTATTTGCTGTAGAACCTCCAATGTTTGTTGAATTAGAGGTTACTTATACAGAACCAGGATTTGCAGGAAATACAACAACAACATCAGGGAAACCAGCTACACTTGAAAATGGTTATACAATCAATGTTCCATTATTCGTTAATATTGGAGATGTTATTAAAATAGATACAAGAACTGGTGAATATATGGAAAGAATTTAGAATAGAAAGGAAATTTTAACATATGTCTAATCTAAGTGATGAATATCAAAAAATAATGAATGATCTTGAAAAACAAATTACAGACCAAGAACAATTAGAACTTGTGAAAAATAGTATAGCGAATTTAACTGTTACCTTTATGGATACAGTAGATAAAGTACTAGAATACTCTGATGAAAAGCTAAATAATTTAGAAGAAAAACAACAGGATTTGGAAGAAAGATTATCAAGAGTTCAAAAGATAGTAGATAATATTGAAAAAGATATTTATGAGGATGAAAACGATTTTGAATTTGAAGTTGTTTGTCCATATTGTAATCATCAATTTGTAACAGATATTGACGTAGAAGAAAATTCAGAAATTAAATGTCCAGAATGTAAAAATATTATTGAATTAGATTTTAATGATGACGAATCAGAATGTGGAGGACATTGCAGTAGTTGTTCAGGCTGTGGAAGTTTTGAAAAAGATAAAAAAGAAGATAACTCTGAAGATGACGAAGATATGTAAAATTTAAAAAAGTGATAAAGGGTCGACTATAGTGCCGGCCTTTTTTATGTTTAAATGCAGGTGAGGACCGGTTGTAGAACCATTTGTAGGGTTACCACTTGCATCCTTAAAGTAGTTATTAGAAAAACCATAAATATTTTTAGGACCAACATATGCAATTAGTTCACCTTGTTTTACGTATTGACCAACATAAACAAGAAAGTTCGGTGATACATGACAGTAAGTAATTTGATAAACTTCAGAATTAACAATTACAGTACATCCACCAGCTCCATTAAATTGTGCTAAAGTAACCTGTCCAGATAAGACAGAGACGATATTGGTTCCGTGCAGGAGCTGCAATATCAATTCCAGCATGAAATGAAGATGCACCAGCAGTAGGAGAGGCTCTTCTTCCAAATTTTGATGAAATAGTATTATATCCGTGGTGTTGGCCATACAAATTCACAATTAGAATTCATAACAATTGAATTATTATTAGAATACATAGACGATATATTGGGTTCTGAATAGATAAATGAAAAATTTGAGTCATTCTCAAAAGCCGGAATAAAAAAGATGATGATAAACATAGAAAATAATAAAATAATTAGAATTAGCATATAAAAATGCTTAAAAAAACCACTAGACATAAAATACCTCCTTGATTTTCTAGTAGCCCCCGAAATATAAAATTATTTTTTAAAAGCAAAGAATTTACTAATAAAAAAGTTTAAAATAATAACAATAATTGTAATTGAGATTTTGCTAATTAATTCTTGAATTCCGAATAAATTAAACATTAGAAAAAATCCAAAAGATTCAACAACCATTGTGAATAATCTTCCTAACATAAATTTGCAAAATTCTATAAGTTTTTCTTTTATATTTTTGGCATTGGAATTAAAAACTAACTTTCTATTAGTAAAATATGCAAATAAAACAGCAATAAAAATAGCGATATTGTTAGAAAGATTTTCTTCAATATGTAATATAGAACTTAAAATGTAGAATGTCCCAACATTTACTATTGTAGTAAGAACTCCAAATATACCATAAAAAATTACTTCTTTTGTACAAAACTTTTTAAATAATAATTTTAATTTTTCCATTTTAATAACCTCATTTGTTAAAATAAAAAGATTAGAGAAATGTTCTAATCTTTTTTGGCAGGGGTACTAAGATTCGAACTCAGACTTGTGGTTTTGGAGACCATCGTGCTAACCGTTGACACTATACCCCTAAATAAATTACTATATTATATTAGCATAACTAAAAAGAATATGCAAGTAAAAATGAAAAAATCATTGTATATTTTTTAAAAATCGTATATAATAATAATGTATATGGGGGTGTAATTGGTTTCGACAGTACCCCAGAAATATTAATAGCGAGTAGTGGATTTCTCACTTGGCCACTTAAAAAATGTGAGGAAATAAAATAAACGCTGATAATAAAGAATTAGCATACGCTGCCTAAGTATAGCGACGTCTTAGAAAAAATGCCCACGTTTTTTCATAAGGCGACGAATTAGTGGGAAACGAAGCTATTTCTTGCTATGGAAGTAGTGGGTAAAATAATAGCTACTTAAAATATAAGTTTGTTTGTTAATTTGTATTTTAGGGAATTCTAATAACAAACTGCACTCGGAGAAGTTAATATGGAAAGGATATTGGACAGGAGTTCGACTCTCCTCACCTCCACCATTAATGATTTTTGTCGATTTTTTTGAAGGTTTTGATATAACTTAAAATTAAAACTGTGGAAATTTGGTAAATACAAAGATGTTATTCCAACTCTCTTATGGGTTGGAAATTTTATAAATTTGCAAATTATGTAAAATTGTTGTATAATATATTCACGCAGACTTATTTTCTTAGTCAGCTAGCCATATTTCACAAAAACATAATTAAGGAGGAATTATTATGGCAACACGTATTAGAGGTTTTCTTTGCGACGATTCTCTCAGGTCTAAGTATGAAAAAGAATGTGAAGAGTACATGAAAACAGAACAACTTCAATTCAAAGATGAACAAACACGTAAATTCTGGGACAATTTGGTTGAAGCTAACTCCGAAAGCGGTTACAGTTCCTGTGTGATTTACTATGCAGAACACTGGGCAAAGTTTATGCAGTACTTTATGACTAAATATGGAGGTGTTGAATTTACACAAATTGTTCGAGAAGCGTCAGATGCTACCGGAATCAATAGAACTACTGGAAACATATTGGGTAGTGCAGTAAAGTTTTTATCTCGGGTCTGGAAACACGGTGAAGAACTTCAAAAATGGTACGATAATGAATATGGACTATGAAGGAGATGACGTTGTCAATCCTACTATGCTGATTGTTAATGCAGGTTAATACCATACATTTAAAAGAATCAATTTAAAAAATAAATGTATTTATTCATGTTAAGATGGAGGATACATTTATTTTTTTGCACTCATAATCAAATTTTAAATGATGTAAATATACAAATAGTAATAGTTTAAATACTAAATATTTGGAAATAATATTTAATAATAAATTAAATATTAGGAGATGATATAAGTGAAGATTGGAATTGCTTTATCAGGTGGGGGGATTAGAGGAATTGCTCATGCAGGAGTTCTAGATGCTCTGGAGAAAAATAATATAAAAATTGATATTATAGGTGGTACAAGCTGTGGTGCGATTATAGCATCATTATACGCTATGGGATATTCACCATACCACATATATACATTATTTAAAAGATATGCAAAAAAAATTGCTAAAATGAATTCAGCTCCAATATTATCAGGAATTAAAAATATAATTTGGAATAAAAAAATTTCAATAACAGGATTAAGAAATGGAAAAAATATTGAAGAAATATATAATGAATATGCCACAAGAAAAGGAATAAAATCTATTTCACAAATAAAAATGCCAATAGTTATTCCAACAGTAGATATAACAGAATCAAAAGAATATATTTTTACAAATAATATTCCACAAAATGCTACAAATAAGAATCAATATATTACGGATATATCTGTTGGAAAAGCTATCAGAGCAAGTAGTAGTTTTCCGGCTTTCTTTAGTCCATGTAAAGTTGAAAAACATGCATTTATGGATGGAGGAGCAATGGATAATATTCCAGTTAGAGAAGTAAAAAATCAAGGAGCAGATAAGGTTATTGCAGTTAAGTTTGATGCAGACCAGATTGATGAAGAAAGTAATATAATGGATATTGTTATGAAAACAATCGACATAATGGGAAGCAAAATTTCAGAAGAAAGTTTAGAAATGAGTGATTATATACTAAATGTATATACAGACAAGGTAGGTCTCTTAGATGTAGAAAAACTAGACAAATGCTATAAATATGGATATGATTGTGTAATAAATAGAATTGATGATATCAAAAAGAAATTAGAAATATAATTGTACATTAAAAGAAAGATGTGTTATAATGATAAAAAATTTATAAAAATGAAAAAATATTTATAATAAAAATAAGAAATTTACATTAAGGGATAAGAATGGAGAAGGTAAGAAAAGTTAAATTAACGGCAACTCAAAGTTTAGTATTAGGTTTTATAATACTAATTTTAATTGGGACTTTTCTATTAATGTTACCAATTAGTAATAATGATGGAAAAGCATTAAATTTTTTAGATAGTATGTTTATGGCAACAACATCAGTTTGTGTTGATGGATTGACCACGGTGGTACCATGTACACAATTTTCTTTTTTCGGTAAAACTGTAATTATGATATTAATTGAAATTGGTGGTTTGCGGATTTATGAGCTTTATTGCTCTTGTACTGATGTTTATGGGAAAAAAAATAAATTTATCAGATAGAATGATTATTAGAGAAGCTTTAAATCAAAATACTATGGGCGGACTAGTGAAATTAATAAAAGGAATATTTGTATTTACAATCTGTTTTCAAACTATTGGTGCAATATTACTTAGCATAAGATTTATTCCACAGTATGGAGTAAGACTTGGAATTTATTATTCAATATTTCATTCGATTTCAGCCTTTTGTAATGCAGGAGTTGATATTTTAGGAAATAATAGTTTTATAAATTATTCACATGACTATTATATTAATATTGTACTAATGATATTAATTATAATAGGTGGGTTAGGATTTACTGTATGGAATGATATATTTAGAGCAATAAATTTAGCTATAAAAAGAAAGTTTAGCCCAATAAGAATATGGAGAGAGTTATCAATACATACAAAGTTAGTTCTAATTACTACTATAATATTGTTAATTTTAGGAGCTATATTAACATTTGGATTCGAAAAAAATAATGTTAATTTAGGCAAAGATGATACAATAGGGCAAAGGATATTAAAGTCTTGTTTTTATTCTACTACATTAAGGACAGCTGGATTTACAACGATAAATACAAAAGTGCTTACAACAGCTACAAAATTTATTTCTATAATTTTTATGTTTATAGGAGGCTCACCAGCAAGTACAGCAGGAGGAATAAAGAACATAACAGTAGCAATTATTCTATTAATGGTTGCAAGTTTTGTAAAAGGTAACAATGAAACAGTAGTATTCAAAAGAAAAATTCCTTTTAGAATTATAAAAAGAGCTATTGCTATTTTCTCGATAAGTATTTGTATTGTTTTGGTTGCGATTATTTTATTAATTATAACTGAAAACTTGTATATGGAACAAAGATATAATATGATTGCTGAAAATATTAATTTTATTGATATTGTTTATGAGGTTTTTTCATCGTTCGGAGCAGCAGGACTCACATTAGATACAACAAAAAAACTTAGTGTATTAGGAAGAATAATAATTATGATTTTAATGTTTATAGGAAGACTTGGACCAATTACAATTTCAATAGCACTATTTAACAAAAATAATAAAAACAAACATATAAATTATCCAGAATGTGACATTTTGGTAGGATAGAAAGGAAATAAAGTGAAAAAATTAAATATAATTATATTAGGACTTAAAACATTTGGACAAAGTATAGTAAAACAATTATATAAATATAATTGTGATGTTTTAGCAATAGATAAAGATATAGATAGAGTTGAAGATGTAGCTGAATATGTATCAGAGGCAATTCAAATGGATATAAGAGATGTATCAGAATTTAAAAAACTAACCTTAAATACTTTTGATGTAGGAGTAATTACAATAGATGATATAGGTAGTAGTATTATGGCTACAATGTTATTTGAAGAAGCTGGAATAGAAAAAATAATAGTTAAATCTACCAGTGACTTGCATAAAAAAATTCTAGAAAAAATGGGAGTAAAATATATAGTTTCCCCAGACAAAGAAATGGGAATAAGACTTGCCAAAAGTATAATGGATATAAATATAGTAGAGAAAATTAAGGCATCAAAAGACTATGATATTGTAGAAATAAACGTAAAGAGAAAGTGGATTGGAAAAACTTTAGAGGAGTTAGACTTTAGGAGTAAATATGGAATGAATGTTATAGGTGTAAAAAAATCTAATTCTGAAGTTAAAATATCTCCTGAAAAAGAATATACAATAGAAGAGGGAGATAGATTAGCTGTAATTGAAAATAAGAACTTAAATAATGAAGCGGATATATAGAAAATATAAAAAAGGAGGAATTTAATGAAAAAGAAAATAATATTATTAGCGATATGTTGCTTAATAGGTATATTATCCACTATTTTATCGGGATGTACTATGGTAAAAGAAAGTGATAAAAGTTTTAATATTGTTACATCTTTTTATCCAATTTATATTATGACAGATAATATAGTACAAGATGCAGAAAATGTTAAACTTAGTAATATGACAGATACAAATGTTGGTTGCCTTCACAATTATACTTTGCAACCAACAGATTTAAAAAAAGTGCAAAATGCTAATGTTTTTATTGAAAATGGATTAGAAATTGAAAGCTTTCACGATAGACTAATAAAGTCTGTTAATAACTTATATGTAATTGATTCTTCAAAAAATATAGGCGATTTGATAAAAGATGACGAAGAAATTAATGGTCATACTTGGACAAGTATAGCAAACTACATAAAGCAAGTAGAAGAAATAAAGGATGAGCTAAAAGAAAAAGATCCAGAAAATAGTCAGATTTATGAAAAAAATGCGCAAGAATATAAAAATAAATTATTAAGCTTAAAAGAAAGATACAACCAGGAATTATCTGAATTAAAAGGAAAAAAGGTAGTATCATTAAATGAATCTTTTGCATACCTACTAAGAGATTTACAATTAGATGTAACTCAAATTCATACAGATCATGAAGAAAGTACAATTTCAGCTGAAAAATTAAAAACAATAATCCAGAAAATGAAACAAGATAATATTAAAATTATAATTATTGATAAAAATGATGATGAGAAAAATGCACAAACACTTAAAAACGAAACAGGAGCAATAATTTATAAATTAGATTCAGGACTTACTGGAAATTTAGATAAAAATGCTTATATAGAAACAATGTTGCAAAATTTAGAAGTTTTAAAACAAATGATTTAGAATTTTTTTTGATTATTAATAATAAATGCTGGTTAAAAATTAAAATATACGATATAATACCATACGTTAAAGAAAAAAGTAGGTGAAAATAAAATGGAAAAAGAAAATCATTGTGGACTTCATTGTACTAAAATTAATAATATTAGTGTGACAATTGGAAAACAACACATATTAGAAAATATCAATATTCATATACATTGTGGAGAATTGACAGTAATTATTGGAAAAAATGGTGCTGGAAAAAGTACATTATTAAAAGCAATATTAGGAGAGGTTAAACATACTGGAGATATTACTTTCTTAGATATGAAGGAAAATAAAAAGAAAAAAATAAAAATAGGGTATGTACCTCAAAGTATAAATGTTGAGAGAAATATGCCAACTAGTGTATATGATATGTTTGCATCATATATATCAGATAAACCAGTATGGTTACATAAAGATAAAAAAACTTATAAAGAAATTAAAGAGCATTTAAAGTTATTTGGAGCAGATACTTTAATAGATAAAGGAATAGGTAATTTATCAGGAGGAGAATTGCAAAGAGTTTTACTTGCAGTTGCAACAAAACCAATTCCTAATCTATTAATACTAGATGAGCCAGTTTCAGGTATAGATGCAAATGGAATAAAAGACTTTTATGAAATTGTTAATGAATTAAAGAAAAAATATGATATGTCGATTATTTTAGTATCACATGATTTAGAGCTTGTAAAACAATATGCAGATAAGGTAATATTATTGGACAAAAAGATTATAAAAGAGGGCACTCCAGAAAATGTATATAATAGTTTTGAATTTAAAAAAGTATTTGGAGTAAAATAAGAAATAAAAAATAGAGAAATATAATAATAGATACAAAAGGGGAAAAAATGATAAATTTACTATTATGTGGAAATAAAAAGGTATTTGATGGGGCACTTTCACAGCTTATATCAATTACAAACAGAACAAATGAAACAATAAATTGTTATATATTTACTATGAATCTTGAAAGAATAAGTACAGAGTTTACAGCAATAACAGATGAGCAGATTCAATTTTTGAACAATGTGGTTAAATCTAAAAAAATAGAAAATAGTGTTATAAAAGTTGATGTTACAGATTTATATGAAAAGGAATTTTATAAATGTGCAAATGAAGATGCATATTGCACTCCTTATACTCTTCTTAGACTGCTTGCTGATATGGTCCCTGTAGTTCCAGAGAAAATTTTATATTTAGATATAGATATAATGGTTGCTGATGATATATCAAAATTATATAATATTGATATAACTGAATATGAATATGCAGCAGTAAAAGAAAAGTATGGATGCTGGTTAATAAGACCAGATTATATAAATGCTGGTATGTTATTATTAAATATAAAGAAAATAAAACAAACCAAGCTTTTGGAGAAGGCAAGGGAGCTAATAAAAAACAAAAAGATGTTATTTGCTGACCAGGATGCATTATATTGGTCAACTAAAAGAAAGTTAATATTGCCAAGAATTTATAATGAACAATCAAAATTCAACAAAAAGGATACAATAATATGTCATTTTTGCAAAAGACTTATGTTTTTGCCATATCCGCATACCGAAAATTATAAGCAATGGCAAGTAGATGAAATTCACAAATATCTTAAATGTTATTATTTTGATAAAGATTTAGAAGAATATCTAAAATTAAAAGAACAATATAAATTAGAAAAAGGAGTAAATAATAATGAATGACAGCAATAAAGGTATACCAATATTTTTTGCGGTAGATGATGGATATATACCATTTTTAGCAGTAACACTTCAATCATTAGTAGATAATTCATCAAGTAGCAATCAATATTCAATAAAAATTCTTCATACAAATGTTAACGAAGAAAATAAAAGAAAAATCAGCAAATATCAAAGAGAAAATATTGATATAGAATTTGTAAACTTAAATTGTTATGTAGAGAAAGTAAAAGATAAACTGTTTACACGTGATTATTATACAAATACTACATATTTTAGATTGTTTATACCTGAATTATATCCACAATATGAGAAGGCTTTATATTTAGATAGCGATACTGTGGTATTAGCAGATATTGCCGAATTGTATAATACTGATATTGGAGAGAATTTAGTGGCTGCAGCTCAAGAAGGTGTAATACAAAATATTAAAGTATATCAAGATTATGTAGAAAAAGTGGTAGGGGTTGCAAGTTATAAAAGATTTTTTAATGCAGGAGTTCTACTAATGAATTTAAATGAGCTTAGGAGGTTCCAATTTCAGGAGAAAATTTTGTATTTACTTAGCACTGTAAAATATTCAGTTATACAAGATGAGGACTACTTAAATAGAATGTGCAAGGGTAGAGTTAAGTTTGTGGATTCGACTTGGAATAAGATGCCAATTGACATTGACAATGTGAAAATAGAAAACATAAAATTAATTCATTTTAATTATGTGTATAAACCATGGCATTTTGACAATGTATTATATGGTGAAATATTTTGGGAGTATGCCCAAAAAACTGAGTTTATAAATGATATAAAATTTATAAAAGAAAATTATACTGAGGAAAAGAAAAATAGAGACATAGAATCAGATAAAAATCTTAGACTTCTTGCACAAAAGGAATGTGATTGTGTAGGAGATGATAGACAATATAAGCCAACATTTGAAACTACTAAAAGTGAGATAGAAAAATCTAAAGAAAGGCTAGAAATTTTAGAGAAAATAAAAAAACTTGAATTAGAGGGAAAATTTGATATTGATGCTGAAAATGATCCACCAACTATTGTACTTACACCAGAAAACGTTGATTATTTAAAGAAAAAAACAAGTAGTAAAATAAAAAACAAAGTAGCCAATAAGGTTGGAGAAAAATTTCTAAAAGATTTATTAAAAAATAATAAGTTAATTATAAAAGAAGTAAATGGAATAGAAAATTTGCAAAATCTAGAATCGGGAGCAGTAATAACATGCAACCATTTTAACCCATTTGATTCTTTTTCTATAGAAAGAGTGTTTAGATCATCAGGACAAGCTAAAACCAAAAAATTATATAAAGTTATTAGAGAAGGAAATTACACAAACTTTCCTGGATTATATGGCTTTTTCTTTAGAAATTGCGATACATTACCACTTAGTTCAAATAAAAGAACGATGATTGAATTTATGAAAGCTGTCGATATTATTTTGCAAAGAGGAGATTTTATATTAATATATCCAGAACAAAGTTTATGGTGGAATTATAAAAAACCAAAGCCACTAAAAAATGGAGCGTTTAAATTTGCTACAAGAAATAATGTTCCAGTTATTCCAATATTTATAACAATGCAAGATAGTAATATAATTGGAGAAGATGGATTTTTTGTACAAGAATATATAATAAATATTGAAAAGCCAATATATCCCAATGAAAAATTATCAGAAAGAGAAAATACAACAATTATGAGAGATAGAAATTATGAAATTTGGAAGAATATTTACGAAGACTTTTATAAAGTACCACTACAATATACTACTATAAATGAAGAAAAATAAGGAAAGTTTATTTATGAATAAAAAAAAGACTATTTATTATAAAGATGAATTAAATGATGAGTTTTCAAAGGCAAAAATTACCCCAAGAAAAATAGATGAAAATTATGTATATATCCATAAAAATCCATTTTGGAATATAACATCATATATTTTGCAAAACATATTAAGCATGCCTATAAAAATATTATATTCAAAAATTAAATTTAGAATCAAATATGTAGGCAAAGAAAAATTAAAAAAATATAAAAAAGAAGGATATTTTATATATGTAAATCATACACAGGCTTTTGCTGATACATTTTTACCAAGTATTGCAAATTATCCTAAAAGAAATTTCTTTATAGTTAACCCAGAAAATGTTTCTATAAAGTTTTTAGGAAACAGTGTTCAAATGTTAGGTGCAATACCAATACCTACAAATAAAAAGGCAATGAGTAATTTTTTAAAAGAAGTAAAAAATAGAGTTGATAAAGGATATTCAGTTACTATATATCCAGAAGCACATATATGGCCGTATTATACGAAAATTAGAAACTTCAGATCGGTTTCATTTAAATATCCGATACAATTTTCAAAACCAGCATTTTGTATGACAAACACATATCAAAGTTATGGAAAAGATAATAACAAAATTAAAATTATAACATATATCGATGGACCTTTTTTCCCCAATAAGAATATTCCTCTAAAAGACCAAAAACAGGACTTACGTAATAGAATTTATGAGTGCATGGTAAAAAGAAGTGAAAACAGCAATATTGAATATATTAAATATGAAAAGGCTATGTAAAATAACAATAAAAAAGAAGGTAATAAGATTTTTTAAATATTATTACCTTCTTTTAAAATAAAATTAATAAATCTATTGTTTTTTTATTTTAGGTTTTGCTATTAAAGAAGCAATATATCCAAAAAATACAGCTGCAGCAATTCCACCAGCAGAAGCTTTTACACCTCCGACAAAAGCTCCAAGTAATCCTGATTTTTGTACTTCCTCAATAGCTCCTTTGGCTAAGTTTGCACCAAAACCTGTTAAAGGTACAGTTGCACCAGCACCTGCAAAATCAATTAGATATTTATATATACCAAGACCACCTAAAATAGCACCTACTGTAACAAATACAACTAGTATTCTAGCTGGTGTAAGTTTTGTTTTATCAATTAGAATTTGACCTATTATACAAATTAGACCTCCTACAATAAAACATCTAACTAATTGCATCCAATCTATACTTTGAATAAAATCCATTTTTTCCCTCCTATTTTACATTTCTATACTAATAGCATGAGCAATTCCAGGAATACTTTCTCCTTGTTGGGTGCTTGTTGAATTCATTAAAGCACCAGTTGCTATTAATAATATTTTTTTCATTTTTCTATCTTTTAATTGTTTAAAAAAGTAACCAGAGAAAATTGTTCCAAGACATGCACAACCAGAGCCACCAGAATGTGTATCTTGTGTTTCTTTATCAAACATTAAAACTCCGGCAGTCATTATAATTGGATTTTATATTATAGCCTTTCTTTTCGGCAAGTTCTATTAATATTTCTTTTCCGACATGACCTAAATCTCCAGTTATAATTGCATCATAATAACTTGGCTTTCTTCCAGTATCTTGAAAGTGAGTAATTAGGGTATCTAGGGCAGCAGGTGTGTAGTTCATATAAACACAACATCAAGAAAATGCCTATATTTCAAGTAAAATTATTAAATTTAAAAAATAAAAATACATAATAATTTTGTTAATTGTGTGTATACGATTAAAATAAAGAGTTAATCATATAAACACAAAAGTTAATATCATATACTACAATTGGGGAACTATAAGTTCCCTATTTTTAATGCTCAAAAGGAAGAGGTGATGGTTTGGAAAATACAAAAATCAAAAATTATTTTAATAAAATGTCAGAAGAATCGCAATTAATATTAGTTAATATGTTATCTGATAATTTAGTTTATTTACACGATTTTAATGTTGTAGATAAAAAAGTTATAAGAAGTATATCTTCTTTAATAATATTATTAATTGATTATAAAACAAAAACTTGGATCAAAGAATTTGATGATTTTGATATTTGTGAGAAAAAGGTTTTATATAGCATTTTGATAGATGGAATTGCATCTATTTATGTAGATAATGAATATTTGGAATATTCAGATATAGGAACTAAATATAAGCAGAAGATAATACAAGAGTTATTATCTTTTTTTAAATATCTTACAAAATTTAGTAAAGAAAAAGTATTTATGATTTATACAAGAGAAGTAAAAAAATATAGAATGAAAGAATTTAATTGGGATAGTATTCCATACTAGTATTTTTGAAGCCACAAAATCGATTGTGGTGCAAAAGAAAGGAAGATTTAAATGAATTATAAAAGATATTTTTTAACATCAGAAAGTGTAACAGAAGGGCATCCAGATAAAGTATGCGATTTAATTTCTGATAGTATTTTAGATGCTTGTTTAGAACAAGATAGTGAATCAAGAGTAGCTGTTGAGACATTTATATCAAATGGACAAGTTAATATTGCTGGTCAAATAACAACAAATGCTACAATAGATATAGAAAGTATAACAAGAGAAGTATTGAAGAATGTAGGTTATGATAGTGCTAAATTCAATATGGATTATAAAACTTGTAAAATTAATGTAAATATAACAAAACAAAGTAACGATATTGCAATAGGTGTAGATGATGGAGGTGCAGGAGATCAAGGCATAATGTTTGGATATGCTTGTGTAGAAACAGAAAATTTAATGCCATATGCAATAGATACAGCTCATAAATTAGCACAGAAACTAACACAAGTAAGAAAAAATGGTGAGATTCCATATTTAAGAAGTGATGGTAAAGTACAAGTAACAGTAGAATATATAAACGATTTTCCATTTAGGATTGATACTGTATTAATTTCAACACAACATAATGAAAATATATCAATAGAGGAGTTAGAAAATGACATCATAGAAAAAGTAATAAAAACAACAATTGATGATGATATGATAGATTATCAAACTAAGTTTTTAATAAACCCAACAGGAAAATTTACTATAGGGGGAGCTGTGGCTGATACAGGTCTAACAGGTAGAAAGATAATTGTAGATACCTATGGAGGATATGCTCATCACGGAGGAGGAGCTTTTTCAGGAAAAGATGCTACAAAAGTTGACCGTTCTGTAGCATATATGTTAAGACATATTGCAAAAAATATAGTAATAAATGGTCTTGCAAGGAAATGTGAAATCCAAGCATCATATGGAATTGGAATAGCAGAGCCACTTTCATTATATATAGAATGTTTTGGAACAAATACAATACCTGAATGTGAAATTATAAAAATAATAAAAGAAACTTTTAATTTAACACCTAGAGGTATAATTGAGTATTTAGATTTAAAAAAGCCTATATACTCAAGAACAACAAATTATGGACATTTTGGAAGAGAAGAGTTTACTTGGGAGAAAGTTAGACAAATATAAAAAGAAAGATGAAGAAGACTTGTAATTGTATTGTATGAGAGTTAACATACAACACAACTTGCATAAGTCTTTTTTTCTTGGAAAGGAAAAAGTTATGCATTTATTAATATTTATATTGGGTGCTATGTTTGGAGGAACAATAACACTATTTTTACATTGTTGTTTAATTTTAGGAAGGGAGAGTGATAAACAATGGGAGGAAGAGCAGATTTCGAAGAAAGAAAAGAATACAAAAAATTAAGATATGAAGAGTTGGCACAAAAAGCTAAAGAAAAGTCAGAGCAATATATGAATTCAAATGCTAATAGGATTTTACAAATTGCACCACGGACAACCAATTATAGTAGGACATTATTCTGAAAAAAAGCATAGAAGACTTATAGATAGAGCACATAGTGATATAAGAAAATCTATTGAAGAAGATGACAAAAGTAAGTATTATGCAGATAAAGCTGAAACAGTAGAAAATAATAAAGCTATATATAATGATGATCCTAATGCAATTGAAAAATTAAAGGATAAATTACAGTATTTAGAAAAGCAAAGAGAACTTATAAAAGCAGATGAAAATCATACGACTTGGCAGTTACAAAATATTGGTGCTACCATCAGAGAAGTAAAAAGAAGAATTCAAAAATTAGAAAGATTAGAAAATATTGAATTTTCTGATAAGGAATTTAATGGTGGTAAAATAATACACAATAAAGAAATAAATAGAATTCAAATATTATTTAATGATATTCCAAGTGAAGAAATAAGAAGTCATTTGAAACATAGAGGTTTTCATTGGTCAAGAAGAGAGGGAGCTTGGCAACGAGAATTTAATGAAAATACAATAAAAGTTACTAATATATTGATGAAAGATGTTCTAAATAAACAGCAAGAGCAGGAGGAAGAATTTGAATAGATATACATTATTAAAAGAATTTTATGATTTAACTGCTCACAATTTATATTGCTATTCAGCAGATAGTTTAATGACAAGAGCAAAAGATGGCTTTGAAGAATCTTGGTATAAAGAAAAAGAAAAACTTGAACTAATTGAAGAATTAATAGAGGATGAGAAGCAAAGCAAATTCAAACTATATTATTCAATAAAAAGTTTAAAAGAAATAAGTGCAAACAAAGAATTGGCATATTTGGAAGATAGAAAGAATGGAACTAGTTGTTACCTAAAAGCTAATGCTATTAATGAAAATAAAGAACTTGAATATGAATTAGTTTTTAGTATTCATAAAAAGGATGCTTTTGATGATGAATACGATAATGTCTATACAAAAGAATTAGACACTAGATTTTTAAATAGTAGAAACATTTTAAAAAATAAAATGGAGAAAGAACTAGAAAAGTTCAATAAATTTATAGAAAAATATGGAGTATATAGTAAGTTCTATGAAGATGAAAGAACAGAAGAATTGGAGTGATTTTTAAAGGTAAAACTACTCCAATAAAGAATAAAAAAGCCACAAAATCGATTCTCGTGCGAGAGAATTTTAAGGAGGAGATGTAGAAGTGGAAAATTCAAAAATGAATGTAAATTTAAAAAGAAATGGTAAAGAATACGAAGTGCTTAATAAATGTGTAAATAAATATTTAACAAATAATAATGAATCATTAGACCTTGAAACAATAAACAATATAGAACATTTATTAAATAATATTGAAGATATTGATGTAAAAATACTAGATGCATATTTAGAAATTAAAGATTACACAATAAATAATATAGATGAAATAATAGAATTACTTTCAAATAAAGACTATTATAAAATAATAAACATTCATAACAATAAGGAGTTAGGAGAGTATGTTTTAAATAATGTTCCTGATTTTGAAATACCAGAATATTTAATGCAATTTATAGATATTGAAAAATTAGGAGAACAATATTTTTCTACAAATAATATAAAATATAAGTTTTATTCAAAAGGTGCATTACTCAATATTAGATATATGTTTACAAATGACTTAATAGATGAAAAGATTACAGAAAAGCATATAATAAGATTGCTAGTAACTGATAGTAAAAAGTATGAAAAAGATAATTTGTGTAAAAGAGTAGATTTAATATTTCCAATGTCAGAAAATAGACTAAAAGAAAAACTTGAGCTATTAGGAGTAAAGGAAAATAGTATAAAAGTTCTAGAATGTTCAATTTTAAATTTATACCCACAAGTGAAAAACAATTTAACATTGATAATGGAAAGAATAGTAAGCAGATTAGAGTTTAGAGAAAAAGACATATCGTTGCCTGATGTACAAGCATTAGCATTAAGATTGCAAAAAATGGACAACATTCAAATCGCAAAATTTGTTGCTCTTTTAGAGTACAAAGAAATGGATGTTAATTCATTTAAAGATATAATAAAGTTAACAGAAGAAATAAAGAAATATGAGTTATTACCTGATATTCAAAATGCAAAAGCAATGGGAGAATATTTAGTAAATGAAACAGGGCATTTTGATAATGTAAGTGAATTGGCAGAATATATTGATTATGAAAGATTAGCAGAAGATTATACAAGAAATGGTTGTACATATAGTGGAAGATATACTGCATTAGGATATCTAATGGAAAAAGAAAGTTTTGAATTAGAACAAAATGAAGAGGAGGAATTTGAATAATGGAAAAACCAAAATGTGCTTTGATTGGAAAAGATGGAAATATTTTTAATCTTATGGGAATTGCATCTAGGACTTTAAAAAGAAATGGTATGCAAGAGCAGTCGAAAGAAATGATAGAAAAAATAACTACAAATGCAAAAAGTTATGATGAGGCTCTTGGTATAATATCAGAATATGTTGATATAACTGATGAGGCAGGTCTTGAAGAAGATTTTGAAGAATATGAATAGGAGAGATTTAGTTTGAGTAAAAAAATAATAAGAATAAGTGATATAAGAGAAGATTTATACGATGCAAATTTGGATACAGAATATAGAGAGGCATTGGCACATAGTTTAATGACATTAGGATATGTAAGTGATACTCCATTAAATCTATATTATGGAACAGAAGAAGAAAAAAGAGAACTAGAAAAGGTTGAAAAAATGTCATTAAACTCTAATCAAATAAGTGAGATAATACATTTGATGATGTACGAAATGAGAAACGATTTTCAATATGAAAGATTTAAGCCAGTTGCTAATAAATACATTGATATATCAGAAAAGATGAGAGGTAAAGATTTAAAAACTAATTCTCAACATAAAGAAATTCAAAAAGTAAAATGTAATATTTATGGTATGGTATTCATTCCTGAAATATTAGGAGAAGTATCTAAAATATTAAAGCAAAATAATATGTATAATGAGTCTAGAACTATGATAGAAAAAGCAACTTTATCATACAGTTATGATGAGTCAATAAAAGCCATAGAAGAATATGTTGAGATCACAAAAGAACGAGAAGAAGAGGAAGAATTTGAATAAAAAAGCTAAAAATATGGGGAGACCAAAAGTCACCCTATAAAAAAAAGAGTATCTCGCTAAAAGCCACGCTTTTAGGCTGTTTGAGGGAGTCGGAGCGACTCCCTGTTCCTGCAAAATTGCTATGAGGCAATTTTGAACCGAATATCAGGAAAGAGCAAGGAGGGATTATTGAGTAAGCAAGACAAAGAAGAATTGGTTAGAATGTTTGTAAAAGTTCCTAAAAGTAAAAAAGAAATGATACAAAAAGTTGTTGAAAAAACTTCATATAATACTGCATCAGATTTAATAAGAGCAGGTATAGATAAAGAGTTAAATATTCAAATGTATAAAGATAATTTGGAGATTATTCTTCAAGAAATAAGTAAATGCATAGATTATAAATTAGATGGATTCATTAAATCACAAAGAAAATTATATGCAAATAATGTTAGAATAAGTGCAATAAATACTTATGCAATGGGTGAAGTATTAAAAAGAATTTTGGGAGATGAACTTCATAGGGAGTATATAGAAATATTAAAAAGTGCAAGAGAAAAATCAAATTACTTTGTTAGTAGAAAAGTAGAAGATATTTCGAAAGATGAATTGATAGATTTCTATAATATAGGTGGAATTTATAGAAATGAGTAATTTAATATTTATATTTAAAGCATATAATCCAAACAAAAGAACAACATATTTTCAACATAAAGGATATACAGATTATATTGCTAATAGTAAATATGTTTTGAAAAATCCTAATACAACGCACGGACTTTTTGGAGTTGTTAAAGGGTTTCCTAACATACAAAATGAAGAAAATATTGAGCCGATTATTAATTACATTGATGAGTTGGCAAAAAATAAAGTACCAATATATAGAGGATATATTTCACTTCGAGAATATGATGCAGAGCGATTAGGATATTATAATCAGGATAAATGGAAAAATCTTTTGGAGAATAGACTACCGAGTATTGCAAAAAAGATGAATATAAAATTAGAAGATATACAGTATTTAGGTGCAGTACACATTGAGGAAGGACATCCACACTTTCAATTCTTTGTATGGAGTAAAAAGCAAAAAATAAATTATTTTGTAAAATATAAAGAAATTAATAAATTAAGAAATGAGTTTACAAATGACGTTTTTCGAGAAGATTTGCTACCAATATATCAAGAAAAAGATTTAGCAAAGAAAAATATTACATCAGAAAATTACATATTAAATGAATTGAAAAAAGTAACTTCAAATGAAAAGCTAATACAAGAATTATTAAATTATGAAAAAAATTATAATCAGTCAAGAAAAATAAGGGCATTACTAAAAGATTCAGAAGTCAAGAATATTGTTGATTTACTTATAGATTTAAAAAAAGATTTAAAACAAACAACAGGAAGTATAAAGTATCAATATTTAATGAAGTATCCTGATATTATAAATAAACTTAATAATATTTCAAATACGATTATAGATTCATCTGTACAATGCAAAATTGAGATTGAAAAATATATAAAAGCAAAACAAAAATTGGAGGAATTCAAGTATTCTAATAAAGAAAAGCTAGAACAAGCAATGGCTAAAGCAAAAGAAGAGGCACAAGAAGAAGTAATAAAATTAATAGGAAATCAAATACTAGATATAGAGAGAAAGTGGTTAAATACAAGTGAACCATATACTTATATAAAATATAATAATGATAGTAGAGATTTGACGGATAGAATATTAACTGCATTATATTTTTTAGCAGAAAATCAAAATAGATTAAATAGAAATTATGAATTAAATTATAAAAAGCAGTTATCAAAACAAGCAAAGAAGGAACTTGCACGATCAAAAAGAAATGCATCATCTTTTGAGTGGGAAGATGAAATTTAGGAGAATATGTGGATATAAAAACAAAATTATTATTAAATTTAATGCATAATAACGATTATTTTACAAATTTAAACGATTATCTAACAGATATGGTAAATAAAGATAAACTCTCATACAAAAATTTAGAATATTTATATAATAAATTATATCTAAATAAATCACAATATTTAAAACAGAATATTTTTCCAGTATGCCAGTTTTTAATAAAAGGATATTCAATAGAAGAAACTGAAAAACTTGCTAAACTATTACCAGATGCAAATAAATTAACGGTATTTTGCTATGAAGAAAAGGAAAGAGGGTATCTGTACAATAAACTATTTATGGATTTAAGGTTTGTTTATTTGCAATATGATGAGTATATTAAAAATGGATGTGATAAAGAAAGAGCCTTTGAAATAGTAAAGGAAGATATTGAAAACACAACAATAAAGCAAAGACAAGTTGAAGTTAATGTAAAAGAGCAGGAGATTACATCAAGAAAAGAATTAGAAAAAATTTGCGATGAAATATATGAACAGATGCAAAGACTTCGAATTGATTTTGAGAAAAATACAATAAATGATAAGAAATTAGTAGAAATTTTCAAAGAAGATAATACAAAAGGTAGATTTTCAAGTATTATGGTTGCAGGAACAATTTTAGCTGGTATAGAATTAAGAAATACTTGGAGAGATAATGGTAAATTAGAAGGAGAGAAAGAAATATTTCCATACAACAAAGAACAAATAAAAATGATAGATAAATATAATAGAATGCAAGAAACACTAGAAAAAATAGAATGGTATGCAGAATATTGTTTGCCTAACGAAGAAATAGAGGAAGAGGAGTTAGAATAATTTATTAATATTAAGGAAATTAGGGTTTCCTATGTGGGAGAATAAAAATTAGTAGAAGAATTTTATTAATTATTGCCCTTATATTAAGTATATGGATATCTGCATATTTTTCAGTTAGCTTACACTTAATATTGAGTAATAATTTTAATAGCTTGTTACAAATAAATATTAAAACAATAATAAATACATTAGTAAATGATTCAAGAGTGCTAACAATGTTCTGTATAATAGAACTGATAGTAGCCTCTTTTTTATTACTATTTTCTAATAGAAATAAAAATATATATTATAGTGAACAAGTAGAGCTAACACCAAAAATAAAAGTGCCAAAGCCAATTGGACAGGGACAATATGGCACAGGTTGGTGGTTAAATAAAAAAGATTTTAATAAAGTATTTAGTTGTAATGTAATAGATAGAACAAAAGAGTATAATCAAGTATGTTTAAAATCTGCAGGTATAGTAACACACTTTGAAAGAGATGGTAATTTAGATAAGATTTACTATATAAATGAAAACTTGCATACTTTATTAGTTGGTAGCACAGGATCAGGAAAAAGTAGGTCAGTTATAATTCCAACAATAACAATGCTTGGATTAGCAGGAGAAAATATGTGTATATCAGATGTTAAGGGAGAGTTATATTTATATACAGCAGAAAATTTAAAAAAGATAGGATATGATGTAATTGCAATAGATTACATCAATTTTTTAAAAAGTAATAAATATAACTATTTAGATATAATCATAAATGCAGTAGAGCAAGACAATATACCATTAGCAGAAAGTTTGATAAATGATTTAGTAAATATATTAGTTGAAAAAAATGAGAAAACAGAACCTATATGGAAAAATGGTGAAATGAGTGTAATAAAAACAGCAATTATGGCTGTTGTATTAGAAAACAAAGGAAGAAGAGAATATCAAACATTACCTAATGCATATTACTTTGTTGCAGAAATGTTTAAAGAAAGAAATGGTAAGATGCCAATAGATGAATATATGGCTAAAAAAGAGGCAAACGATCCAATTAAAAAATTCTTTGCAATAGCACGGTACAGCACCACAGAAAACAAGAGCAAGTTTTGTTGCTGTTGCATTATCTACACTTCAAATGTTTGTAGATGAATATGTTGCAAATAATATTCAAACATCCGATTTTGATATTAATAATTTTGGTAATAAAAAAACAGCAATATATATTTTGCTACCTGATGATAGAGATACTTACCATAGACTTGGTAGTATTTTAGTTAAGCAATTATATACATCACTTGTTGAACAAAGTAGACAAACTGGTGGAGAGTTAAAAAACAGAATGAACTTTATACTAGATGAATTTGCAAACTTTACAAAAATAGATTCATTTCAAGCAATGCTAACAGTTGCAAGAGGCAGAAATATTAGATTTTTCTTATGTTTGCAATCATTACTTTCTCAAATAGAAGAAAAGTACGGAAAAGAAGGAGCACAAAGTATTATAGATAACTGTATGCTAATGTATTTAAAAACAGGTAATATAGAAACAGCAAATAAAATTTCAGAAAGGCTTGGTACATATACAGCACAAAGCTATGGAGAAAGTAGTAATTCAAACAGTAAGTATGATAAATCAAGTAGTAGTATGAGTTTAATTTCAAGAAAACTGCTCACACCAGATGAAGTTTTAATGATAGAAAATCCTTATGCTTTGGTTATGGTATCAGGAAAACCACCTGCAATAACAACAATACCTGATATTTCAAAAATGCATTTTAATAAAATAAATGGTATGGGAAGTAAAGAGCATAATCAAAAATTAAGAATTGATAGGGAAAACGCAAGAGAAGAAAGTCCAATAAAGCCAATTAAAATTTGGAATATTTGGGATAAACAAACAGAAGAAGAGCCTAGAATGAAGGTAGAAGTTATTCAGGATAACTTCAGAAAGAATTTAAAAGGTAAATGAAAAAATTTAAAAAGGTATTAAGAATTACAGCAAAAGTTTTAGCTTGGGTAGTATTTTTATTTTCAACACTAATGTTTAAAGGGGTGTTTGCTACATCACTTGAAAGTACAAAATTGGTAACAGGAACACAAAGTCTTGTTAATGCAATTATTTCGTGGTTGACTGGTATTGGTATAACTGTGTGTGGAGGATATTTCATATACTATGTTTATTGTTTAAAAACAAATGATGAAGGAGAAAGAAGAAGAAATATTCAAAATATAAAAACTACTTTAATATGTATGGTTTTAATAACCTGTGGCTTGGCTCTAATAGACACTATTTTGGGATTTTACAAGTAAATACAAAGTAAGACTTTGTTAATATAAAGTGGGTGAGAATAATGGCTGATATGCTTGTAGAACTCATACAAAAGTTTATTGGAGGAGCAGAATCGACATTAAATTCAATATTTAATAGTATGTTGAATTTAGTATTTTTTATTGAACGAGAACTTATGTATATACCTGAAGGACAAATCTTAAAACAGTATAAAATAAATTTTAATGATATATATAAAGTTGTCGTAGATTATGCAATATATTTGTTAGTAATTGTGTTTATTGTAAAAGCAATAAAAATATACTTCTTGTTAAAAGATGGAGATAATGAACAAAATCCAATTCAATTAGTAATTGGAATGCTAAAAGCAATTATTGTAATGATTTGTTTTAAAGAAATATATACAATAGGTGTTGGAGTAGTTGGAGAATTTTTAAATTCAATACTTAATGTAATGCAAGTAGATAGTGTAAATTTAGCAGAGGCACTTTCTAATAATATACAGGGAGGAATATTTACAGCAGTTGCTTGTCTAGTTTTATTAATATGTTGGTTAATACTAATTTGCCAATTTATTATGAAAGGTATAGAATTATTGGTTATGAGAATTGCAATCCCATTTGCAAGTATAGGACTTTTGAATAGTGATAATGGAGTATTTCCTGAATACATTAGAAGTTTTCTTATGACAGCATTTACAGTAGTAGTTCAATTATCATTATTAAATCTATCGATTGCAACATTACTTATGAACAAATTAATTTATGGTATTGCAATAGCAGTTGTAGCAGTAAATACACCAATGATTATGAGTAGATATATGATTAAACCATCAGCAAGTCCAATTAATGCGATGGGAAATACAGCGAGATCAATGAGAGCATTGATACCGAGAAAGCATTAGAAAATGGAAACATTAAAAGCAATAATTAATGTATTAAAAATAATAGGAGTTTCAATTGCAGGAATAACTTTTATTGTGTTTATGATAAAAATTGCAGTTGAACCTGAATATAAAGAAAAATATATTAAATATACTAAACATTTACTAATTGCAACAGTTTTAATAACATTATCATTTTCCCTTATAGACATTCCTAAAAATTATTATGGGGACAATATGCAAATAGTAGATGAAACAGTATCAAAAACTACAATTGCAGAATTGAAAGATAAAGATTGCCAAAATCGTGAAACTATAAATATTGATGGTAAATGGTATGTTGTTACTGATACGAATATGAAAATAGGAGCACTAACTGATAATGATTCACTTGATAATGTAACATCATTTGGTTTATATAGTACAGGGAAGGTTGTTGAAAATGTAAGTTTTTTAAGGCTATTTTCTGAATCGCAAGGAACATTCAAAGGCTATTTTGCAGATATAAAATATTATAGAGATAGTGATGGAATGATATTTCCAAGAGATACTACCTATCCACAATATCAAAAACTTAAAGCAAGTGAAGGCAATGGTGGAGTGATGTATGAAGGTGGAGGCAATGGATCTTCAGGAGGAGGTGGAGGTCGGTGGCACAAGATAAAGTGCAAGTAAAAATACCTAGACAGATAAGATTAAAAACTGAATTCTTTGTTGGTTTTGGTATGGAGGAATTGATTAAAACCTTAATCATAGGAGCTATTGCAGGAGTAATTGCATATATAGTATATAAAATAACAAATCAAACTATAATATCAACGCTATTAGTAATTGGTGCAATAGTTGTTGCAGTTATATCTCTTGTCAAAGGAAATAACAATTTTTCAATGGCTGATATGATAAAAAATATAGTAAAATATGAGTTTATGCAAAAAGAATATAGATATGAAAGAGGTGATTTTAATAATAAAACTATTTCAAAGAAATAAAAATACTCAAAGTTTAAATGAATTTTTAAATATTAAGAATATAAAAGAAAATTACTTGTACACACTAGATGAACAGGTAATTTCTTTTATTAAAGTAAATCCTATGAATATAGAACTATTATCTGATAAGGAATTAGAAGCAAAAATGGATTCTTCTAGTATAGAATTTAGCAATGAACAATATCCTTATAAAATTATAGTTGTTCCAAGAGCAGTTGACATTTCAGACTATATCAGAGAGCAAGAAGAATTAAGAAATAAACTTACAGATGATACCTGTATAGAAATAATAAATAATAGGATTATAAGCACAACAGAGATGATAGAAAACAAAAACATAATAGAAAATGAGTTTTATATTATGATTTATGATTCAAATAAAGATAATATAGAAATTGAATTAAATAAAAGAGCGAATAACTGGGTAGGAAGACTAAAAAATTGTGGATTAAAAAGTGAAATTTTAGAGGAAAGAGATATAATTCTTTTAATAAAAAGTTTTACAATACCTGAATTCGCTAGAACGGAGGGGACAGATTATACAGATAATATTGTCAAAATTAAAAGAAAAGGAGCTTAATGTTAAATACAAATGAAATATATAATATGGATTGTATGGAAGGAATAAAATTACTAGAAGATAAAAGTATAGATTTAGTAGTTATAGACCCACCATATTTACTAAATTTGAATAAAGTAAAAAAGACTACTACCTTTAATAATTATGCAAATGAACTTATAGGATTAAAGGACGGATTTGATTTAAAAGTATTAGATTTGTTAGTACAAAAAATGAAAAAAATAAATATATACATTTTTTGTAGTAAAAGGCAGGTGAAAGATTTATTAGATTATTTTATAAAAAGAGACTGCAATTATGAAATTTTAACATGGCATAAGATGAATCCTAGTCCACTAATAAATAATAATTATTTGCCTGATACAGAATATGTAGTATTTGCAAGAGAAAAAGGAGTTAAGCTATATGGCAATTATTACACCAAAAGAAAGTATTATATTTCAGGTGTAAATCAAGTAGATAAAAAAAGATGGAAACATCCAACAATAAAACCATTACCTTTTATAGAAAATTTAATAATAAATTCAAGTATGGAAGGAAATGTTGTTTTAGATTGCTACTGTGGAAGTGGCACAACACTTGTAGGAGCAATAAATACAAATAGAAAATTTATAGGCTTTGAAATAGATAAAAACTACTATGAAATTGCAAAGCAAAGAGTTGAGGAAGCTCTTGCAGAAGTGAATTCTAATGAAACAAAAAATACAAAATAACTATGAACTAATAGATTTAATAACTCCTATTCGGAGGTTTAAAGTTTGACAAGAATAAATTATATTTAGGAGATAGATTCTCAAAAATATATACAATAGTTCATTATCCATCAAATATTGATATGGGATGGTTAGCAAAACTTACAGAAGATGTAGGAGCAATATTTTCAATAAACATTGAACCGATTGATAATGCACAGCTTATAGAGCATTTAGACGCTAGGATACGAGATGCAACAAGCCTTTCAAAAATAGCAAAAAATGAGTCAATAAAACAAGTAAGAGAGGCAGAGGTAAAAGAGGCATCAGAAATAATTAGTAGAATGATAAATAATAATGAAGTAGTATCATATTTGACAATATATATATGTGTTTCTGCACAAAATGAACAAGACTTAATTTCCAAATGTAAAGAAGTAGAAAGAGTAGTTCAGAAACTAAAATTAAAAATAAGACCAATAACTAATTTTTTATTGAAAAGTGGATTTAAAGCAGTAGCACCTTTCTTTACAATACAAAAAGATTTAACAGAATATTTTAAAAGAAATATTTTAACAAGTACATTTACAGGAGGTTTTTTATTTAACACTAATACATTTATAGATAAAAATGGTTACTGTTTTGGAATTAATCAAAATGGTGGAATCATAATATTTAATATTTGGAAAAAAGACTATGATAGAACAAATAGTAATATGGTTATAGTGGGAAGTTCAGGATCAGGAAAAAGCCTAGCAACAAAGCACATAATATATAATGAACTTCCAAGAACAAAGTTACTAATCATAGATCCTGAGGCTGAATATACATACCTAGCCAAAAATTTAAAAGGAAAAATAATAGAATGTGGTGGTAGTAATTTAGGATATACATTAAATCCTCTACAGGTAAGAATTAATAAGGATGATGAGGAAAATCTAAATGCATTAGCAATTCACTTTCAATTCTTACATACATTTTTTGAAATATTATTTCCAAGCTTGACCGATATAGAGTTTTCAATGTTAGATAAAGTATTAGAAGAATTGTACTTAAAATTTAATATAACCACAAATACAGATATATCAAAAATAGAAAATACAGAATTCCCATTACTTGAGGACTTATATTACTTGCTAGAAGATAAAAATAAAGAAGAATATAAACCAGAATATGAGAAACTACTTTCTCTAATAAGACCAATTTCAATAGGACAGGCATCTAGTTTATGGAATGGATATACAGATATAACAGTAGATACAGGATTAACAGTATTTAATACAAAAAATATGCAGGAATTTCAAATTCAATATAAAAGAGCACAATATTATAATATAATGAGTTTTGCTTGGGAGATAATAAGTAAAAATAAAGATGAGTTTGATTGTTTAATTGCAGATGAATGTCATGTACTGGTAGATCCAAATATTCCACAAACTTTGGAATATGTTAGAAACATAAGTAAAAGAGCTAGAAAATATAATTCAAGTATAATAGTTATTACACAGTCTGTTGAGGATTTTCTAAATGAAAAAATAAAACTATATGGACAGAGTTTACTTGCTAATAGTACATATAAACTATTTTTCAAAATGGATGGTCAAGATTTACGAGATGTAGTAAAAGTATTTAATTTAAGTAAAAAAGAGGAAGAATTAATATATAATGCTAAAAGAGGAGAGTGTTTGCTGTCAGCAGGTAATAGAAAAATATTTGTAAATGTTAAAGTACCACATAAAGAGCTACAAGTTATAGATGAACATTTTAGAAGTGATGTGATGCAATGAAAATAATAACTTTGAAATTTAAAATAATAATAGGAGTTACTTTATTTATATTATTAATAGGTGCATATTATAGTGCATCTATTTTTAATAGAAGTAATAAAAATATAAATCAAGAAACACAAATTGGAGAGATTGTATATAAAGGAAAATTTTTAATGCCTGTTGAAAATTTTATAGTAGTTACTAGTAAATTTGGAGGAAGAATTCATCCAATAACTCGGAAAGCAAAGTTTTCACACAGGTATTGATTTAGTTGGAGAAAAAGACAGTAAGGTGTTATGTGTAAAAGAAGGAGAAGTTACTTGGGCTGGATGGCAAAATGGATATGGTAACTGTGTGGAAGTAAAACACAAAGGAGAAAATGCAGAAATCTTCTATACCTTTTATGCCCATATGCAAAATAATTCAATATGTGTTTCAAAAGGACAGTTATTACAAGAAGGACAAGTAGTTGGAATACAGGGTACAACAGGAAATTCAACAGGAGATCACTTACACTTTGAAATAAGGTTAGCAGATAAAAGCAAAATAAATCCAGTTAGCTATTTATTTGATTAGGAGGTGTGATTTTGAAAAAAGAAGGAATAAAAGAAATAGTGTTTTATGGAGTTATTCTAGTAATAGTTATAATATTGATAATATGCAATAATGTATTTTGGAAGTTAGGAAAGCAAAAAGAAGATGTGAATAATAATAACACAACCAATAAGCAACAGGTACAATATTTGCAAGAAAACAATATAACTTATAATGTGCCATTTGAAGAGAAGTGGCTAGATTAAGGAGGGAGAGCCTGATGCTCAGTTATATTGCTAATATAAATACAGCACAGATAATACAAGCTATCTGCAAGAGAAAAAAGATACTTATATTAAATTCACAAGAAGGAGAAACGGACATAAAACAGTATATAAAAGAAACAAAAGTTAATTTTAATCTAATAAAATATTTGGTTATTGATATTTCTGCACTAATAAATTCGGATACGGAGATAATAGAAAGCATATATAATTTTTCAAAATTATATACAAGAGCTCGAATCGTTATAATTGCAACAGGATATGACTGCCAAAATGCAATACTAACAAATCTGTATGATTTAGGATTTTACAATATTATAAATGATTTGGAATTAGAAGAAAAACTAAATATAGCATTAGATACAGGATTACAAAAGAAAGATGTAAAGAAATTTGAAAAGAAAGTAGAGGTAATTCAAAAAGAAAGCAAATTTAACAAAATAACAGACAAGTTAAAACAGTTGAAAACAAATAAAAAGAGCAAAAGTAAAAAAGAAAGTAATACGGATATGCCAACAAATAAGGTATATCTTTTTTCATTGCTTTTAGAGGCTATAACAAGACTAGTAAAACTTATTTGTTATGCATTAGTTTTTACTTTAACTTCAATTGGATTAACAATTCTACTAAATCAGGAACTGCGAGAGTTAGTATTTCAAATATTTGGTTTGAAATAGGAAAGGAATTTATATGGGATATTATAGTAATGTAATGATTGCTACAACAAAAAATGATTTTGAAAAAATTAAAAAATCTCAAGAAAAATGTGAATTTAATATACTGAATACAGATGCAGAAATTTCTGACTATCAAGAAAATGGAAAAGACTGTGTTTTTTTAAGATTATATTCAATAAAGTATTATAAAGAATTTGAGGAAATACAAGCATTAGAAAAGTCATTAAATAAACTAAAAAATGGATATGTATTTTGCAGAATGGGAGAAGAAAACGGAGATATAGAATTTAGGAATAGAACAAAATTGTCTGAATTAATGAAAGAGTTTGAATTCATAAAAGAATTAAATAAAACTTTAAATGAAGAATTAAAAGAGAGTGAGGAGGAAGAGGAATTTGAGTAAAAAAATATTATTAAGTTTAAGTATAATTATGATAATACTTGCCAGTTTAAGTGTTTGTTTTGCAAGTAGTAGTTTGAAAACATTAGAAAAGCAAATTACAGTAGACTATAAAATGTCAGATGATAGTTATTCTAAAATAAATAAATCATTAGTTGAAAATAAAACATACTATGAGCTAGAAAATGTCGATAGAAAAGATAATTTAAAAACATTAACAATGAACTATGAAGTAATAGATACAAAAGAAACCACTACAAATAATCTAGAAAAAGTTATTGAGATGTTTAATCCTACAAAAGATATTGAGAAAGATGGATATACAGGAACAATAACAAGAGATAATAGTTCACTAAACATAAGTATAAAAGATAGTTACAAAGAAGAATATAAAGTTTACTTACAAAAAACATACAATGATGTTCCAAGTAACGAGTTAAACGATATTCCAAAGGAAATAAAACAAAATGGTACTACATATTATCTTGTAAATCCAGTTTGGAATATTGCAGAAACAGAGATGGTATCAAATAATGAAGTTCCAGTTAAATATAATGGTACGATGTATTATGAGGGAGTAAAAACAAGAACAATTATAACAAGCTATACAGCAACAGTAAAATATACAGGAACACTAGAAAAACAAGTCCCTGATACTACTACATTTACAATGAAGTACAAAGAAGTGAAAGAATATGGTTATATTGTGCCTACAATAGTGGGAACAACAGGGATTATATTTGTAAGTGGTATTATTATTTTAAAAATAAAAAATACAAAAATATATAATTTACAAAATGGAGAATATAAGTTAGTAAAAAAAGTACATATAAAAAAAGATAAACCATTTGTAGATTTAACGCCAGTTAACTTCCAAACAAAAGCTTACAAAATAATATTATCTAAATCACTATATAAATATCTAAAAGGAAAAACAATAACTTTTAAATATTTTGATAAGCAAACTAATTATAGTGTAACTAATAGAGAGTTTGAAATTATTGTGTAGGAGGTTAATGTGAAAAAGTTAAAAGTTATAGGTATAATAACAACACTTATTATATTAGCAGGAATTACAATATTCTTGATTAATTATAATAGTAGTAAGTTAGTTGATGTAGATGATATAAAAACAGATGATAAATTTGAAGATATTACTTATAATAATACAGAGAATGTATGGGATGATTCTGTACTTGGAATAATAACCATCGAAAAAATTGGTTTAAATGCAACAGTAAAAGAGGGGACAACATCAGATGTTTTACTAGAATATGTAGGACATATAGATAATACTGCTACTTATGATGGCAATATTGGACTAGCAGGACATAACAGAGGATGTAAAAACAGTTATTTTGCTAGAATAAATGAATTAGAAATTGGTGATGAAATAAAATATAAAACTAAATTCTATGAGAGAACTTATGTTGTAGATAATATTCAGGTAATACTTGAAACCGATTGGAGTTTATTACAAAGTACAGAAGAAAATAAATTAAGTTTAATTACTTGTATAACAAATAAAAGAAAACAAAGGTTATGTGTTCAGGCTACAGAAAAGACTTGCAATAGAATAGATTCAGAGTTACAATAGAAGAAAAAAGGGGATGATTTCTATGTGGCTCTGGAAGAAATTTTGTAGTACAGATATAATAGGAAAGATTTATATTTTAATACTATTATTTATTATAATTGTTGCAACTATAACTGTAGTAACTAGATATAATAAAGCAAAGTCAACAAATGAAACAGTAGAAAATAATATATATGAAAGTAAAACATCTATGATAGAACAAAAGCTACCAGAAAATGCTAAACAAGAATCACAGACAATAAATGAAGTTATAGACAATTCGAATTATATTGAAAAAGAAAAAACTACAGAGACTAATAATGCTCCTGCTATTGTAACTAAAAAAGAAAATGAAAGTAAACCTAAAGAAAATATTACTTCAAGTAAAAAAGAAACAGTAAAAGAGGAGAAAAAAACTCAAAATAAAGAAGTCAAAGAAGAAGTTAAAAAAGAAGAATCTAATACACAACCACCAAAAGAAGAAACAAAGCAAGAGCAAAACTATGTTAAACAAGAAGTGGATGTAGCAGAAAAAGAGGAATGCAAGAACAATAAGCATTGGATAGCAACAGGAAATTGTCAAAAGTGGTTTAATACCAAAAATGAAGCAGATAGTTATTATAACAGTATAATAGCAAACTGGGGTAAAAAATGGGAAAATGATGAGATCTCATATGAAGAATATTTAAAAAAATGCCCATCTCGGATATGAAATAATAAGTTGTCCAAAATGTAAAAAATGGACAATGGACTTTTATTATAGATAAATAAAAAATAAATAACTATGGAACAAGTTTAGGACTTGTTCTTTTTTAATGGAGGAAATTTAATGATAGAAAAAATTATTAATAAAAAAATACTAGCAATTTTAATGTTAATGATAATGCTAGTAGGAACAATTCAACCTGTTTTTGCTGTAAGTAGCACAGGCACAGGTAAATGGGTTGCAGGACAATGGGACTCAAGAATCTTTACTACTGAAAATAAAAACAATGTAGGTATGCTATTGCGTAGACTAGTAAATTATAATACAGGTGAAAAAATAACTGTATTTTGTGGAGAGCATTTTATAAATTCTCCTACAGGTACAATAGAATCTGCAACACATAGTGTACCAAGCAATCCAGCAGTAAAGAGAGCTTGTAAAGTAGCATACTTTCGGATGGTATAATAAATATGGCAACTGGGTGATGAATGGTGGAATAATGTCTGCAAATAATAGAGAAAAATTACTTGATTATGTGTTCACACAACAGTATGTTTGGGAAGCATTGGGACAAAGTGATGCAAGATTTGTAGATGCATCTATACAAAGTCAATATGAAAGTTTTAAAGCAAAAATTGATAATCAAATAGAAAATATGCAAAAACAACCAAGTTTTATATATTCAACAATTAATATAGATGTAGGTACATCTAAAACATTAACTGATACAAATAATGTTTTAAAAGATTTTGTTAGTTTTGATAAAAATATAGATGGAGTACGAATACAGCATAATATTGGAGAAAACACTATGACAGTAAGTGTAGATAAAAACTGTACAAATGAAAATCTAAAAATAACAGAAGATAAGATGAAATCTTGGGGAATAATAAAAGAAGAAACAGCAGACAATGATACAACAGTATTTTTTACTTTTAAAGAAGGGGTGCAAAATCAATTATACTCATTACATTATAATGATCCAGTTTCAATGCCATTAAATATTAAAATAAATATGTTAGGTAATTTGAAAATAAGTAAAACAGATGTAGAAACTAATAAACCTATTGATAACACAATATTTGAATTATTAGATTATAATAATAATATAATTGCAACAGGAACAACTGATAATAAAGGAATTGTAGAATTCAACAGAATAAAGGCAGGAAGTTATAAAATCAGAGAGAAAAAGAGTAATGATAATTACATAAATAATAAAATGACTTATGATATAGTTATAAACCCTAGTGAAACAACTACTAGAAATATAACTAATGAACACAAAAAAGGCAATCTAAAAATATATAAAGTTGATAAAGATGATAACGATTTAAGCATAGGTGCTGTTGAGTTTGATTTAATTGATTATACTGGAAAAATAGTAAAGCATCTAGTAACTGATGTAAATGGTATAGCAGAGATAAAAAATATAAATACTGGCAATTACACATTAAGAGAGACTTTAACTAAAAAGGAATACAATTTAGCAGTAGATCAAAATGTTGTAGTAAATTGGAATGAAACTATGGAATATAAAATTGAGAATGAAAAGAAGAAAGGTCAGATAAGAATTATAAAAGTCGATGCAGACCATAACGAAGTAAGACTAGAGGGAGTTGAGTTTCAGATAATAGATAAAAACAATCATATTATTGAAACAATAAAAACAAATTCTAATGGTGAAGCTGTAACATCTCGAATTCCAATTGGTAACTATAAAATAAAAGAGATAAGTCTTGGTACAAATGAAGAATATATTTTAAATGATGATATAAAAACTATAAATGTTGAAGAAGATAAAATCTGCAATATTCAATTTGAAAACGAACATAAGAAAGGTAATTTAAAAATACATAAGGTTGATTTAGATAATAATACAATACCTGTGCCAGATGTTGAATTTGAAGTTATAGACAAAGATGGATATAAATATACAGCTATTTCTGATGAAAATGGTATAGCATATATTGAAAATATTAGAACTGGTATAGCTACTATAAGAGAAACTAAAAGTAATAAAATATACAAATTAAATGATGAAACATTTGAGGCTAATATTAAGTGGAATGAAACAACAGAAGTAACAATTACTAATGAAAAATTAAAAGGACAAATTGAAGTATATAAAGTAGATAGCGAAAATAATGAGATTAAACTTGAAGGAGTAGAATTCGAGGTTATAAATTCTAACAATGAAGTTGTAGAAACTATTGTAACAGATAAAGGCGGATATGCAATAACTTCTCGTATTCCAATTGGTGAATATAAATTAAAAGAAGTAAAAACAGATAATATGCACATTTTAAATGAGGATATAATAAAAGTTGATGTTACAACAGATATTGTTTCAAGATTAGATATAACAAATGACAGAATCAAGGGTCAAATTAAAGTTATAAAAACTAGTGAAGATGATAACTTTATAAATGGTAAAGTGGCAGGTAGTCCAATTGAGAATGTTAAGTTCAAAGTCTACGATGTAAATAATAATCTTGTAGATGAATTAACTACATCTGCAGATGGAACAGCAATAACAAAACTACTTGATAAAGGCTCATATTATATAAAAGAAGTTGAATCAGGTGAGTGGTATTTATTAAATGAAAATACATTTATTGCAGAAATAAAAGAACATAAAGAAGTTGTAAATATTGAAATAAAAAACGAATCTGAAAAACCTGATGTAGATATTGAGAAAACAGGGATAATTCAAACGACAGCAAGTCAAGAGATTAAATATGAATTTGCAATTAAGAACACAGGTAATGTTCCATTAAGTGATTTTACTTGGATAGATTTATTACCTACTGACTATGTAAGAATTACAAAATTAATAACTGGAACATATAATCAAGATTTAAATTATTCTATATATTATAAAACTAACAAGAACGATTATAAATTATTAAAAGATAATCTAAATACACAGGTTAATAACTATATAGATTTTTCAAAATTAGAATTAGAAGCGGATGAGTATATAACAGAATTTAAAGCTGACTTTGGTACTGTTGATGTAGGATTTGAATCAGTTGTAAATCCATATATATTTGTAAGAGTAAATTCAGATGTAAAAAATGATGACATATTTACAAATAAAACAAGAATTGAGGGATATAACAAAACATATATGGTTTGGGATGAAGATGATCACACAACAAATGTTTATGAAAAAGAAGTACCTGTAAAGAAATTACCAAGAACAGGATGTTAGATAGTAGAGGGAGTTTTTGAACTCTCTCTAAATTTTATTATAGAGGGTTAATGGAAAAATTTAAAATAGAAATGACAAAAGATGAAATGATAAGATTTTATGCTAATAAAATTGTAGAGGATGGGATAAAGAAAACAACAGAATTTAATACTATAGTAGATTCTGGTAATTATAAAGGAATAAATAAATATAAAAATGAAATATTACAACAAATATATAGAGATGAAAGAATAGCAGATGCTAATTTGGATGAGGCTGGAAACTTTGATATGGTTTTTTATACTGATTTTTGTCCATATTATTATGATTTGGAAAAGGTTATTGATAATAAATATTTTTTAGAGAATACAGATTTAAGTAATTTATTTTATGAATTTAGTTGTTATTATTCGGAACATTGCTTGTTTAATAATCCTTATATATCAATGAGAGATTTATTAAATCAATTTGCAAATAAACAAACAGATATAGAAGAAAAAAGAGATGAAATAGTAAATATAATAAAATCTGAAATGATTGATAAATGTTTTGTTGAAAAAAATATAGAAGGAGTAGAAGTATATATTACACCTGATAATTACAAAGAATTAGAGAAAATTTTTGAAAAAGCTATTCAAAGAATTGAAGAAGAAGAATTCGAATAGAATTCCAAGAAAGACTTGCAATCCAATGAATACAGAGTTAACATCACAACAAAAGGAGGAATCTTTATGGAGAAAGAAAAAAAGTATAAAAAAATTGCAGAACTATTATTGAAAGAGTTAATCATTTTGCAAAAAGATTTTGAAGAGAGAATTTATAAAATAGGAAAAATTTGCAATAAAAGCAAGATAAAAGCTTGTCTAGAAGTTGGCGATTTTATTCCAATAATTGAATTAGCAAATGTACTAGAATTATCAAGTGATGAAGAGGCAGATAAAATGTATGATGAAATATATAAAAATATTAATAAAAGACAACAAAATGATTTGGATTTAAAAGATTTTTTTGAAAAATACATATAAAACAATTAAATATTTAGAAAATAAGAAAACATCTATATTTTTTATAGGTGTTTTTTTCATTCTCAAAACGAGAGATGCCTGAAACTCGTTTCAAAAGAATAAAGAGATAAAGTTTGGTCAGCTGATGCATAAAATAGACCTGCAGTATTCTTAAAAGGTCTAATTAAGAATATATGTGTCGGTGAGAGCTCGTGACGAATACTCACAATAAAAAAAGAGTTCAGGAGGCAAAACTTGTATAAGGATATGCAGATGCAAAAAGTGTGGGCAAGTATGCATAATGTTAGAAATAACAGCATCTGTAGTAGTTACAAAACTACATACTAGACTACTATAATGATGCGAGAGGGATGAGGGGTTTAATTTATAGTGTATTATTTTTTTTAGAACACAAAGGGATAATACACTAATCTTCAGCTCAAGAGATTTCAGGGTTTAAGGTAAAAAAATAAAAAGCAACTAATTGCTTTTTTTAATATTAGGCTCAAATAAATCTTCAGCCTTAATTTTTAGAACAGAGCAAATACCCCATAATTCAAAATCTCTAACAGTTCTTTGATTATGTTCTATTTTAAATATATCAGACTGATATAATGTAATACCAAGTAGAGATAATTGGTTACTTAATTTATCTTGTGATATATTTGCACTTTCTCTTGCTATTTTTAGTTTATTTCCTATAATATTATAAGAATTTTCAAATTTATTAAATTCCATAACGCAACTCCTTACAAACATCTTACCAAAATATTTTACAATGAATTTGGTTAATAATTCATAGAGTACAGTCTATTGAAAAATACAATAATATTGTTTCCTAATTTTAAAAAAATATGGCAAAGTATTTACAAAAACTGTAAAAAGTTGTAATATAATAGAGTACAGGCTATTAAATAATGGATAATATAAGATTTATAAATATTTTAAAACATAGCTTTTTACACGATTTGTTAATAATACGACAGCAAGAAAGGGATGATAAAATGAATGAAATTCTGAAAATCATAATTGCTGATGATAATTTAGCATTAGTAGATTTTATGAAAGCATCAATAGAAAAAGATACGAGATTCAAAGTAGTAGGAATTGCAACAAATGATAAGGAAGAAATAGACTTAATAGAAAGAGAAAAGCCTAATATTGTTATAACAGATTTGAAAAGAAATAATGAATACACAGGAATTGATATTATAGAGAGATATAATAATAAAGAATATAAGCCTATATTTTTCATAATATCTGCAATGGCGATGTATTATATAGAAGATATAAGAAGATTAGATATAAGATATTATTTAAACAAACCATTTGATAATGATAGATTACTTGATAAAATGAATGATATATATGAGGAAGTATACCCTAAAAGAATGATTTTAGTGCAAGATATGGAAATCAAATTTCATAGAGAAAATTTTTTTGACAGAATTTGTAGTATTTTAAAAAGAAGGGCAAGAATATAATCCATTCAAATTTACAACAAAAGGTGTATAAAGGTTGAAAAAAATTTATAAATAGTATATGATTATAATACACAATTTTATTTAATAATTTTAAATAAAGAGGTTAGTGGATATGAAAAAAGATTATTATAATATTCCTAAAATAAATGTATATGCAATTTTTAATGAATCAAAAAACATATGGGCACTTAATATTTTGAAAAAATTAGGTATAAAATTAGAAAATAAATTATATACTGAATATGAATTTGAATGCTTACGAGTTGATGTTGCTGAATATTATGAAGATGAGGAAAAACTTCCTACAGAAATAACCAAAGAAGATTACAGAAAAATAAGAGAAATATTGGATAATATTAGTTATTAATAGTGTACATCATGTACGCTTTTATTTTTATATAAAAATATGATATAATACCTTTGGAGAAGAAAGATATGAATAAAGAAGAAATAATAAAATATTGTTTATCACAAGAAGATACATATAAAGATTGTCCATTTACAGATGATTTTGAGTCAGTAACAATGAAACATTGTAAAAATAAAAAATGGTTTGCATTATTAATGAATGTAAATAATAAGTTATACCTTAATGTTAAGACAGATCCAAATTATTCTGATATATTGAGAAATACTTATAATTATATAATACCAGCTTATCATATGAACAAAGAACATTGGAATACGATTATTATAGATAAAAATGTTGATGAAACATTAGTAAAAGAGTTGATAGAACAAAGTTATGAATTAACAAAATGAATAATAGGTATTTGTATTACAAATGTTAAAAGTCTTTGACAAAGTTCCAAAGACTTTTGGTAGAGGTTTTACAGTAACACTTATATAATTGTATGTGAAAGGGGAAAATATGAAATTAGGAGAAAATATTTTTAAATTATGAAAAGAAAAATTAAAGTTATAAAATACTAGCTATAAGAGGCTAGTATTTTGCTATATGTTGAAAAAAAATAGAAAATCTGCTATTATGTTATTATAGATAAATAAAATTTATAGAAAAATCAAAAATAAAAAGGGGTAAATATGACACAGACTCAACAAACGGTATTAGCATTGGCAATATATACAATATGGATAGCACTATTATATATAAGAATATTTGATAAAACACTAAAAAAATATGTATTATCAATAGGTGTGCTATTGGCATTTTGGATGGTAGTAAGAATGCTCAAAACATATACAACAGGTTATGTAACAGAAATGTTGTGGTATTTGTATTACATACCACTATTGCTGATTCCAACATTTTATTATAATTGTAGTAGTTATTTAATAAACAGTAAGAATAAAAAAAGAAGAATTGCCACAATAGTTATATCAACAATACTATTCTTATTAGTAATTACAAATAGCATACATAATATTGTGTTCAAAATAAAAAGCAATATAAATGATTATAATCATAACATAGGGTATTTTATAATAGTTGTTTGGATTTTATGCTTAATAGTAGTAGCGATACTAAATCTAATAAAATCAAGCAAAAATAAAGGGTACAAAAACATAATTTCAATATC